>Ga0226835_1000625_pt1 | contig 32745 bp, 30 predicted proteins | sample LAC_MetaG_1_FD_163627 | JGI IMG/M metagenome (GOLD analysis project Ga0226835, IMG submission 163627) | Anaerobic ammonium oxidizing microbial communities from anammox membrane bioreactor (MBR) in UC Berkley, California, United States -... | ecosystem: Engineered > Bioreactor > Anaerobic >...
GCCGAAGTGACCGCCACCGCCGAAGCCGCCACCGCCGAAGTGACCGCCACCGAAACCGCCACCGAAGCCTCTTGCCAGAGCAGCACTGCCCGAAGAGAGCAGAAGCAGTGACATTGCCAGTGGTATCGCTTTGTTGAACATGGAAAATTCCTTCTCGGTTATGTCGCTCTGCTATTCGGCTTTTTCTACCTTGATCTCTTCGCTGTCCGGGAGAAGCTCGCCGTCCACATCTATCTCGGTGGACTTCCAGGTAAAGGAGCCGTTATCCTGGCGGCGCAGAAAATCGCGGCACGTGGAGCGCAGCCCCTCTTCGGTGACTCTTTCGACATCGATCACGAAGCCTTTGCCGTCCCGGCACCACTCGCCGGTGCCGGTTCCACCATCACTGTCGAAAATCCAGGAGCGCAGGGTGCCGGTATGAGGATCGACGCCGATCACCTGGGTGTCGGTGCGGTCGAGACCGTCTTTGCCCTTGAGTGTGAATGTACCGACCAGGAAGTTCTTTCCGTGCCAGTTGTTTTTCAAGGTGAGCTCGCCTCTGGCACCGCTGGCGTGCCAGTTGCCCGCCAGCCAGGCGATGGATTCGAGGGTGATGGGCTCCGGGGTGACCGAACGCTCGATGGCGCTGGCGATCTTCCAGCCGTCACCGTCTTTCACATGGATTACCGAATACTCGGTGGAGCGGATAGGCTCACCACTGTCGTTGCTGGCCTGCACCGATCCTTTTTCGAGGATGGCCGATTCGCCCAGGGGCTTCGCCGACTCCACCACTACGTCGATATCGACAGCTCCGAAGTTTTTGAAGAATTCGGAGTACATTCTCTCGATGTCTTTCCTGCCGCTTACTTCGCGACCGTCAGTACTGACGAAAGTTCCGTCCTCGGACCAGAGGGAGGCTATGGCTGCAGCGTCGGCTTTCTTGAACGCCGCCTCGTATTTGTCGGCGAGCTTCTCGACAACGGCTTTCGCATCGTCGCCGGCGATGGCAGGCGGGCAAAGTAGCGCCAGGCCGGCAGCCATGGCAATGGGCATCGAATACGATACCAGTCTGAACAGTTTCACTTGAAAACTTCTCCGGAGCTGTCGAACTCCGAAATTGTATCAAGTCCGAGATGCCAACACCGCTCAGGGCAGGTCGAATTCGCCGGGTATTCCGAAAAATCGCACTTTCACGGCATCTTTGCCGTCGGCGCCTCTGGTTGTGAAGATGGAGGAAATCGAGAGTCGAGACTCCTTGCCCAGCGGCGAAATGAGGCCTATATCCAGGTCACCCTTCTTGAAGTTTACGCTCTTCTCACTACCGGTAGTATCGATGTCGGCTTTGATGGCACCTTCCTTCTTGAAGTAGAGATTGCTGGCTGTAAAACCGGGCATACTCTTCACCGGTTTGTTCAGGGGCATGCTCTCTATGTCGGGATCGATGGTGAGTTGATGGTGGCCTGCTCCTGTTTTGCGGATCTCGAGGCTTTCCACGGACTTCTCGAACTTGTGCAGCGTAGCCAGGGCGCTTTCCCGGAACTCGCCATCGCCCACCATCTTGCCCGCCAGGCCATGATTGTCGAAGTGTCGCGCGTCGAACGCGTAAGCATTCCTTGCCGAGCTCGACTTGACATCGATATGGGCGTAGCCGTTATTCTCCACATCGAAATGCATCCACTCGGTACTGCTTGCCCGGCAGGCGATATTGCGCCCGCGCCTGAAAAGACTGGCACCACCGTCGAAGCCCTGCATATTGTAGAGCCGAATATCATCAGGATCGCCGGGGTCGGTCCTGAGATTGAAGCTGAAATTATCGAGGGTCGTGTCGCCGGGCCTGGCGGTGACGCCACCCAGGGGGCCGAGACCGGAGATGATCGCGTTCGGGGCTTTCATGGTCACCGAAGAGGCCAGGTCGCCTACCACGGAGAACTCGTTCGGTCTGCCTGTGCGAGCGATCTTCAAGGAGTTGATGTTGTCGAGCATGGCCAGGCTCGAGGGATCGAGGATTCTGGCCAGAAGCTTCTCGGTAGCCTGGCTCCCGGGATTATTTTCGGGATTTCTCTCCGGATTTTCCGGCTGCTTCTCGACGCCGCCGAGTAAGCTTTCGGCGGAAGGCAACCAGCTGATGCCGGTCTTGATCATGTTTCCCAGCACGGATTCGGACGAGCTCTTTTTCGGACTGAAATCCATGCCACCATGTGGATCTAGAATCCCGCGCATGTCGCTCTTGTAGAGACTGTTCTCGGCAAAAGGAGAATTCTCTGCTTGAGTCTCGGGCTGCTTCTCGGCAGGACTGCGAGGGGGAATTTCCATAGCCAATGTTTAGCGAAAAATCGTGACCTTTTGGTATCCTTGTCTAATGAATTGCCGGAGGTGGCTATAGCGTGTTTCCGATAGGCGACGATAACAGCGATATTACGATCTTTCCCTGGGTCACCTATGCGCTGATCATCGCTAATGTCCTCGTTTTCGTGATCTTCCAGGGGCTGGGGAGTAACGACCATTTTACCTATGCCTTCTCGGTAGTGCCGGAGGAGATCCTCAAGGGGATGGACATAGACAAGGCAGTGTCGATCTATAACCCGGTCACCGGTGTCAGGCAGGGAACCATCGACTTGCAGCCGACGCCGATACCGGTCTATCTGACTCTGATCACCTCGATGTTCATGCATGGCGGATTTGCCCATATCTTCGGAAACATGGTTTTTCTGCATGTTTTCGGTGATAACCTCGAAAACGTCATGGGTCATTTGAAGTTCTTCGCCTTTTATATGATCTGCGGTATCTTTGCCGGGCTCAGCCAGGTCTACACCACCGAGTACACCGGCGGTAATCTCTATGTCCCGACCCTGGGCGCCTCCGGCGCCATATCCGGGGTGCTCGGCGGCTATGTCTTTCTTTTCCCCAACCGGAAAGTGCGGGTGATCATGATGAGGATGATCACCGATGTTCCTGCTTATGTGGCACTGGGTATCTGGATTCTTTTCCAGCTCGCTGCCGGGTTCGGGGTCTTCGGCGCCGAGGAGGCCAGCGGCGGGGTCGCCTATGCTGCCCACATCGGCGGTTTTGCTGCCGGTCTGGTGGCGGTGACGATTTTTGCGAACAAAGACAGGGAAGACTGAATTCGATTCAGGAGTTTCCCCAGTGTTCTTGCCGACTCCGGCGACTATCCTTTGAGAACGGCATCCGAACCGCAATCGAGGGTTAGATCTGATGAGAAGCGAAAATCCAGTAATCGTAGTGGAGAATCTCGCCAAATCTTATTCAACCGGGACCGTTGTGGCCCTCGACGGGATCTCGATGAGCGTCGACGAGGGGGAGATTTTCGGTCTGATCGGACCAAATGGCGCCGGTAAGACCACCCTCATTGGCTGCTTGCTCGGGCTCCTCCGACCCGACTCGGGCCGGGTCAGAATATTCGGCAAGGATGCCGACCTATTGTCGGTCCGGGCGCTCACCGGCTATCTACCGGAGCGTACCGAGTTCGAGCACTGGATGACGGCCAGGCAGTTCCTGGAGTATCACTGGGGACTCTCCGGCGGCGGCCGCCGGGGAATGAAAGAAGCCGTGGAAGAGGCTCTGGAGCTGGTGGAGCTGGCGGAGTCGGCCCGGTCCCGCAAGCTCAGGACCTACTCGAGAGGAATGCTCCAGCGCCTCAATCTCGCCCAGCTGGTGATCGGCAAACCCAGGCTGGCTTTATTAGATGAGCCCACCCTCGGGCTCGACCCCACCGGTGTAGCGGTGGTGCGAAAGATAATCAGCCGCATGCGCGAGGACGGGGTGACGGCGATCATCAACTCGCATCAGCTCGACGAAGTCGAGCGGCTCTGCGATCGGGTCGCCTATCTGCGCAACGGCAAGATCGTCCAGGTGGAGACCATCAAGGGCGGTACCATCACCGACTATGTGATTTTCGTGCGCTGGGGAGAATGCAGCCTGAACGGCACCCTCCTGCCCTCGGTGCAGGAAGCCGCCCTGAGCTCGGTGGCGGAAGTGAAAGAATGCAATCGGGAATGGGGACGATTCAGGGTCAAGGATCACAGTGGTGCCAGCCGCCTTCTTGCCGAGCTCATCGAAAGAGGGCTTCCCGTGGAAGAAGCGGTGCCCGAGCGCCTGCGCCTGGAGCAGCTATTCGAGAGCGAGAAGAAAGCATGAAGATCATCAACAAGACCATCGTGAAGTTCACTCTCATGTCCGCCTGTCTCGATCCCTTGAAGTTACTTTATGTAGCGCTCTTGGGATTCGTCATGCCGATCGGCATGAAAATCGCCTCCATGCTTCACGGAGCCTCCGACTCTCAAACTTTCGAGATGCTCACCGGCAAAGTCGGGGTGGCTTTCATCCTGATGGTGCTCTGTCTCGGTCTGGCTGGCAATTCCTCCACCCAGAGCGGCAGGGGTGGCGAGTATCTGCCTCTCATCTTCAGCCGCCCCCTGAGCAAAGCCGAATATGTCTTCTCCAAATGGATCGCCATAGTTCTTATCGGCGGCGGGCTCGCCGCCATCCAGAATGTAATGGTGGCGGCCATAGGCTTTGTCTTCGGCGAGACGATTACCATACAGGCAATCGTCAGCATGGTCCTGGAGCGCTTTCTCGATGCCGCTCTCATTGCGGCCGCCATGCTACTGACCATGCTCAATCGTCATCCCGGCTTCCAGATCGTCGCCATTCTCGGCTTCTATATCTGGCTTGCCGGCCAGACCATACCGCCTGTCAGCGTTGCTGGAATGGCCAGCGGCGGTATCGAGAGTCTCTCGATAGAGGCTACCAAGCTCATGCTCTCGGCGTCCCAGTATATCTCGTATCTGATCCTGCCTACCCTGAATGTCTACGATCTGATGACCGCCTCGAGCTTCGCGGCTCTCCCTTATCTTTCTTACGCCTCCACCCTGGCGCTCTATCTACTTCTGGCCATCGCCGTCACCGGAAGGAGGGAATTCTTCTATGGCACGAAATGACGTATCATCATCGCGGATTCCACCATATCTGGTGGCGGTCGCAGGCGCCCTGCTATTTGCCCGCCTGGTCTTCGCCCTGCTTCCGGCGCAGGCGGGGGAAGGCCTGAATTCAACCGATCAGGTATCCTGGAGAGAGCGTCCCGACAGCCGGGAAGTACGCACCATATCCGGAGCGACTCAGAAGAACGAGCCGGCCCGTGAGGAGCTTTCTCCTCCTGTCAGGAAAGAGCTCGACACCATGCTTGCCGAGGCCCGCTCTCGCAACAGAATCTTGCTTCTCGAATTCAGCTCGCCAAGCTCCGATGCCTGCCGGACCATGGACAGCACGGCGTTGAAAAACCGCGAAGTAGAGTCCCTTCTAGCCAGGGACTTCTATCCGGTCCGCATCAATGACTGTCACAAAACCGTCGGCAAGAATCCGGCTCTTGTCAGCGAGCTCCAGAAGAAATTCCGCGTCTTCGCCTTTCCCACTCTCATAGTCGTAAGCACCAGTGGCAATATGAAGAATCTGCTCATCGGCAACTGCTCTTCGCTGACTACTTATCGCTTTCTGAGCCGATCGGTGTACAAGCGCGCTGGCTCTTGATATTTCGAGGGATCTACATAGCTCCGGGCAGGTGCTTGTCGATCCAGCTCAGGGCGCTTTTGAATGCCTGGGCCGGGACTTTTGTGTCTTCATACGTGTAATGATCGCCGTCATCCACCAGGAGATATTCTTTCTTCTCGGTGGCGAGATTGTCATAGACCGCCTCGGAGCCGACAGCCTTGGATTCGCCGTCGTTCTTGCCATGCACCACCAGCACCGGCAGATCTTTGATCTGGCGGGCGAATTTCTTGGTCTTGTACATATAGAACTGGCAGGCCATGAGCTCTCTCGGTTTGAGATCGAGCCTGACGTCCTCGTCTTCCTGGAAGGCGGTGCGAAGCTCTTTCTTCGGGGTGGCCATGGCCATGAGGTCTTCGCTCATGCCGGAGTCTTTGCTGCGTCTACCGGTGAGGACTTTGCTTCCGACACTGAAAAAATTAGCCACGGTCTTGTAGTGCTGGCCGCCCGGGGCAGCGGTAATCACGCCCCGGACGAGATCCGGATGCTCCGCCGCCACCTGCAGGCAGAGGGCACCGCCCATGGCCTCACCGAGAAGGAAGACCGGAATCTCGGGATGGAGCTTCTTGATTGCTTCTAAAGACCCGACCACGTCCTGGTAGGTCTTCTCAAGATCCATGCGGCCTTCTTTCTTGTCTCTATCGCGCCAGCCCCCGAAGCCTCTCAGGTCTATGGCATAGACGGCCACGCCATCGGCAGCCATTCGTCTGCCCAGGTCCTCGAAGACACCCTTGTGCAGACCCAGCTCGTGGAGACAGAGAAGGATGGAGCGGGGCTTGCTATCGGTTTTCCAGAACAATGCCTCTGGATTTCCCTTGACGAGCGCGACCGATTCGGCGCTGGTCTCGCGCCTTTTGCGGTCGCTCGAGGCAGCGCTCTTGCTGCTCGAAGATTCCGGCGAGTCTTTCGATAGAACTGGCGGAGCCAGGCAGAAGGCCAGGATGAGAGTCAGGGCCAGGGCGACCTTTCTCTTGTCTTTCTCTTTCACTTTGCAAACTTCTCCTTCGCTATCAAGGAGATTTTAGCGCCTTTTGAGATCCGGTTGGCTCAACGGCCAGAGGAAGATCGCCTCCCACCCAGGACTTCTTGACCAGGATCGGGGTCTGGATGGCTTCACGGTCGAGCAACACCTCTTCTTCCACTCTCACTTTCAATCTCTTGAAAGCCTGGCTCATGGTGGTCATTTTGCCCTGGCTTCTCAATGACTCGATGAGTTGCCGGGTGAAAACGCCATTGGGGTATTTCAGAGATTCCCAGGACTCCTGATCCTGGGCGCTGGAGGCAAGCAGGAGCTGGCCGGTGCCGACATTGAGGGTGTCGGGATTGACGGTGAGGGGCCGGGTGATGCCTTTGCTCCCCACGGCGCCGCCGTGACAGACGTCGAGAATGAGAACTATCCGGTCCGACTCGATGAGATCGGTTATGCCGGTGGTTATCCATTGCATGGGTATGCCCGCAAGGACCAGGTTGTTCTGGTTGGCCTCATGGGTGACGATGAAATTGGCGCCGACTTCCTTCTTGGCCGGGCTACCGTGGCTCGAGATATAGATCACCACCAGGTCGTCCCGGCGAGCTTCTTTGCCCAGCCAGGCCTCGCCCAGATGAGAGACGATACCGTCTCTAGTAGCTTCCCTGTCGGTGAGCAGTTTGACATGGTCCTCGGCGAAACCGGCTTCCTCCACCAGATAATTCCTGAAATCAGTGGCGTCCTTGGCTGCATATCGAAGATTGATGGATGTATCCTTGAACTTGCTTATGCCTATCACCAGAGCCCATTTGTCTTTCACCGGTCTGGTCTTCTGATCGCCCAGATCGGCGGAGTCCCTGGTCTCTTCCGAATAGGCGTGTCCAGGGAGGCTGAGCTTGATACGAGCCGATTCTTTCTTGAGCCTGGCTGCTTCGTCCTTCTCGCCTATGCTCAGAAGGACCTCGGCGAGGCTGTCCAGATCATGGGCCCGGACAGCGCTGGCGGCACCATAGAGACTCTCGTCCAGCTTCAGGAGAGTGCCCAGGGAGTCTTTGCAGTCTTCGACCTTGCCCGCCTGGCGCTGGATTCTGGCCAGATCCCTGAGCAGCGATGCCGTGGATGAGTCGGCCTGGCTCTGGTTCTGGCTGCGAATTTGCAGAGCCCGGAGCAGGAGAGGCTCGGCGGTCTTGAACTTGCCCTGCATGGCCAGCACGTCGGCGAGATTCTCGAGGCTCAGGGCGACAATCGGGCTCTCGGCACCGAGGCTGTTCTCTCTTGCCCTGAGACCCCGGGCCAGGAGCTTCTCGGCCTCGGGATAATGACCGAGGCTGATCTCGAGCAGCGCCAGGTTGTTCAAGCAGGTGGCGGTATCGGGATGGTCCTCACCAAGGGCGGCCCGGGTGATGTCATAACCATTCTGGTAGAAGCTCGCCGCCAGGGCGTACTGCCCCTGGTTGAGATAAAGAGTACCAAGTAGATTCATATTGAGGGCTACCGCCGGGTTTTCTCTGCCGAGATACTTCTCGTCCAGTCTGAGGGCTCTCTTGAATCTGTTTTCGGCCTGGTCGTAGCTGTCCACCGCCAGATAGACATTCCCCAGCTTTCTCAGAAGTGCCGCCAGGCGCTGGTCGTCACGGCCGCCGTTAAAACGGGCTACCTGCGCAGCCGCTGTATTGAGAGCTTTTACAAGAGCGGCTCCGTCATGCTTGCGCCGGGCGAGCTCAGCCATGAGAATCCGCGCTTCAACGGTGACGGGCCTGCCGTCGTCGCTCTTGAAGTTGTCTTCCAAAACTTTCACGGCGCCGGTGAAATCTTCCATGGCCTCGAGGGTCGAGGCGAGCTCCAGGGCAACCTCGCCGTCGTCCGGTCTCAGGGAAAGGGCCTTTCTGATGACCGGCTCGGCCCGGGAGAATTTCCCTTCGGCATAGAGCAACCGGCCTTTCATCAGGAGAACATCGAAAAGCGTATCGCTATCCTTTTGCCTGGTAGCGATAGTGGTGGCTTCTTCCAGGAGCTCCCGGGTCTCTGCAGCCTTTTGCATGTCCTGATAGATGGCAGCGAGATTGAGCAGATAGGGGATCAGGCACCTGTCTCGGCGCCCGCTCGTTCGGGTCAGCTCCAGAGCCTTTCGGGCGAGGGCTTCGGCCTCGGCGAAGCGGCTCGTCCTCCGGTACACAGAGGCCAGGGCGGCCAGGTCGCGCACCACCGCCGGGGCGTCCTTGCCATGGTTCTTTTCGTCCAGAACGAGAAGTCGCTTGTAAAGGTCCTCGGCTTCAGCGAGCTTTTCGGTAGCAGCGTCGAAGTCCGCAACCAGTCGCAGGGTCTTTGCCTTGCGCGGATCTTCGTCGGCGAAACTTTCGGCGCTCTTGAGAGCGGAGTCGAATTGACGGCGGGCTTCCTCCACTCGTCCCCGGGACTGAGCCTGCCTTGCCGAGTCGATGAAAGTGCTCCAAAGCGCCTCCTGCGCGAATACCGGAGGGCAGAGGGCGAAGGAGAGTGCCAGGGTTAGTGCGGAGATTCTCGATGGGTCAGAAATTGTCTTTGTCCTTACGATTCTCGTATGCTCTCAACAGGCGCTCGTCCATGTCCATGGGCTTTCCCTGGGAGTACTCCTGGGAGTAGACCACGAGCTTGCGGGCAATGAAAGAGAAAACCGCGAAAAACAGCGATGATGCGGCAAAGAGCTTGAGGTGTCCGTGCTGGGTGGCCTGGAGCATGAAGATTTGCTTGAGCTCGGGTATCCTGGCGACGATCTGGCCCTGGAGCTCGGGTTTGCCGTAGAAGAGGACGAAAAGGGCGATGGTGATGTAGATGCCGATGGTAAGCGAATATGTTGCAGGGGACCGGTTGAACTCGAAGGTGGATGTTCCGTCTGCTTTGCTCCGGGCCGAGTAGGCGCCGGTCAGTATTGCCCACAGTGCCCCGAAAAGCATTACAGTGCTTATTCCGATACAGATATATTCGGTCATGTTGGAATCGCCCCGAAGGTCAGTTTGAATCTATTCTATAACCAATTGGGCGAAATCCTGCGATTCAGGCAGGTTAGCGATCCCGAGCGTTTCACGAAAGTTCTACAAATTTTTGCTCTAATTGCCCTGGATTCGCCGAAGTTGCCACCCAGCTTTCTTTCCCGCTTACACTTACCAGGATCGTCCTATGAATATTCACCTCCGCCCGTTACTGGCCTGCCTGGCTCTGCTTTTCTCGGTCAACGCCATACCTTCTTCTGCAGCCGAAGTCACCGAACAGCTCAAGGTGGAAGGCGAGGTCATGGGTGTCGAGGCACAGTACCAGCAGATGCACAAGCGCTTCGAAGAGAAGCTCGGCAAACTCGAAGGGCTCGGTGGTGGCATCAAGCCTTTCGCTGACAGGCTCAGCCAGATTGACGAGAGCTTCAAAAAAGGAGACGCCCAGGGCGCGGTGCGCTCTCTCGACTCTCTCGATCGCAGCATCGAGTCCCAGCTCAAGACCGTGACTGCCCTGCGGGCCCCCAGACCGAAAGCGGCTCCGGCATCGCAAATGGTGTCATCCTCTTCTAATTCTCAGATTTCTCAAAATCCCCTGATGATCCTTGCACGGTCCGAAGTCGGCGGCAAGAGCCTGATCAGCCCCGAGACCATCGCTTCGATGAACACCAGCAACTATTCTTCCTTCCAGGGCAGCCCCAACGAGTATCTCGAGAAGCTGGCCAGGGATCTGGTCGGTCGCGAGCTCGGCGGTCTCTCCATACCGGTGAAAGGTCCTTTCCGTCTGGAGCGCTTCCGCAATGTCCAGCGCATCAGCGAGCTTCGCAAGATGGGCAAACGGGTGGACAGCTTCCTCTATCAATATGAGAAGACCGAAGATCTGGCGGCTCAGGCCCACCGCGATCCCGGTCGTGTGGAAGAGCTCTCCAGCCAGGTCCGTTATCTGTCCCAGCAGCTCGGAGTCAGCCAGCTTTCCGGTTCGCTGCGCCAGCAGTCTTATTAGCAGTCATGTCTTTCGAGGATATCACCCGGCAACTCGAAGCCACCGATCGAAGCATCGATCGGGCCAGAGATCTGGTGCAATCGGGCCAGCTCAATCGAGCCCAGAAGCTCTACCGGTCCATCCTCAATGATGTAGTCGAGCTCTACGGTGCCGACAGTCTGAAGACCTGCAACTGTCTGATCGATCTTGCCGATATCGCCTATGCCCAGGAGCGCTATGCCGAGGTGATCATGCTCATCGAGCAGGTGATCGTCACCGACAACAGGGCCTCCATTTTTACCGCCGAGCAGCTTCTTTCGGTGCATTTCAAGCTCGCCCGGGCTTTCGAGAAGAGCAACAACATCAACGAAGCCTATGGCACTCTACGCGATCTTCTCGAGCAGTCCGAGAAAGTCCTGGGTCCTTCGAACCCCTTCACGGCCCGGGTGAAAGAGAGCCTGGTCAGTCTCTGCAAGCGCAATTCGCGGAAGCTGAGATCGGCGGAGAAAGTCATCGAGACCATGAGCGACTCGCGCCAGGCGCAATTCTCCACCAATCAAAAGCTGAAAGCCAGCTTCGCCCGGGAGTCTGCCGACCACCGAGCAGCCAGGGCATATGTCCCTGATGGCGCCGCTGTTGCGCTCCGAAGGACCTGGGGACGCAGTATCACCCTGGCTTCGGCTTTCATTCTCTGTATGGGCTTCTTGATCTCCGGGCTTCTCCAGCCGACCCTTCACGATCCTGATCAGGAAAAGGCCAAAAGCAGCGCTTTCGAGGCCAATGCCGGTCCCTCTCTTGCCGCTCCGTCGGGCTCCCTGGTCGGTCTCTTCGTCTCCACCGATGGCATCAAGTCTCTCAATGTCGCCGACAACGGCCAGGGCGTCCTCAGTGATGGTGGCGTCAGGACCGATGTAAAAGTCACCAGAGCCGGTGCCGAGGTCTATGCCACCAGCGACGACTCCCGTCATATTTTCCGCAATGTCGACCAGTCGCTGGTGGACGAGAGCGGCGCCAGACTCTATAAAGACGGCGCCCCGGAGCTCTCCACAGTCCAGGTGATCAAAAATGTCGCCGTCACCCTGAACCGCTATTACAAGACCTATGGACGCTATCCACAGAGCCAGGCCGAGCTGCAATCCCTGAGAGAGAATGTCGCTTATACGAACCCTCTCAATGACCGGGCATGTTTTCCACGTCTTATGAATGTCATCGAGAAGAGAGGCTCTTCCATGACTCTGGACGAGTATAACAACGCCAGCAATATCGTCGGCTCCCTGATGAGTCTTTCCGGAACCATGGGAGAGCCCTGCGGAGTGGAGCTCTATGTCAGCCCATACTCGAGCTCGGGCGAGACGGTGATCGTGAGAGGTTACGATCACTCAGGCTCTCTGCTTCCTTGCTCGACACCAGGACGCTGCTATTGCGTGGTGCTGGCAGGCGGCTCCGTTCGTTAGGGTCCGGATCTACTCAGCTCGCTTGGCCTCGAAATATGCCGAGACCAGGGCGAATATGCCTAACGCCATTGCTGCAGCCATCAAGATCGCCTTGAGGAGAAAATCTTGCTCGAGCTGCTTGTTGGGGCTCGGTGTCAACCAGAAAAACGAACCGTTCGCAGGTTGCAGTTGTAACCCGCTGCTTAATAGTCATGACTGTCTGCGGCGAGTGGCTCGAACACTAAAGGGGTCTCAAGACCAAGCCTGCGAGTCATCTAGTTTTCGGTACTCATAAGACCTGGAACTAAATTTTAATCCATATTGGAATCGATCAGGTCTTTGAGGTCGGCGCTACTGTGAAATCCCACTGTCGCAGCCTTGATTTTGCCCCGGTCGAAGAGCATCAAGGTGGGCAGGGACTCAACCCCCAGTTTGCTGGCGGTTTTGCCGGCAAGATCGACATTGAGCTTGACGAATTTCACCCTGCCTTTGTAAGACCCGGCCAGGCTCTCCAGCACCGGTCCCTGGGCCCGGCAGGGTCCGCACCAGTCGGCGTAGAAGTCTACCAGGACAGGAGTCGGAGACTCGAGCACGGCTTTCCTGAAGGTGGCATCGTTTACATCCCGGATCTCGGCTTTTCGAGCCGCTGCCGACACGGCTCCGAGGTTGGCTCCCGGGTCGGTTTCAGACCGGGCAATAACTGCTGCCGAGCCGGCTACGGCGGCTGCCAGGGCTATGGTGGCGATGATACCTGTCTTTCTCATGGTTCTCGAGTCTCCTCTGGTTACATCATTAATAACGCTCAGGGATGGGGTTTTGTTCCTGGGTCCCGGGCAATGTAAAGGCAAAAGCGTGTTAAGATTTCGGCATGGTCAAGAAATGGCTGAAAATGCTGAAAAAGGACGTGGTCGGCGAAGTCGTGCGCGACTACTCCGACCTGGTCAGAGATGACGACCGTATAGGCGTCCGCCTTCAACAGAAAGGCCGGGCTTTCCGCTTCCTGCTCACGCTCTCCGATCGCAATGCCGGCAATGCCATCTTCAATGCCCAGGTCTCCCACGCTCTACTTGATGGGCTCCGGGAGCTGGTGGCGGATATGCAAAGCGTCACAGCCTCGAAGAACAAGAACAAAGAGTACCGCCTGCGTTTTCGGGACGGCGCCGTGGATCTGCTTGTAACCTACAATTATGATGCCGCCACCAATGTCCCCAGGCAGCGCTCCGCCCCTCTCAACAGCCGCACTTATAAGCTGTTCCAGGAAATGCTCGAGGACGTTGAAGTCCTTCTGCAAAATACCGTGGAGACCACCGACGACTGGGGCGACTAGTCTTCTTCATAGGCTTTCACTTTCACTCTGGTGTCAGGAGAGCGGGGCACCACGATCAGTGCTTTGCCGTTGCTGAAATCGCCGCAGAGGAAGAAATCCTTTTTGAAAGTATTACGTCCGATGCGATCGACGAAGTGCCAGCGATCTCCCTGGCGCACGGCGGCGAACTGCTCTTTGAATGAGCGAGCGTCATCGAAGCTGCAGGTGATAGTGGCATCGCCGCGATTGTCGATAAAGCCCCATTTGCCGTTGGTCTTCACCGCACATAGATAGTCGGAGAAACTCCGGACACTGTCGTATCTGAGGGGGATGGCCAGACGGCCGTTCCGATCGACGAAGCCCCATTTGCCATCTTGCAGCACACCGCCGAGTCCGAGACCGAAAGGTCTTGTTCGATGGTATTGTGCTTTGATGATCGTGTCTCCAGTGAGATCGATGAAGCCGAATCGAGGCTTGCCTCCCTTTTCAGCAGGAAAACCAACGGCAGCGATATCTTCGCTATACGAGCAGGTCCCGGGCATCAGATCCTCTGCTCTGACATTGCCGGTTTTTCCGAGGAAGGCGAAGCGATCGCCCACCGGCACCAGAGCATAGCCGCAGGTATAGGGCCGGGCTCCCCGGGGAATGTCGTTATTGCCATAGGTGAAGGCTTTCTGTCCGGCTCGGTCGATATAGTAGCCGGTGGCGCCTTCGAGAACGAAAGCCAGACCGTCGCTGAATCTGCCCGGATCACTGAAGCGGGGCTTGATCATCATCTTGCCGGTTCTCTCGAGATAGCCCCATTTGCCATCTACTTTGACTGCTCCAAGCCCTTCCGAGAAAGGTCTTGCATCTTCATATATGGGCTCGATTAGAAAGTTGCCTTTGAAGTCTATATAACCCCAGCGCAGCCCCTTCTGGCAGGCCGCCAGCCCCTCGCTGAAGGGCCTGGCGGAGACGAACTGGGGCTTGATCATCATCAGGCCCTGACGATCCAGATAACCCAGATCCCATTCACGTTGAGCCTCAAGAAGCGCCAGCTTCTGCTCGTCGGTGAGCTCCACCAGCACCGGTGCCAGTCCCTGGTAGAAACTGCCACCATCAAGGAAAGGCCCGTTGATCACTTTCTTCTCGCTCTGGTCTATGAAGCAGGCCCGATCGCCGGTCTGGGTGAAGGAGAGACCGTCCTGAAACGAAAGAACCCGATCGTACTGGATATTGATGGCGGGCTTGCCTTCGGTGTTTATGAAACCCCAGCGGCCGCTTTTCTTGACCGCGGCAAGACCTTCTTTGAAAGGCCTGGTTTCCTGATAGCCGGAAGCGATGAGTTTGCCGTTTTTGCCTACGAAACCCCAGGTACCGGTTTCTTCCTTGACCTCGGCAAAACCTTCCGAGAAGTCCCGGGCATCGAGATATTTGCATTTGATGGCGAGCTTGCCCTCCTTGTCGATGTAGCCGAAATGCCTGTCCATGAGCACAGCGGCAAGACCTTCGACGAAGCTCGAGACCGTATCGTAGCGGGGCTCGATGATCAGGCTGCCGGTGTTGTCCACGAAGCCCCAGAGCCACTGGCCCGGAGCCGGCAGGTGACGTTTGTAGCTGAGCGTTGAATCAGCCGGCTCCTTGTCCGAGGCAGCCTTCCTGTCCTCGATTCCAAGAACCGAAAGCTGATCCTGTTTGAAGGCTACGGCAGCGAGGTCCTCCGAGAGGGGGCGGAACTCCAGGGCGTCACCGGCGGTGGCGACCACCACTTCCCCCTTGCGACCTTTGATAGGACTCGGGCAGGTGGCATCGGCTTCTTTCACCTCCGGTGCGGCGGTGTTTTTGCCATCGATGCCGATATAGAATTCCTGACCCTCTTCAACAACTCGTGCCGGTCCCCCGGGCAGGAAATTGCCGGCTTCGTTATAGCGCGGCTCGATGGCGAACTTGCCGGTTTTATCGATAAAGCCCCAGAGCTTCTTATGAAAGATGACCTTGGACGCTTCCGATTCGACGCCATCCTCGAAAAAGCCTGGAAGCTCGTAGGTCTTGCAAAGAGCAGGACCGGATATCGCAATCAGGGTGAAAACAGCAAGGATCGAAGCAATCGCTCTGGTGCCGGTCATTGAATTCTCCTCGAAAGACCGCCTCAGGATAGTTGATCAAAGCGTCTACTTCAATATGTCAGCCTGCGGCGCTTCTTCCAGGAGGGCATGCCTGCTGTTGAAACCGATGGCAAAGGCGATGAAATAAGCGTTCACCGTCACAAGAACTAGAATGATCAGAGATCTTGTTCGCATGGTCAATCGCTCACTACGAAGTCGACTTTTTTCGTGTCGGCATCCACGTCGGCTCCGGTGCGCTGGTAAGTGACCAGGACCGAGCCGGGCTCTACCTTTTCCGTGACCTCGGGACCCGCCACCAGGTCGAGAGCCAGGGCGAACGACTTGTCGCCCAGGTGCTGATTGTACTCATCTTCCATGACTTTGGCGTCGAAGGCGATGGTGTTCTTGCCTTTCCTGACCAGGGGCGATATGTCGATGAGCTTGCCGGGACCGAAAAAATTGTCGATGGGCCGATTATTGATACTGACCGTTATGGAGGACCCGATATAGTCGCTGCCCCGGGAGACGATATAGAACTTGCGGTTATCGGGAACAGCGCTTTTCTTCTTTGTAGCCGGTTCCCTTTTTGCGGGTTCCTTCTCTTCCGGTTCTTGCTTTTCCGGCTTCTTCTCGACCGGTTTGTCTTCTTCGACCTTTTTCTCCTCCTGCTCTGTCTTAGCAGGAGGAGCCGGCGGCACGGCTATAACAGGCTTGTTGCCCGTGGCGCGATCCACCAGGGACTCGAGGGACTCCACGGTCCCGGGAGGCACGGTCTCGATGGGAGCAAGACGTTGATTGATGCCGATATAATAGCCGGCAAAGCCTGCCCCGGACACGAAAAGCAGGAAGATCACCAGGTCGCTGAGGGCGCCGAGAATACTGTTTTTCTTATCTGAGATTTGCTTTTCGGCCATGGGGCAAACAATATCATAGAAATTGGCTGCAAAAAATGGACCACAAGCTCTCCACAATCACTTATGGAATCCTCATCTCTTTTCAGTGCCTGGCGGCTCTGTCTATGCTGGCTTTCGCCCTGACCTTTTGCTTTGCCCGGACGGTCTTTTTCGCGACTTTCTCCGGTATGGAGCAATGGCGGCTTCCTGCCATGGTCGAGAAGGTCAGCCGGGTCTCGCCCACCGGCGAGAAGCTGCCGCCCCGTCCTCTCTTTCTGCCCCCGCCCCTGCCCAAAGAGCCTCCGGCACCGCCTCTTGCCTTCCTGCCCCCTCTGCCCGAGCCCCTCAAGGGCAAACCTGTAATTTTCCAGAAAGGCGAGACCTCCGGGGTTCCGTACTATATCGCCAGGGTCTCTCTCAAGGACCCGGAGACATTCATGACCATCGGTCTGCCCCACGGTGCGACCATGGCCAACAGCCCCACGGTCCAGAATGGCGATGAGAGCTTCCCCTCCTTCGTCAAGCGCATGAAGGCGGCAGTGATTATCAACGGCACTTTTTTCAGCAAGGACCAGCAGAAGAGAGTGATGGGCAATATGGTGGCAGACGGCAAGGTACTCAAGTACAGCCAGTGGGAGAACTATGGTACTACTTTCGGTATCAAGCTAGGTAACCAGCCCGAGATGATCACAGCCAGGCGGCAGGGCAAGCCGAAATATGATGATTACTGGTTCTCCATAACCTGCGGCCCTCGATTGCTCGATAACGGCTCTTTCTGCGTCGATCCTGAAGCGGAGGGTTTTGCCGATCCCCATGTCCTGGGAGTCGGTTCCCGGTGTGCCATGGGTTATCCGGCAAGCAGGGACAGCATCTATTTGCTTGTCTTTCTCAAGGGTCTTTCCCTGAAAAAAGAGGCAGAGGTCATGAAAGCCCTGGGTTGCCTCGACGCCATGAATCTGGACGGAGGCGCCTCCCGGGCTATCAGCCATATGGGCACCGTGGTGGTGCCTGCCAGCCGTCCCCTCACCAATGTCATAGCGGTCTATGATACCACCTGTCATGCACCGCAGGCAGTGCGGAGCTCCTGGCGCAAGTTCCAGAGAGAAAAACTGAGCAAGCAGAGAGGCGGGATCTGGCCTTTCGGGAGCTAGTCTCGAGAAAGGCTATTTCGAGCCTGATACCACATGACAGGACATGGGAATCTCGATTGCTTCTCTGTTTTCGCTCCCTCTGCCATAAGACTCGGCCGCTTTCAAGACAGCATTCTTTATATCCCGGAGCTGCTCGTCCGTCTGGGCTCTGAGCAGTCCGCCGGTGCGCGGAGTGCCGGTGTAGAACGCCTCGAAAAGGTGCTCCGCGCACTCTAGAACCCAGATCATCGGCACTGTCTCGAAGCCGATCTCCGAAAATCCGGCTTTCCTCAAAGAGCGCTCGCATTCCTGCCTGTCGCTGAAGCGGAAAAAGGGAGGCCCTGAGGGAAGGGGCACGCTCTCGTCTCCGAATTCGCTGATTGCCTCGAGTACCAGACCGAAAGCTATGGACTGATCGGGCTTGCTCCAGACGGAGAAGGCGAAACGCCCGCCGCGCTTCAGGACCCGAAAGGCTTCGTTTATGGCCCGGTCCGGCTCATCGAGATGGAGAATGCCGAAATTCATGCAGACCAGGTGGAAGCTCTCATCGGCAAAAGGAAGGTTGCAGGCATCGCCTTCCACCAGGTCCAGGGAGGGATTGAGAGCCCGGGCCTTTTCGAGCATTACCGGCGAGAAATCGAGAGCGGTGGTGGCGAGTCCTCTGTCGACGAGCTGGGCAGCCACATATCCGGGGCCGGTGGCGACATCGAGGGCTGCCTGCCCGGGGCGGGGAGCCAGGGCGTCGAGAAGCGGCCCGATGCTTTGCCCGGTGAGCCCGGCGAAGTAGTCATGATAGCCGCCGGCAACCGACTGCCAGCCTCGATGCTCGAACTCCTTGAAATTCTCTTCTTTCATGCGGGTTATATTACAATGTTAGAGTCCGTGTCATGAGGCCTTTCGCATGGCAAAGAAAACAAGTCTGATTATAGCCTCGCTCCTGATTGCCTCCCTTGCGGCGCCGCCGGTGCTCGCTCAGAAAGTCACCTATCCCCAGGCTGTGGCGACTTACAAGACCGGTAACTATGCCCAGGCGCTGGCGCAGTTCAAGCAAGTCGATGCTAACTTCCCGAACAATGCCCTGGTGCACTATTACATGGCTCTCTGCCACCAGGGTCTCGGCCATCTCAATCTGGCGCGGTCCGAGTATCAGCAGGTGATCGGCATGGGAGATGTCCGTCTGGCGGGTCTCGCCAGGCAGGGGCTTAACCAGCTTTCCGGAGCGAAGACCCAGGTCTACTCCGGCGGCTCTCCTTCCCAGGCACCGGCGACTCAACAGCCCGGGGCGCCGGCTAGGAAAATCGCCAGAAAGGTCCTTTATTTCTATGCCGACTGGTGAGGGCCGTGTCACCAGTTTGCGCCCGTGTTCGACGCAACAAGCAGAAAGTTCTCCGGTATCCGATTCGAAAAACTGAACTTCGACGCCGACAACGTCCAGAGCCAGAAACGGCTCTACAATGTCAACGGCATTCCCCATCTGGTTTTTCTCGACAATCAGAATAAGGTCATCTATAACGGTGGGGCACCGGATGACTTCGAGGCGCTCGTCAAGCAGTTCCAGTAAATCAGTCCGAGTAAATCAGTCCGAGCCGCCCGGCACTGTCTCGATTGCCAGGACCGGGTCTTTGCCGCTCCAGTCCTTGTTCCAGAGAACAGGGGTCTGCAGGTTGGCGCGGTCTCTGAGGACCTCGCCTTCCACCAGGTCCTTGAGCTTGCGATAAGCCTCCAGCAGGGTCGTCCTGTCCTGGTTGACCCTGAGAGCTTCCATGAGCCTCCTGGTGAAAACGCTGTTCTCGTAGTTCTTCGACTCCCAGGAGACCTGCTCGGCCAGGCTCGAGCAGAGAACCATCTGACCGCTTCCAATAGTGAGCTCGCTGGGCGTCATGCCCATGATCCGGCTGAGGGCCTTGCCGCCACTGGCGGCGGCACCGCTGTGACAAACGTCGAGGATGAGAACCACGCGGTCCGACTTGACCTGCTCCTGGATCATCTTGGTGAGCCATTGCATCGGAATGCCGGTAGCCAGCAGGCTGTTCTTGTCGGTGTCGTGGGCGACCAGGAAATTGACGCCCCCGGCGTCCTGCTGAGAGCCGCTGCCGTGGCTCGAGACATAGACCACTACCAGATCGTCCTTCTGGACATTGGCGCCCAGCCACTTGTCCCCGAGCGTGTCGATGATATTCTGCCTGGTGGCTTTCTCGTCGGTGAGGAGCCGGACGTTCTCAGGTTTGAACTTCTCCCGGCTCACCAGGAAATTCCTGAAGTCCGTGGCGTCTTTGGCGGCGAATTTGAGGTTGATACTGGGATCGGCAAAACTGCTGATTCCAATTGCCAGAGCCCATTTCTCCCGCACCGGGCGGTCGCGGCTGCTGTCGAAATTGATCGGGACATCGATGGTGGGAAGCTGGGCATTACTGCCGGCCAGCTTGCCGGTGATGCCGTTTGCCCGGCTGAGCAGTTTGGCCGATTCTTCGGTGTTGTCCTGAGCTTTGAGAGCTCCCGCCAGGCTCATGAGATCCGCTGCTACCTGGGGCGCATCTTTGCCGTAGAGCCTCTCGTCGATGGCGAGGGCATTCTTCAGGTAAGAGACCGCCTGGTCATACTGTTTCTTCTTGAGATAGAGCTCACCCAGATCTCTTGCACTGTCGGCGGTGACAGCATGATTCTCGCCCAGGACCCGGGAAGAGAGCTCCAGGGCAGTCTTGAACTGCGGCTCGGCTTCGCTGAGGCGGTCTTCTCTCATATAGAGGAAGCCCAGATCCCGGGCCAATTCCGCACGGTCGGGATGATCGGGACCGGTCTGGGAGTCGACGATCTGCCGGGCCTCGTTGAGCGATTTCTCGGCTTCCTTGAATTTGCCCTGATCTATGTAGACTCGTGCCAGATTGCGAAGAATCAGGGCTGTCTCGAGATGCTGGGCCCCCAGAGAACTCCTGGTGGTGACAAGGGACCTGGCGATCAGATCGGCTGCTTCGTCATAACGACCGTCCTGACGCTTCACTTTGCCCAGACAGTGTCTCGCCCTGGCGATGAAGATGTTGTCATCGGTGTTATAGATTTTCTTGTCCAGCTCGATGGATTTCTCGATGAGCTTTTCGGCTTCCTGATATTTCCCCAGGTCGCAGAGCACGTCCCCGAGTTCCACCATGCAGAGGCTTACCGAGGGGTGATCTTCTCCCAGGCTGTCCCGGCAGGTCTTGAGTATGTCATTGAGAGCCGATTCGGCTTCGGTGAAGCGGCTCTCTTTGCAATAGAGTTTCGCCAGACCGCTCTGGACCATCGTGTAATAAAGATGATCTTTGCCCACCTGGGCGGCAAGCTCGCCGAGGCTGGCTTTGTATTGCTCTTCCGCTGCCGGGTAGTTGCCGGTCAGCGTATGGAGCATGGCCTGATTGAACTGGGCATAGGGTACCGCCAGGGTGTGCTGGAACTTCTTCTGCGAGGCGATTTCCAGAGCTTTGCTCAGGTGCTTGCGGGCTTCAGCCGACTTGCCCCAGAAGATATACATCCGGACCTGGTTGTTGATTGGATAATAAGCGAAATTGCCCGAGATCTTCTCTGATTCCTGCCAGTATTTCTCCGCCTCTTCGAAACGACCCATATCGAGGCAGAGGGCGCCCAGGTCGTTGAGGATACGGGAGAGAAGGAAATTCTTTCCCAGTTTCAACTTCTCCGAATGCTCCCGGGCGACCTTGAATTTCTCCTCTGCTTCCTCGTAAATCCCCATGGAGCGGAGGGTCTCAGCCAGACCGAGATAACCGGCGGCGATATCGCGATCGGAGTATTTGCCGGTCTGCGATGCTTGCATCATCTGCCGGAATAGAGTGAGAGCCTGCCTGTAGTTGCCGGTCTCGTAGGCCATGGTCGCCCGGTTGTAGAGCTGTTGTGCCAGGGCTTTCTGAGCCAGGACAGGAGCCTGGACCATGGCGAGCCCGGTGAGAATGCTGAGAATGGCGGTGAAGACGCGAAAGAGAGGTTTTTTGTATTTGTTCATAAGGGGCAATTTTACCGCCACCGGTCTTTCCTTGTCAGAGAACATTAACTCAGCGCCTTTTTCATTAAAATTGCGTGACTTTTTCGTGACCTCGGGTTATTCTCTTTACAACTCATTAATCGGCACTCCACTAATCGCTCCTGCCTTTTCTATTTACTAGAAAAATACTCGCATCCTTCGCGCTCAACCCCTGAAACCGGCTACTTCAGCCGGCTTCACCCTTTGTTTTGCCGGTAGTTTCTTTATGGTTCTTGCCTCCACCTGCGACAGCACATCCTCTTGCGACCGGGTCAGCAACCCGGGATCGACCGGCGACGGCACGAGCCAGAATCTCTACTCGGAAGTCGATGATATCCGCACGAGCCAGCTTGCCGGCAGCGATTTCAATAGAATCAAGGATATTTTCGAGCAATTCAGCCCGGCGAATCTCTTCGGCAACGGAAGCGACAGCGCCCCAAAGCTTTTCGGCGAAGAGATCAAGCCCGAGAACGTGATTCAGGGTACTGAAGGCACCTGTTTTTTCATGAGCACCCTGGCAGCCATGGCTGGCACCGAGAACGGTCAGAAACAGATCCAGGACATGATCAAGAAGAACGAGGACGGTACTTTCACGGTCACTTTCCCCGGCGACAAGAGCAATCCCGTCACTATCGACGGTGCCGGTGCCCAGGCGAACAATGGCGGAGCCGAGTGGTCCAGGCTAATGGAGACGGCATTCCTTCAATACACCCATGATGGGCCCGGTCGGGATCTCCTGGAGAATCAGGGTATCGCCGTTACCGCCAGGGTCAACAATAGCCGCACCGCCCACGAGCTCCTCACCGGCAATGAATCGATTACCGATCAGTTCAGCCTCATCGATATGGCCTCGGGATTTCCGGGATTCGGTGCTACCAGCATCGACAATGTCGAGAAGGATCTCAAGGAAGCCTTCGAACACCATCGTGTGGTCACCGCCGGTACCGCACCCGATGGCTTTCTGGGAATCGGTGGCAATGACGGCGGCCCGCTCACCGACGGACATATCTATAGCGTCCTCGATTATGACGCCGAGAAGAAGATGGTGACCGTGCGTGACCCTTATGGCGAGAAAGACTCTTTCCCGGAAGGGGAATCTCGAGAAGGCATCACCGCGATGGGCGAAGGCGAGTATCAGATGTCCCTGGAGACTTTCTACAACACTTTCAGCCATGTCACCATCAACGGGCGTGATCCGTTCATGGCTGGCCTAGAGCATATAGGCAACGATCTTCTCAACTCGGGTGATGACGCCCTGGCCATGGGGGTGGATCTGCTTACCGGAGATCCTTTAGGCGCGCTCAATGAAGCTGGCGATATCGCGCTGCCTGTGGGCAGCGATCTGGCGAATTTGACCTGGGACGTATTCGTCCGGGACAAAGTCATGGATTTCAAAGCCGACCCGATTGGCTTTCTTGCCGGGGGCGAGCTCTACAATCTGCCAGGGCTGGATATCTTCGATCCGGCAGTTCCGATTTCCGGCGAGAATATTGTCGATTTCGGCAAAGACGCCGTCTCTTCGGCCGGCAGCTTCGTCAAGAAAGGAAAGTTCTGGTGACGATCAATCAGGATCCTGCCAGTCGTTCACGATTCTTGAACGTGCCTGATTTCATCACGGCCGGATAGCGCGAGATGTCGTAGCCGTCCTGCATGGCCTGGATATAAGTGTTGATTTCGGCCCGGGAGCTGGCCAGGAACATGAAAAAGGCAAGACCGCTCCCGTCCCTGACCCCCACCTGATAGAGCCTGGTAGAGAAGGAGAGACCGACTCTGCGATTGAGCTCTTTGATGAAGTTGACATGGGCTCTGGTCATCCTGCCGTCGTCGGCTCGCGGGTCGAGACAGGCTTCGTCGAATACACGCTTGAACGCCAGGCGACTGGCCGGGCTCCAGCTCGCGCTCTGAATATCTTCAAGAAAAGACTCCAGTTCCTCCGGCTTGATTGCATTGAAATAGATCTCGGCCGATTCATCGTCAGGCACGAATTTTCTGCCGTCGCCGATAAAGCGGACATCTTTCAAGTAGACCACTGGTTCCTGTCTCATTTGTCTTTTATCCCATAGTCAACGCCAGCTTTATATTAGATCTCGGCTATCACCGGAACGTGACCGGGGAGGTGGACGAGGGGCAGGGGTTGAATAGAGAGACTGAAAATTCTCGATATTGCGAATTTTCCGAAATCATCCGGCACCGCTCCGTACAGGACTCGCTGGTCGGTTTCAGGCCACCGGCTTCTGGCCGATTGATTTCTCGAAGGCTGCCAGGTCCACTGTTCTGCCCGAAAGGCGCGCCTCTTCAGCGGCAAAGGCTATAAGATGGCTTGCCAGAGAAGTGCGGGCACCAGTGAGGAAGTCCCGCTTACCTTCCGCCACGGCATCGACAAAGCTCGCGATCAGCCTGCCGTCCCCGCCTCCGTGGGGACCCCAGCCGGCTTTGCCGATGGGCACGATCTCTGTTTTGCCGGTGCGATGATCTTGAATCTCGATCTCTTCCTCGCCGCTGAAAGGAAAAGTCGCCCTGAGGCTGGCCCGGCTCCCGTCGTAACGCATGGTGCGCCCTTCCCGGTCGGATAGCCCGTGCATTACGAGAGTCGCAAGGGAGCCATCGTCAAAATCGATGATCACGCTCTGGTGATCGACCACATCGTTATCGCACTTGTAGACGCATCGTCCGTATGGTCCGGTCTCGAGAGCCTTCATCAGACCTGCGGCACTGATATCGCTGCTGATGGCATAGGCAAAATATGGATCGAGCTTCTCGTCCAGATAGAAACGAGGAGCGAAAAAGGCGCAGTTCTCTTCTGCCGGGCAGCCATCGGTACAGCGATTTGTGGCTCCAGGCGGAGCTTTCACATCGACGAAGTGGGACAGAGAGCCCCGGGACGTGACGGAAAGGGGCACGGTGTGGCTCATCATCCAGACCAGGATGTCGAGATCGTGACAGCATTTGCTGAGGAGCATAGGACCCGAGCGTGCGGAATTGCCCCAGTTGCCCCGGACGAAACTATGGGCCATGTGCCAGTAACTGACATTCTCGAAATGCTCGATGGACAGTATATCTCCGAGCCTGCCCGAGCTCACGATCTCTTTGATCCTGGCGAAAAAGGGCGTGTAGCGAAGCACATGAGCGACAGCCAGCATTCTGCCTGTCCGCTCGGCTGTTTCAACCAGCTTCAGGCATTCCCCGGGCGATCCCGCCATGGGTTTTTCCAGGAGGACATGATAGCCTGCTTCCATTGCCATGATCGCCGGCTCGGTATGCAGGCGGTCCATGGTGGCGATGACGGCTATGTCCGCTTCTATCCTCCCGCCTTCGAGTACATCGAAGCTCTCGAAAGCAGCGGCGCTGTCCAGACCGTGTTGATCGACAAATCGCTGGCGGCGTCCGGAATCGGGTTCGATAACCGCCGAGAACTGCAGCTTTTCCGGATTCTCCAGGGCATACTGACCGAAAACGAAAGTGCCCCGCTGACCGGCTCCGATTAGAATCGCCCTGACCTTGCTCATGGCAGCAATGGTAGCACGGGCTTGTTCCCGGCTTGTACCCGGCTTGTAAAGAACAGCGGTCTATTTGTTTTTGCCCTATTGATGGTGTATTCTCATGTCTTCTGGAAATACATCGTAGTAGTTGTGTGGAGCACATGAAGCATGCCGCAGGATTTTGACGCAGCCAGGGCGAAATCGCAGGAAGTCTTGAATCTCATCGAGAAGAAGTCCTTCAGCGATGACGAGAGAGAAAAGGTCATTGCCGAATCGGTCAAATACTGGACCGATCACGTCAATCCGGGTTTCCTGCAGTACCGCAAGTCGGTGAGCACCGACTATACCGCCGTCGAGTGGGACGACAACGGCGCTGTTTTCCGCGATCTCGCCGGCAATGAGTTCATCGACATGCTGGGCGGATTCGGTATCTATAACGTCGGTCACCGGCATCCCAAAGTTCTCAAAGCTGTTAGAGATCAGCTCGAGCGTCAGGCAATCCACTCCCAGGAGATGATCGACCCTCTGCGTACTTATCTTGCTTATCTCGTATCGCTCATTGCTCCCGGGGATTTGCAATACAGTTTTTTCACCAACTCGGGCACCGAGTCTGTGGAAGCCTGCCTGAAGATGGCCATGCTCACCACCGGCCGCCGTCATTTCATCGGTACCAAAGGCGCTTTCCACGGCAAATCCCTGGGCTCCCTGGGTGGTACTTCCAAAGCGATTTTCCGGGAGCCTTTCCTGCCGCTCCTCAACTGGACCCACCTGCCTTTCGGCGACATTGACGCCCTGGCCATGACTTTCGATTGCACCGATTTCACCGGCGATAGAATCGCTGCGGTGATTCTCGAGCCTGTGCAGGGTGAAGGCGGGATCAATGTGGCTCCCCCCGGCTATCTCAAGGCAGCCCGGGAGCTCTGCGACAAGTACGGCGCCGTGCTGATCTTCGACGAGATCCAGAGCGGTATGGGCCGCACCGGCAAGATGTTTGCCTGCGATTATGACGGTGTGACACCGGATCTGATGGCTCTGGGCAAAGGCTTCGGCGGTGGTGTCATGCCCATCGGAGCCTGTGTCGGAACAGCCAGGACCTGGACCAAATACCTGGAGAACCCCAATCTCCACACCAGCACGTTCGGCGGCAATCCCCTGGCTTGCGCCGCGGCGATCGCCACTATCAATGTCCTGCTGGATGAGGATCTCCCCAGGCAGGCGGAAGAGAAGGGCGAATATCTTCTGGGCAAGCTCCAGGAGCTCGCTTCTCAGTATTCCGAGATCCTGGTCCGGGCAAGAGGTCGTGGTCTCATGCTGGGAATGGAGTTCGCCGACAACGATCTCGGCTTCGCCATCGCCAAGAATCTGTTTGCCAGAAAAATACTCATCTCGGGTACTCTGATCAATGCCCAGGTGGTGAGGGTGGAGCCGCCGCTGGTAATCAGCTACGAGCAGATCGACAAATTCCTTGTTGCATTGAAAGAGTCTCTGGAGCAGGTGCGCAAAGAGTCAGGAACAGCAAAGCCTGTGGCAGCCAAGAGCTGAGCGCGGGCTCTCAAGAACCCGCTTCTTCGAACCAGAACCTGTACCTGGGAAAGCCTTTGCTCGTTTCGCCCACACGCTCGATATAGCCGTGGGGACCGCCCGGGTTGGCGTGGTGGAAGCGAAAGCGCTCCTGCCCCATGGGCTCCACCGTTACCGTGCAGGAGCCGGCGGGCTGGAAGGGTCCTTTCCAGTTGACGACTATATTGTGGCGCAGTCTCAACTGGGTGACCTTGCAGTTGGGAATCTTCCATTTGAATTCTTTCTTGAAGGGCATGATCTGCCAGAAAGAGTACATATACATCTGGTCGTTGCTGAAAACCTTCCCTTCGATCCATTCCGGCTGCTTGTCCACCCCTCCCTTGATGGGCTCCGAGGGCGGGCTGTCGTCCATCCGAGCCTCTTGCTTCTCGAGCTTGATCGGACCATCCTGGATCACCGAGCCGGACTGGCCGTCGATTATCCTCCCGTCCGGGGACCCGTCAACATGGACACGATCGATGGCGACATTGCCGGTGAGGGGTCGAGCCTTGCCCGACCCTGTACACGCCACCGCCAGAACCGTGGCAACAATGAGGCTTGATATAAGCGGGTTTCGCCGTGGCATTCCTTCCGACCTGTGAGCACCCAATCTCTATTTAAGCAAAATATTCCTGTATAGTTGTGCCTCATGAAGGCCATAAAGACTACTAAAATCAGAGAGACGTGCGCGGCGGTCCTGATCATAGTCTCGTGCCTTCTTCTGGGTCTCTTGTTCGCGATGCATCCGGGCTCCCAGAGCAGCCGCTATAAGAATAGCGGACAATACCGGAAGGCAATCGAGATCAACCTCGGGGCGAAGGATAACTTCCTTTTCGCCAGCGATCCGGGCATCGAGCTCGATCTCGCCTGTTGTTTCAGGCGGACAGGCGAGATCGAGGAAGCCCGCCGGCATCTCGCCCTGGCCCGCGAACTCGCCTCGACCCACGGCTATCTATGGTTTTTCCGTCCCCACGGTCTCCAATACTCCATCGACTGCGAAGAGGGCTGGATCGCTCTGAAAGGCAAACTGTACGAAGATGCTCTGGTGGCTTTCGGCCGGGCCCTGAAGCTCGAGAAGGGCGCCGAGGCATATATTGGTCGGGCGGCGGCCCTGGAGATTCTCGGCAGGGACCAGGAGGCGCTCGCCGACTATGCTAACGCCATCGAATGTAGTACCGGTCACGATCTCGAGCTCGCTTACCACGAACGAGCGATTTTTTATATTGATCGCGCCAGGACAGAAGAAGCCATAGCCGATCTGACCAGCGCCCTGAATGCCGATTCATGCAATCGTGCTTATGTCGATCGAGCCCTGCTCTACAAAAAACAGGGGCATCTAGAGAAAGCTCTCAACGACCTCGACGCCTCGATCAGAATAGCCGGAACCGAACGGGCCTATCATGAGCGGGCTCTGATCAAGAGAGCCCTTCGGGAGTTCGACGAAGCCATCAAAGACATCGATCAGGCGATAGCCCTGGATAGCACTTGCCCCGGGCTCAAAGAGGACCGCGAGCAGATTCTCGCCGAGTCAGGCAAAGCTCACTGACAGTCGCAGGAGCAGTGTCCGGTTTTGACACATTCGCAGCATGAGCAACAACAGTTGCAGATAGTACAGAGCTGGCAGGTGGAGCTGTTGCATTTGATTTCGGAGCAAGCCATCGGAAATCCCCCCATCGTGACTCGCAAGCAATGATAGACTGATCCTCATGCCGGTACAACTACTTTCCATCACCCTCGCCTTCCTCGCGTTCTTCCTCGCATTCTTCCTCGCCGCCTTTCTGCAGCCTGACGGCCTTGCTTCCGAGGCGACAGTGAAGGCTATAACCGTCCGGCAGATCTCCTCCGGACTGGGGAATGTCGAGGTTTTTATCGGCAAGAGCGCGATCAGGGTCAATTGTGTCCGGGGCAATTGCATCGTAGTCAGCAAGGCACCGGACTGGCAGGCCCTGGTATACAACAGGAAAGACGGCACCGGCCGCCTGATCGACAGAGCATCCTGGGTCGGCGACGGTCTCAGGCTGGGAGGCTTCAAAAAGCCCTTCAAGAGACGCAAACTGGAGATAAAGAAGCTTCAGAAAATGGGCTTGCCTCTTCTGACCGTGTCCGTGCCGGTAACGCACTCGGGAAGCGGTATCAACGGCATATTCCGGAGCGGCAGACGTGACGACATTCCGGCCCTGAAAGCGAATCTAACCTGTATCGATGGCCTCGGTCTCAATGCCGGTCAAAAGGACTTCTTGAGAGGTCTCTATCAGTCGCCTCCCATCGGCGAGATGCCCTTCGAGATGTCGTATACCAGACCGGGAGGAAAACTCGATGTCCAGCTCAGGACCATCAACTGGAAAAAGGTGGAAGTGCCCGAGTCGATTTTCAGAGACGACTACAAATACAAGATGGCACCATCTGTAGAGTCTATTGTCCTGGGCAACCAGTTCGAGACGATAATGGACGATCTCCTCGGTCCGCCGTCGAAGCATAAATGATATACTTAGGCGCCTCGAGAGGGGAGAAAAACAGGGGTGCCTAATATATGAATACCGATACACTGGATATCAAGACGGTAGCGACAGAGCCCTTCGGCGATCAGAAGCCGGGTACCTCCGGTCTGAGAAAGTCTGTCAGGGACTTTCAGAAGCCGCATTATCTCGAGAATTTCATCCAGGCTATCTTCGAGAGCACCGGGGATCACAGGGGCAAGACCCTTGTTCTGGGCGGCGATGGCCGGTATTTCAACCGGGAAGCTATCCAGATTATCTTGAAAATTGCCGCTGCCAACGGGGTCGGCACTGTCAAGGTCGGTCAGGGCGGCATCCTGTCTACGCCTGCCACTTCCTGTGTCATTCGCAAGTACCAGGCCCACGGCGGGATAATCCTCTCGGCCAGCCACAATCCCGGTGGTCCTGACGGGGATTTCGGGGTGAAGTATAACATCGGCAATGGCGGGCCGGCGCCGGAGAAGGTCACCAACGCCATCTTCGAGAAGAGCAAGGAGATCAAGGAATATCGTATTCTCGAAGCCGGCGATATCGATATCGATGCTCTCGGCGAGCGTACCCTGGGAAATATGAAGGTGGAGGTGATCGACCCGGTAAGCGATCACCAGGAGCTTCTACAAAGCCTCTTCGATTTCGATGCTATCAAGGAGCTTCTCACCTCGGGCTCTTTCAGGATGACCTTCGATGCCATGCACGCGGTTACCGGTCCTTATGCCCATGCCATTTTCGAGAAAAGGCTCGGAGCCGGCAGCGGCAGCGTGATCGGCGGCAAGCCTCTGACTGATTTCGGCGGCGGCCATCCGGATCCCAACCTCGTCTATGCAAAAGATCTGGTCAAGATCGTCTTCGGCGACGATGCCCCTGATTTCGGGGCGGCGAGCGACGGTGACGGGGATCGCAATATGATCCTGGGTAGGCGCTTTTTCGTCACTCCCAGTGACAGTCTCTCGGTGATCACCGCCAATGCCAATTTGGTGCCTGGTTACAAAAAGGGAATCGCCGGAGTAGCCAGGAGCATGCCTACCAGCACCGCCGTCGATCGCGTGGCCGATCATCTCGGTATCGAATGTTTCGAGACTCCGACAGGCTGGAAGTTCTTCGGCAATCTCATGGATGCCGGGCGTGTCACCATATGCGGTGAAGAGAGCTTCGGCACGGGCTCGAGTCATATCAGGGAGAAGGACGGCATCTGGTCGGTGCTCTTCTGGCTCAATATCCTGGCGGCGCGCAAACAGTCGGTGGAAGAGATTGTGGCGGAGCACTGGCGGGAATTCGGGCGGAGCTATTATTGCCGTCACGACTATGAGGAAGTCGCCTCGGACCCTGCCCACGAGCTCATCGACCGCTTGCGCAAAGATCTCTCGGGTCTCAAAGGCAAGAGCTTCGGGGCTTTCGAGATTGCCGACGCCGATGACTTCAGCTATGAAGATCCGGTGGACGGCAGTGTCTCGTCCGGTCAGGGCATCCGCATAATGCTCGCTGACGGCTCCCGGATCGTTTACCGGCTGTCCGGCACCGGCACCCACGGTGCTACTCTGCGCGTCTATCTCGAGAGCTTCGAGAAAGATCCGGCCAGGCAAGGCAAGGAAACCCAGGCAGCTCTTGCCGATATGATCGCTCTTGCCGACAAGATCGCCGAGATCAAGAAATTTACCGGCCGCGAAAAGCCGACTGTGATTACCTGATCAAGTAAGTGGGTATGTCAGGCGAGCCTGCTTCGGGGACTATTGTCGACCGCTACGAGATACTCGAGTCTCTCGGTACAGGCGGATTCGGAGAAATCTATCGGTGCCGCGATCTGGTTCTTTCCAGGGATGTGGCCCTCAAGATTCTCAAGCAAGAAGTCTCGGGAGATCTGATCAGACGTTTCCAGAACGAGGCCCGGATCGCAGCCCGGCTTGATCATCGTAATATCGTCAATGTCGTGGATTTCGGTGACACCGGAGACGGTAACCTCTTTCTAGCCATGGAATATCTCAAAGGAGAGAGTCTCGAGGACCTTCTCCGCCGCAGGGGAACACTCACTCTGGATGAGTTTCTGCCCCTGCTCTCCCAGATCTGTCATGGTCTCTCCTTTGCCCATGAAAATGGGGTTCTGCACCGCGATATCAAGCCCTCCAACGTCATGCTGGTAACAGACGATCAGGGAGGTTCGCAGGTAAAGCTGGTGGATTTCGGTATCGCCAAGCTGGTGAGCGACGACCAGTCGGTGACCAGAGCCGGCAATGTTATCGGCTCGCCGCTCTATATCAGCCCCGAAACCGCCCTGGGGGAGCCAGCCGACCCGCGCTCCGATATCTACAGTCTCGGTTGCCTGATCTTCGAAGTTCTTGCCGGGGCGCCGCCATTCACCGGCGATAACCTCATGGAAGCCATGACCGCCCGTCTCGAGAACCAAGCTCCGCTTCTTTCTTCTGTATCGAGAGAGAGTCTTGCGGACGGCTCCGTCGACCTGATTGATTCGATCGTGGCCCGCTGCCTGAGCCGGGATCCGGACAGTCGCTTCGCCAGCATCGCCGACCTGGAGGCGGCTCTGGCCGGTCTCCATCCTGCCGGTGAAGAAATTTCGGAGAGCTTGCCCGTGGTGGAGCCGGCGAAAAGACCGAGACCGCTCGTCTTTGTCTGCCTCGTTCTGATTCTTCTGTTATGCGGCTCCGCCGGACTGTATTACTTCTCATTTTCTCAGACCGAGCCGGAGCCGGAGACGCATAAACCACTGCCGGATGATCCCGGTCTCGCCAGGATTCCTTTTACCGATCCTGATTTCGTATTCGACCAGCGCTACGCTCAAGACGGTTACAGATGGCTAAGGCTCGTCGGTCTCGGTACCGACAGAGACTTGTACAAGCTTCGTGGGCGCAAGGACTTCCGTTATCTGCTCATGGAGCACGACGAAATGGTCGGGGAGGGGATGAAAGTTCTCGAAGAGCTTCCGCTTCTTGGATTGAGCTTCCGGCGCTGCGGTATAGACAACAAGGTCCTCGAGCATGTCAGCAAGATCAAGACTATCACCCAGCTCGAACTCACAAGAACGACAGGGTTCGACGCGAAGGGTCTGGCTCTACTCAAGAATTGCCCGAAGCTTTCCATATTGAGTCTGAGTGATACCAATATTGGTGACAATGAGGTCAGGGAGTTGACGGGCATCAGGTCGCTTAGACGTCTGGATCTCGGTAGCTGCGAGGCGGTCACCGGAAAGGGGCTGGCTGAGTTGACAAGGGTCGCCGATCTGGAGGAGTTGATTCTGAACAGGACCTCGGTCAAGCCGGAGGAGCTAAACTTGCTGAAGCGTTTCAGAAATCTGAAAGTGCTCTCGGTCACCGAGCTCAATCTCACCGACGATGCTATCAGGATGATTTCCTCCCTGCCTGTCACCACCCTCGATATCTCCAAAAACAAAATCACCCCCGAATCCCTTTCGATACTGGCGGCGAACAGGAGGCTGGTCACTCTCAAAGTCTCGGAATGCGACGGTGTGAAGAGCGAGGATGTGAGCGAGTTCACAAGAAAGAGACCGGACGTCAATCTTCGAAGGGACTGATTGCGCCCGTCTGATCCCACCAATGGTGTGTAGAAGCTGCATCGCAGAAGAACCCTTCGAAGAGGTCTGAGATATCCGAGCCCTGAAGCTTCTCTCTATTGAAACATAGCGCTCTAAAGAAGCCGTCCCAATCGACAATGGCGAGAGCAGAGCGATCTGGTGGATAGATTTTGTGAATCGAGAGCGAAAAACTGGATGTTCCACCTTGTCCCTTCGACCAGAGCTAGGCGCAATGCCGTTGCCTTAATTTCGGCATTTGCGGGGTCGACCGACGGGCAACTTTATCTCTATGGATGGCGGCCCAGCGAACGTACGGTCTCGAGCCCTGATCACCAGCGGGAAGTTGCTCATTTTTC
>Ga0226835_1000626_pt1 | contig 32687 bp, 30 predicted proteins | sample LAC_MetaG_1_FD_163627 | JGI IMG/M metagenome (GOLD analysis project Ga0226835, IMG submission 163627) | Anaerobic ammonium oxidizing microbial communities from anammox membrane bioreactor (MBR) in UC Berkley, California, United States -... | ecosystem: Engineered > Bioreactor > Anaerobic >...
GTACGGGTCGCCGACGGCCAGGGCGTAGACGCAGAAGAGGGCGGCCGCGACGCTGAGCGCCAGCAGGCCCGTCCCCAGCACGTACGGCAGGAACCGGCCGCGGGTGCCCAGCCGCGCCGCCACGGCCGGCGTCACTCCCCCTGCTTCCTGCCGCGGCGGTCCTCGAGCCACTCCTCGACGCTCGCCACGGCCTCGGGGACGGTGACGACGTAGAGGTGATCCCCTGGGCGGATGACGGTCTCGCCGTTGGGCACGATGATGCGGTCGTCGCGCAGCACCGCGCCGATCAGCATCGGGACGGGCGTGCCGAGGTCCATGACGCGCCCCCCACCGCCGCCCTCCGGGAACGTCACCTCCATCACCTCGGCCCGGTCCTCGATGGTGGCCAGGTGCTCGACCTCGTCGACGCCGAGCCAGTTGAGGACCTCCTGCACGGCCGCGGCGCGCGGGGTGAGGGGCGAGTCGACGCCGACCCGCATGAAGAGGCGCCGGTTGCGGGTGCGACCCACGCGCGTGACGACCTTGGGGATGCCGAGCTGCTTGCTGAGGAGCGACACGAGCAGGTTCTTGGCGTCGTCGTCGGTCACGGCGACCATGGCGTCGGCGTCCTCCACGCGCTCCTGCTCGAGCAGCTCGAGGTCGGTGCCGTCGCCCCTGAGGACGAGGGCGTGCGGCAACCACTGCGCCAGCTTCTCGCACCGCTCGGGGTCCTCCTCGATGATGGTGAGCTCGGCGCGGTTGGCGCCGAGCTGCTGCGCCACCATGAAACCGACGTTGCCGCCGCCGACGATCACGACCTTGGGCGAGCGCTTGTGGGGCGCGAAGCGGCGCTGCAGCTCCCGCATGCGCTCGGTGGAACCCATGAAGACGACGCGGTCGCCCGGCTCGAACACGGTGGGGCCGGTGGGGATGAGGAAGGCGTCGCCCTTGATCGCGCCCACGGCGAGCACGCCGGGCGGCAGCGTGAGGCTGCCGAGGCTGGCGCCCAGGAACGGGTCGTGAGCCTCCAGCAGGAACTCGAGGAGCATGATGCGGCCGTTGGCGAAGCGGGCGCTGTCGATGGCCCGCGGCACCTTGACGATGTCGGCGATCTGGTGCGCCAGGATGCGCTGCGGCCACAACACCCGGTCGATCAGGAGGCCAACGGATTCGAAGGCGCCGTCGCGCTTGAAGGCGTCAACGTACCGCTGCCTGGTGACGAACGCCAACGTCTGCTTGGCGCCCAGACCCTTGGCGGCGAGGCAGGCGAGGACGTTGACGTCGTCGCTCGACGTGCAGGCGATGAACGCCCTCGCGCGCTCCACGTTCGCCGCGCGCAGGTCATCGGGGTCGGTGCCGTTGCCGCGCGCGAACTGCACGTCCATCGCCGAGAAGGCCGCCTCGCGCTCCGGATCCTGGTCGATCACCGTCACGCTGTGGGTCCGGTGGAGCTGCGCCGCGATCAGCGCGCCGATCTCACCCCCGCCGACGATGACGATCTGCATCCGACGATCTTACCGGCGAGGGCGCGTCGCCGCGCCGATCCCCGCGGCCGCGACCAGGGCGGCGAGCAGCAGGGCGGGGGTGAGGCCACCGTAACGGACCCAGAAGGTGAGATCCGTGCGGGGCCCGAAGCTCGCGGTCAGGGTGGTCGGGACGCCCCGCGGCGCCTCCGCCGTCACCCGCCCCCACGGGTCGATGGCGGCCGTCACGCCGTCGTTGCCGGCGCGGAGGAGCCAGCGACGCGTCTCGATGGCCCGCAGGCGCCCCATGTCGAAGTGCTGCCACGCGCCGGCGCCGACGCCGAACCAGGCGTCATTCGTGGCGAGGACCAACACGTCGGCGCCGCCGGCCACGAGCTCGCGCTGCACCTGGGGGAAGACCGACTCGTAGCACACGTAGGCGCCGACGAGCCCGACACGCGTGGCCACCGGGGCCACCGTCTCGCCGGGCGAGGTGCTCGCCAGCAGGGGGAGCCCGAACGCGCGGAACACGGCGGCGTACACGCCCTCGAGCGGTTCGTAGAGCGGCCAGCGCTCGCCGAAGGGGACGAGGTAATGCTTGTCGTACCGTCCGACCGCGGCGCCGCCCTCTAGCGCCAGCAGGGAGTTGTAGTCGCGGCCGCCCCGGTAGGTGCGGCCGCCCACGATGAACGTCGCCCCGGGTGCCGAGTCGGTGATGGCGGCGCGGAGCGGTCCGGCGTCGCCGGCGCCCAGGTCGTAGCCGAGCACGGCGCCCTCGGGCCACACCACGAGGTCGAAGGGCGGGTCGCCGGCGGCCGCCGCGGCCGAGACGGCGTCCTCGGTCAGGCGCAGGTGGGTGTTGAGGTCACCCGCGGCGCTGGCCGCGCGCGCGAACGGGTCGACGTCGCCCTGCACGAGCAGCGCCCGCAGCTCGGGCGCGCCCGAGCTGGGCGCGCCCAGCTCGGGCGCGCCATCGTCGGCCGCGAACCCGGCGAGGAACGCCGCGCCCACCAAGACCGCAGCGGCCAAGGTGGCCGGCGCCGCGCGCGCGGCGCGGGTGCGTGCCGGCGCCGCCCAGGGCGCCGCCGCGGGCGCCGCCGCGGGCGCCGCCCAGGGCGCCGCGGCCAGGGCGGCCGGCACGACCACGAGCAGGCTGAGCCCGTACACGCCCACCTGTGCCGCGAGCTGCGCGACGGGGGTGTCGAGCCAGGCGTAACCGAGCGTGCCCCACGGGAAGGCGAAGTAGCCCTGCGTGCGCGCCCACTCGACGAGGACCCAGAGCAGCGGCAGGTAGACGATGGTGCGGCGGGCCCTGGCGTGGGGGGTCGCCCCGCCGCTGAGGGCCGCCAGCCGCCACGCTCCCCAGGTCGTCAGCCCCCAGAAGAGTGACAGGACGGCGAGCATGAACGGGTAGACCGCCCAGAACGCCGGCCCGAAGAGCTCGGCGAAGGAGCGTGGCAGCCACAGGACGTACAGCGCGAAGAACGGCGCCGCGAAGGTCGCTCCCAGCCAGAACGCCCGGCGCGCGCCCTGCGCCCGCGCGACGAGCGCGAAGACCGGCGCCACCGCGAAGGCGAACGGCCACCAACCGAGCGGCGGCAGGGCGAGCGTGAGGAGCAGGCCGCACAGGGCGGCGGCCAGGAGGGGCACGGCGGTCAGGTGGCCGCCAGGAGACCCGCAACTAGCGCCAGGCGCTCGAGCGACCCGGTGACGCGGATGTGCTCGTGCCTTGCGTGAGGGCCGCCGCCCACGGAGCCGAGCCCGTCGAGCGTCGCGACGCCGAGCGCGGAGGTGAAGTTGCCGTCGGAACCGCCACCGACGACGGCGCCCTCGACCGCCAGCCCTAGCCGGACCGCCACCCCCCGCGCGGCGTCGAACAGGGCCTCGTTGGCGGGGGTGAGTTCCAGCGGCGGACGGTTGAGGCCGCCCGTCACCGTGAGCGTGACGCGCTTGTCGCGTGGGCTATAACCGTTGACGGCCTGGGTCACGCGCTCCGCCTCGCTCGGCTTGAGGACGCGCACGTCGACGTAGGCCGTGGCCTCCTCGGCGATGACGTTGGTGGCGAAGCCCGCGGTGGCGACCGTGACGTTGACGGTGGTGCCGGCCACGTCGTCGCTCAGGTCCTCGACGTAGACGAGCATGTGGGCCAGCTCGCGCAGGGCGCTCGCGCCGTCGGACGGGTTGTTGCCGGCGTGGGCCGAGCGCCCCTTGAAGCGGAGTTCGAAGGTGCCGACGCCCTTCCGCCCGACCTTGAGGGCGCCGTCGTCGCGGCCGGGCTCGAGCACGAGGACCCGGTCGTGTTCGCGCGCCAGCGCCTCGATGAGGGCGCGCGACTCGTGCGAGCCCGTCTCCTCGTCGCTCGTGACCAGGAGGGTGACGTCGCCGGCCAGGGGCAGTCCCAGCTCGTCCAACACCGTCAGTGCCGTGAGCGCGGTCGCGATGCCGGCCTTCATGTCGACCGTCCCGGGACCGAAGACCTTGTCGCCGTCGCGCCGGAACGGCATGGCGGCGAGGGTGCCGAGCGGCCAGACCGTGTCGTAGTGACAGAGGAGGAGCGTCGTCGGTCCGGTTCCGCCCGTGCGGCGCCCCTCGAGGATGTCGCCGGCGGCCGCGCGAGCGTGGCGCGTCACGGCGAACCCGTGGTCCGCCATGAGGGCCGCCAGGCGGTCGGCCAGCGCGTCGCAGGCGGCCTTGTCGTTGGTGGGACTCTCGCGCTCGACCAGGTCGGCGAGCAACTCCAGGTAGCGTGGCTCGGCCGCGTACGCGGCCTCGAGGATCGCTTGGCTCATGGCGCGATGTTAACTGGTGGCGCGGGTCGGGCCGGGGGTGGGGCTACGCGCCGGCGGCGGCGCCCGTCACTGGCCGCCGCGGCGCTCGCCCTGCGTGCGGCCACCCCGGCGACCGCCGCGACCGCGACCGCCCTGCCTGTCGCCGCCTTGCCTGTCGCCCGCCTGCTTGTCGCCCGCCTGGCGGGTGCCGCCCTGCCCGCCGCGCTCCTGTCGCGCGCCGCCCTGTTGGTCGCGGCGCTCGGCGCCGGCGGCGTGCGGCGTGCGCGGCGGACGCCAGCCGCGCGGCAGGGGCAAGGGTGGGCGGCGACGGCGCTCCTCCCAGAGCGTCTCCGCCAGGTGCCTGACAGTGGGTTCCGCGGTGGTCCTGGCGTAGCTGTACCCGAGCCGGAGGTCGCTGTCGGCCTGCAGCGGGTCGGAGTCCTGGCCGAGTACGTAGCGCGACAGGTAGACCTGCGCCAACAGGACGTCGCGCATGCGCTGCGGCTTGACGGCGTGAAGGTCCTTCAGCGCCTCCTCGAAGGCGACCATGGCGCCACGGGCGTCGCCGCGCTCGCTCAACGCCTTGCCGCGCTTGAAGTGCTTGGCCGCGTTGTAGAGGAGCTCCCGCATGGCGCGATCATAACCGCGCCGGCCGCGGCGGGCCGCCTAGTCGAGGGGCGCGCCGGTGCGCACGATGCGGTTGCGCCCGCCGCGCTTGGCGAGGCCGAGGGCGGCGTCGGCGGCGTCGATGAGGCGCTTGAGCACGTCGGGCGAGTTCTCGACGGTGGCCGCTCCGGCAATCCCGACCGACACGGCCAGCGGCCACTCCACCGGGGCGAGCACCGTCTGGCTCACGGCGTGCCTGACGCGTCGCATGACCTCGACCGCCTGCTCGGCGTCGGCGGCGGGCAGCACGACCACGAACTCCTCGCCGCCCCAGCGGACGGCCTGGTCACCCGGCCTCAGGTGCTGCGTGAAGATCGCCGCCAGGGTCTTGAGGACCTCGTCGCCGACGGCGTGACCGTAGACGTCGTTGACGCGCTTGAAGTGGTCGATGTCGAGCATGGCTACGCTCAACGCCGCGCCCGTCACGTGCGCCTGGCCGACGAGCAAGCCGGCGCGCAGCTCCAGGCCGCGCCGGTTGAGCAGGTTGGTTAGCGGGTCCGTTCTGGCCGCGGCGGCCCAACGGTCGCGGTCGCTCATCAGGTGCAGGCGCGTGGCCAGCATGGGAGCGCACGTGTCGAGCACGGAGGTGCGGGCCGGGCGCCGCGAGAAGTAGATCCTGCCGATCTCCGCCCCGCCGGCCACGAGCGGGTAGGCGTAGCCGTCGGTCGTGCCCGCGGAGGCGGTGCCGTGAACCTCGATGCCGCAGCCGTGAGGCACGCGTGCCACGGTGTCCCGTAGCATCGTGACCAGCGCGGTGGCGTCCTCTGGCACCTCGGTGATCGCGTCGAAGGCGCGCTGCCAGGCCCGCAGCTCGCCGTCGACCACGCGCTGCGCGGCGCGGCTGGTGACGAGCGCCAGGATCACGACGGCCACCTGGATGTAACCGAGCAGCGCGACGATCACCAGCACGTACGGGTCGAAGGCGATCCGGGCGCGGTACAGGACGAGCAGCAGCCCGCTGCTGACGACCTGGAGGCTGGTGACGGCCACCGCCACCGGCAGGAACTCCACGTGCATGTCGTCGAACTCGATGAGCAGCCCGAGCGCCAGCATGACGTACGACATGAGCCACAGCACCATGGTCGCGCTGCCCGCTTCCGTCCCCGTGAGCCACGCCAGGGAGCCGGCGCCCAACGCCCGCAGGTAGAAGCCGAGCACGACCAGGACCCTGCCCTCGGAGGCCCCGCCCGCCATCGCCCCGCCGAGGAGCGGCAGCGTGGTGATCACCAGGAGCGTCTCGAGCACGGGGAAGGCGAGGGTGATGGTGGCGGGCGGGTCGAGGAACAACAGCCAGACGAGCAGCCCGACGGCGGGTATCAGCGCCAGGACCAGCGAGCGGGGCAGCCGCTTGCGGGGCATGAGCAGCATGGCCGCGAACCAGGTCGCCAACCCGAGGTAGTAGGTGACCTCGGTGATCAGCGGGGTGGTCGTGGGATCGCTGAGCCGCTGCGCGAACCAGACGATCTCCTCGACGGCCCAGAGCGTGGCGGCCACGGTGGCCAGGCGCCACGGGAGCGTCCGCGGCGGCCTGCGCAGCATGATGAACGCCACGGTGACGGCGGAGAGGGCGAGCGCGGCCGAGAGGAAGTACCCGCCGAACGTCGCCAGGACTAAGATGGCGACGAGGACGCCGAGTACGTAGCGTCCCGTGGGTCTGGCCTGGTCAGTTGCAACCGACATATGAACCCTAAGAACGTGAAGTGCGTCCGTTGCTCGCCGGCCAAGGGGGGAGGAGGTCAGGACGTCAGCCGCGGCCGCCTGCCGCTCCGCCGGCCGCGTGGTAGGCGGCGAGCGACACGGCGACGGCGAGGTTCAGCGATTCTACCCGAGGCTGCGTGTCGATGCGCACCCGGGCCGCCTCCGGCGGGGCCGCGTGGGCTTCCGCGCCGCCGCCCCACTCGGGTCCGAACCAGAGGGAGGCGGGGCGGGCGAAGGTCGCGTCCCTGAGCTCGGTGGCGCCGCTCGCCACGAGGCAGTAGTGCCTGCGCGGCGCCGTGCCCCTCAGCGCCCCCAGGTAGTCGGCGGTCGAGGCCACCACCTGGCACCTCAGCGCGAAACGCATCCCGACCGACGCCCTCACCACGTGGGGGCTCCAGGCGTCCACCCGGGGCGCGACGAGGACCACGTCGTCGAACCCGAACGCGGCCAGGCTCCGCAGGGCGCTGCCGACGTTGCCCGCGTGGCTCGGCGCCACGAGCACCACGTGGTCGGCGTCCGGCGCCACGACGTCCTCCGCCTTGGCGACGACGGCCAGGCAGAGGACCTGCTCGTGGCGCCGCAGCCGCCTCACGGCGGCGTCATCCCAGCGCACCTCGAGCCCCGCTTCGCGCGCGGCCGCCACGAGCGCGGCGCGCCACCCTTCGGGCAGGTCGTGGTGCGCCACCACGGCGGTCACCGCCGCCGGGCGGTGGGCCAGGGCGGCCAGGGCGGCGAAGTGGCCGAAGGCGTAAGTGTGAGGCGCCCCGGCCGTGTACGGTGCCAGCCCGGTGGGTGCCGCGGGGAGGGTCATCCTCCCGCTGCGGGTCCGGCCTCGGCGCTCAGGCCGGCGGCGGCGCCGAACGGCTGCGTCAGGCCGGACCTGGCGACATCCACGGCCTCGGGCGGCGCGTACCCGAGGGCCAGGACGCCGCGGTAGGCCCGCAGGGCGTCGTCCCGCCTGCCCGCCATGTCGTAGACCTGGCCGAGGCGCGCGAGCACGAACCCGGGCAGGTAGTAGGGCTCCTGGAAGTCGGAGCGCATGGCGCGCTCGAGGGCCTCGAGGGCCTCCGCCGGATGGTCGTGCTCCAGCAGCACGTTGGCCTCGAGGTAGGTGGCCTCCGGGGTGCCCAGGCGCCGCAGGGCCTCGAGCAGCGAGCCCGGCTCCTCCGCCGCGCCCTGCATGGCGTGATCGAGGAGGGCGCGGTCGCGCGCCTCCTGGCTCGGCTCGGGCGTCGCCTCGAGGCGCTCGAGCGTCACCCGCCCTGCCAGGGCGTCCTCCAGCGCCGGCAGCTCGTCCACCGCCGCCAGGAGGGCAACCCGTTCGTGCGGGAGGGCGAGGACCCGCTCCGCCATCACCTTCGCGCGAGCCGCCAGCCAGCCCGTGCCCGGGCCCTCGCCGAACAGCTCGGCCCGGGTGCGCTGGTAGGCGGCGACGGCCGGCACGAGTTCGTCCCGGACGCGCGCGTGGCCGAGCGGCGTCGCCAGCAGCTCCTCGACGGGCGCCTGCGCCGCTCGCACCTTGCGCAGGTGCTCCTGGCCCGACTCGGCGCGGCCCAGCACCTCCTCGAAGCGGCGCGCGTCCTCTGCGGCCTCAGGCGCCCCGGCGGCGCCCGGAGCCCCCGCCCCACCGATCGGACAGCCGACCTCGTAGAGCGCCACCCCGGCGCGGCGTGCCCACGGCACCACGGCGAGGGGCAAGGCGATCTCGTCGGTGGCCTGCCAGGCGGGGTCCTGCAGCGCGCCGGGCGCGACGGGCGCCAGCGCGAGGGCGGGCGTGCCCGCGGCCCTGATGGCGTCGCGGACGTCGAAGGCGTTGTAGCGTGGGAAACGTGTGTGGAACGGGCCCACCAGGGGCACGACCACCACTCTCGAGACTGCCGTCATGCCCCCATGCTAAGCGCAGCCCGCGAGGCGGCGCGGTAAGGTGGCGGAGCGACCACGGTGGGCGCCGCGACCGGGGTTCCTGCCGCCGCGGCCCCCGGGTGACCGGACTAGGACGGAGCGAATGTACAGGACCGAGCGGCAACCTGCCTGGCAACGCGATCTCACATGGGCGAGCGCCCTGGCGTTGGCCGCCGTGCTCGCCGCGGGCGTGGTGCTCTTCAGCCTGGCCCAACTCAGCGGGCCACGCGCCGGCGTCGACCTCGTCCGGGGCGTGCTGGAGGTGACCCTCCTACCCGGTGCGGGCGGCACGGGCGTCGGCGTCAAGACCCTGACTCAGTACCGCGCGGGTGAGCCGCTGATGCTGCTGCCGGGGCTCGAGGTCTACGCGGACGCCACCGAGATCCCCGACTTCACCGTCGAGGCGGCCGTGAGCCGCGGCGCCGGCGTGCTGAGCGACAAGCTCGTCACGGCAGGGCAGGCGGCGCTCCTCGCTGCCGCCACCAACCCGGAGCTTAGGCGCCAGCTCGACATCGCGCTCGCCGGACCGGTGGTCGAGCTGGTCACGGCCGACGTGGCGCGCGAGCTGCTCCCCGCCGGACTCGACGACGGCACGCGGCTGGCCGACTGGCCGGCCCAGGCGGCGGCCAACCCCGGCGAGCGCGTTCAACCGATCGTGGGCGTGTTCCTCACGTTCCCGCCGCGCGAGCTGCAGGGCGCGAGCAACCGGGAGATCGGCAACGCCGTGGTGGCCGGGCTCGCTGCCCAGGTCATGGATGGGGGCCTCGACCGGGCCCTGGCGCTCGTCACCAACGACAACCTGCGCGCGCGCCTAACGCGCGCCGTCGACACCCGAGCCCGCGCCCAGCTCCACGAGCTGTTCGCGGCGATCCTCAGCGGACACGTGGCCGAGATGGCGGTCCGCCTGGAGGAGGCCAAGGCCGTCCTCGCCGGCGCCCGGTCCGACGGGGCGGGCGGGCTGAGTGGCCTGCTGCCGGCCGCGAGCCTCGCCGGGTTGACCGCCGAGCAGGCGGACGCCCTCGTGGTGCGCACGTTGGCGGAGCGCGCCTACGAGGGCGGCGGCGCGCTCGCCGCCGCGCAGCTCACGCGGGCGGACCAGGCGCAGCGCGTTCGCGCCGTCGCGCCGCTCGTCGACGCCTTCGCCGCCCCGGCGCACGGTCGGTACCTCGGTCTCACCTACCTCGCGGGGATCGTGGCCGTCCTGCTAGCGGCTCTGGTGGTGGGGTTCTCGCGCGGGCTGATGCGGCTCGTCAACCCCGGACTCGCGGTGCTGCTGGCGGCCGCGCCGGGCGCCTACCTCCTCGACAGGCTGCGGCTCTGGGTCAACCCCGACGCCGCCCTGCCAGTCGGCGCTGCCGCCGAGGGGGTGCCTGCTGCGCTGGGCGGGCTCGCCGCTTACCTTCTGGCCAGGCTACCCGCCGACGCCGTGCTGGTCCCGCTGCGGAACCACGTGGCGCTGCTACTCTTCGGCGCCTCGCTCGTCGTGCTTGCCCTCGTCGCCTGGTTGCTGCGCGGGCTCCGTCCTAGGCGGCGCGGCTTCCGCTGAGCCTCGGGAGGCGCGCGGGAGCGGCGCCGCCTGGTGGCGCGCTCACCAGGTCGTGGCTGGAACCGCCCGCACGAACGCCTCGAGCGCTCCGCCCTCGCGCGCCAACGCCGCCAGCTCGCCGAAGGGGACGGTGACGGTGAACTCGCCCTGCACGTACGGCCCCACCGCGTACGGATCGAAGACGAAGGTGAGGCCGGCCGGCCCCAGGGTGAAGGTCGTCAGGTCGGACGGCTCCACGACGGCGCCGCCCTCGATCCACTCGGCCCCCTGGCGCAACAGGTCGGCGGTGACCCGGGCCGTGAGGACCGCCTCCCAGTCCGCGTCCTCGTCGAAGAGTTCCGGCAGGGCCACCCTGGCGGCGCCGGTGGGGCCGACCTCGAGCAGGCTGGAGGAGTAGTAGCTGTTGGGGTGCGCGCCGCCCGTGTAGGTCGAGGAGCTCGTGAGCAGGCTCAGGAAGGCGCCAGCCGCCCCGGCGAGGTCGACGTAGTCGTCGCTCGTCCACCCCCAGCCGAGTCCGTCCGCGTCGGCGCTCGCGCGCCCCTCGGAGATGAACGTCCCGACCTGGTCGAAGGCGCCGGCCTCCAGGCCGCCCGCCACCGACCGCAGCGCCGACGGAGTGAAGCGCGGCCACGCCGAGCCGGCGTCAAGGCGGCCCTCCGACAGGCGCAGGTAGGCGTACTGGGCCACCCGCGCCAGGGTGGCGGCGCCGGCGACGCCGTCCAGCGTCAAAGTCAACTCGAGGCGCGCCCCGTCGTCCTGCCACGTCGGGTGGAGGCGGCCGCTCAGGTGACCGGCGCTCGCGCCGGCGGGTAGGTCGGGTGGGGCGGAGCCCGACTCCAGGTAGAGGATGTCGAGACTCGGCGCGCCACCCGGCGCGACCGCGGCCAGGTCGACCTCGACCACGTCCTCGTCCTCGACCGTCCCGACGCCCGTCAACACCATGCCGCGGCTGTTGCTTAGGACGCGCGCGTGCGCCACGCCCTCACCCACGAAGGTCAGGTCGACGACGACGTCGTCGAGCCCCACGGTGCCCGCGTAGAGCGCCCGCCACGGCGCCGGGTCGGCGGCGGCGGCGAGGCCCATGCCAAGCAGCAGGAGCGCGGCGATGACCCCGGCCGCGCCTCGCCGCCCGCGGCGACCTCTCACTTGTCTGTGACAGTTCATGCCCGAGTCTACCCGGAGGGAGGGGCGCCTTCGGCAGGACCGGGCGCACCGGCCTAGGATGAGTGATGGCGAGCGAGGGGGAACGGCGCGTCGCGCTGGTCGTGATCCACGGTATCGGTAAGCAGGCGCCCTTGCGCACCCTGGGGGCGTTCGCGCAGGGGGTCGTGCGCGCCGCCGCTCAGGAGGCGGGAGGCCCCGTGGGGACCCCGGTGGGTACTGCCGTGGCGGCGCCCCGCCTCCTGACGGAGCGGCTCGGCGGGCGCCTGCGGCCCGCGGTCAGGCTCGAGCGTGACGGGCGCGGCGACCTCGACGTCTTCGAGTACCACTGGGCCGAGCACTCCGTGGGTCGCCTCGGGGCGCTGGAGGCGTTCGCCTGGCTGCTGGGCGTGAGCGTCGCCGGACTCGACTTCAGGCGCCAGGTCCCCTACCTCGCCAACGGCGCGTCGCCGCGGCGGCTGGCGGCCGCCCTTGGGACGCAACTCCTGCAGGTGATCGCGTTGGCCGGGGGCGCGGCGGCCCTGTTCGTCGCCTTCCTCGCAGTCCTCGGCCGCGCCGACACCGTCGTGGCGGCGTTGCGCCGGGCGGGTCGGGCGCTACCCGAACCCTCCATCGGGGAGGCGGCGCTCCTCCTAACCCTTGGGTGTCTCGTCGTCACCGCCGTGGCCCTGGGGCGCGACCTACTGCTGTCGAGCCTCGAGGCCGCCCGCGTCGCGCGGCGGCACGGCGGCCGTGGCGCCTGGGCGGGCATGTTCGGGCCGGCGTCCGGTGGGTGGCGGGGGCCGGCGACGGCGGTCGCCGGCGGCCTCGTGATCACTGCTGCCCTGGTGACGCTCGCCGCCCGGCCGCTCCTCGACGATTACCGCGCGGCGGCCGCGGCCCTCCTCGCCGAGCCGGGCATCGCAACCGCCGCGCTCGCGCTCTGGGTGGCCGCGGCAGCCCGCCGCTACCTCCTCACGCACGTCGCCGACATCGCGCTCTACGTCACGAGCGACCGCGTCTCCGCGAGGGCGCGCACGCGCCGCGCCATACTCGACGAGGGCGAGGCGCTGGTGAGGGACCTGCTCGCCGCCGGCTACGGCGAGGTCTACCTGGCGGGCCACTCGTTGGGCAGCGTGATAGCCCTGGACATCCTCGACCGCATGGCGCGCGCGCCCGGCGCCGCGGACGACCCGGTCCTGCGCCGCGTGAGGGGGCTCCTCACCTTCGGCTCGCCGCTCGACAAGGTCGCCTACTTCTTCAGGCAGCGCCCCGAGGAGGGGGAGGCCATAAGGAGCCAACTGATCTCGTTCCTCCACGGGGTGAGGCGCCGACCCGGCCTGCGCGACTACGGGCCGTACCTGGCCGCGCCCTACTCTCTCCCGTTCCGGGACCTGCGCTGGTGGGCGGTGCACGCCCCCGGCGACGTCCTCTCCGACCGCCTCGAGCACTACCGCGTCGACGTGCGCGTGAGGCTACCCGTGGGCAACCCGTTGCGGGCCCACCAGGCGTACTGGTCGAGCGACCGCTTCTTCAGGGTCGCGCTCGAGTGGCTGGACGGCGAGGAGCCGGTGCTAGGCTGGCCGGCATGACGTTCGCTCCCCGCATCACCGTGGTCGGCGCCGGCATGGCCGGCAGCGAGGCCGCCCTCGCCGCCGCCCGTGCAGGCGTCGCCGTCGACCTGTTCGAGATGCGCCCCGCCAAGCTGACCCCCGCTCACCGGACGGGCGACTTCGCCGAGCTCGTCTGCTCCAACTCGTTCGGCGGCGAGGCGGAGAGCAACGCCAAGGGGCTGCTCCAGGCGGAGATGCTGGCGGCCGGCGGCGTGATCATGCGCAGCGCCCACGCGCACCGGGTGCCGGCCGGGGGCGCCCTGGCGGTCGACCGCGAGGCCTTCTCCGCGGCGGTCACGCGCGCCGTGAGGGACGAACCGCTCATCACCGTCCACGCCTCCGAGCTGACGCGGGTGCCGGACGGCACCGTCGTGCTCGCCACCGGGCCGCTCACCTCGGACGCGCTCGCCGCGGATCTCAGGCGCGTGGTCGGCCACGACTTCCTTGGCTTCTACGACGCCGCCGCCCCCGTGGTCGCCTTCGACTCGATCGACATGAGCGTCGCCTACCGCAAGGGTCGCTACGATCAGGCCGCCGACTACCTCAACCTGCCGCTCACGCGTGAACAGTACGCCGCCTTCCACGCCGCGCTAGAGAACGCCCGCTCGCACACGCCGCACGACTGGGAGAAGCTCGAGTTCTTCGAGGGTTGCATGCCGATCGAGGAGCTGGGGCGCAGGGGCGTCGACACGTTGCGCTTCGGTCCGATGAAGCCGGTGGGCCTCGAGCACCCGACCACCGGCGAGCGCTTCCACGCCGTGGTGCAGCTCAGGCAGGAGGACGCCGCCGGCCGCATGTGGTCGCTGGTCGGGTTCCAGACCGGCCTGAAGTGGGGCGACCAGAAGACGCTGGTGCAGTCGATCCCGGGCCTGCAGGACGCCGAGGTGGTGCGTTACGGCGTGATGCACCGCAACACCTACCTGAACGCCCCGCAGCTGCTGGCCCCCACCCTGGCCATGCGCGAGCACCCGCGCCTCTTCGTGGCGGGGGTGCTCGCCGGCACGGAGGGGTACCTGGAGTCGTCCGCGACCGGCTGGCTGGCGGGCGGCAACGCCGCTCGCGCCGTTCTGGGCGCCGCTCCCCGCGTCCCGCCGGCCGAGAGCATGTTGGGCGGCCTGGTGCGCTACCTGGCCAGCGCGAGGTCGGACGGCTTCCAGCCCATGAACGCCAACTGGGGCCTCGTGCCCGACGCTCCCAAGGTGAAGGGCCAGGGCAAGCGCGAACGGCGCGAGGCCATGTACCGCCGCGGCCTCGCGGCCTTCGAGGGGTGGTTGACGGGGCGCGACGAGCGCCACGCGACCGTGTCGGCCTCCGGGGCGGCGGCGGGCGACGCGGCGGACTGACCCGGCCGCGGGCCGCTTCCGGGGTCGGTCGCGAGCCCCTCACATAGAATGCCGCATGTTCGCCGTCGACCTACGCTCCGACACGGTCACGCTCCCCACCGCCGAGATGCGCGCCGCCATGGCGGAGGCGCCGGTGGGCGACGACGTCTACGCCGAGGACCCGACCGTCAACCGCCTCCAGGCGGTGGCGGCGGAACTGACCGGCTTCGAGGGCGCCCTGTTCGTGCCGTCCGGCACCATGAGCAACCAGATCGCCATCGCGGTGCACGTGCGGCGCGGCTCGGAGGTGATCGCGCCCATGGGGGCGCACGTTTACGAGTTCGAGCCGGGCGCCATGGCGACGATCGCGGGCGCGCTTCCGCGGCTCGTCGAGGCGCCGGGCGGAGCGCCGACCGCCCAGGCCGTGCGCGCGGCCATCAGGCGCAGCGTCCACCAGGCCCCCACCGGGCTCGTCGTGCTCGAGAACACCCACAACATGGCCGGCGGCGCCGTGGTGCCGCTCGCGGCCATGCGGGACGTGCAGGCGGTGGCGCGCGAGGAGGGGTTGCCGGTGCACCTCGACGGCGCCCGGGCCTTCAACGCCGCGGCCGCCCTCGGCGTGCCCGTGTCCGCCGTCACCCACGGCTTCGACAGCGCGTCGCTGTGCCTCTCGAAGGGCCTCGGCGCCCCCGTCGGCAGCCTGCTCCTCGGCAGCGTGGCGTTCCTGCGTGAGGCGCACCGCTACCGCAAGATGCTGGGCGGCGGCATGCGCCAGGCGGGCGTGTTGGCGGCGGCGGGCCTCGTGGCCCTCGAGCGGATGCCGGCGCGCCTGCCGGCCGACCACGCGCGCGCCAGGCGCCTTGCCGAGGGGTTGAGCCGCGTGCCGGAGGTGACGTTGGACCTCGCAGCCGTACAGACCAACATGGTCTACCTCCGGGTGAGCGACGCGGCGGCGTTGGCGGCGCGCTGCGCGGCGGCCGGGGTGGGGATCGGCAGCATGGGGCCGACCACCGTGCGGCTCGTCACGCACCATCAGGTGGACGACGCCGGCGTCGAACTGGCGCTCGAGGTCATCGCGCGCGAGGCGCGGGCGCTGGGCCGCGCCGCGTGAGCCGGGCCGCGACCGCCAGGGTGTGGCTCCTCGCCCACCCGGCGGGGCACTCCCTCAGCCCGCTCATGCACAACGCCGCCTTCGCCGCGTTGGGCGCGCGCGTCGAGTACGCGGCGCTCGACGTGGCCCCGGCCGACCTACCGGCCGCGTTCGAGCGGCTGCGGCGGCCCGAGGTGCTCGGCGCCAACGTGACCGTCCCGCACAAGCAGGCGGCGCTGCGGCTCGTCGACCGCGTCGAGGAGGAAGCGGGCGCCCTCGGCGCCGTCAACACCGTCGTGAACGCGGGCGGCACCCTCGTGGGCTCCAACACCGACGGCGCGGGGTTCGTGGCCGGGCTCCTCGAGCTGGCGCCTGAGTTCGCGCGCGGCGGCTTCGCCGCGCTGGTGCTCGGCGCCGGCGGCGCGGCCAGGGCCGTCGTATGGGCACTGGCGCGCCTGGGCGCGGACGTGAGCGTGCTCAACCGCGATCCCGAGCGGGCGGCGCGGCTCGCCGGCGACCTGCTGGCAGCGGGCGCCGGCCCCGGCGCCCTGCTCGCGCTTGGGGCCGGCACGGCGCGCGCGAGCGGCGTGGACCTGGTCGTGAACACCACCAGCGTCGGCATGGCCGGCGGTCCCGCGCCGGACGGCCTGCCGCTGCTAACGCGGGCGGACCTGGCGCGGCTCGCCGGCGGCGCCGTCGTGGTCGACCTCGTCTACCGTCCGGCAGTCACGCCGCTCCTGGCGGCGGCGGCCGCGCTGGGCGCGCGGTGCCAGAACGGCGTGGCGATGCTCGTCGGCCAAGGGGCGCTGTCGCAGGCTGCCTGGACCGGGCTGGAGGCGCCCGTCGGCGTCATGCGCCGCGCGGTGGAGGAGGCGCTCGCGGGGGAGCGTTGAGGGCGCCGCTTCCGGCGCTTCAGCGCGCGGCGGCCCCCGGCGCCGCGTCGCGGGTTGGTAGTATCGGCCTCGTGCGTATCGCGATCCTGGCAGACGTGCACGGCAACCTGGCCGCCCTCGAGGCTGTCCTCGCCGACGTCGAACGCCAGCGCGTCGACCGCGTCATCGTCAACGGCGACTCCGTCAACCGCGGCCCGCAGAGCGTGGAGGTGGAGCGGCTCCTGGCTGAGCTGCCGTACGAGACGACCCTCGGCAACCACGACGACCTGATGGTGATGGTGCACGAGCGCCACCCGGACCTCGGCGAGGGCCTGGAGGACCCGTTCTGGAGTGGCAACCGCATGACGGCCGCCGCGCTGGCGGCCGCCGGCCTGCTCGCGGGCGTCCGCCGGCGCCCCATGACGATCCGCGTGGCCGAGGCCGGCGCGCCGGTCCTGCTGGTGTCGCACGGCAGCCCCCGCCATTACCGCGAGGGCTACGGCCCGTCGCTCACGCCGGAGACCATCTCGGAGATCGTCGAGGAGTACCCGGCGGACGTGCTCGTCGGCTCCCACACCCACCGCCCGCACCTGCAGCGCTGGGCGCGCTACACCGTCTTGAATAGCGGCTCGGTTGGCGCCCCCTTCAACGGCGACCCGCGCGCCCAGTACCTCCTCCTGACCTTGAGCGGCGGCGCGTGGTCACCCGAGTTCCGGCGCGTGCCGTACGACATCGGCCGCACCGTGGCGGCCTACGCCGCGTCCGGGCTCGCGGACGGCGGGGGCCTCTCCGCCCACATCTTCCGCGAGGAGCTGATCCACGCCCGGTCGTACATCGTGCCGTTCCTGATGCGCTGCGAGGAGGGCCGGTTCGAGCGCGACCTGACCGGTTGGGCCGAGTACCGGCGGCTGGCCGCGGCGCGCTTCGTCCTGCCGACCATGGAGCCAACGGTGAGCGCGTCGCCCGAGCCGTGAGGCCCGGCAGTCAAGCCGGGGCGCGCTGGCGCGACCTGGGCGCGATGTGGGGCGCCGTCGCCGGGAGGTGCCCGAACTGCGGCGCGCCCGGCGCCTTCGCCACGCTGTGGGGCCTGAGGCCCGCGTGCGAGGGTTGCGGCGCGCGCTTCGAGCGGGAGCCGGGCGCCTGGCTGGGATCGTGGGTGTTGACGTACGTGGTGGCCACCCTCGCGCTCGTCGCGCTGGCCGTGACGCTCATCCTCGAGTGGGGGCTCTTCGCCGGGCTCGAGTGGGTGCTCGCCGGGGCGGGCGTGCTGCTCGTCGTCGCGCTGTACCGGCCCGTGAAGGGCTGGTGGCTCTGGTGGCTGTGGGCGGCCGGTTTCGTCACGCCGGACGACGACGGCGGGCCGCCCCCGCCGTAGCCGACGGGGTCGCGGCCCGCCGGGTTCAGGCGGGTCGGCGGGCGCCGACGCGGGCCAGCAGGACCGTGATGATGACGAAGGCCACGAACGAGAGGGTCGGGATGGTGATGAACCCGAGCCACTCGATGTACTTGAGGCTGCACGGTACCCCGCTCGAGCAGACGCCGGAACCGAGCGACGGGAAGCGTTCCACCAGGACGTGGTAACCGCTCACCAGCACGCCCAGCGCGCTGAGGGGGAGGGCGTACTTGACGACCTGGCGGTCCTGCTGGAACGTGGCCACGGCCAAGATCGGTACCAGCGGGTACATGAGTATCCGCTGGTACCAGCAGAGGACGCACGGCACGAAGTGCCTGATCTCGCTGAAGTAGAGGGAGCCGAGCGTGGCGACGATCGCCACCACCCAGGCGGGGTAGAGGAGGGCGGTGCGCCCCGAGGTCATCGCGATGCGGCTTCGATGGCGCGCCCGATGCCGGCGACCGTGGGGCTCGGCACCAGCACCCCGTCGACGAGCACTGAGGGCGTGCCGGTGACGTTGGCGCGCCGCGCGGCCGTCTCGTCGGCCGTGACGTCGGCCGCCGTCGCCTTGGTGGAGACGCAGGTGCGTAGCTGCGCCGCGTCGAGCTCGGGCGCGTACTCGATGGCCAGGTCGAGCGCCCTGCTCGTGTTGCGCGCTATCTCGGCCTGCGAACGCATCAGGATGGGCTCGAGCTTGAAGAAGGCGTCGTTGTTCTGCTGGTAGACGCACTCGCCGAGCACGGCTAGGTCGCGCGAGCGCCCGGCCGGGTCGATCACCGGGAAGTTCAGGTAGTAGAGCGACGCCTTGCCGGTGTCGACGTAATCGCGCACGATCTGCGGAGCCTCGTTCTCGCTGAAGGTGGCGCAGTGCGGGCAGAGGAAGTCGAAGAAGATGGCCACCTTCACCGGCGCGGCCGGATCGCCCGCGTGAGGCTGGGCGGCGTAGTCGATGTCGGCCTTGGCGGCGGGGGCGCCACCGGAGGTGAAGCGAGGCACGATCACGGCGGCCAACACCACCAGGACCGCGAGGATGATGGTGACCAGCGTCAGGCGTTGGGAGTTCATGGAGGGCAGTCTAACGGAAGCGGCAGCGCGTCGCGGCCGGCGGGCTAGCATGCTGCATGGACGGGTTCGTCGCACCAACCAGCTACCGTGCCTTGAGGGTGGACGTGCAGGACGGAGTGGCGCACCGGGAGGTCGCCGCGGTGCCATGGGAGACGCTTCCCGACCTCGACGTCACGGTGCGGGTGAGCCACTCCAGCCTCAACTACAAGGACGCCCTGAGCGCCACGGGCAACCGCGGCGTCACGCGCCGCTTCCCGCACACGCCCGGGATCGACGCCGCCGGCACCGTGGTCGCCTCGCGCGACCCGCGCTTCGCGCCGGGCGACGCGGTACTGTGCACGGGTTACGACCTCGGGATGGACACCCCGGGCGGGATGGCGGAGTACGTGCGGGTGCCGGCCGACTGGCTGGTGCGGCGTCCGCCCGGCCTCGACGCCTTCACGGCCATGGCGCTCGGCACGGCCGGCTTCACCGCGGCGCTGGCGCTCGACCGCCTGCGAGCCGCGGGCGTCGAGCCTAGCCTTGGGCCGCTGGTTGTCACCGGCGCCTCGGGCGGCGTCGGCAGCCTCGCCGTCGCGCTCCTCGCTCGTGCCGGCTTCGAGGTCGTCGCCAGCACGGGCAAGCCGGGGGCGGCGGCCTTGCTCTCTCGCCTTGGTGCGGTGCGCCTGATCCCGCGCGAGGAGCTGGGGGCTGTGGGCGACAGGCCGCTGGCCCCCGCCGCCTACGCCGGAGGGGTAGACACGGTCGGCGGCGCCACCCTCGCCGGTCTGCTCAAGAGCACCGTCGTGGGCGGCGCGGTGGCCGCGTGCGGCCTCGTGGGCGGGGCCGAGCTTCCCCTCACCGTCTTCCCGTTCATCCTGCGCGGCGTGGCGCTCATGGGCGTCACCTCGCAGCACGCGAACGCCGCGGTGCGCGACCAGGTGTGGGGGCGGCTCGCCGCCGATGCCGGGCTCCTCTCGCTCCTGGCGGACGGCGACCTGGTGCGCCACGTGCCGCTGGAGGGGCTGGAGGCGGAGATCGGCGCCATCCTCGCCGGTCGCGTCACGGGCCGGGTGGTCGTGACCATCTGACGGCGCGCTCCGCCGGGGCGCCGGCGACGCGCGGGCGCCGGTAACGCCCGCACGGACCCCCGGCCAGTTCGCTGCTACACTCCGTGAGGAACCGTGAGCCACGACACCTTGGCGGTGGCGGGGCGGACGCGGCGCTGGGCGCGCAGCCACGAGACGGCCACGGGCGATCCAGCCGAACCCGAAAGGAGCCTCACACCATGTCGTTCAAGCTTCCCGACCTCCCCTACCCGGTCGACGCCCTCGAACCGCACATCGACGCTCGCACGATGGAGATCCATCACGGCAAGCACCACGCGGGGTACACGAACAACCTGAACGCCGCCATCGAGAAGCACCCGGAACTGGCGGGCAAGTCGGCGGAGGAGCTCGTCAAGGGCGTCTCCGGCCTGCCCGAGGACATCAGGACGGCCGTCCAGAACAACGGCGGCGGTTACCTGAACCACAACCTGTTCTGGGAGGTCATGAGCCCCAGCGGTGGCGGCAAGCCGGCCGGCGCGTTGGCCGCCGCCATGGACGAGGCCTTCGGGTCGTTCGAGGCGTTCCAGGAGAAGTTCGCGGCCGCCGCCGCCACCCGTTTCGGCTCCGGTTGGGCCTGGTTGGTCGTCACGAGCAGCGGCGCGCTGAAGGTGTACTCGACGCCGAACCAGGACTCGCCGCTCATGCAGGGCGACACGCCCATCCTGGGCCTCGACGTCTGGGAGCACGCCTACTACCTCAACTACCAGAACCGCCGGCCCGACTACGCCAAGGCGTTCTGGAACGTGGTCGACTGGAACGCGGTGGCGGGCAAGTTCGCCGCCGCCCGCTGAGGCCCACGCCCGCGCCGGGGCGGCCCCGGCCACGGCGCGCCCCTCAGCCGCGCGCCGCAACCCAAGTCCCCTAGGCAGGAGCCCGGGCGGGTGATGTCCCCGCCCGGGCTTCCTCGTAGCTTGCCGCATGCGCGATCTCCGGCACGACAGGCCGTCGCAACTGCTCGCCGCGGGCATCCTCGCGCTGCTGGCAGCCGTGCTCGCACCGCGGGTGGTGGGAGGGCCGGCGCCCGTCACCGTGGTGCAGCCGAGCATCACCGTGTCCGTCGAGGGCGAGGTCGTTAGGCCGGGCGCCTACGTCGTCGAGTTCGGTGCCCGCGTCGGGGACCTGGTCGAGTTGGCCGGCGGGTTCCGGCCCGGCGCGGCCCGGGCGCTGGTGGCGCTGGCCGCGCCCCTGACCGACGGCCAGGTGGTCCAGGTGCCGGCGCAGGTGCTCGAGGGCGCGCTGGGGCGCGTGTCGCTGAACTCCGCCACCCAGGCCCAGCTCGAGGCGTTGCCGGGGGTGGGACCGGCCACCGCCCGCCGCATCGTCGAGCACCGTCCCTACGCGCGCCCCGACGACCTGCTGCGCGTCCCCGGCATAGGCCCGAAGAAGCTGGAGCGCTTGAGGCCGTTGGTGGCGCCGTGACGGTCGCTCGCGGTCCGGGCGGCGCGCGCGGTCCTTACCGGTTCGTGCCGTGGTCGGTGCCGGTCGCGCTGGGTCTCGTCGCTGGGGTCGCGCTGGCCGCGCCGTTGGAGGGTTGGACCCGCCTCGCGGCCGCGCTCGGCCTCCTCGGGGGCGCCGCCGCGTCGTGGCGATGGCGGGCGGGCGCGCGACCCCGCGTCGGTGGGGTGTTCGCCGCCGGCTGGCTCCCGTTCGTGCCGCTCGCGCTCCTCGCCGGCGCCGTCGGGGTCGGGCGGCTGCACGCCTGGGAGCACGGGCCGAGCGAGCGGGCCCGCCGGGCGCTCGCTCTCGAGTGGGCGGGCGAGGAGCGCGAGTGGCGTGGGCGCTCCGACGGCGAGGTCCTCCACGTCGAGGCGCCCCTGCGCGCGAGGCTGGCGCTGGTGACGCCGCGCGGAGCGAGCCCGCCCGTCGGCGAACTCGTGGTCGTCGGCACGGCCGAGCCGGCCGACGTCAAGCGCAACCCCGGCGGCTTCGACGCCTCCGCGCACCTCGCCAGGCGGGGCGTGGCCGGTCGCCTGTTCGTCCGGCGGGTCGACGTGGTGCGCGCCGGACGCACGGCGGCGGGCCGCCTCGCGGCCGGCGTGAGCGCCGGGCTGGGGGAGCGGGCCGCCGCCCTCATGCTCGCCATGACGCTGGGGCGCAGGGACGACCTCGCCGACCTCAGGGACAGCTTCGGGGCGGCCGGTATGGCGCACCTCCTCGCCCTCTCCGGGTTGCACGTCGGGGTGCTGCTGGTGGCGGCTGGGAGGCTGCTGCGGGGCCTGCGGCGCGGGCGGGCGCCGCTCCTGGCGGCCTTGACCGTCGCCTTCGTGCTGTTGGTGGGTCCCAGCCCCAGCGTCGTGCGGGCCGCCACCATGGCGCTGGCCGCAGTGGCGTCGGCCGCCATGGGCGGCGGACGCGTGGATGCCTGGGCGGCCCTCGGCCTCGCCGCCTTGGTGGGCACGCTCGGCGCGCCGCAGATGGTCTTCGACCTCGGCTTCCAGCTCTCCTACCTGGCCGTGGTCGGCATGTTGCTGTTCATCCCGCCGTGGACGAGCCGGCTCGCCGGGCTCGGCGTGCCGCCTCCCGGGCGCGCGGCTCCGGGGCCGGCGGCACCCGGCGGCTCGCCTGCCAGGCTCCTCGGCTGGGCCGCCACGGGCGCGGTCGCCAGCACGGCCGCCCAGCTCCCCACCGTCTCCCTCGTCGCCGGGACCTTCCAGGCCGTGCCCCTGCTCTCGCCGCTCGTGAACGTCGTGGCCGTGCCCGTGGCCGCCCTGCTCGTACCGCTCGGCTTCTTGGCGGGCCTCGTCGGCCTCGTCTCGGACCAGGCGGCGCGACTCGTGAACCTGGCCGTGGCGCCCTTGGCGAGCGTCCTGATCGGCACGGCCGAACTGGGAGCCGCGCTACCGGCGCTCGGCTGGGGCGAGGTGACGCCGGTGGGGCACGCCGCCTGGGCCGGCTTCACGCTGGCGGTGGCCGCCTGGTCGTGGCGCCGGCTGCGGCTGCGCCGGCTGCTGCTCGTGGCCTTGACCCTCGCGGGGCTCACCTCCCTGCTGCCGCCCGCGCACGCCGCGCCGGACATCTGGTTCCTTGACGTGGGCCAGGGCGACGCCACGCTCGTGCGCCTGGGTGGTGGAGCGGCCGTGCTCGTCGACGGCGGCGGCTCGCCCTTCTCCGACTTCGACGTTGGTCGGCGCGTGGTGATCCCGGCCCTCCGCGCCCTCGGGGTCACGCGCCTCGCCGCCGTCATCGTCACGCACGCGGACGCCGACCACGCGGAGGGGCTGGTGCCGGTGCTGGAGAAGTTCCGCGTCGGGCTCCTCGTCACGGGCCCGCCGGACCCGGACGCCGCGCTCGACACCAGGCTCCGCGAGCTGGCGCTTGCGCGGGGCGTGCCCGTTCACGAGGCGCGCCGCGGCGAGCGACTGCTCGTGGGCGCGGCCAGCCTGGACGTCGTCAACCCGGCGCCCCACCAGGATCACGGCGGCGGCAACGACGCCTCGGTGGCGTTCGTCCTCAGGTACCGGGGCGAGGCGCGCGCGCTCTTCCTCGGCGACCTGGGGGTGAGCGTCGAGCCTGACCTGGCGGTGCCGCCGGTCGACGTGCTTAAGGTGGGGCATCACGGTTCGCGCGGTAGCACCGGACCGGAACTCGTCCGGGCCGCCTCACCGCGGTTGGCCGTCATCTCCGTGGGCCGCAACGGCTACGGGCACCCGGCGGTCGCCGTCACGGACCGCCTAGCCGCCCACGGCGCCGAGGTGATCACCACGCTGGAGCACGGCGCCGTGCGCGTGCCGCTCGCGGGACCGCTCACGTGGCACGGCACGGCGTCGCCGGCGAGGCGCGAGCGCCGGACCCCGCGGGCTGCACGAGCCGGTGGCGACGTGATAGATTGCTCACAATGCTCATGACGGTTCGCGTGCTAGCCGAGCAGGGTCCGGTGAGAGTCGAGCTTGCCCGCTGGGGGGAACGACTGGTGGTGGTGAAGCGCCTCCTGGCCGCGCACCCCATCGCCAGCCAACGCCTCGAACGCGAGGCCGCCGTCGTCGGTCGGTTGCGCCACGCCAACATCGTGCCGCTCCTCGGGGTGGTCGACGGCTCCTCGCTCATCTACGCCTACTGCCCAGGCGTGTCGCTCGAGTCGGCCCTCGAGCGCGGCCCCTTGCGCCCGCGGCGCGCCATGAAGGTCGCTCACGACGTCCTCAGCGCCCTCGCCTACGCGCACGCCCAGGGTGTCATCCACCACGACGTCAAGCCCGCCAACATCCTCGTCAAGGGCGAGCGAGCCCTCCTGACCGACTTCGGTTTCGCCAAGGACCTCGGTCTCACCGCCATCACCGCCCCCGACATGCTGCTCGGCACCCCGAGCTTCATGGCGCCCGAGCAGTTCCAGGGGGTGCGCACCGATCGCCGCTCCGACCTGTACGCCACGGCCGCGGTCGTCTACCACATGCTCACCGGCTCGCCGCCGTACGGCTCGCAGGTGGTGAGGTGGTTGGCCGGCGACGACCGGGTACCGCTCGACCCGCTACCGCCGGCGGCGGCGGCGTACTCGGAGGTCCTGAACCGCGGCCTGGCGCGCGACCCCGCCCACCGCTTCGGCAGCGCGGAGGCGTTCCTGCAGGCGCTCGAGAGCGTCTCCCTCGGCGCCGTCGCCTGACGGCCGGGAACGCCGCGTGATCGTCTCGTTCTCTGGCGACAGGTTCCTGTGTCGCCGCGCCGGCCGCGCAGCCCTGGCCGCGGCCGGCGCGGCGCCGGGCGCCGCCGTGGAGCTGGCCGAGGGGATGAGCGCCCAGGACGTCACTCGGCTCGCCTCGCAAGGGGGGCTGTTCGGTCGGGCGACGCTGCTGCTCGACTTCGAGGCGGCCTTCACGGGTGCCGCCGGCGTCAAGCCCCGCAACGAGGTCATGAAGGCCCTCGAGGGCGTCACCGGCGGCGCCACCATCGTCGCTCTCGACCCCGACGCCACCCCGGCCCGCCAGAAGGCGTGGCGCGCCCTCGGCGACCACCGCCACCTGGCCCTGCCGCGCGGCGACCGCCTACGCGACTGGGTCGCTTCCGAGCTCGGGGAGGCCGGCGTGGAGTCCGAGCCCGCGGTTGCCGCCTACCTGGCGGAGGTGTTCGGGGAGGACGCGGCGGCCATCGCGTCGGAGGTCCAGAAGCTGGCGGCGCTCGACGAGCGCATCGGGCTCGAGCGCGCCAAGGCGGTGGTCAACCGGGAGGCCACGCGCGACGCCTTCGACGCCATCGAGCGCATCGCGGCGGGCGACGTGGCCGGCGCGGTTGCGGTGACTCGCCGCCTCGTCGACGCCGGAGAGGCGGTGCCCCGCGTGTTCGGCGCCCTCGCCTGGCAGTTCATGCTCGTCGCCAAGGCCACCGGCCTGCGTCAGCGCGAGGGGGCGAGGCGCATAGGCGGGGCGCAAGCGGCCGCGGCGCTCGGGGCAGCGCCGTACGCCGCCGAGAAGGCGCTCGCCCTGGCCGCCAGGCTCGACGAGGCGGCCGTGGCGGCGGCCCTCGCGGAGCTCCTGGCCGCTGACGTGGCCGCCAAGACCGGCCGCGACCAGGAACTCGCGCTCGACGGCGTCGTGATCTCGTTGGCCAGGCGCTGGCAACGCGCCGGGTCGGGCGGGCGGCGCGCCTAGGGAACCCGGCCGTCCGCCGCGTCAACCCACCTCGGTCCAGACGGACCCGAGGGCCTGCGAGCGCACCGCGGCCTCCACGAAGGCCACCCCGCGAGCGCCCGCGCTCACGCCCGGGTAGTCCGGTGCCGGCTCGCCCTCCAGAAGCGCCTCGCCGGCCCGCAACCTGATGTCGCGCGCCGCGTTCCGGTACACGTTGGCGAACGCCTCGATGAACCCCTCCGGGTGACCCGACGGGATGCGCGCGGCGGCCACGGCCGCGCTGCCGAGGTACGGCCCGCCCGCCCGCGTGTACACCTGAAGGGGGGCCTCCAGCAGGGCCAGCTCGAGCCGGTTCGGCTCCTCCTGACGCCACCTCAGGGTGCCGCGGCTGCCGCTCACCGTGATCCGCAGGTCGTTCTCGGCGCCCACGGCCACCTGCGACGCCACCAGCACCCCCTTGACGCCGCCCTCGAAGCGGAGGAGCAGGTTGCAGTCGTCGTCGAGCTGCCTGCCGGGCACGAGCGGCGTCAGGTCGCCGCACAGCTCGGTCACCCGCAGCCCGGTGACGGTGGCGGCGAGGTTCTCGGCGTGGCTGCCGATGTCGGCCACGGCGCCGCCGAGGCCGGCGGCGGCGGGGTCGGCGCGCCACGCGGCCTGCTTGTTGCCGTCCGCCTCCAGCCTGGTGGCAAGCCAACCCTGGTGGTACTCGAGCACGACCTTGCGCAGGTCGCCCAGGACGCCGTCCGCCACCAGGCGGCGCGCCTCCTTGACCAGCGGGTAGCCCGTGTAGTTGTAGGTGACGGCGAAGACGACACCGCTGGCCGCCACCGCCGCCTCCAGCTCGCGCGCCTGCAGGGTGGTGACGGTCATCGGCTTGTCGCACACCACGGCGAAGCCGGCCCGGACGAACGCGAGCGCCACCGGGTGGTGCATGTGGTTGGGGGTGACGATGCTGACGGCGTGGATGCGGCGCTCGGGCGGCAGCGCGCTCTCGCCTGCGAGCATCTCCTCCCAGGTGCCGTAGACCCGCTCCAACCCGAGCGCGGCGCCGCTGGCGCGCGACCGCTCCGGGGTGCTCGACAGCGCCCCCGCCACCAGCTCGAAGCTCTCGTCGAGGCGCGCCGCCATGCGGTGGACGGCGCCGATGAAGGCGCCCTGGCCGCCACCGACCATGCCGAGGCGCAACGGTGCTCTCGCGTGGCTCACCAGTCAGCTCCCTTCGCACCGGGCCACTCCGGAGGTGCCCGGCCCGTACACCACCGTACCCGACCCGTGGCCGGTCGCGTCGTGGGTTAGCCTCGCGGGGTGGAGTCGCTGAGGGAACGGTTGCTGGGGGGCAGCGAGCGCGCGCTCGCTCGGGCCATGACGCTCATCGAGGCTGGGGCCCCCGAGGGGCAGGCCCTCCTCACGAGCGTCCGCGACCGCACCGGCCGGGCGGCGGTGGTGGGCATCACCGGCTCCCCCGGCGCCGGCAAGAGCACCTTGACCGACGGCCTCATCGCCGCCGCGCGGGCGCGGGGTCGCCGCGTCGGGGTGGTGGCCATCGACCCGACGTCCCCCTTCAGCGGGGGCGCCATCCTGGGCGACCGGATCCGCATGACCAGGTGGCATTCGGACGAGGGCGTCTTCATCCGCTCGATGGCCACCCGCGGGCAACTGGGGGGCCTGGCGGCCGCCACGCTGCAGGTGGTCGCCCTCCTGGACGCGGCGGGCTTCGACGCGATCTTCGTCGAGACGGTCGGCGTCGGGCAGTCGGAGGTGGACGTCGTGCAGGCCGCCGACACCACCGTCGTCGTGCTCACGCCGGGCCAGGGCGACGGGGTGCAGGCGTTCAAGGCAGGGATCATGGAGATCGCCGACGTCTTCTGCATCAACAAGTACGACCACCCAGGCGCCGACCGCCTGCGACGCGAGATCCGGGCGGCCCTCGAGCTCGGTGGGCGGTCGAGCGGCTGGGAGCCGCCAATCGTGGGCACCGTGGCGTCCAGGGGCGAGGGGGTGGAAGAACTCCTCGAGCGCCTCGACGCCCACCGCGACTTCCTGGGGCGAAGCGGCCACATCGACGGGGCGCGCCGGCGGCGGGTCCGCGCCGAGGTCGCCGCCGTCTTGGGCGAGCGACTGCGGCGGGCCATGGCCGAGCGCGAGACGGAGGCGGTCGACGCGGTCCTGAGCGGCCGGGCGAGCCCCGGCGAGGTGGTCGACGCGCTCCTCGCCCGCCTGAGCGGCGCCGGACGGGAGTGAGGCCTGCCCCGCGGCCGCGGGGCGGCTACACTGGGCTCACCATGGTGCATGCCGTCTACCCGGGCAGCTTCGATCCGCTTCACAACGGTCACGTCGACATCATCCGCCGCGCCGCGCGCATATACGATCGGCTGACGGTGGCGGTGCTGCACAACCCCGCCAAGGAGTCGGGGCTGTTCACCACCTCCGAGCGCGTCGACATCATCCGCGAGGTGGTCGAGGGGATCGCCGGGGTCGGGGTGGACTCGTTCGATGGCCTCCTCGCCGACTACACGCGGCGCGTCGGGGCGACCGTGATCGTCAAGGGCCTGCGCGCCATAAGCGACTTCGAGTACGAGCTGCAGATGGCGCACCTGAACCGGCAACTGAACCCCAACGCGGAGACCACCTTCATCATGACCGCTACCCGCTGGTCGTACGTCTCCAGCACGCGCGTCAAGGAGATCGCGCGCTACGGCGCCGACGTCGCCAAGCTCGTGCCGCGCGCGACGCTCAGGCGGCTGAACGAGAAGCTGCAGTCGCAACCTCCCGGCCGGGGCCAATAGCAGCGTCGGAACGCGCCCGGCGGCGAGCGGACCCATATACTCGTGAGCGTGCCGCCAGGCACGCGCGTGGGGCGGCGAGCCGGTCCGCGCGACCGAGAGGAACCTCAGATGTCCTACCTGATCCGTGGCGTCGGCGCCGACGGCGGGGTCCGCGTGGTGGCGGCCGACACCACCGAGCTGGTCCGTGAAGCCACCCTGAAGCACGGCACGACCCCCACCGCCGGGGCGGCGCTCGGGCGGACGCTGACCGGGGCGTTGCTCCTGTCGCACGTCCTGCTGAAGGAGCACCGCGACCGCGTGACGCTCAGGTTACGAGGCGATGGGCCGCTCGGCGGCGTGATCGCCGACGCCGGCCTGGACGGCACGGTGCGGGGTTACGTCAGCAACCCGCGCGCCGACCTGCCCCTGCGAGCGGACGGCAAGCTGGACGTGGGCGGCGCCGTTGGCAGCGCGGGCGAGATCTCCGTTATCCGCTCCCACGCGCCCTACGGCGATCCGTACGGCAGCTCGAGCGACCTGGTGAGCGGCGAGGTGGCGGAGGACATCGCCACCTACCTGGCCCGCTCGGAGCAGATCGCCTCGGCCGTGCTCCTGGGCGTGTACTACGGAGCGGGTGGCCGGGTCGCGCGGGCGGGCGGCGTCGTGCTCCAGGCGCTACCCGGCGTCGGCGACGACGTGCTGCCGCTGCTGGAGTCGAACGTGCGGGCGCTCGGGCAGTTGACGACCGCCATGGGCCGCGCGCCGCTGAGCGAACTCGTGAGGGGCGAGCTGATGCGGGGCGTCGACTTCGAGCTCCTCACCGACCCCGCCCTACCCGTCAGGTTCGCCTGCCGCTGCAGCGACGAGAAGGCCCTGGAGGCGCTCGCCTACTTCACCCCGGCCGAGCGCCGGGCCATGGTCGACGAGGACGGCGGGGCGGAGGTCGTGTGCCACTGGTGTGGTGAGAAGCGCTGGCTCGAGCCGGCCGCCATCCTGGGGCTCGGCGGGGCCGAGGTACGCTGTCCCGACTGCGGCACGCTCTGGTACCGCGAGGGGCAGACGCGCATGGTCCGCGATCTCGAGATCTGCTCCTGCGGGCGCAGGGTCGAGCTGCCGAACTGATTCGAGCGGGCCGACCGCCCGATCCAGACGGGGGTGACCCGGGAGGCGTCCGTATGAGGGCCGGAATGATCGCCCTGCTGCTCTTCCAGATGATGCTCTGGGGCAGCGCGTACCCGATGATCAAGCTGGGCCTGACCGGCCTGAGCGCCCCGCACCTGACGCTACTGCGTCACCTCGTGGCCTCCGCGGCGTTCCTGCCGCTCCTCGTCGCCTTCAGGGGCAGGCTCGCGCCGCGCCGGGCCGACGCGCCCTACTTCCTCCTCGTGGGGGTGCTCGGCTACACCGTGTACCACCTGGCGCTCAACTACGGCGAACTCCGTGTGAGCGCCGGGGCGGCGAGCCTGATCATCGCCACGGCGCCGGCCATCACGGCGCTGCTGGCCGTGCTCATGACGGGGGAGCGACTGGCGCCGCTGGGCTGGGCGGGCTCCGTGGTGTCGTTCCTCGGCGTCGTGCTCGTGGTGGTCGGCGATTCCGCCTCGGGCGTGTCGTTCAACGCCTGGGCGTGGCTCGTGGTCCTGGCGGCGGTGGCGGCCTCCTTCTACACGGTCCTGCAGAAGCCTCTGTTCGCTCGCTACAAGCCTATCGAGGTCGCCGCCTTCGCCACGTGGGCCGGCACCCTGCCGCTGCTGGCGTTCGCGCCGGGGCTCGGCGCGGGCGTGGCGGGGGCGTCTTGGCAGGCGCTGGCCGCGACGGCGTACATCGGGGTGTTCCCGTCGGCCGTCGCCTACACCATCTACGCCTTCGCCCTGTCGCGCGCGAAGGTGACGGTGGTGACGGCGTTCCTCTACCTGGTGCCGGTCTTCGGCCTGCTGTCGTCCTGGCTGCTGCTCGGCGAGGTGCCGGCGTTCGTCACTGTGGTGGGGGGTTCCGTCGCCATAGGCGGCATCGTGATGGTGAACCTGGGCAAGGGCAGGCAGAGATCAGGATCGCGCGAGCCGCTCACCGAGCCGGCGCTCCTCGCCGGCGAGCAGTCGGCGGATGTTGTCGCGGTGACGGTAGATGGCGAGGGCCGTCAGCGAGGCGGCTAGGACCAGGTGAGGGAAGAGGTTGTCGCCGGCGCGCACCAGCACGAAGAGTGGCAGCGCGACCATGCCCACCAGGGAGCCGAGCGAGACGTGACGGCTGACCAGGATGGTGAACACCCCGAGCGTCACGGACACGGCGGCCACCAGCGGGTCGACGACGAGGAAGACGCCGATGCTGGTGGCGATCCCCTTGCCGCCCTTCATGCGCAGGAGCACGTTGAAGTCGTTGCCGGCCACCGCCGCCAGGCCCGCCAACGCCACCACCCAGGGGCCGAGGCCCAGAAGAGCCGGCAGCAGCGCGGCCAGCGCCCCCTTGAGCGGGTCGAGGACGATGACGATCACCGCGGGCAGCACCCCGACGGCGCGCAGGACGTTGGTGGCGCCGATGTTGCCGGAGCCGACCTGCTGGATGTTCACGCCGTAGAGCTTGGCGACGAGGAACCCGGAGGGGATGGTGCCCAGGAAGTAGCCGATTACGGTGGTGATCGCGGCCAGCGTTACGTCGAGCAAGTGGTGCCTCCGGAGCCACCGTAACGCGGTGGCCGTCCTCGATTGTAACGGTCGCCGTGAAGCGCGGCTGAGGGGCGCCGACCGGGCGCGCCGCCACCGCGGGACGGGCGCGGCGGTACCATCGGTGCGATGACCACGGCGACCCTCTTCTTGATCATCGTGGCGGTGGCCGGCGTGTCGTCGCTGCGCTGGGCCACGCGCCTCGCGCCCCTGCCCAACGAGTTCCCGCTCATGACCTCGCTGGCGACGGCAGCGGCGGGGGTGGCCGCCATGGCCACGTCTGGTGCGTGGCGCGCGCCCGCGCCCCTCATGGGCGTCCTGGTCGTGCTTACGCCCCTCTACGTGTTCGGGCCGCTAGGCCTAGTGGCGCTCGTCCGCGCCGGGGCGTGGCGAGCGGCGCGCGCGCTGGTGGGTCTGCTCTACCGCACCAAGGGCGGTCGCGACGCGGTGGGCAGGTTGTTGGCGCAGGCCGCCATCCACCGCGGGGACGGCGAGGCAGCGCTGGCGCTGACGGCGCGGCACGACCCCGTGCTGCTGGCGCAGGCCTACCTCCTGACCGGCGACTTCCAGCGCGTCCTCGACCTCGAGCAGCCGCCGGCGGCCTGGGGCGCCGACAACGCGCACCTCGTCTCGGCCGCCCGGGTCGAGGCTCTGCTGGCCCTCGGTCACGTCGAGCAGGCGCGCCGCGAGACGCAGAACCTCAGGACGCGCTTCGAGGCCGGCAAGCAGGGGCCGCTCGGCCACCGCGCCGTCGTACTGTCGGAGGCGCGGCTGGCGGCGCAGGCGGGCGATCTCGCCGCCACCAAGGCGCTCGTCGAGCGGCCGCTAGCGGGGGTCGCCCCCGCGACCCTCTACGCCATCCTCGGCACGGCCGCCGAGCGGGGCGGGGCCAGGACGGCCGCCGTCAGCGCGTTCAGCGCGGCCTACATGGCGTCGTCGGGTCCGTCGCGGGAGCGGTACGCCGCCCGGCTGGCCGCGCTCGGCGCGGCACCGCCCACGCCGGTCGCCAGGCTGGCGCGGCGGCCCCTCGCCACCTACTCGCTCGGCGCTGTGCTCGCCGCCGCCTACCTGGCGCAGGTGCTCGTCGACAGGTACGTCGGCGTGCTGTCCGTGCGGGGGCAGGGGATCTACGCGAGCAACGTTATCGCCGCCTTCGTACAGGGCCTGCCGGGGGTGCCGTTCGCGGACGCCTGGTGGCGCTACCTCACCTACGCCTTCCTGCACGGCAGCGTGCTGCACATCGGCCTGAACCTGTGGGTGCTCGTCGACATCGGGCGGCTGTACGAGCGGCGCCGGGGGTGGGGCGACCTGCTGGCCGCGTTCACTGTCGGCACGGCGGTGGGGGCGCTGGCCACCACCCTGTTCCAGGCGGGGCAGGCGCTCGTGCTGGTGGGAGCGTCGGGCGGCATCTTGGGCGTGGCGGGCGCCCTGCTGGCGGAGGCGGCCCTGTCGCGTGCCCCCGCCGACCGCCTGCTACTCAGGGGCCTGTTGCAGTGGGTGGCGCTGCTCGTCGTCTTCAGCATCGCCGTGCCGGGCGTCTCCTTGTGGGGCCACGTGGGCGGCCTCGCCGGCGGCTTCGCCTACGGCGTGGTCAGGCTGCGGGCGGGCGTCGGACCGCGCTTCGCGCAGGCTAGCGGTTGGTTCTGCGCCCTGCTACTGGCCCTGGCCGTCGTGAGCGCCCTGACGAGCATCGTCCCGCTCCTACCGTGAGGTAAGGTTGTACTCAGTCCAAGTCGAGAGGGCGGTCGAGAGGCAGGCGCCGGCGGCGCCCGTGACCGCCAGGAGGCAAGCGATGACAGACTCAGACGGAGCCCCGAAGGTCGCGGCGCCCACCGGCGGCGCCTTCCTGGTCGAACGTCAGGACGCCGCGACCATCCTCATCCCCGAAGCGTTCGACGACGACCTCAGGATGTTCGCACAGACCGCCAGGACGTTCGTCGAGCGTGAGATCGTCCCCGACTTCGCCAAGCTGGAGGCGCTCGACTACGAGCTGTCGCGTGCCAAGATGGCCCGCGCGGGCGAGATGGGGCTGCTGGGCGTCGAGGTGCCGGAGGAGTACGGCGGCCTCGGCCAGGGCAAGGCGGCGTCGTCGGTGGTCACCG
>Ga0226835_1000627_pt1 | contig 32683 bp, 23 predicted proteins | sample LAC_MetaG_1_FD_163627 | JGI IMG/M metagenome (GOLD analysis project Ga0226835, IMG submission 163627) | Anaerobic ammonium oxidizing microbial communities from anammox membrane bioreactor (MBR) in UC Berkley, California, United States -... | ecosystem: Engineered > Bioreactor > Anaerobic >...
ATGCATTATTATTAACTACATCAAGTATTCCTTTTGCAGCATCTTCAACATAAATAAAGTCTCTGGTTTGTTCACCTTCACCAAATATAACCAAAGGTTGTTTATTCATAGCTCTAACAATCATTTTAGGAATTAATTCTCCTCTGTAACCCTGCCAATGAGAGTGTGGTCCATACATATTAAATGGTCTAACTGTAGTCCAAGGCAAACCATAAGTTCTTCCAAAACTAAATGTGTACATATCCTGGGCAACCTTAGATGCAGCATAAGGTGTTTCAGGTAACAGAGGATGCTTTTCATCCATCGGAATATATTGTGCAGTTCCAAAAACTTCAGATGAAGAACAATTAACAAACAATTCAACATTATTATTTCTAGCAACGTTCAAACAATTTAGTGTTCCATCAACAATAACATCGTTTACTCTCTGAGGTTCTTTAATGGATTGTCGTAAATCAAGAACTGCAAGGTGAAAAACTATTTGTCTATCTTCAAAAGCTTCTTTTACATTATTAATATTAGTGATATCCCCTTTAATTACTTTAAGATTAGGGTTGTCAGCAATTTCTTTTAAATGCAGTTCTTTCCCATGTGAAAAATCATCCAATACTGTTACTTTATTTCCATTATTTAATAATAGATGAACTAAATGTGAGCCTAAAAATCCAGCCCCTCCTGTAACTACAATATTTTTGTTTTGCAAATTATTTTCTCCTTTAATTTATGATTTAAAGAAATTTGTTAATAATGATTATCAATTATGACTTGAGAATACTTAATATAGTTTATAGTTAAAAGAACAAGCTTTCAGAATTACTTCTTAATCCACTATTTACTCATTGATACAACATATTCAGTTTGCTAATCTGAATACTCAGGAAAAAGGGCTACTAAATATTCTTCATAACTCATTCTATAATTACACCAAATCAATCTCTTTCATAATGCAAAAACATAATCATATAAAAATGGATTCGGTTAGTGTAATTTGTTAAAAACTCTACTCTCCAATAAAAATGATAAAAACTTATTTCAAGTTTCTTTCATTTTTCAATATAAACAATTCTTTTTCAAATTGAGAACTAGTTACCCAAAATGATTGCTGCATTTTCTATTACGTTCTCAATAGCTGCTTTAACTACATTTTCAACATCCTAAATCTAGCTTTTTGATCAAACAATGTATCTTTCATTAACATCAAAGCTATATAAACTCTATTTAGGTTGTCTTCTTAAAAAAGTTTTTATGTTATGCAGCACAATATTTTTAGAAATGTCTATAAGCAAGAACTGTGCTAATAAATTTTAGCAGAACTTATATAAAAAATATAATATATTTTTCATTTATTATTTGAATCCAATACCCTATTTTCAAAATTATTAAGAGATGTATTGTGTAATGAAATGTCTATTGTTTTGTATTATTATCATAATAATATTGTGACTCAAGAAAAAGATATTTTCTCATTTTGATATTCTAAAATATTAATGCACTGTCTTAAAAGAGAAATAACTAAGCAATGGTGGCATAAATATTGTTTTTTACGTATTATAATGTGAACCATACCCCAAATTGTAGACAAGAGGACTAACTTCAAAGTTACTTAATGAAGTTATTTTAGTATTAAGTTGTATGTATAGTATTATTTATCCATTTAAATTCATTTAGAGACGTAATGAAATATTTATCAGTTTTTTTTATTGTAACAATTTTAACATTTGCTAGTCAAAATTTGTTCGCTCAGAATTTGAATGCAGGAGATGGAATTAGAATATCTTTTCTTGATATAAATGATCTCATTACCGGTGATTATTATATTCAGCCAAACGGACTAGTTAACTTACCTATTATTGGAGCAATTGATACTAAGAACAAAGATTTTAATCGTCTTAAATTAGAAATAGAATCGCGTTATGATTCTTTATATAAAGATCCTCATTTGAGCGTTAATGCATTATTTAGAATAAATATTCTTGGAGAAGTGAGGAATCCAGGATTTTATTATGTTTCTGACTATGAGAAGTTTGCAGCGATATTAGCTTTTGCTGGAGGTACAAATGAAAATGCAGATTTGGACAATATTACTCTAATTAGAAATAATCAACAAATTGACATTGATATTAACAAAATTATTAAGGTAGGCAGTACAGCTAATGAATTTGGATTGCAATCTGGCGACCAGGTTTTTGTTCCAAGAGATTGGTGGGTGAGCAATTCTTCTTGGATTACAATTGTTGCATCTGCCGTTGCACTTATTGTTACTAGTTATGCAATATTTTTTCAACACTAATTCAGTTTTTTAAGAATAGAAAAACAAATTTATGATAGATAATATTTCAAAGAATCACAAAAAAGAAAAATCTCTTCTTGAGCTAATTTATATAATATATAAAGGTAAATGGATAATAATTTCAATTATTATAGCATCTGTGATTTTAGCTTTTACATATAATCAATTGACTACCCCGATTTATGAATCTAAAGCCTTACTTAAAAAAGAAGTTACAGATAATAGTGGCCAAAGGGATGAACTTTATGAAATTGTGAAACTTCAAACATCTGACCGGCTTGAGACAGAAATGGAATTGGTAAAAACTAGTGAAGTATTAGGCAGAGTAATTCAAGACCTCAAATTGCGTTTTGATGTTAAAAAGATAGTTGATCCAAAGGGAAATTCCTATCATCTTAAAAATGTATTTGTTGATTTCCCGGATTCTGGAAACAACTATGCAAAAGAGATTTCATTTAGTCTTCCAAAAATAAAATATCTTAAAATAAAAGATGAAAATACAGAGCTGGAATTATTCATAAAGAAAATAGCGACTAATAAATTTGAATTGTGGGATGTTGAGAAAAATAAATTAATAATAAGTTTTAATGTCTCTTCTGTCAGTAAATCAGATAGTCTGATAGAAAGCAACATAGAGAATTCGTTCGATTTAAAGCAAGAATTACAGAAAAATCAAAATCAGTTGAATGTAAACACAGATTTTTTGCAATTTGATTTTAGTTGGGATGATGCACCTGTTGGAAGTAAAATTTACTTTGATATTGAAAACTATAGTAAGCTCTATACAACATTTAGTAAAGGTATTAACGTCTCAAGAATTGGTCATACCGATGTTTTTGAATTGAGCATTAAATCATCCTCACCTCTAGCTTGTAAAATAATTGCTGATGATTTAATCAATCAGTTTAGAGAAGTAAGAATGGAGCAACAAAAACAATCTGTTCGATACTCATATAATTTTATAGACGAACAATTAACTGAAGTTCAAAAAAAGCTAATTGATTCTGAAGGCAACTTAAGTAACTTCAAAGGTAGTGGAAGAATTGTAAATATTGATCAAAATACTCAAGAACTTTTAAACTACCAGAGTACTTTAGAAGCTGAAAAGCTACAAACAGATCTTCTTCTTTCAAATTATAGAGACAAGGCGGCAGCAATGCAGAAAGAACTAGAAGCAAGTGGTTATTTTGATCAAAGCTTTCTTCAACCATCAGGGGAAAATCAGGGTGAATCACCATTCTCTGGTTTGATGAGCCGTCTTTCAGAACTTGAGTTGCAAAAACTTGACCTGATGCAAAAACGCACTGAAAAACATCCTGATGTAATAAACATTAATGAACAAATAGAATTAGTAAAGCAAAAACTTAGCAGTTATAATCAAAACACTTTAACTGCATACAAAATTATTATTGGTACCTTAGAAAAAAAACTTTACAAAATTAATTCTTTATTATCTCTCCATGAATCTGAAATAAAACAACTGCCTGCAAAAGAGACTCAAATGGCAAGATTAATTAGGGAGAAAGATGTTTACGAAAAAATGTTCAAATTGTTACTTGATAAACGTGAAGAAATGAGAGTAGCTGAACTCGCACAATTGCAGGATATTATCATTGTTGATCATCCATACAAACCATTAAAACCGATTCAACCACGTAAACTTTTAAATATGTTAATTGGGCTTGCATTGGGTGGATTTATTGGAATTCTTACTGTTTTTATAATGGAACTTAGAAAAACAAATCTCATTGATTTAGATTATTTAGAAGATGAACTAAAATTACCAGTATTAGCTTTAATTCCAAGTTTTGATAAGTCTATTCTTAATAGAATGAAAAAATCGAATGACGAAAAGGATAAGTTTGTTACGTTGAATACTGATGACTCTGGAATTAGCGAGTCTTATAGGCTGCTTAATACTAAGCTATCTCATCTAGATCTAAAGGGTAAAACAATTATGGTAACTAGTTGTGAAGAGAATACCGGTAAAACTACTATAGTTGCAAACCTTGCTATTACTATGGCATTAAATGATAAGAACATTTTAATTATTGATTGTGACCTTAGAAAAGGTGAACTTTCGAAATTGTTCAATGTTTTTAATAATTCATCAGGACTAATTGATTTTCTTGAAAAGGGCACCTCTCCAGTAATTTATACTAAAATTTTGAAGAAGATTAATATTATACCGTCTGGTGGTTTAAGAGAAAATTCAAGTATACTTTTAAGTTCAGATCGGATGAAATCAATTTTTGAGAAGATCAATACATCCGCTTATGATTATGTTATAATTGACACACCTCCTGTAACAAGAGTTGTTGACACACTCGTTTTGGGTCAATATATAACGAATGCTTTACTAATCGTACGACCTGAAACCAGTATGAAGGATTCAGTAATAGGAGGAATCCAGGATATGAAACAGGCAAAGATTAAGATTCTTGGAATCGTTGCAAATGCAACAGATATTCAAAATTCTTATCGATATCGCTATAGTTATGGTTATGGTTATGGTTATGGACACGGAAACAATCACAATCAAGGAAATAAAAATAGTAGGAATAGAATAAAAAAAGACAGTTCAATAATCCAAAAAGATTCTAAAGTAAATTCAGTATGATTCATTTTCTTTTCTTAATCAAATTGCATGGAATCCGAAACATTTAACCTAAATTCATTTACGTTTTTAATTTATCAATACTCGTTAACCTTCAAAAGAGTTAGATAATTTTATTAGAGAAAGAAATAAAAATAATTATGACTAAAACATGTATTAGAATGCAAGGAATTAATAAATTACAATGAGGACACGCAAAATAACGGAATAAAAAAACAGAAAAACATACAAATGTATGTTCTTTGTTTAAGCGATACCTGACCCCTACCCCTTTAAAGTTGATAATAAGAAAGAATTCGGATTACCTGCCAAATTAAATAAATCCTATTCTCTATATTCATAAGCTCCAATATCTGGAGAGTTGTCTCTTGGATTACCTTCTATATCAGTCCATGGTAAACCTTTACTCTCTATAAAAGCTCGTAAGTCTATACCAGCATTTATAGCTGGCGAATTAGGAGCTATAACGTATCCGTATCTTCCTCGGACATCATTTATAAATTGGGGATTTTTATTTACTCCTTTACCACCATATAAAATCCATTCTGACCAGTTTGATGGTGCACCTATAGGGCTACCACTAACTCCTCTGAATCTATTGCCGCCAAATTCCACAGCACCATAATCCCGCCACATTAAATTAGGACTACTTAAATCTGCACTATTATACCACGATGTATTATATCCGCTTTGCCAGGTTGGTCTACCTCTACCACCATAAACTGAAGGATTTTGTCCCTTTGTGCCATATTGTACAATAATGTTGTTTTTAACCCAAGCAGGTCTTTCTTGATATATTGGATAAGAACCGCCATTAGCTGTAACTATTGTATTATGATAAACAAATGTAGGTGGCTCAACACTGTTTACATAACCATACCATCTAAGATATAATGCAGGAACATTTGGGTTACCGTCGGCAGCTAAATGACCGCCCTCATAAATATAATTATTATATATTATATTAGTATCAGCATTACCAGGTCTGGATTGTATCCCGAGTATCATAGCATGGCCAAAGACTCCAGAATCAATCACACATACATTGTTCCAGATTTTAACATCCCTAACCACGTGTGTTTGAATACAATCTATATGCATATGATTAGGAGGTTGGTTCTTTGATTGAAGATTCTGTTGATGAACATAGTTATGATGAATATTTAACCTGGCTCCCATTTGTAAATAAATAACATCATTCTCTGTTGAAGATTGATCACTATGAGATACAAGATAACAGTTTTTTATCTCTATATCTTTTGCGCATACACCATTTTCATTTAAATAGTAATCATCATTTCCAATGAGCATTATACTTCTTCCTAATGTTTCTGTTACTTTACATCCATCAATTACAATGTTGTTTACACTACAGTGCAAATAAATACCGTGTAATTTAGTTCTTCGAATTTCTAAACCTTTAACATAAATCCAACTTCCGATCCGAGAGCTGCCGCAGCCTTGTTCAATATATATCCCATAATTTCTTGTAAAGCCGCCATTTATTATAACTCTACCACTATGTCCGGCATCAATGCTACTCTGCACTGTTACGTAATTATTTACTGAACCTTGAGTATTAATATTTAATTGTTCGTTGTAGATTGTAGAATCAATTCCACCAGAAATATTTATTGTATCACCTGGTTTTATTGAACTCCAATTAATATCCGAAAAGCTCTGCCAAGCATTAGCCCAGGATGTACCGTTGTTATTACCACTGGCATTTTTATCAACGTAATAATTTGATGAAAAAGTAATTGTTGTACATTGGAAGATAAATAATACTAAAATTACCGAGAGATAGGTGCCACGTGGAATCGACTTCATATTTTCTCCTTAAAAAATATTTGTTATAACAATATACATCATAACTATACATTGATACTACCTCCATAAAGCAGACAAAAAAGATAAGTAACGAAATTTAACCAATAATAAAAAGATATATGAACAGAATGAACAGTAATAAAATACAAATTAATTTTTTAAATAACTCTCTGAGACATCTGAAAAATTGGCTTATTTAATAAAACAGGATCATAGAGTTCTTAAAAAAAATTTTTTATGGATAAATCCGTCTAAGAAATTGCCTTTTGTTCTTTGATATTTTGAAATCCAAAGCAACTGAATGAATTTCTGTTGATTTTACATTCTATGTTGTTGCAGTTATAAGTTTTCTTATATTGTAAAAAAAAGCATTCATAATAAACTCAAATCTGTTTCTATTTAAGTCATAATAGCTGCAACGCTGGTAATTCAGGATTCGCTTCATATATGCAAACGGTCTTTCAACTTTATTTCTTACTGTTGAAAGTAATCTGTTGAATCTTATCTCAGCTTTACTCAAGGTTTTATTGCGATATCCCTTTGCAAGAATACCATCGAAAATATTGTTTTTCTCAAGCTTCTTTCGTCTGTTTTTGTTTGCATAAGCTTTATCAGCAAATATTGCCTCTTCGGTCTAATCAACTAATTTCTCAAAGGCATTTGAATCGTGAAGGCTGGCTTTAGTAAACTCTACGGTTTTGATTATCTCGCTGTCCTCGTCAATTGCTATGTGTCCTTTATAACCATAGTAGGTTTTACCTCGTTTTTGTGTGAAATCTGCATCTTTGTCCCTATTGCTGCCTGATGTTGCCTGAGCCTGTTTTATTGTTGCATCGACTATGGTTCCTTTGCCTACTATCAGATTAAAACTCTTTAGTTGTTGGTTGAACTCGCAAAATAATTTTTTATCTAACCCCAGACGGGCAAACATCTCTCGGTAACGACAGATTGTTGTTTCATCTGGTATTGAATCCAGACTGTTTAATTCAAGGAAGATTTGGAAACTGCGTCTATCAGCTATTTCTTCTTCCAATCTTGGATCAGAGAGATTATATATAGTCTGTAGAATAAAGCATTTAACTATAACCAGTAAATCTATTGTTCTTCTTCCGGCTGGTGAGTTATTCTCTTTTTGTTTTGATATTACTTTCTCTAGTGGCTTAAGCAGTTTCTCCCAATCAATCTTTGATTTTATTATTTCTAATGCTTGTTTGCTTTGTGTTTTAATATGCTTATTAAAAGTATCATTTGCTGCTGAAGTAAATAGATCGGCATTATTTATTTTGTTGCTTCTCATTTTTATTCCTTATTTTTTTGCAGCCAATGGTATTTAAATTTTTAATTAATGTCAATTAATTTTTCAGAGGTTTCTCAATAGTCATTTCTTACACCTTATTAGTTATGTTTTTGTAAATTGTGTCTAAGAATCTTTCACCATTTTCCCATAGATTTGTCTCATTGTCTCTGCACTAATCTTCCAAGAATATTTTGATTCACTAAGATATCTTGCGTACTTCCCCATTTCCTCAAGTTTTGATTTATTATAGAATGCAAGTATAGTTTTCTCTGATAAACTTTCTGGACTAATAGATGAAACTATAAATCCACTTTTCCCATCTTCAATTGTTTCCTCAAAATCTCCAACTTTAGTTGCTATTACCGGCTTCCCGAATGAATAAGCAAGATGTAGGACACCGCTATGTGAAATCCTTCGGTAAGGAAGTATAACAGCATCAGATGCAATGAAATATTTTACAACTTCCTGATCTGGAATATATTGAGTATGAAAAATAATTTTTATTTTATTGGGAATCTTAGATATTATGTTCTTGTATTCTAATTCAAGTTTGTTTGGGTCTGGTCTGCCAGCGATGATTACAACTAAATTATCAATTTTATCAACAAGAAGATATAGAGAGTTTAACAGCATATCTAATCCTTTATATTCTTTAATAGCACCAAAAAATAAAATAACATTATCCCCTTGAGATAAACCAAAGAATTCTCTTGCTTGAGATTTTGTTGGGATCTTGTCCGGAATTAAAGAATCAAAATCACCATGCGGCACTACCTTTATTTTCTGCTCATTTAGTTTTATTTGCTGAGTTAACGTTCTTTTATTTGAATTTGAATGCACAAATAGTACATCAGCAGTCTTATAAACCAGCAGATTAAAAAGATGATCAAGCTTGTTTTCATTCAAAGGTGTGACATCGTGTACGGTATGAGCAAGTCTAACTCCTAATAATTTAAGCATCGCGAAATATATGCTTTCAACTCTTATTCTCCTGAAAAATTGAAAGTGAACAACATCATATTTCTCTTTTCGTATAAGTTTATAGATGTTTAAAAGATATTTATAATATCTTAACATTTTATTCAACTTACTAATATTTTTCGCTTTTGTTGTACAAAGAGGAAGAAAAGGGAAATCAAAAATCTCTTTGTCAATATTATCTTCAGGTACTATCAGACTTATGTTAACACCAGCTTTTTTCAACTCCTTACAGATGTAAAGTGCATATTCGTTTCCTTCTCCCACCCAGGAATCTATCATTAATACTTTGATTTTATTTAAGCTCATGAAATTCTTTCAATTTGTGATATAAAATAAAAAATTAAGTTCCATTTATTCATTTATGTAATGCCTGTTTTGTTAGTTTTATATATACGTTCATTGTTATTAATCTTAATAGATCTTTTGTTAATACTGAATAATCTGATTATAACTTTGAATAAAATGAGCAATCCATTATAAAATTTTCTAACTGTGGCTTTCTGGCTTGAATCTGAATAAATGTTTAACTATCAGTTTGAATATCTCTTTTGCTTCCGGTATTAAAAAAGTGATCGCAACGAAATAAATAATCAATAAAATTATTTTAATAATTAAACTCACCGGATAAAATGTATAATAAAGAAGCAGTACTAAAATTATAATCAACGTCGGTTTAATAAAATTAATAGCCTCTATCTGCATATCATATTTAGCCAAATATAAATAATGAAACAGTAGTGACGAAAGTCCGGTTAATAAAATTGAATATACAGCTCCCATAAAACCCCAGAGTGGAACCATCAAGAAGGCTCCAATTAAATTTATTATGCCCGCGGCAATATTAACTTTTAATGTAATGGATGGGAGTCCTGCTGAAACTAATGAATATCCCATAATATTTGAAATTGCAGTTAAATAAAAAGCAACCATCATTAATGAAAAAGCCAACGCAGAATCTAAATACTTGTCAGAAAAGAGTAAGAGAATTATTTCACTATTGAAAAGAAAAGAAATCAGCAATAGTAAGTTTATAATGATAGAGAGTATTAAGATTGATTTATTAATTAATATCATTGCAGAATCACGCTCACCCATCGACAACAGTCTTGAAAGATTTGGGAAAAACACAATAATAAAAGATTGAAATCCTTTTGCACTTGCCTGAGGAATTTTACCAGCAACATCAAAATTAGCAATACTAAGCGGGTTTAAATATGCGCTTATTATAAAAACATTTACTTGGGTTTGTACAAAATATGATATACCTGAGAAATATAGGGGAAAACTAAAGTTGAGAATCTTTTTGATGTTTTTAATATTAACATTCCAATGAAAAACTTCTTTATAGGGAATGAAAACCATCTGTAACAACACTGTAAAAGTAACAGCAATTATTTCTACTAATAAAACATTTTTTAGGGTTAAAGCACTCAAATAAATAATAATGAATAAAAGTGCGACCCTTACAACAGAGGTTATAGTTTGTACCAGTGCATATTTCTTAAAGAGGTTCATTCCCTGTAATAAATTATAAAACAATCCTCTAAAACTTGACAATATAAACAGTATGATGATTACATCTAAAAATCCGGTTGCAGTAAAATTGAACAAAGGCATTATAAAATTGCCAAATAAAACTACTAGAATAATGGCGGCAACCACTAATATAATTCTTATCATCAGTATAGGAATAAATGTTGATCTTCTTTCCAGACTATCAGCACTAGATATAAATTTTACGAGACTTTGTTCAAGTGCTAGACTGCTGACAGTATCTATGAAAGTAGAAATCACAATTATTAAAACATAAATTCCAAATTCCTCCTTAGTAACATAACGTGTAATTATGACAATACTCAGAAACTGGAAAACCATAGCTACTAAAGTTCCCATCGATGCGGCAGCTGAACCTTTAATAAAATCTCTTTTAAAACTTTTATCCATAATGTTATTACTTTTACTTCTGCAGAAATACTTACTGAAACAGATTATTACTCATACCCGGATATAACTAGTAAATCTTATTACTTACAATCGTTTTTTTACTCTTTAAAGTAACACACAATATTGATTTCCTGAAATCAACTATAAATATTTAGTAAGTTAATTTGGATTTGATTTTTTTCATTCCAATTCAAAACAAAAGATTAACAGAAGCAAACTGATGAAAATTAAAATAATAGCAGTTAATGGTTTTTGTCAATACACTTTTCTGAAAGAATTGCAACTCATTTGATGTTAAGCAACAAATACCAAGCCATTGTGCTAAATAATCCGGAGATATAATTCCTTCTTAACTCTTTATATTTGTATTGTTTTTTCTCAGAATAACTATTCAAATATCAATTTTTAAAATTAGTAATATTTTAAGAGGAATCATTCTCATTATGATTTACTTGTCCTAAGTCAAAATGAAAAACTGAAAGTGTAACATATGTAGCCATAAAATAGAAAGTTGTAATTCCCAAACCAACTTTAAATAATACTGACTCAGTATAATTAAGTGTCATTATCGAAATAAAAATCAGTATGGCTAAATTATTATTTAACTTAAACATCCGATATATATATGCAGCAATAGGAAACAAAAAACATACGAAACCAATTAAACCTAATTGAAGCACTATTTCCAGATAACCATTGTGTGCTTCGTTCACCATAAACCCCTCAAAATAACTTGCAAATATCTCTAATCTTGATGAACCCATTATCCAGTAGGTTGCAAAACCGTATCCTAATAAGAATCGCTTTTCTATATCATTCCACACAAAGTTCCAGATATCCACTCTACCAGACAGAGTTGTATCCTTGCCAAAATATCCGGGGATTAACCCGAAAATTTCTGATGAAAAAATAACAAATATCCCACTAAAGGCAAGTATGAACAAAAACACTAATCCCAGAATCGATCTACCAATACCTAAATTATTAAAGATCGATTCTATCTGGAAAACAATACCAATAAAGACAATAATAACTACTGCTATTAGATTTGTTGAACTATGAGCTTTATAAATTATCAAAACAGAAATTAAAATTAGTAAGGAATCATAAAACTTTGTTAATCTTGTTTTATCGAAGTTAAAGAAAACAATTGATGATAAAAGACAATAGAGGCTGTTTTGAGCAAGCCAGTTTTTTTGTACTTCCATTCCTCGCCAAGTTCCAAAAACCGGGTCAATGGCAGCTGGAATAAACCGGCAAGCATACAAATTAAAAAATAAATATATTGATACTACTATCTTAAGTTGGTTCATTAGTATCTTCGGATCAATATTCACCAATGCTTCAACGATTACAAGAAACATTACAAATAATTGAAAAGACCTTTTGAATGATAAAAGGCTATAATCAGACCACAAAGCACTTAATAGACATAATACTACAAATAAACTAAGATATTTCTCAGCTATTATAAGAGATACTATTTTATCAAACCTTTTCGATAAAATAATCAATGATGAAAAAAACAGGAATAAATAAACAACCTGATTTTTAATGTTACTAGTTTCTGCTCCAAAAGAATCAGCATAATTATTAGGGTCAAATGGAATGTTTGTAGTAAAAAATGTAACATAAATAAGTACAAATGAATTAATTTTGACCAAAAGATCAATTAAATTAATAGGTTCCTTAAGTTTTTCTAATAGATTAAACATTAAATAGCAACATGAATTAAAACAAATTAACTTTACCCGATCATTAGAATTTTGTAATTATCTAGCAAAGAAGTTTCACAAATCAAATCCATCGTATTAACAAAAAAATATGTTATTAAAAAAATTTTTTAAATCTTATTCTAATGAAACCTTGATAATAAAAAGTTAGCTTTCTAAACATTCTTTAATCATCACAAATTCCTAACTATTTTTCTTATACGATCACAACAACAATCGTCTTAAAAATGAAGCAGGAATAATATCAGGCTCAGTATAAAAAATAACTTCAAATAAGTTTAACCATTCAAATGCAGTATAACTTAACTATAAAAAATCATTGTTGGCACAAAAGTTCAGTTAATTAATTTAGCATATATTTCTAAATACCTTAATTCTGTTGTTGTTATAAACTTAACTGCTTCATTCATTGGTAAAAAATTTTTCAATAGGAAGGCATTATTTGTAGTAAAATTAAATACATATTTACCTTTTGAAATGTTAGACAAATGAGTAATGCAATTAACTGATTCTTGTTTAAACTCTGGCAAATTCGCTTCCAGGCTTATTAAGGGAACTGCTGTTTCCAGGCCTTGGATTACCTCATATTCATAACCTTCAACATCAATCTTTATGTAAATTGGTACTCCATATTTCTTAATATAGTTCTCAATTTTTTCAACAGTCACTTTCTTATTTTTCAGCGAGTTCGTATCGGTAACTTTTCTTTCCATCACGGTTGTTTCAATATGCTTTTTACTTAGTGAACTATAAGCTTCTTTCCCTTCTAACTCGTAAAAATCTAAGGTTGTATTACTACTACCTAAAGCATTATTAAAAACCTCCACATTAGAATTTTTATGTCTATGTTTAAGAATATGAAATATTGCAATGGAAGGTTCGAAGGCTAAGACTTTTTTAGCTAGTTTAGAAAATATTCACTTTTGTCGCCGACATTTGCTCCAACATCAATAATCAAATCCTTCTTGTAATTAATATTCTGAATGAGATCTTTGTAAAAGTTATATTCTTCCAACTGTTTCTGAAAATCATCGGGGTGTTTAATTCTTTGATATAGGTTGCTGTATAAAATTTTTATTCCTAGAGGAGTTCGCTTTAAATAGTTCTTTAACATAAAATAGTATCCGTGATTAAAATTAGAAGATTATATTTTTTATTTATTTTTTTCATATTGAATACAAAGTATTTCCTAAGAATGGATTTTATATCAGATATTCTATACAGAATTATCCCTCATCCACTTTTCAAGTACAATCAAACTAAACACAATTTTGTGATTATCAGCTTTTCCATCAGTATGAGCTTTATACAAAGATTGTACTTCGTTCGGTTTTAGAAATTCATACATACGTGAACTTTCATCAAGCAGTATATTATCAAATTCACTTGAAAGTGATTCTTTGAACCATCTATCAACCACATTTACAGCAAATCCCCGTTTCTTTCTATTAATGATCTGCTTGGGTAAATAATCGGAACAAACTTGTTTATGAATCCATTTTCGCTTTCCAAATCTGATTTTATAATTTGATGGTAACCGTTCTACATATTCCACAATTTTCTGATCCAGATATGGTACACGGACTTCGAGGCTATGTGCCATAGACAATTTATCTCCATACATGAGTAATTCATCGGGCAGAGAAGATTGAACTTCCAGATATTGGAAACCACCAAGTTCATCAGTTCTTTCAAGCAGAGTTTCTAAATCTTTCCATGAATCAAGTATATAATTTCCTGCACCTTCGGGTAGAACATTATCCCGAAACATTCCATCTATAAGCGATTCCGATAAAATAGAAAATATCTGTTGATAACGAATCATTCTATTTGGTTCTTCAAGTGAATACAAGCCTCTTCTAATTGATTCACTCTTTGACAGCAACGATAAGAACTTGCTAAATGGTGTTCGCATTACCACTGGTAAAGCACGCCAATATTTACCGTACTGAACACCAAGATGTCGCGTATATCCACCAAACAATTCATCGGGCCCCTGTCCCATCAAAGCTACTTTCACTTCCTGCCTGGCTTTCTGACAAACGTGATACATAGGAACAATAGAGGATGATGCAATTGGTTCTTCAACACAATTAATGATTTTTGAAAGCGTTTCTTCAAATCGTTCCTGATTTATTTCTACCGGATAATGAGATGACTTAAAAATATCAGCCGTTTCTTTTGCATCTTCAAGTTCATCGTCATGAAATGATTTTCCATAACCAACTGTAAATGATTTCCAGTTTTTGCCAAACTCGTTCATCAATGCCAATAGCATACTTGAATCAACACCTCCACTTAAAAGTACTCCAACTGGTACATCACTCAGTAAATGACTCTTCACCGCTTGACGATATAATTCAAGTAGTTCTTCTTTCACCTGTGTTTCTTTTGGAATTGGGTTAAATGACTCTGGTTTATAATTCCACCAACGCTTTACTTTAGCGTTCCCATTTTCAACAATCAGACAAGTTCCCGCTGCTAATTTCTGAATACCTTTGTAAATAGTATGTGGTGCAGGTGTATAACGATATCTTAAGAACAAATTGACTGCTGCTGGATTAATGTCTGGCTTTTTATTTAAACCGGCGAGGATTGCTCTGATCTCCGAACCAAAATAGAGCAGACCATCTTCAATCTTGTAATAAACAATTTTAATGCCCATCCGGTCTCTTGCCAGAACCAGTCGTTTGTTTTTCTCATCCCAGATTGCTAAACCAAACATTCCATTTAAATGATTCAGAACATCAATTCCCCACTGTTTATATCCATGAACTATAACCTCAGTGTCCGATCGTGTTTTAAAGATATATCCATAGCTTTCGAGCTCTTTTTTTAGCTCCGGGAAATTATAAATTTCACCGTTGAATATTACCCAAACAGATTTTTCCTGATCTGACATTGGCTGATGTCCGCCGGATAAATCTATGATAGAGAGTCTTCTAAATCCAAGTCCAATTGATTCTGAAATATGGTATCCCTCATCATCAGGACCACGATGAGTTATCGAATCAGTCATTCTTTTTATTGTCTGAGGAGAAACTGGATGATTCTCTTTAAAATAATATTGACCGCAAATTCCACACATTTTACATTTCTCTAATCTTTGTTAAATCTATATTTTGATCATGCGCGACGTTTTAACTACAGCTCTTTTTTTATTAAATGGTAAAAGCGATCTCAAGCGCTCTTTTTGTTCGCTTCTAACAAAACTAATGAATGCATCACCAGCAGGACATTTTTCTTTTTTAATAAAAGCCATAAAGTATCCAAAGATATTGAGAATACTTCCTACAAAAACTGGTTTATCAAATATTCGATAAAAACATCTCACTAAAAGGAAAATTGGCGAATAACCTAATGTATAAAACATTTTTCCGCTTCTTAAATTTGCTTTTGACAAACTTCCCATGCCAGTTCCGGTGGGTCTATGATGAAGTACTTTTAATTCAGTTAAAGTTTGCACATCCCAACCATTCATTCTCGCTCTTATTTCCATATAAGCATCTTCTCCGCCATATTTAAACGGAATATAATTGCCAATATTATTAAAACACTCCTTACGAAACACTTGAATTGCACCTGCAACACTATTCAGGCTTATGTTTTGCGGTAACTCTTTATCACCAATGCAGTCAAGAATAATTCCACCAGTGATACCCAACTTAGGGTTCGCCAGAAAAGTTTTGAACACTTCTTCATAATAATTTTTTTCTAAAGTAACATCTGCATCTAAATTACCGATAAAATCATAATCTAATCCCTCAATCTTTCTCAATGCTTGATTGAGAGCATTCACTTTCGAGCTAAAATTGCGTTCCTTTGTAGGTGGAAGTGCGATTAAGTCAATAAAATTATTTTTGTCACTGAATTGTTCAACAATATCATTTGTCCTATCTGTTGAGCCATCACTAACAATTACCCACTTCTCTGGTTTAATTGTTTGATTGATAACCGACTTGATAGTTTTTTCTAAATATAATTCTTCGTTTTTAGCAGCAGTAATCAAAACATATTTGAATGTGTTCATTTTCGTTTCAGAAATTAATTAAGTAGTTCTTCATAAATTTTAATCAGATTCTTACTTTGTTGTTCCCATCTATAATTCTGATATATGTTGTAACCTTTATTCACTACATCAGATGTTTTAGTTGGGTTAGAATAAACATTGAATATAACATTTGCCAAATTTTCTGCATCACCAGCATTAAAATAAAAGATTGAGCTTTCATCAAAATAATCTTTAATGCCCTGCGTTCTCGGGACTACTACAGGTCTATTCAGATGTAAATATTCGAATATTCTTGTTGGAAAATTTAACTTGGTAAATGGAGTAAGTCTATTTGGAATTATTCCAACATTACATTCTGGAATGATTTCTACTATTTTTTCTATTGGAACTTGTCCGAAGTACTTTACAATATTTTCCAAATCTAATTTTTGAACCATCTCGATAAAAATTGGCAGGTCTTCTCCGGTGCCATAAATCCTTAATTCTAATCCTGGTATTTTATCTTTTAACAAATTTACAGCATTCAATAATTCCTCAAAGCCGTATCTTTTTATAATTATACCATGATACATAACTACATATTTATTCTTATCAGATTTTTCTTTTGAGTTGCTACGATTATTAAAAATAGATCCCTGTGGAGAGTTCATAACTATATTTATTTTATCAGAAGGACATCCACGTGATATAAATTTATCCAGAAAAGATTTATTTGTTGTAATAATTTTATGTGCAAATCTAATACTTACCTTCTCTTGCCATTTTAGAATTTTTGTCAGCCGGCTATCTCTTTCCTCTGCAAATTTTGTCATTAACATTTCCGGAGTGGGATCATGTAAATCCAAAATTACTTTTGCACCCAAAATCTTGGGAATCATTGCAAGAAAAACCAGAAAATCTGGCATATTATGGACATGTATTACATCGTATCTATTTTTTAGATATAGTCGGTTTAATAGAAAAAAGGAACGAATAAAGAAACTAGCGTATAGAAAAATATATTTTCTTCTTGAAGACCGGGATTTTGAAAGATTTACTCTATAAGTATTTACTCCGCAAGTCTCTTCGAATTTATTTTGATCAGGTAGTTTCAAACATATCATATCTACTGAATAACCAGCATTTATCAAAGCTTCAGCTTCTCTTCGTGGTCTAACGTCCTGAGGGAAATATGAATATACCACCATAAGAATTTTTTTTATTTTCACAATTAACCAACCTTTATCATTTTTTTATAATATGCTGCCACCTCTCTTGGTAGGGCATTCCAATATTTGCCTTCAAAATTCTCTTTCACGTATCTGAGAAAATTGGAATAGTATTCAACCGGATACTCTTCTGTTTTTCTCTGGTTATTGAAGTTCACATAATCAGGATGTACAATCAGAAGTGCCATTCCGCCATTTTTAGCGATCCAATTTAATTTATCGATCCACATTTGTGGAGAAGATTCGTTCAAAAGGATAAACAATGTAAAGTCCTGATCCAAAGTATATGGTAATTCAACATATCCAGGCTCACAAGATTTTCGCTCAACCAGGAGCGGGAAAATAGTACCAATTCCATCCGGTTGAGGCATGAATGGATCTGTGTCAAACGTAGATAAGTCATATTCAATATCTAGCTCACCTATCCATTCTAAGTTATGCTGCACTGCTGGAGCTCTGAATCCGACAATGTTCCATTCTCTCAGGTAATGATTTATCTTTAAAGCTCTTTCAGAAAATATTCTTTTACTCCGGAATAATTTTCCATCGTGATATAGGCCATGAACACCTACCTCAAACCCTTCATTAACAATAAAGTCTCGCAACTCCTTATCAACTTTGTATCTTTCAGGAACAAGATTAAATGATGATCTAAATCCAAGTTTTTTCTCTATCTCTAAAAGCTGTTTACACTTGTCATGACCTTTTCTCCATTCTACATCATGAGTAAGAACGAAAGCAAATTCTTTGTCCTCTGGCCAGCCTCTCCAATTTTTAGGCTTCTTTTCACTCCCAGGAAGTATAGGCCATACTTCTTTATGATACTTTGCTAGTCTTCTTGCATGAATTCTTCTTAGTACAAGTTGAAACCATCTTGGGATGAACGGTTTAAATGTATAATAGATTCTGGTCACAGTTATTTATATGAGTTATAATATTAAAATGTTTTCTTAGCTTTCTTATCAGTATCAAATAATTCAATATTCAATGCTTGATTACCCAGTAAAAAAGCTATTTGGTCATTTTCAAAAGCTTCTCCAGGCTGAGGATTTGTAATAACACGCAATCCTAAACTTTTTAAACGTAAAATCTCTTGGTTGATATCCATACATTTAAAACCTAAATGGTGTAATCCACCACCTTTTCTTGCAACTCTATAAACAGATGATGTTTCATCAGTTGGTTCAATCAATTTAATGAGAAGAGAATTTTCTTTCTGTAAAAACACTACTTTTACTTTTTGTCTTGTATTTAATACAACTTCTGTCATTTGTTTATAACCAAAGACTTCTTCCCAATATTTGATCCCTTCGTCAATTGATTTTACAACTATTCCTAGATGATCAATTATCATAATTATTTATTCTTTTTATAAATGAATAGCATATATGTTAATAATTCAATAATTTAAAAAAAAAATTTGTCAACTAATCTTGTTATAATAGAATTCTTTTACAACAAATAGCATTCCATGAGAATATAAACTTTCAGTCTATTTGACAAATATTTTAGAAGCAAAAATAAAATCAATAGTTCCATTTTAAGAAGATTGCTTTTTTTTAAGCAATATGCTTATACACTACTCTTCCAATCAGTTTAAGAAGAGTTATTGGAAACCTGTTAAGTGAAATTTTTTTCTGACTAATAGATTTGATTGATGAATTAATTTTATGACTTTTACTTAATTCAATCATATAGTAATTAAGTATTTGTTCTTTGCTTCCCCAGCCAAGTTTAAATCTTCTAAGTCCAATATTTCTAATTTCTGTTCTGCCAAAATTTAATTCTTCATACCCATTATTTTTTAGATATTTTATTGAGTTCCATATTAATATATTATTGGGCCTTAAATTTTGATATTCAAAAAATGAAGCGCCGTATTTGTAAAGTGCTTTTTTTCCAATTAAAAGAAACACAGCGCCGGCGATGGTTTTGTCATTGAATTTTGATACACTTATAAATCCCTTGTTTTTGCTAAGTACAATATCATAAAGATTTTTAAAAAACTTATAGGGTTGTGGTGGAAGACCATGTCTTCTCCTAGTGTAACAATTCATTCTATAAAAGTCTTCCAATGCAGAAATAGAATTATTAATTTCAAAAGTAATTTGATTTTTAACTGCTTTTCTAATATTTCTTCTTGTATTATCTGATAGTTTGTTAAAAAGTTGTTCTTCGCTACTTGATATATCTATAAGATGTTGGTAACCAGCGGGAGTAATAATAGAATCTTCTAGATGAACTTTACTATCCCTTAACTCGAGTGAACTAAATTTTCTTATCTTACAAAATTCTAACGCTTTGTGACGAATACGTTTATAACTAATATCTTTGGAAATTAATGGTTCACAAAAATCACTGAATGGTAATGAAATTGCTTTCTTCCCAGTGAAGATACTATTTACCTCCATAATAGGTAAAATGGCTTTAGTTTTTCCTGATTCTGTAGCAATTAAATAATGAGGTTTAAAACCATACGTTTTTTGTAACACTTTTGCCCAATCTGAAGAATGGAAAAAAGAATAAGAAGAGAAGCTAAGAATTAACTCATCCCAATTCGCAATTTTAGTTGGATCTAAAAAACTAATATTCAATTTCTGTTATTCCATTCTTGACCATATATAGAACATTTTGTAAAACATAATTAATAATTTGAACCTATTTTGTAAACCATTTTGTCCAATTCATAATCATCAAACTTAAATTACCCATTATATTTATATAGTATTTTGCCCTGCAACTTTAGAAAACTTTTGGGAATATGTTTGTTGATTTTTATAATAAAAGATTTTTTGTTACCTGTTATCGTATTTTTTATTCCTTCGTTGCTAATCTTCCAATATTTCAAATATCTTCGTTTTGTATTCCACCTTTCCTTAAAAGTTATTAAGGAATCGTTATTCTTCTCTACTCTTCCAAAATCTACGAATTTTGCTCCTTCACCTATTGCAATTTTAATTACTTCCCAATATAATTTTTGGTTTGGATATAGACTTAATCTAGAATTATCAGACGCAGTATACTCAATGTAAAAAGTATCTTTAAACTTTAAAATAAAACCAGCCGCAATAATAATATCTTTATGTTTTACAATAGGAATTATGATTCTGTTATCTTTGACAAGATTTGTAAAAACGCTGTTGAAAAATTTATAAGGGAGAATAGGAAGTCCTAATCTTTTTCTTAAGTCAGAAAAAAGAGAATAGAAAGCTTTCAACCCAGTTGTATTATTAATTATTTCAAAATCAAGGTAATTTTTTTCTGTTTTTTTAATTAGGGCTCGGACACTATTGCCATGAAATTTTTGAAAAGTATTGTCTTCAGTTTTTTCCAATTCTAAAATATGATTCAGAAAATTCTCATTTAGAGTTGCTCCTTCCAAAGTGCTAGTATAATCTAGAGTACGAAATTCAATAAAATCATTTTTTTGAATTTCAGTAATTAGTTTCCTATAGATTTTCCTTATTTGTTCTTCAGTCACAAGCGGTTCACAATGGGTGGTAAGTGGAAAAGAAACTAACTTACTTCCAGAGAGAACATTTTTTACCTGAGCCAATGGCAAGATCCCAGTTAATTCAAGTGTATTAGAATCCTCGATAGCTATCGGATACATACTATATCCGAGTGAAGAAGAAACTGATCTCAGCCAGCTGGAAGTGTGATAGATAGAACCCTTAGGATTATTCAGAACAAAATTGTCCCATCTCTTATCATTGTCTAAATCAATATTTACGATTTTATAATTTATAATACTACCATGTTCTAATTATTAGTAAAATATAATTACTTTCTTTTAGGAAAAACCTTTTAATTAATAATATATATAGCAATTTCAGTTCCCCCATAAATAAATTGTTTAGTCGCTCTTAACTTAAATTTGCTCTCCATCATATCACTGAAGGGAATAAAATTATTGAGAATAAGCCAAACTTTTCTGGGATTCTCAGTTATTGATTTCATAATTTTCTCAATAATGATTTCCATTACATAATTGTCAAAAGGATTATAAAAATAGAAAATATTCTCATCATCTTTTATTTTATATTTCAAAACATCTTCATTGACTATTTCAATATTTAAAGGACGATTCAATTTTTTTTCAAATTTTTTATAATTTTTTAATGCAATTTTACAAAGCTGGCTGGAAATTTCTACACCTGTGATTCTCTTAAAATTTTGTAATGCTGCTATAAACAGAATCCTTCCTTTACCAGATCCCATATCAACAAAGACACTGCTTTCTGGAAGATGTAACATTTTTATTAAAAGTCTAAAATGCCTGATTCGAGTTGGTTTATATTCTTCACTATGTACTTTACAATCTTCAGAAATATCTAATTCTTCGCGTTTAACAACTCTAGAAGTTGATAAGTCATATTTCACTTCAAAATAGAAGTCTTCAAAAACACTAACTACACTCTGATAAGTTCTTGAAATACCTTTATCTCGAATACTATTAATTGTTCTTTTAATCAACTTTATTAATTATAAGATATAGTATTAAAATTAATTACTAATTTTATTAGCTGTGCTTTACTTAAAAATCCTGTATTAACAACATAGTTTATTTCAAATAGTATTTCTTTATATTTAAATTAGAAACTACTTGATATGCTAACACATAGAAACAGCTAAAGCGGTTCCATTCTTAAATATTCTGTTGTTCTGATTTTCCGCTGTGTATCACGAATTATCGAATCAACATTTTCTTCAGTCAGCTCTAAGACTTCAGCAATTTTTTTTGATGGAATACCCTGTTCCCAGCCAAACCAAATTCTATCCAAAATTCCAAACGGAATCCTGAAGAAAAATTCTTCTTGAGTTTGTTCAGCACTATATGTATCTGTTGTTGGAGTTCTTTTCCTAATTTCTTCCGGAACTTCAAGATAATCTGCAAGTTGGAATACCTGAGTTTTAAATAGATGTGCAATTGGTTTTATATCAGCTCCCCCATCACCATATTTTACAAAAAATCCTTGTTCGTGTTCATTCTTATTTCCTGTACCTATCACAGCATAATTCCTGGATTCTGCATGATAATATAGCATACTCATTCTGCTTCTTTGTTTAAAATTTGAAGCAGCCACAATCTGCAGATATTCTTTAAGCGGCAGTCTTTCAGATTTTGTTTTTCCATCCGGGGCTATAATAGTTAATTGAAAAACATTCAATGATTCTTTTTCCAACAAATTAGCAGGCAAGGTAATTTTTGCTTTGTAGCTATTGTTATATTCTGGAAAAACATCTTTAATCGCATCATCTCTTCTTTTATAACAGCCAAACCCAGCTAATGCATCTGTCATATTTTCGACAACATATTTTGTATTGAACTTAGTTGAAAGCTTTTTTGCCAGATTAAGACTATCGGGATTGGAATCGTTTTCGGGCATCATTACACCTAAAACACGGTCTGAGCCAAAAGTCTTAGCGCAAATTGCCAAAACAACAGAAGAATCAATTCCTCCGCTTATTCCAACAACTGCTCCTCTTTTCTTAAGCTTCTTGATAACATCTTCTTTTAACTTTGAACTTATTTTTTCAAATTCTTTTGCCGGCTCAATATTAATCGAGTCTTTTGTGAACTTCATAAATTTTACCTTACTCTTTTATTTCAATTTATAACTATTATTTTATTTAGTTTTTTAATAATGTTAGAAAAACTTTTGTCAAATCCCGAATTAAATTATTTGAGAAATTTTATATTGCTTGGGTTTATTTCTATACGTTGATAAAATTACAGTAATAACTTTAATTATCACCCTTTGCCAATATTACCCGAACCTCACAAACTTCTATATCGTTGAAGAAATGTTCAAATACTTCCATACTTAATAAAAATCTATCTAGAAAACTTTTTTTAATTTATCGTTTATAGATCTGTAATCATAAAACTGGTCAAAATTATCAGACTCAAAACGAGTGGCATTAAAATCTTCTATAAAGTTTTTATGAATTATTTGTGTTGATATTATACCAATCAACGCCATTTCATCAAATTCACCTGCTTTGTCTAACTTTCCAAGCTTATTAATGAGTTTCAAGACTTTAACTGAATCAAAAATGCCGGTTTTGTTTATGGCATCTTCAGAACAGAACTCTTTAACCAGGTTAAGATTGTTACTTAACAGTGCTTTATGAATAGGGGCTCTGTAAGGATTCTTCCATCTTTTTACAATGTTTGAAGGAAGTCGGTTCTTAAACACTTGCTTTAGTAAGTATTTTTCATTTAACCCATTAATTTTGATCTCAGAATTCACCTTCCCTAGAAGCTCAATAACTCTGTGGTCAAGATAAGGTACTCTTAACTCAACTGAGTGTGCCATAGCAACCCTATCTCCTTGTGATGACAACAGGTAATTACTAAGAAAGATCAGCGATTCTAAAAACTGTGATTTTGAAACTGTATCCCAATCAAAATAATTAGCAGGTAATAATTTTTTTAACTCTGAGTAGCTATTATAATCTTTGATTGAATCTTTTACCTGTTCGGAGAAAAAGTTTTTTATTTTACTAGTATTTTTCCATCTTATATTGTGTGAAAAAAATGGATCGTCAGGATTATCAATTCCGTTTTTAAAGAAGGCGATAAGTGTTTGTTTTAGTCGATCATCTTTAAAAATATACGGATATAATCTTCCTAATAGTAATGGTCTGAGTTTAGAGTCAGGATCTTTAGCCCAAAAATTTCTGATTTTTGCTTCTTTGAAAATATCATACCCACCAAAGATTTCATCAGCACCTTCTCCAGTTAGTACAACTTTATAACCGCTTTGATTAACCAATCCAGATAGAATATATAATGGTATAGGACCTGTTCTTAATAAAGGTTTTTCTGTATGCCATAGAACATTTTCTAAATTCTCTCCAATTGCATCATTGCTTGCTATAATTTCTGAGTGATTAACTTTGAGAAAATCAACCATTTCATTTTGAAAGTAGCCTTCGTCATAATCTTTATTTTCAAATCTGACACCGAATGATCGAAGCTCATTATTAAAATTCTTTTTAACAGTCTCAGTTAAAGCAGAAGAGTCCAGACCTCCACTGAGATAAGTGCCAACAGGGACATCCGCACGCAAACGAATTTTAACAGAATCCATTAGCGTTTCAGATATCTCATTTACTAAATCATCACCCTTTATTTTTAATGTTTCTGTATTACTTGAAAAATTAATATCCCAGTATTTATCAATTTTAATTTCGTGCGGCGAAACTGACATATAGTGTGCAGGAGGCAGTTCTTTTATATAATTAAAAACAGTCTTCCCTGGGAGTGTAGTCCAGAATGTAAAAATTTGATCTAGAGATTCGAGATCTACAGAACGAATAATTTCTTTATTAGCAAAAATAGCCTTTATTTCGGAAGCGAAGTATAATCGCTGATTGTGGATTGTATAATGCAGTGGTAAAATCCCAACTCTATCACGTGCGAGAAACAAAGTTCTTTTCTTTGAGTTCCAGATTGCAAAGGCAAATTGTCCATTTAGTTGATTTAAGCAATTAGTCCCTTTTTCCTCATATAAATGTAAAATAACTTCAGTATCACTTGTTGTGTAGAACTTATGACCACACTTAGTTAATTCTTGTCTAAGTTCTGGATAGTTAAAGACTTCTCCATTATAAATTATCCAGAGGGATTTATCTTCATTATGGATTGGTTGAGTGCCATCCTTTAAATCTATAATACTTAGTCGTGCATGAGCTAGTCCAATATAGTCATCAAAATAGGCACCGGTTTCATCTGGTCCACGGTATTGCTGAATAGAGACCATCCGCTTAAGTGCATCAAGAGCAATCGGTTGCTGATGTCCTAGATTAACAATACCTGCAATACCACACATGCTTAAGCATCCTTCTTGTTAAGCTTTTTCTGAAGGAATAGATTTATATTCTGTAAACTGGATAGATTTTCTGGAATCAGTTCCTCATCATCAACAGATATGTTAAATCTTTCTTCTAAGAAACTTACTAATTCTATTACACCGGTAGAATCTATAATACCTTCATCAAAAAAATCCGTGTCCAGCAAAAGTTGTTCTTCTTCTCCAAAAAGAAAATTTTCAATAATAAATTCTTTAACCGCAATGATTTCACTCATGATATCTTCTTTCCCTTTATATATTGTTTTAAAAAATCCATAAAATTAATTTGATTAAACCTCGGGGGTAATTTTCTTCTTTTTTATTGGACGAAGTCCCTTTACAAATTCTTCTTGTGTGTGTCCTGGTGTTAGAGGGACAGTAATTCTTGCTAGTGGTCCGGAGTTAGGCATTCCCCAGAAAGTATTTGGCGGTACATTTCGTGTTACAACTGTTCCACCTTTAATAACTGAACAATCACCTATCTTTACCCCTGGCAGTATCAAACAGTGTGGTCCAACATACACATCTTTACCAATAATCACTTTGCCCGTACTCTTTTTCTGTCGTGGTCCAAAGTATGAGTGAGTGTATATTGTAGTTCTATAGTTAATTATCGAATTATCACCAATTTCGATATCATCTGGATGCAATTCATCCAAATATACAGATTTAGCTATCCAGACATTTTTACCTATTTTAACACCCCTGATACGATGCAGCCAAGGTCTTAAACTATATCCAAACGGTGCAAAAAACGATAGACTTAATAAAAATCGGCTGATAATACTCTTAATCATAACTTATTATTCCAAAATATCAATTATCTTATTTGGTTTTGAAAAATTTAATTCTAAATGATAGGTTCAAGAATATTCTAAATAAATGTCTATTTTAAAATCACTAACAATTATTTTGAGTTTTTTAGACAAACAAAATAACAACTCACAATTTAATACTAATTATCACACCAAAATGAAATATAATGAAACTGATAAAATTATAAAACTTTATAATAATTCTATTGTATAGTGTGTCTCAAAATGATGATTCTTTTCTCTAAAAATGGAATGGAGTGTATTGGTTCAACATAAAATGGAATTTCAAGTTGTCTAATGAAGGTAAAAAATCAGCTGATATGTTTCACTTCCTAACGTGCTTTTTGAACCGTACCCTATTAAATAAACAAAAAGAAAAGCAACTATATTTAAATAGTAATAATAAATATAGGAGCAAAAATGACAGAGAAAATACTCAGAAGAAGCTTTGATAAAGAATTCAAAGTATCCACCAGTGCTGTCCAAAATAAATTAGAAAAAAGAGAAAAAGGTTTCTTAATAAGTTTTTTTGGATAGATTATTTAACAGACTCAAATATTCTGATGAAATAAGAAAAATAATTCACTACTAATGCAGTTGAGGCTGTGCATCGTCAGTTCAGGAAGGTTACAAAACAAAGAAGTATTTTTCCCAATGATGATGCACTGAAAAAAATGCTTTTCTTAGTTTACAGAGATATCTCTAAAAAATGGACTATTATGCCGGTGCAAAACTGGACTGTTGCATTATCACATTTATCAATTATTTTTGAACAGAGATTAATAAATGTTCTTTAACAATAAAACTCATTTACACAAATTATTTTACAGACTCTCACTTATTTATTTTACAACTACTTATGTCTTCCTGTGGTCATTTGATGCTATTTTTGTAGCACTAATTTCTTTGTTTCCAGATAATCTCCAGCTTTCAACTGATAAAAATATATGCCGCTAGGTAATGAAGGATTAACAACATATAAAGTTGAATGATGACCTGTTTCATAATAACCATCAATTATAGTATCTATTTCCCTACCTAAAATGTCAAAGAGTTTTATTGTTTGCCAGCTATTTATTGGTGATTGCCAATTGATTGTTGTACTTGGATTAAATGGATTAGGATAGTTTTGATAAAGTTTAAAGTTTAATGTTTGTAATTCTTCATCAACTCCAAGCAATCCCTTAAATTCAAAAGCCCCAATATCGGGGGTATTGTCTCTTGGTTTACCTTCTATATCAGCCCAAGGTAAACCTTTGCTCTCTATAAAAGCTTGTAAGTTTTCACCTGCATTTCTTGCAGGAGAATTTGAAGCTATAACATATCCGTATCTTTCCCTTACATTGTTAACAAATAATGGATCTGCATTTATTCCTGTCCCACCCCAATTGCTATTAGTCCATACATTCCAACCACCATTGATTATCCCAGTCGGTGAGCCTCCACTACCTACCCATCGGTTACCGCCAAAACTCATATCGTTCGTCCATTGCCTCCACATTAAATTACTACGAACACTATCCACATAAGTTTTGTCCATATTCCAAGATGATGCAAAAGTTTCCAAAGGAGTGCCACCATAATTGGCTGGATTTTGTCCGTTAGTCCCTAACTGACAAATGATATTGTTATAAAACTTTCCTGCATACTCTTGAAGAATAGTGTTTTCTCCACCATTGGAAGTAACAACAGTATTGTTTATTACATAAGTCGGAGGATAAACACTGTTTACATATCCATACCATCTTAATACGAATCCATTGATGTAAGGATTACCACCTGGATTCAAATGACCACCTGCATAAATGTAGTTGTTATAAATAATAACTGTATCACGTCGTCCAGGTCTTGATTGAATACCTAATATCATACCGTGTCCTAAGACAGAAGAATCTATTATAAATACATTATTCCAGATTTTAACATCCCTGATCACGTGAGTTTGTAATGGGTCAACGTGTTCGTGCTGACCTGGAGGAACACCTATCTGTTTATTTCGCTGATGGATATAATTATGGTGTATGTTTAATCCTGCTGCCATCTGTACATAGACACAGTTATCTTCGTGATAAAGATTATTTGATTTACTTATTATTGTACAGTTTTTAATTTCTATGTTTTCAGCGCAAATACCATTTTCTGTTAAATAGTAATCATCATTACCGATTATTTTTATGCCTTCTAAGCCATTCTCTCTTATATCAAGACTATCAATTACTACGTTGTTTACATTACAATGAATATAAAATGCTTCAGCAGCAGCCCTTCTTAAATATAAATTCTTAACATATATCCAATCCCTAACTAGGCTCCCGCATCCTTGCTCAATTACTATACAATTACTTCTTGTGTTTTGACCATCAATAATTACTTTGCCATTGTGTCCAATATCTATTGCACCTCTTATGGTTATATAATTATTGGTTGTCCCTGCATCGTTAATACTCAAAGTTTCGTAATAAATCATTGAATCGGTTCCACCAGAAATATTTATTATATCACCAGGCTGAACTAAACCCCAATTGATATTGGAAAAATTCTTCCAGGCAGTAGCCCAGCTTTGTCCATTTCCACTTGAAGATACTGCTTTATCCACATACCAATCTGCAGCAATTAGCGGGAATGATAATAATAGAAAACTAAACAATGTAAATGACAATCTAACTATTCTATAGTTTATTAAAAATCCTTGAACTTTCATTATATTTCTCTTATGTTTTTGTTATAGTAGCAAGACAAATCTTGTGCCGTTATAGGTCATTATTTTTTTAGTACACTTAAAATGAGACGATCGGTAAAATCGTTAATCCCGTAATTTTTACTACGATTCTACAAATAGTGAAATAATTTTACGAAAGTGAAATGAAATTTGAGATAATCTTTCGTTCAATGAGGGCTAAAATACTTAAAAAGTAACAAATATTAAAATGACATTTTAATCTTACCCGAATAGTTTAAATTTATTATTTCACTAATAGCTCAATATGTTTTGCATTGGTTCAGCGTAAAATAGAATTTCAAGTCTTTTAAGTAAGTTGAGGTTAACAAAATAATCTAATTCTTATTTGATTCTTTTCTGTCAGTTAATTCAATCAAGATTTCGTTAATACTAAAACCTCACAATATCTGTGAGGCTTTAGTAATTCAATTATATTAACCATTACGACTATGTCAGAATTGATAAATTTATCGAAGGAGAATCATTTTCTTAGCTTGAACAAAATCAGCACTTTCTATTCTGTAGATGTAAGCACCACTTGGCAGTTCAGAAGTCTGGAATGTTACTTTATGATAACCGGCTTCGAAAGTTCCATCAGCAATCATTTCGACCAATTCACCCAGCATATTGTAAATATTTATTTTTAACCGTGTATCTTTGGGAAGTGAAAACTTTATCGTTGTACTCGGGTTAAATGGATTTGGATAATTCTGTGAAAGTTCAAACTTCGTCGGCAGTATTTCTACTTCAACTTCATCGGAATATTCGAAGCTTCCATCAAAATCAATTTGCTGTAATCGGTAAACAATAATAGATGACTGAACTAAGCTTATATCATCAATGTAAGAATATTCAGTTTGCTCTGTTATTGTCCCTCTTCCTTCAACAAAACCAATCTCTTTCCATTCGGAGTCTCCGAGTTTTCTTTGAATTTCAAAACCTCGGTTATTTATTTCAGTTGCTGTCATCCATTTAAGTGTTACTTTATCTGAGTAATATGTAGCTGAAAAAGATGTAAACTCAACTGGAATTTGATTTTCAAATTCAAAAGCCCCAATATCAGGGGTATTGTTTCTTGGTTTACCTTCTATATCAGCCCAAGGTAAACCTTTGCTCTCTATAAAAGCTTGTAAGTTTTCACCTGCATTTCTTGCAGGAGAATTTGAAGCTATAACATATCCGTATCTTTCCCTTACATTGTTAACAAATAATGGATCTGCATTTATTCCTGTCCCACCCCAATTGCTATTAGTCCATACATTCCAACCACCATTGATTATCCCAGTCGGTGAGCCTCCACTACCTACCCATCGGTTACCGCCAAAACTCATATCGTTCGTCCATTGCCTCCACATTAAATTACTACGAACACTATCCACATAAGTTTTGTCCATATTCCAAGATGATGCAAAAGTTTCCAAAGGAGTGCCACCATAATTGGCTGGATTTTGTCCGTTAGTCCCTAACTGACAAATGATATTGTTATAAAACTTTCCTGCATACTCTTGAAGAATAGTGTTTTCTCCACCATTGGAAGTAACAACAGTATTGTTTATTACATAAGTCGGAGGATAAACACTGTTTACATATCCATACCATCTTAATACGAATCCATTGATGTAAGGATTACCACCTGGATTCAAATGACCACCTGCATAAATGTAGTTGTTATAAATAATAACTGTATCACGTCGTCCAGGTCTTGATTGAATACCTAATATCATACCGTGTCCTAAGACAGAAGAATCTATTATAAATACATTATTCCAGATTTTAACATCCCTGATCACGTGAGTTTGTAATGGGTCAACGTGTTCGTGCTGACCTGGAGGAACACCTATCTGTTTATTTCGCTGATGGATATAATTATGGTGTATGTTTAATCCTGCTGCCATCTGTACATAGACACAGTTATCTTCGTGATAAAGATTATTTGATTTACTTATTATTGTACAGTTTTTAATTTCTATGTTTTCAGCGCAAATACCATTTTCTGTTAAATAGTAATCATCATTACCGATTATTTTTATGCCTTCTAAGCCATTCTCTCTTATATCAAGACTATCAATTACTACGTTGTTTACATTACAATGAATATAAAATGCTTCAGCAGCAGCCCTTCTTAAATATAAATTCTTAACATATATCCAATCCCTAACTAGGCTCCCGCATCCTTGCTCAATTACTATACAATTACTTCTTGTGTTTTGACCATCAATAATTACTTTGCCATTGTGTCCAATATCTATTGCACCTCTTATGGTTATATAATTATTGGTTGTCCCTGCATCGTTAATACTCAAAGTTTCGTAATAAATCATTGAATCGGTTCCACCAGAAATATTTATTATATCACCAGGCTGAACTAAACCCCAATTGATATTGGAAAAATTCTTCCAGGCAGTAGCCCAGCTTTGTCCATTTCCACTTGAAGATACTGCTTTATCCACATACCAATCTGCAGCAATTAGCGGGAATGATAATAATAGAAAACTAAACAATGTAAATGACAATCTAACTATTCTATAGTTTATTAAAAATCCTTGAACTTTCATTATATTTCTCTTATGTTTTTGTTATAGTAGCAAGACAAATCCTGTGCCGTTATGAAACATTATTTTTTTAGTACACTTAAAATGAGACGATCGGTAAAATCGTTAATCCTGTAATTTTTACCATGATTCTAACTAGTGAGATTATCCATTTGGGGGTATGGATCGTCGAGTTTAGAACGGAATTATTAAGTAAATAATCGATTGGTGAGAGCTTTACAATAAGGATACAAAATCAGTTTAGAAGTCCATTTTTCCAATCTATAAGAAAGTATATTCTTATAGATGGTAAGAGCAACTTTGAATGAGATTTCAAATTTATTCTTAAATTAGTGCTAAATTCACTTTCTTGTTTTAATTTCTTTTTACTTTATTTTTGTTCTTCTCAGCTCCATTTTTCTCCTCAGGTTTTTGTTAAATTTACTCACCCGAGGGGACATTTGGCACTATTTTATTAAGATCATTTTTCTTACCTGGACAAAATCGCTGCTTTCAATCCTGTAGATGTAAGCACCGCTTGGCAGTGCAGAAGCATTGAATGTTACTTTATGATAACCGGCTTCATAAGTTCCTTCTGCAAGTGTTTCTACCAATTCACCAAGCATATTGTAAATATTAATCTTCAACTGTGTTTCCTTTGGAAGAGAAAACCTTATTGTTGTGCTGGGGTTGAATGGATTAGGGTAATTCTGTGATAGCTCAAACTGTGTCGGCTTTATTTCTACTTCTACAACATCTGAATACTCATATTTACCGTCTGTGTCAATTTGTTTTAGCCTGTATTGAAATTTACTTCCACCTGCAAAAAGATCATTGTCTGTGA
>Ga0226835_1000628_pt1 | contig 32659 bp, 31 predicted proteins | sample LAC_MetaG_1_FD_163627 | JGI IMG/M metagenome (GOLD analysis project Ga0226835, IMG submission 163627) | Anaerobic ammonium oxidizing microbial communities from anammox membrane bioreactor (MBR) in UC Berkley, California, United States -... | ecosystem: Engineered > Bioreactor > Anaerobic >...
ATGAGAGCCCGGAGTTCCTCACCATCGAGACCGACTACGCCCGCAGCGGTTGTTACGCCCTGCAAGTCAAGGGTGATTCCATGATCGAGGACGGCATATACGAGGGCGACTTCGTCATCGTCAAGCCCAACCCCTCCCCGCACAATGGCGAGATTGTCGTGGCTCTGCTCGAGGATGGCACCGCCACTCTCAAGCGCTTCTACAAAGAGAACGGCCGGTTCCGGCTACAGCCCGCCAATGCCAGCATGGAGCCAATCTTTATCGAGCGCGCCCATGACCTGAATATCCAGGGAACAGTCGTCGGGCTCTTCCGCCGGATCTGAGCGCGGGACCGGTATCGGGCCGCTCTTCAGTGCCGGTGTTTCGCCTGAGCCTGAAGCGCGTGGGGATCGGTTACCGGCAGCTTCGTCTGCCAGTGTATTCCCAGGCGCTCGCCTGCCATCACCTGTTGCGGAGTCGGCACATACTGGGGCTGATAGACAGCCAGGCAATGGTCCGTCGCCTGCACGATATCTCTGGCCGTGGCGGTGAGGGGTAGCTGCGAGCCCACTTTTCCTTTCACCCCGAACTGGTCGGGGAGCACGAAAAGATAAGTGCTGTCTCGATTGACGCCTTCGATCTGGTCGAGCTCACCAGGGGCGGCAGTGGCATAGATGAGCTTGCCGGCCAGCTCGTCTCGCCAGACCAGGGTGGCAAGTCTGTCAGCCAGGGCTTTCCGCCTGGCCGAATCGCGGGCGACCACGATCAGGAGGGGCCTTTTATCGCAGGCCGCGACATTGAGGGCCAGTCTCACAGTCGGTACCGCGGGCAGCTCTTTCGGCTCCCCGTTGCCTTTATAGGAGCGGGAGATCCGGTTCATGGTGTCGGCGAGCTCTCGAGAATCGCGGAACATCCGCCGGGGTCCGCGATCGCCTCGAATCAGGGGGCGTCCCTGAGGATCGAGGATGATGAAGACAGTATTCTCCAGAGGTGCTCCGGGGCGCCAGAAAGACTGAAGCACTCTTGCTTCGCTCTCGCTTTCATAGGTCATCATTCGCACACAGACGAACTTTTTTGAAGCCTCTATGACTTCGGGCCGGGACAGGTAACTCCTGTCCATGTTTTGCTTACCTGGTCACCAGACGCCCGGGACATTGTGGCATTGCGGGGCCGCCGACATTACCAGCATCGGCTTTCCTGTACGCCGGGCTTCCTCGATGCCCTGATTCCAGGTCGGGATCCAGGCTATGCCGGGAGCCAGGAACGGGCTTTCCGCTCTGGCGGCGGGAGCGGTCCAGAGGGGCAGGCAAAGCAAGACGATAAGGAAAAAGGTCGAAAGTCTCATAGTCATATCTCCTCTCACCAAAAAAACTACAACAATCGAGACGACAAAAACTACTGTTTCCAGTCTATCCTAAATCAGCGCATTACGCTGCCGCTAATCTCAGAGCTTCCCGCATCTCGGCTGCTCCGGCGAAGCGCTCCCGGCTGTTCTGGGAGGTCGCCTTCGCGATCAGGGTGGCGAGCCCGGGGCTGATCCCGAGTTTCTCGGCATCGAGGAGGGTGCTCTCGAGAGGCTCCGGATCTGCGCCCATGAGCAGATAAGCGAGGGTGCAGCCAAGGGAGTAGATATCGCTTCCCGGGCAGGGAGCGTTTTGAAACTGCTCCGGTGGCATATATGAGTGCTTGCCGCCAATGATATCGATGGTGGTGTCGTCCAGTCTGTGCGCCAGGGTGAAGTCGACCAGGTAAATGTCCCCACTATCATGAGTGGCGCCCGATAGCATAACGTTCTCCGGTGTGACGTCGAGATGAACCACCGGTGGTGACAGCCCGTGCAGGTATTCGAGAATGTCGCAGATCGCCGAGCCGATCTCGATGACGGGCGTTTGCGGCAGGGGACCGCTCTCTTCGACGAGCTGGCGAAGCGATTTGCCCTCCACGAAGTCGCTAGCTATATATTCGCGCATGTCTTCGATAAAATAGGCTTGCAGCCTGGCCAGTCCCGGGTGGCTGAGCTCTCTCATTATGGAGACCTCCCGGTTGTCCATCTTCTGAGCGGCGGCCAGGGCCTCGATGGTCTCGGGGATTATGTACTCCTTGAGCAGGCAGTCTCCCTCCGGTCCCCCCGCTAGATATGCAGTCCCCTGACCGCCGGCGCCTATGCGTTTTTTGATCGTGTATCGGCCATCGAGTACGGTGCCCGCCTCAAGCTCTTCCCTGCGTTTGCGCAGGTGCTCGGTCTCCAGGCTTTCCAGCCAGAGCTCGGTAAAAGCCGGGACGGTCTCGGGTCTGTTCTCGAGCAGGACGGCACTTTTTTCTTCGAGCTCCGGAAATTTTTCGGCGGCAAGCCTGAGAAATCTCCTTTCATCCGCCCAGTCAGTGCCGAGCCCGAGCCAGAAAGATCCATTTTCTCTCGGGGTCCGGAAGTGAACTATGACAAGAGCCCTGGCCCACCAGGGGCTGTCTATGGCCAGCCCGGTTAGATCACCCCAGGCGATGGTCTGCTCCACTCGCTCCTTTCCGGTGAGTGCGCCGGACAGGTTGTAGCGCAGCCTTATCCCATTCTCATCGGCGGCCAGTAGCCGGTATGAGCTTGTAAGACTCGGCAGTAGCGCTGCTGCTCCCGACACGAGCAGGAGAGGCATGAGCAGCAGCAGGAAGGAGAATTCGTCGAGGCTGTAGAAATGACGCCAGGGAATCCCGAATCCGAGGCAGACTATAAGGCTGACCAGGGAAATGGCGAAGACCAGGGGAATGAGCCCGGATGAAAGCTCCGGGGGCTCGAGGAAAGGGTCTTCCTCGAACTCGTTGAGAAGCGAGTCCGGATCCTTTTCTTTCATAAGGCCGGCAGCTCCTCTAGGAGCGCTCGGGCTGATCGGGGGCGGTCTTCGGGATCCCTGGCGGTGAGCCTCTCCACGAGGCTCTCAACAGGAGCGGATATGCCCTCGCTCTGTTGGCGGGGTTGAGCGGTTTTGAGAGGGACAGGGTCGACTCCGGAGAGAAGAAAGCTCAGGGTTGCACCGATGGAGTAGAGATCGCTCACGGGCGTGGTCCTGCCCTTGCATTGCTCCGGAGACATGTACGCCTGTTTGCCAACCAGGGTGCGGGTGGCGGTGCCGACAAAGGTATTGGCGGCACCGAAATCGATCAGTCGGACCGTGCCGCTTTCGTCGATGATGACATTGTCCGGCGATATGTCCCGGTGGATGATCGCCGGCTGGCGGTCGTGCAGGTAGGCGATGATGGAGGTCAATTGCCTGATCCAGTCCAGAGCCCGGCTTTCCTCCAGAGGACCATCTTCCCGGACAATCTGCCTGAGGTTGCGCCCGTTGATGTATTGCAAGAGAATATAGTGCCGTTTATTCTCGACAAAGCAGTCGTAGACCCTGGCAATCTGAGGGTGATTGAGATTGGCCAGGATTTTAGCCTCACGCTCGAAGAGCTCCAGGGCTTTGTCTCGGAGCTTCGTGTCGGTGGTGGGAGGCAGGACGGCTTCTTTGACCACCGCCGGCCGGCCGTCCCGGAGGACGGCGAGATAGACGGCGGCCATGCCACCAGCAGCAATGAGCCGGCGAATTTTTACGCGTCCCGAGTTCAGTGTCGTATTCGGTGCCAGAGGCACGAATGCCGTATTGCCTGCGTGGAAGCCCAGGGCATCGGTCCATAGCCTCGTGAAGCTGGTCTCCACCGCGCCGCTGTCGCTGGGCGAGAGCTCCAGCCGCTCCATTATCCTGGTGGATTCCAGGTCCGGCGCATTCGTCCTGATGGCATCAAGGAGCCTTTGCAGCTCGGCGCGCTTGAATCCGAAAATGTCCAGGAGGATCTTCTTGCCGTCCTCGAGCTCGAGAACCAGAACATCGGTTCCATCAGGATCCAGAAACTTGATCTCGAGAGATTTCATGGAGCTCCATGGTATTGTTCGCGGTGCTCCGCTCTCCAGCGCTACCGACGCAGGCAGTTTTATTGCGCTGCTGCTGCAAGTTATTGCCGTGTCCGCCGGAAGACGCCGTCTGACCACGTAGATGACCACCACTGTCATCAGCACCGATATATAGAGGGCAAAGAGCGCTTTCGAGCTGATCAGGAAGAGAATGGCGGCTACCCCGACGGTTATGAAAGTGAAGGCTATGGCCGTGAGATTGAGCAAGACATTCCTGTCCCGGTCGGCAAAGGGGGCCAGGATCCTGATTTTGGCCCGGGTGCGGCTGTCGCTGTACCTGATCTTGATCAATGTCAGAGTCTACTGGAAGAGGCGGCTCATGAAGCCCGGCATCGGCTGACTGGTGTCGATCTCGATGGTCTTCTCATTTTCGTAGCGTACCATTCCTGGTTTTTTGGGATCGACTTTTTTGACATATTTGCAGCGCGTGTAGACGACTCGCACAGTGGAGCCGGCTGCCGCCCTGGAAAATCGGGCAGCTACCTGGGCTGCCTCGGTAAGGGTCTGCTTGGGAGGGTCCTGCCGATTGCCCGAGACCCTGATCAGGACATGGGCGCCGCCCTGACCCAGGACGTGGAGCCAGAGGTCGTTGGGGTTGGCGATCTTGCCCATCAGGACATCATTCTCGTGGCGGTTGCGCCCGACATAGATGGTCCATCCCTCGCTGGATTTGAAATTGAGAATTCGCTGCTTGCTTCGAGGCTTGCCCGGGGCCTGGCTGGCAGCGCCGCGATTCTTGCTCCTCTCCGGTTTCCTCTCCGGTTTCCTCTCCGGTTTCCTCTCCGGTTTCCTCTCCGGTGCCTGGCGCCTTGGCGAGAGGGTGTCTTTGATCTTGCGAAGCTCGTTTATGTCGGTGGCATTCTCCGCCGACGATCGCAGGGCGTCGAGAACCGCCATGCGCTTGCTCACTTCGGTTACTGTTCCCGAGGCGGCAGCTTTCCTGGCTCTGGTCTTGGCATATTGAGTGTAGTAGTGCTGAGCGTTCTGTCTACCCGAGAGTTGCGGATTGAGCTTGATCGTGACGGTGCCGCCATTTCCTTCCGACCAGCTTTCCACTTCGAGATCGGTCTGACCGGGCTGTATCTTGTTGAGATTGCTGAGGATCATATGACCCCAGGTCTTGAGCTCCTCGAGCTCGCCCTCGGCTTGCATATGCTCTTCGGCGACCTGGCGACGCGACTCGAGCTTGCCTGTTTCAGCGGCGATCTCGGCTTTGATTTTCTCGCGTAATTGCAGGAAGGCTTCACGTGCTTCCAGGGCCCGGAAATAGTGCTCCACCAGATCGTTGACGGTGGTGAAGGAGGTCCAGAGACTTTCGTCTCTGCTGTCCGGATACCAGCCGAGAAGCGTGTAACGATCGAGGTCAAGGCGCATGAGCGGCTTGAAGTCGGCCCTCTCTTTCAGGCTGGAGAGTCTATCCCAGAGGCGCTCTTTCAAATCGGTTTCTTTCAGGGCCTCCGATATCCGGCTTTTCGAGCCAGTGCCGGCGACAATCTCTTCGCTCAGATGCTTGCCCAGTCCGGTGAATTCGTGAAGGAGCCATTGCTCCAGGGTGGCTGCCCGGGGCCGGCCGCCCTCCTCCTCGTCCTTGCTGTCGCCGGCGGGAAGCTCTGCCATACGCTCTTCGAAGACCTTTCTATCGAGAGCGAAGACGTTCGGTCTATCCTGACCGGGAGGTCTCTGGTAAGGCAGATTGGGCAGGACTTCCCGCTGTCTGCTCATTTCCCTGGTGACGGCGTGGGACGAGGAAAGTATCTTTTTGCTCTCTTTCTCCCAGAAGATCAGATTGCTGTGACGACCCATGATCTCGGCGGTGAGGATCTTGATGGACGGGGTTCCCACCTCGTCGAGGCAGGAAAAGACGAAGTCGACGATTCGCTCTCCGGGCAACTGATCGACGCCTATCAGGGTGGCGCCGGTCAGGTGCTTGCGCAGCACCATGCAGAAATTGGGTGGCTGGTTGTTGCCGTATTTCGATTTATAGCGCTCGTAGATGCTGCCTTCCCCGGGGTGGCTGCAGTCTTTGCTGCTGGGGATACGAACCAGGCACATGCGCCCGTAGACCGACTGGGCTGAGAGAAAAACACTAACATTGCCGCCTTTGGAGCGCAGATCGATTATGATTTCGTCGCGGGCAAGTTGATGGACCTTGTCCACTTTTCGGTTCAAGAGAAGCGGCCTTGCTTCTTGAAGCACAGCCCGGATCGAAAGGGCGTCGAATGGTTGCATGACAACACCGGCTCGGGTTTAATAGATGAAAATTTATCAAATTATCCATTCTTTTGGTAATAATGAAGCAGATCATGGTGAAGGAATCGATCATTCGTAAGCCCGTTCAGCCAGCACGAGCCGGAAATCCGGCAGCCGGAAGGCTGATTGTCGTCACCGGACCGTCCGGAGTCGGCAAGGGCACGGTCACGGGCAGCGTGGTCAGCCATGTCGACGGCATCGCAAAATCGGTTTCGGTCACTACCAGGCATATCAGGGACGGTGAAACCGAAGGGGTCGATTATTTCTTTCGGTCCGTGGAACAGTTCCTGGACATGGAGAAGAAAGGCGAGTTTCTCGAGTCCGCCCAGTTTGCCGGACACTATTACGGCACCCCGGAGCACTGGGTCGAGGAGAAAATCAAGGAAGGTATCGATGTCATCCTCGAGATCGAGGTGCAGGGCGCCAGGCAGGTCAGGGACAAGTGTCCCGGCGCGGTGCTGGTCTTTCTCTCGCCTCCCAATTTCGAGGCTCTCGAAGAGCGCTTGAAAGGGCGCGGCAAAGACACCCGGGAGATGATCGCCCTGCGCCTGGAGAAAGCCCAGGAAGAGCTTCAGTGTCTCGACCTCTTCGATTATGAAGTTATTAATGACAATCTCGACGAAGCGGTTCGCAATATGACGCATATCGTGTATGCTGAAAGGCTGAGAATAAGACCAGCAGCAGAGGCAGAGAGCCGTTAAATGAGCACCACTAATATTCTCGATCAACTCCTGGACGAAAACACCAACCGCTACGAGCTGGTTTTGAAAGTCGCCCAGAGAGCCAAGCAGATCAAAAACGAATCCCGCGAGCAGGCCAAGACCACCAATGCCGTTATCCAGGCTTTGCAGATGGTGGCTGCCGAGGGTGACGGCACTATCCTGATCTCGCCTTCCGGCTATCAGCTTTATTGATTCGAGTCCCCTTCCCGATTGGTTAAATTGCTCTCATTGCCGTCACGATGGGAATTACCGGGTTGTCAAAGCCATCGCCTATGGCTACACTGCAGTTACTGACAGCGTAATCAAGTAGAAGACAACCAATGGACCTCTGGTCGACCCTCTTACTGTTTGCCCTGATGTCAGGGATTATGGGATGGTGCATGACACCATTCCTTAATGGCATTATCTGGTTTTGCGACTGGCGGGACGGCAACAACATCGACTGGGGGCTCGAAACAGCATTTACCGTCGCTGTTCCCTTCGCCTGGATGTTCGCGCTTTTCGAAATCATAATCCTCTACCACCGCTAGGAAGCGCTCTTTGCCTTCCCTGCCTCCGGACTGCTCGGCGAGCTCGGCGAGGATATCCACCACCTCCCGGGCCGAATCGATCTGGGTGAGTCGAGCCCGGAAAGGGGCGCTGTGCGGAATGCCTTTGGTGTAATGAGTGAGATGGCGCCGGGACTCGTTGGTGCCCACGCGGACGCCTTTGTAATCAATCAGGCCCAGGGCATGCTGAACAGCGCAGATCAGGCGCTCGATGGTGTCTGGCGGGTCGTCCAGCTTCCCCTCGTCCAGATATCTGGTGATTCTCGGAATCAGCCAGGGGTTGCCCAGGGTCCCTCGCGCCACCGCCACTCCGTCGCAGCCGGTGATCTCGAGCAGGCGCTCGGCGTCCTCGGGCTCGAAGATATCGCCGTTCCCGAAAACAGGAATGGACAGAGCTTTTTTCACATGGGCTATATAGTGCCAATCGGCTCTGCCTGCGTAGCGCTGTTGCCTGGTCCTGCCATGCACTGTAACCGCCCGGGCTCCGGCACTTTCCATGAGCTCTCCGAACTCGACACAGTTGCGAGTATCGTCGTCCCAGCCAAGGCGGAATTTCACCGTTACCGGAATGTCTACCGTGGTGGCCACCGCCGAGACGATGGCCGCAGCCAGCTCGGGCTCGCGCATCAGGGCGCAACCGTCCTTGCCGTTGGTGATCTTGGGAACCGGGCAACCCATATTGATATCGACGAAGTCGGCTCCCCGTGCTTCGGCCGACCGGGCCGCCGCCGCCATCACCTCCGGCTCGTGCCCGAATATCTGGATGCCGATGGGATGCTCGTCCTCGGACAGGTCCATGAGGCGAGACTCGGGTCGGAAAAGCAATCCTTTGCTCGAGACCATCTCGGTGGCGAGCATACAGGTCCGGTCCACCCGCCTGACCATGCCGCGAAAGACGATATCGGTCACCCCTGCCATGGGCGGGACATAGACGCGACCGGGAATAGTCAGTGAGCCGATCTTAATGGGCACGGCAGGGACCTGCTTATAAGCGAGAAAGTCTCGATCAATTAGTTTACAAGAACAAGTCGCCCGGTTGTCAAACCGCAAAGCTATTACAATTCATATATCGTGTTCAAAAAGGTCCTTCCATGATCAACTCTCGAATCAGTCTGACCGTTATTCTGTCGGCAGCCATGAGCCTTATTGCCATCCCTCAGGCGCTCTCCTACGGCATCTGCAAGGTAAGCGGCCGGGTCACCGACGCCGAGACTCATCCTCTCAAGAATGTCGAGGTGGACCTCTGGGAAAAGGATGGCGTGCTTTCCCTGACCACCAGGACCAATCGCCGGGGCGAGTTCGAGTTCGAGCACGAGCCCTGCGGCCCCTGCTTTCTCGAGGTGACTGCCCCGGTAAAGACCGGTCTTTCCCAGGCGATCATCGAGGACGTTCCCGGCGACGACAGCCGCAGTTATCTTGTATCCCTCAAGCAGGGCTTTTGTGTGAGAGGCCGGGTCACCTCCCAGGGAAAGCCCTTGAAGGGAATCATCGTCAAGGTCTACAGCAAGGAGCACAAAGAGGACAAAAAGGAGCGCACCCACGGCGGCGGCGCCATTCTCACCGGTCGTGGTGGCGAGTTTCGAATTGTCCTGACACCGGGAGAAAAGACTGTAGTATTCATCAATTCACGGTATAAAGATGTGGTGCACCGGCGGGAAGCTTCGCTGAAAGTGGTCAAGGACATGACCCTTGCCGACGTGGAGTTGCCTGTCACTTCCCACAATTGAGAGGCGTCAATGAAACTTGCTCACTTCGATTGCCCTTTCGGGGCGGCAGGCGACATGCTCCTTGCCGGTCTGCTCGATGCCGGGGCGTCGCTGGCGGAGCTGAACAAAGCCCTGGCCGGTCTCGCCATCGAGCCTGATGCCGTCTCGGTGTCGACCAGCAAGGTCAGGCGTTGCTCTCTTGCGGCAAACAAGGTCGAAGTCCGCTGTCATGAAGGCGGTAACGGGGACCATCATCACCATGAGCATCATGGGCGAAGCTTCGAAGACATCCGGGCGATCCTCGAGTCATCGAGGCTGCCGGATGGAGCCAGGGACCTCTCTCTGGCGATCTTCGGCAATCTCGCCAGGGCCGAGGCCCACGTGCACGGAACTTCGGTGGAGGAGATCCACTTTCACGAGGTCGGGGCCCTCGACGCCATAGCCGATATTGTCGGCTTCGCCTTCTGCTATCACCAGCTCGGCATCGAGCGGGCCACGGCAAGCCCCCTACCCATGGGAGCCGGCGTGGTCAAGACAGAGCACGGGAACTTTCCTGTTCCGGGCCCGGCTGTGGGCTATCTCATCGAGCACGGCAGGGTGCCGACCTCGGCCCTGCAACTCCCTTTCGAATGTCTCACGCCGACCGGCGCGGCGATACTGACCACGGTGGCGTCATCCTGGTCCGGACTGCCGTCGTTCGCTCAAATTGACAGTATCGGATATGGTGCTGGCAGTCTCGATCCCGGCGACCACCCCAACGTCTGCCGCGTCTTTCTGGGTACCGCATCGAAGTCCGTCTGGAGCGAAGGCGACAGCGGGAGCTTCCTCTGCGAGCTGGTCACCGTCATCGAGACCGATATCGACGATTGCTCTCCCAGTGTTCTCGCCTACGCCTGCGAAAAGCTCTTCGAAGGAGGCGCCCTGGATGTCACGGTGACACCGACCGTGATGAAGAAAAATCGCAGCGGCCATCATATCAGTGTAGTTTGCCGGGCTGACCGGCGAGAGCAGCTGGCTTCCATCATGATGGCCGAGACCTCGACTATCGGTGTACGCTGTCACATTAGCGAGCGGCTCGTTCTGGAGCGGGATTTCGAGGTGGTGGAGCTTCCCGGCCCGGGGAGGGTGCGGGTGAAAGTAGCAAGCGACGGCGCCGGGAGAGTACTCAATCTACAGCCCGAATACAGTGATTGCGCCGATTATGCTCGAGCCCGGGAGATCCCTATCAAAGAAGTCTTCGACCTGGTGATTGCAGCTTACAAACAGAAGCCATGATCAAAATTCTTCCCTCCTACTTGTCGGCCGCTGCCCTGTCGCTCTTGCTGGCGTCGGCTCCCTGTGAGGCTCAAGTCTCCGTGGGAGAGCTTGCCAGAAAGCTATCGGCGGCCAGGATCCTTGAGACCGGTGTCAAGTTCGACTTGATCCGGCACGGCGATCAGATCGTTTTCGACGGCACACTCGATAGCAATCTTTCGGAGAAAACCAAGCGAAATCTCGCTTTTGCCATCGCCTCGGTGATCCTTCATGCCGACGCCGGGGCTACCAGAAGTGTGGTGACCCGTTTTCGCAATGCCAGCCATCCCGGCTCTTTTCAGGATATTGTCGTGACCGGCAAAGAGGTGGTCGGGGTGGATGCCGGCATCGAAGGCCGGGCACAGGCTGTCGATAAACTGCACGTGGTCAGTCTGGATGATGCCGAGAGTTCTTCAGTACGCGCCGGCAAATATGTCAAGTTTGCCCAGGAGATGCTCGAAGAGGACAATCCTTATGAAGCCGAGCATCTCTTTCAAGATGCTGTATCAATGTCTCCGGATACGGCTGCGTCGGATTCAGGGATTCTCAAAGGTCTCTGCGAGCTTGCCCGGTCCTTCGACCAGCGCGAGGATTTCGACGCCGCCGGGCGCACTTACCGCCAGCTCTCCGCCCTCCTGGACCGTAATCCTGACGGGCTTCCTATCGATGGGCTCCGGCAGATAGCCAGGTTTTACCGGGACCGTTCGGATTATGCCATGGCCCGGGAGGCGGCCCGGCGAATCGTCGATGTGGGCGGCAGGACACCGCTTGCCTCGCGCAAGCGTTATGGCGCCGATCTGCGTTTTCTGGCTTTCTGCAATCTCAAGCTCAATGATATAGCCCAGGCCAAGAAAGATCTGGAGCAAGCTCTCCTGTTCGTGAGAAATGTGGAGGGCGAGAGCCATCCGGAGGTAGCCCAGACCCTGGAGGATCTCGGTGACTGTTATGCTGCCGAGGGTAACAAGAGCCAGGCTCTGAGCTTTTACACCCAGGCCAGGGAGAGGTTCGATCGCTCCATGGCCGCCAGGCCGAAGAGTCACGAGCAGAGAGTCGAGTACGAGATTTATAGCGGTGCGGTCGGCCGTCTCAAGAAGAAGATTGGATCCTACGGCGGGGGCGGGCGCCCGTAGAGCCAAGGAGGCTGCTCCTGGTGTCTATATCAATACTTCAGACCGCCTCGACCTTGCAAAAGCAATAGAGAAATTGCTGAGTCGTGCCGAAAGGCGTTTGATGCTGTTCTGTGGCGTGCTCGACGAGTTGGAATCTGACTCCGAATTCGCCGTGAAGCGACCGGGCATCATATCGGACGATTTCCAGTCCACTGCATTTCTCCGGACCTTCCGGTCCGAAGGTGGCTACAATCACATGCCCGCCAGGCTTCACAGCATGAGCGACTTGCTCGATATAGGCTTCCCGGTCGGCCCGGGCGGTCAAGAAGTGAAACACCGCCCGGTCGTGCCAGATGTCGAAGTGACGCTCCGGAAGCTCGACTGTTCTTATGTCTTCGACCATCCACGTGACAGTGGACGCTTGGCTGCCCAGGCGCTCTCTGGTGTCTTCAACAGCTTTTTCGGAGATATCGAGCACGGTCATGTTGTGGTAGCCGCGCGCGAGAAGATCGTCGACGAGGGTCGACTCACCGGCGCCTACGTCGATGATGGTAGCGTCCGGATCATGGTCGATGGCCGTGAGAATGAGTTCGAGAGACTTCTCTAAGTGGGGCCGAAACCAGCTTACGGCGTTGGGCGCTTTTGTTCGGTAAATCTTATCCCAGTGCCTTTTCGCGTCCATGAAATCTCCGGGCTCTCAAGTGCGGGCGTTCATTGTATCTCATTGTCCCTGAAATTAACGTCTCCGAAACAAGTCGGCTCTAACCTTCGGGAATCGAGCGTTTTTTGTCGAGGAGTCATTTCTATGGATCATCTGTTTCTGTCGCCAGAGGGGGTGCAGCCCAACCCGGAGAATCCAGTCGGCGTCAGTGGGTCGGATATCGTCCCGGGGCGGATCCCTGTCTCGCTTGCTGCTGCTTCTGCGCAGGAGCGAACCGAGGCGGCTCTTCCCCAGCTCTCCATAGAGGAATTGCCGGTCTGTCACGGACCCGTCTGTGTGGGAGAGCACCGTTATGTCACTCTGACATCCAACGCCAGATACGCTCTGGACACCTTCGAATTGATGGACGGCAACAAGGACGGTTATGTCAACGAAGACGAGATCGCCTCGTTCGAAAAACGATTCGAAAGGACAATCGATCCGGGAGAGCAGAAGATTCTGGATGTTTATAAAGCCAATATCGACGGCTGGCAGACCCTGAGCAATGATGAGTGGGGTCGCGAGAGAAGCGGTGTTTCGAAAGAGGATCTATGGGCGGTACGCGAGAATGAGCAGGCCAGATCAACGGCAGAGGATGTGCGCCGGGTGATCGCCAGGCACTTCGATGAGATGGATAGCAATCATGATGGCGTCCTGAAGCCTGAGGAAATCAGACAATTCGCCGCCGAGAACGACTTCGAGCGACCGGTGAGCGACCTCTGGGCGGCGGAGATTCTACTTGCTGCTTCCAAACATCCGCCTTCCGAGATGCTCAAGCGCTCATTGCCATTTGGCGCACCCTTCTCGTTCTTCCACAAGACCGGTCTTGATCGTGCCAATGCCGAGCTTGCGGCGATCATGACCGAGACCGGTTTCGACTGGAGCGATCGGGAAAGAATCTCCCGCCAGAGATAATGCCGGGTCCCGCCCGGAACATATACGGACGGAGGGCGTCTCGAGAGCCATGGGAGACCTGCCATGCACGCTCGACAGTCGATTTCTACCTTGATCTGCGCTCTCACCCTGGCCATGGGTCTTGTTCCGGACCGGGCCTCTTCCCAGAGTCTGAGGTTGAGCAGACCGGAGCCGGCGTCCGCGCCCGCCTACAGTCTGACCACGGTGAGGACCACCCTGGCCAGACCCGATAAGATCGGCGATCTCGGCTCTTTCATAGAGCAGAGCTTCAAGACAGTCCCTCCACCTGCGCGTCCTGCCAGGCTGGTGGAATCCATCGCCTCGGCTTTTCCCGCCAACCTGGTCAAGCTCCAGGGGCGCGACATCGTGGTGATCATCGACAAATCCAGCTCCATGAGCACCAGGGACGTTCCCGGCGCCCTCAGCCGCTGGGATTGGACAGGCAGGCAGCTTACCGGTCTGGCGGGATCACTCAGCCATGTGCCGCGCTCGCGCCTGGACCTGGTGCTTTTCGACAATGATGCCCGTGTATTCGAAGGAGTCACCATGAGTGGTATCCCGGGAATCTTCTCGACCCACTCGCCATCCGGCGGCACAAATGTCACCCGCGCTCTCAAAGAGCAGATCGATCGGGCTTTCGTCCGTGGCTTCTCTCGTCCCCTGGTGATCGCCGTCATCACCGATGGTGCTCCAAGCAATGCCCGCTCTCTTCGCGAGCTGATCTGCCAGACGACTTTGAAGCTCGCCAGCCCGGATCAGCTCAAGATCACCTTCTTGCAGGTCGGCAGCGAGTCCCAGGGAAACAGGCTCTTGCCCCAGCTCGACAGAGAGCTCTCGAGAGAAGGTGCCCGGTTCGATATCGTCGACAGCAAGAGTTTTGCGGAGCTTAGCAGCCGCGGTCTGGCGGCTGCTCTCGTAGATGCAGTGAAATAACTACTGCCCGTAATAATTGAAAATGGGATGCTGCTGGACCACCGGATTGGCATAGCCGTTGCGAATGTCCTGCAATCTTTGCCGACCGGCCAGAGGTTGATTAGCCATTGTTTGCACCTGCATTTGCGCATTCTGGGCGCGAATCTGTTGTATCTCTTGCATTCTCATCTGCTCTATCTCTTGCATTCGCGCCTGTTGCATTCCTTGCATCCGCGCCTGTTGCATTCCTTGCGCCCGCATTTGTTGCCCTTCCTGGACGCCCTGGCGGAAGTGCCTCCCGAGCCCACCGCCCCTGTTGCGCCCGAGGCTGGTGTTGCCCCACCGGTCATCGCGGTCGTCGGAGCCCCAATTGTCGTCATTCTCCGGGGGAAGGTAGCCGTCCAGCCCGTTGCGGGATCGGATTGATGTGGCCCGGTAGCCGTTGGCGGGCTCTTCGCCGCCGGGGGTGCCATAGTGATAGCGGGCCATGGAAGCCGCATAGCCGTTCGGCTTGTTCGGATTGTCATCTCGCCAGTCCGCCAGAGCGCTTGTGGAAAGAGTCGAGCAGATGGCCGTGAGTGCGATCAGATATTTCAGTCTCAAGACGTCTCTCCGGCAAAGTATTCATCTTTGATTATAACGGTGCCCTCGTCAGTAGCGGGTGGCAGTCGCAAACCGCCCACTGCTTCTCCTCGTGGAATTCGTCAAGCTCATCGAGAGCTTCCTCGTGCTCGCTACTGTGGGTTCCGAAGACCTTTTCGGCTATGCTTACCATTTGTCGGTAGTCCGATTCGGCGGAGTCGAAGAGCGCCAGCGATTCGTATGCCATGGCTCGCTGGCGGAGCACCGGAATCGATTGCGCAGCTCCGGGTCCGTGTCTTCGCTCCAGATAGTCGATAATTCGAGTGCAGGTCTCGATATCCTGCCTGTGGAGGTGAAGCCCTTCATAAGTCTCGGAGATGTCTTCCACCAGCTCGATAAAGCATTCGAAATCGATGACATTATCCTTGAGACGGAGCTCCAGGGCTCGTTCTAAAAATCCTCGGGCTTTCTCGTACTTGTTGAGGCAGAGGTAGTAGTTACCCAGATCGGCTAGAGGACCGGCGATCATGTCGTCGATCGACGAGCGCCCATATTTATCTGCCTCTTCGGGGTCCGACAGGATTCTTTCGCCTTCCTGAAGGGCCTTATTCATGAGCTCGAGAAATCGCCTGTCGTTTCCGCAGCTCCTGGCATCGAGACCCTTGCAAAAATACTCGGACCACTTATCTTCGTACGTTTCCTTCTTCTCGACTATTTTACGCTTGGGCATATTTTCTCGGCATCGTGAAAGTTAACTCTGTTAGATGTCAGATGATAATCGACCGTCGGTTGGAATGAGCGAGCCTCGAGCTTAAATTATCTCAGACCATGTCTTTCGAGCTTGCTGCTAGAATCGGCAAACTCGCGGCTTACAGTCGCTTGGCAGCTTTCGGGAGCGAGGAGGCTTCACAGTGCAATTTTCGAGAGTACTTTCTTTAGCGTTGATTTCGTCCTTTTTTACAGGCATTTTTGCTCCCCTTCCGACCCGGTGTCAGGAGTCCTGGGACCTGGACAAGATGCCTGCCGACCGGACGGTCTTGCCCCTCACGCCACCGACCGAGAAGCCCATCGAAGTGCTCGATGCCCGGGACGTTAAGGCCCCGCCTGTCTTTCAAGTGAGAGCGCCGCGCCGGGCGCCCAATGTGGTGATCATCCTCACCGACGATCAGGGCTTCGGATGCTCGAGCACTTTCGGAGGCGTCATCCCGACCCCTACCCTCGACCGGCTGGCCAGGTCCGGTCTGCGTTACAACCACTTCCATTCCACGGCCCTCTGCTCGCCCAGCCGGGCGGCGCTTCTCACCGGCCGTAACCACCATTCGGTGAACATGAGCTCGATCACCGAAGGCGCCACCTCTTACCCCGGCGCAACAGGCATGATCCCCCGGTCCACCGCCATGCTTCCCGAGATTCTCCGGCTGAACGGCTACAGCACCGCTCATTTCGGCAAGGACCATCTCACCGCTGCCTGGGAGACGAGCCCGTCAGGGCCCCTGACCCGCTGGCCGACCATGCGCGGCTTCGATAAGTTCTATGGATTTCTGGGAGGCGAGACCAACCAGTGGTCGCCGATGATCTATGACGGAGTCACTCCCATCGAAAACCCCGGCAAAGGAGACCCGAACTATCATTTTCTCAATGATATGACCACGAAATCCATCGAGTGGGTAAGGGTCCAGCAGTCTCTCACCCCGGACAAGCCTTTCTTCCTTTACTTCGCACCGGGCGCGGTGCATGCTCCGCACCATGTACCGAGGGCTTATATCGAGAAGTACCGGGGCAAGTTCGACGCCGGCTGGGACGTGATCAGGCAGAGAATCTATGAGAATCAGAAAAAGCTGGGCGTCATTCCGCCCGGCACCCGGCTTGCTGCCAAGCCGCCCGGTATCAAGGACTGGAAAGATCTGTCCACCGACGAGAAAAAGGTATTCGCCAGGCAAGCCGAGGTCTTCGCCGGATATGTCGACATGATGGACGAGGAAATCGGACGCGTGGTCAAGGCTCTCGAGGATCTGGGCATTCTCGACAATACTCTGATCTTCTACATAGCCGGCGACAACGGCACCAGCGCCGAAGGCACCATGAATGGCTTGCTCAACGAGTCGACGTATTTCAACGGAGTTCCGGAGACGGTCGATGAGATGCTCAAGTATTACGATGACTGGGGCAGCCATGACACTTATCCGCACATGTCCGCAGGATGGGCTGTCGCTTTCGACACGCCTTTCACCTGGACAAAGCAAGTCGCCTCCAACTACGGTGGCACCCGCCAGGGTATGGTCGTGCACTGGCCAGGTGGCATCAAAGCGCCGGGCGGCCTGCGCGGGCAATGGCACCATTTCATCGATGTAGCCCCCACTGTGCTGGAAGCGGTCGGCCTTCCCGAGCCCCGCATAGTCAACGGAGTCGGGCAGAAGCCTATCGAAGGCGTGAGCATGGCTTATTCCTGGAATTCTCCCGGGGCTGCCGGCAGGCACGAGGTCCAGTATTTCGAGATCATGGGCAATCGCGGCGTTTATTGCGACGGCTGGTTTGCCGGCACCATTCACCTGACCCCATGGGGAGCGAAGCCTGAAAATCCGCTCAACGCGGACAAGTGGGAGCTCTATCATGTGGCTGAGGATTTCAGCATGAGCGAGGATCTGGCTTCTAAATATCCGGACAAGCTCGCCGAGCTCCAGTCGATTTTCATGGCGGAGGCGGTCAAGCATCAGGTCCTGCCCCTGGACGATCGCCGGATCGAGCGGACCAATTCGAAGATTGCCGGTCGCCCGGATCTCATGGGCGACAGAAAGTCTCTGACCCTTTATTCTGGCGCGGGCTTTCTTCTGGAGAACGGATTCATCAACACCAAGAACTGCTCCTTCGAGATCATCGCCGATGTTGATGTGAAAGGTCCCGGAGCTCATGGGGTTCTGGTCAGCCAGGGCGGGCAATTCGGTGGCTGGAGCTTCTATCTTCAGGATGGCAAGCCGGTCTACAGCTACAATTTCCTCGGACGGGAAATGTACACGGTCGGCTCTGACACGGCGCTCGAGCCGGGCAAGTCGACGATCAAGCTCGACTTCGCCTATGAAGGCGGCGCCAGGCGTGGTGCCGGTGGCACCGCCACGATCTCGATCAACGGCAAAGAATCCGGCTCCGGCAAGATAGGGCGCACCCAGCCCAATATCTTCTCCGCCGACGAGACTGCCAATGTCGGTATAGACCGCGAAACGCCGGTGGTCCCCGGGGCTTATGCCGACGAGGAGGCCAGCCGCTTCAATGGTGCCATCGAGAAGGTGACAATCAATCTCAAGTAAGAGCGATCACTGCTCTTTGGTCTCTAGCCCGGCAATCTCAGCTTGTGCTCGTTTGTGGTTCGGATCGATTTCGAGGATTTTCTTGAGTTGCTCGACAGCATCGTCTTTCTTGCCTGCCTTTTTCAGACAGAGGGCCAGACCCAGAAGAGCATCGGTCGAGCGGGGCTGAGCCTTTAGCACGTTCTGCCAGCGCTCGGCATCTCTCATGGCTCTGACGAATTCGGTCAGGTCGGCAATCTTTCGATTGATCTGGGGATCGGCTTTGAGCTTATACGCCCTGCGATATTCTTCCAGCGCCTGGTCCCGGTGTCCCTCAGCTTCCAGTTTGATGGCGAATTCTAAGACCGAATCGACAGACTTCGGATCGAATCCGGTGGCGACCATTGCTTTTTCTACCGCCTGCCGGGCTCGCTCGTAGCCCGGATCGGCGTTGTGAGCTTTCCTGTACCAGAGAAGGGCGCCCTCCGGATCGTCTTTGATCAGTTTATCTCCGATACAAAGGCAGGCGTCGGCAAGATGCCCTCTGATCACCGCCAGGGATCTGTCCGGGGACTGCTTGCAGGCCGCTTCAAAATGCTCGGCAGCGGATTTATAGTCACCAGCGGCAAAAGACTTCTTCCCGAGCTCGTACTCTCTGAGATTGTTAATCTCCCTGCCGGGAAGGGATTTCCAGTTCTTGCTGAAGTTGTTGTAGTCGAAGGTGAACTCGACTTCTATTTTGTCTGGAGCTCCCTCGGGAAGGGGGCGGAAAGGTGCTGCAGTCTCCACCGCTTCGATAGCTCTGCGGTCCTCGTCGGCAGAGCCCGAGCTCTGCGAGATTCGGACATTGGCTATGGTGCCATCTTTGTTGATCATCCATCGTGTCCTGGTCGAGCGCGACTCTCCCCGGGCCGGCTGCCATGCCGATCGAGCCCAGCGTTGCAGAGTCGCCATATAATCAGTGAAGTCGACACCCCTGGTGTGCCGCGTCCAGTTCGGCGGCCAGCTCTTGAGCCCGAGCTTGTCGACCAGCTGCTTTCTTTTTTCTCTGACTTCCTCGTTGGATTCGAGCTCCAGAATCTGGCTGTAGAGAATTATGGCTTCTTCCGGCTCTCCTTTTGCGGCGGCTTTCTCTGCCAGGGAAATGATCCCGGGCTTTCCCACCGGACCCAGAGCAAGACCCAGGGCATAAGAGTTGCCGCGCAGATTCTGATCATGAAAAATCGATCGACAAATGGCATTGCGGGCAGCGTCATGGTTGCTCTTCATGAGACTGATCCCGAGCCCGTAGTAGGCTTTTCCCAGTTGCTGGTGAAGGGCCTCGCAATCCGGGTCCTTTTTCAGGGCTGCTTCGAGAGTGGCTATGGCTACTTTATAGTTACGCTGCTTTAATAGCGCACCGGCCTGAGTGGCAACTTTCCGCGATGAAGATGTGCTGCTCTTTGCCGGAGCTGCCGAAACTGGAAAACAGGAGAGCCCCGCGACGAGCGCCAGGCTCACTGAGAGCCAGGCGCTCGTCGCGATCGAGCGATTGTGCTTAGACCGAGACAAGCTTCTCATCCTTCTCGAAGACGAGCCCTTCTTCGTCGGCGTCTATGAGGATAGTGTCGCCGTCTAAGAATTCGCCTTCGAGAATGTACTTGGCTAGCGGGTTCTCGATGTCCTTTTGAATCAGGCGCTTGAGAGGACGTGCACCATATACGGGGTCGTAGCCGTTTTTGGCGAGCCAGTCTCGGGCTTCATCTTTCGCCTTGATCTCCATCTTGCGGGTGACCAGCCGGCGATTCAGGTACATGAGCTGGATGTCGACGATGTGCTTGAGCTGGTCGGCGGTGAGGGCGTGGAAGACCACGGTCTCATCGATCCTGTTGAGGAACTCCGGACGGAAGCTCTGTCTCAGGGTCTCCAGGACTTTTTCTTTCATCTCCTCGTAGCCGGCGTCGGCGTTATCCGCCGATTTGAGCTGGTAGTCGAGGATATAGTTGCTGCCGACATTAGAGGTCATGATGATGACGGTGTTCTTGAAGTCGACCCGGCGGCCTTTGGAGTCGGTGAGGTGTCCTTCGTCCAGTACTTGCAAGAGGGTGTTGAAGACATCCGGGTGGGCTTTCTCGATCTCGTCGAAGAGGACGCAGGCATAGGCCCGGCGTCGGACCGCTTCGGTGAGCTGTCCGCCTTCGTCGAAGCCGATATAGCCGGGAGGAGCGCCGATCAGCCTGGCGACGGTGTGACGCTCCTGATACTCGGACATGTCGATGCGGACTATGGCCTGGTCGTCGTCGAAGAGGAACTCGGCGAGAGCCTTGGCTAGCTCTGTCTTACCGACACCGGTGGGTCCCAGGAAGAGGAAGCTGCCGATAGGGCGACCCGGATCTTTCAGTCCGGCCCGGGCGCGGCGCACCGCCGACGAGACCACCTCGATAGCTTCGTCCTGGCCAATCACCCGCTGGTGCAGGTGATCTTCCAGGCGGAGGAGCTTCTGGACCTCGCCCTCGAGGAGTTTGGTTACAGGAATACCTGTCCACTTGCCGACGATCTCGGCGATGTCCTCCTCGTCGATCTCTTCCTTGAGAAGACGCTGGCCGGAGCCGTGGGTGTGTTTGCTTTCCTCGTCCTTGAGCTTTTTCTCGAGCTCGATGAGCTTGCCGAATTTCAGTTCGGCGGCTTTCTGCAGGTCGGTGGCCCGCTCGGCTTGCTCGATAGCCAGCTTGGTGTCCTCGATCTCTGACTTGATCTGCTGAATCTTGTTGACGCCTTGCTTCTCTTCCTGCCACTGCCCTCTCAAAGTATCCGCGTCTTCTTTTATATCGGCGAGATCTTTCTCGAGCTTCTCCAGGCGCTCTTTCGATGCCGGGTCGGTCTCTTTCTTGAGGGCTTCCCGCTCGATCTCCATCTGGATCTTGCGCCGCTCGAGCTCATCGAGCTCGGTGGGCATGGAGTCGATCTCTATGCGGGTACGGGCCGCCGACTCGTCCACCAGGTCGATGGCCTTATCAGGCAGGAAACGATCGGTTATATAGCGGTCGGCAAGAACAGCGGCGCTCACCAGAGCAGCGTCTTTGATTCTGACTCCGTGGTGCACCTCGTATCTTTCTTTGAGACCGCGAAGGATGGATATGGTGTCCTCCACCGAGGGCTCGTCCACCATTACCTGCTGGAATCGCCGCTCCAGGGCCGGATCTTTCTCCAGGTGCTTGCGGAACTCGTCTACCGTGGTGGCGCCGATACAGTGCAGCTCGCCCCGGGCCAGGGGCGGCTTGAGCAGGTTGCCGGCGTCCATGGCTCCTTCGCCGGAGGCTCCGGCGCCGACCACTGTATGCAGCTCGTCGATAAAAAGGATGATCTCTCCCTGGGACTCGATCACTTCCTTGAGCACTGCTTTGAGGCGCTCTTCGAACTCGCCGCGGTACTTGGCGCCGGCGATCAGGGCACCCATATCAAGGGCGATGAGCTTTTTGTCCTTGAGACCTTCGGGCACATCGCCTTTGGTGATTCTTATGGCGAGGCCCTCCACAATCGCGGTTTTGCCGACCCCGGGCTCGCCCACCAGAACCGGGTTGTTCTTGGTGCGCCGGGAGAGCACTTGCATGACCCGCCTGATTTCGTCGTCTCGGCCGATGACAGGGTCCAGCTTGCCTTTTGCTGCTGCCTCGGTGAGATCTTTGCCGTAACGTTTAAGGGCTTGATAGGTAGCTTCCGGGTCCTGGCTGGTAACCTGCTGGTTACCCCTGATTTCGCTGAGAGATTCGAGAATCCGGTCCCGGGTGATCCCGTTTTGCTTCAAAATTGTGCCGGCGTGGCCGCGACCCTGGTCGGTGAGCGCCAGCACCAGGTGCTCGATGCTGATGAACTGGTCTTTGAGGCGAGAAGCTTCTTTGTCGGCTTCCTCCAGCATCTGCATGAGCTTGGAGGAGACACGAAGCTCGTCCTTGTCGGTGCTTACCGCCGAGCCTTTGGGTTGATTGGCCAGATAGGCCGAGACTTCTTCCTTGACCTTTTCGGGGCTGGCGTCCAGGGCTTTGATGATCGTGGAGGCCAGGCCTTCTTCCTGTTCGAGCAGCGAGAGAAGCAGGTGCTCCGGTGTTACCTGGGAATGCCCGAACCGGGTGAGGTGGTTTCGGGTGCCGGTAATCGCTTCCTGAGCTTTGTTTGTGAAACGGTCTAAGTTCATGGAAACTCCATAATGCGGATAGTCGTGTATATGGCTCCAGGGTTAGGTCCGCATTACCCCGCCAATTAGAATTATGGGGGAGTCAGGTTACACCCTGCTCATAAATCTACAATTTCTTTATAAGTGCCCGGTTTCCAGAGCAGCCCCCATGTTAGTTTAAATAATCCGATAGAATAGAGTCGCTATGCAGGAATTTGAGGACGACTACTACGCCATTCTAGGTGTCGAGCATGACGCAGCGCCCGAAGAGATACGGAAGGCGTATATCAGCCTGGCCAAACGCCTGCACCCGGACCGCTTCCCGAACGACCCGGAACAGCGCGAGATCGCTCAGAGACAGTTCGCCAAGGTGACCAGGGCCCACGATATCGTCAGCGACAGCGAGCGCCGGGCCGAGTATGACGCCCTGCTCATGCTCAAGAAGAAGAAAGAGAGCAAGGACAAGGAAGCTTCCGAAAATAACGGCGAGGGTGGGGTTTCCGAGGGCGGCGCCGAGGATATCGACAAGACTATCAAGATGACCGCCCTGGAGATGGGCGAGACGATCAATACCAAGTGGGCGAACAAGCATCTGGAGCGGGCCGACGACCTGCTCAAGCGCCGGCGCTATCAGGAAGCCGAGACCGCCATGAAGGAAGCCGTCAGGCTGGTCCCTAACGAGCCCCGTTATCACAATAAGCTCGCCGAGATTTATTATGCCCGGGGCTGGTTGACCCTTGCCATGACCGAAGTCCAGACTTCACTGCGCATCGACTCCCGGGATTCCACCGCTCGCAATCTCGAAGTACAGATCAAGGCTGCTTCTCGCACCCAGGAGTCGTCGAGAGCCAGTACCAAGACCAAGAAGGGTTTTCTCGAGCAAATCAAAGAGATACTTACCCGTAAGCTCTGAGGACGCTCCGACTATGAATGGAAAGCGAAGCCGAATAACAGGATACCTGTGCTTTTTCCTCTGCCTGACAGGTGGTACCCCATTCGGTGCGTCTCTGCCTGCTTTCGCTCAGAGTGATCCGGGCATCAGCAGGCTCGAGATTCGCGGGCCGGCGCTCCTCAATCCCCGGGAATCGGTGAAAGAGAGCTTGCTCAAAGGCTCGGTAGCCGCCATGTCGGGACGAACGCCATTCCTTTCCGGCTCTGTGGAGACGCTGCCGCCGGAAACCAAGATCGACTTCGTCATGCCCCCCGGCGTCTATCTCAATTCGGAGATAAGCCAGAAAGGCGACGAGTTCCTGGTGCGAATCGGGCGTGATGTGCTGGGTGAGGACGGTCGAGTACTGCTCCCGAAAGACTGGTATGCCAGGGGGCTCGTCACCCGTTCGGTGTCCCAGAAGCGTGGCGGCCGGGACGGCTATGTCGAAGTGGAGTTCGACAAGCTGGTGAGCCCGGACCGGCAATACGAGGTCGATTTCAACGCCAAGTTCTCCACCAAGGACAGCAAGCTCAAAACAGTCACCAAGCTAATTGCTATCGACTCCGCCTATGTCGGAATTGGTAGCGCTGCCGGTGCCCTGGTCTCGGTTCAGCTCACCGGTATCGGTGGCGCCATAGCCACCCAGGGGTATTCGGTTGCCATCGGTGCCGGTGTCGGAGCGACTATCGGGCTGATCGGAGCACTCAAGCGCAAAGGCGATATACGAGGGCTATGTCCGGGTGATCTCCTCAGTCTCACCACCGCCGAACCCATAAATTTACCGGGATTCGACCCGGAGCAATTTCAAGAAGAGGAGCCGGTCAAAAAACTCGAGGGTCTCGATCTGATTATTACAAGGGTCGACTTCATGAAGACTCCCTGGAAAGACAAAAAGGCTCGTTTGCTTCAGCTTCAGGTGGATGTGAAGAACCGTTCCCGGAGAAATTTCCACTTTTTCGATCTTGTGGTGGAATCGGAGCAGCACCAGCAATACCCGCAATACATGCAACTGGAAGGCGGAATGGTCAGGCCGAACGCCACCGGCACCGGAAAAGTTACTTTTATTGTCGATTCTCCAAAGAAGAAGTATTCCCTGGTGTTTCTCAGCAGGACCGACGGGCGGGTGCTGAGCAGGGTGCCCATAAATTAAAAGTGCGGTTTTTCCCCCTTACTACTGGTATTAATTCCTAAATAACGCTAATATAAGGCGGTCGGTCATTAAAGCCGACTAAGAAGAGAACCGATCTGTTTCTAAACCACCTGTACTGAATTTTCACCCTCTCGCGGCACGGTAGCTGCGACCAGAGAGCGATACGGACACGGAAAGCGTTGGCGAAGCGTGTGAGGGATATGGCAAAGGGGGAATCCGATGAAAGCCCATTTGACCCAGATGTGGCAGTCTATTCATGGCCAGTCGAGGCACCGCCAGGCTGAGAGCCAGCTAAGAAAACTCCAGGGCCAGAACGTCCAGCTCGAGCGCCAGCTCAAGGAAAAGGAGCGGGAGATAGACCGCCTGCGCCACCAGCTTGCCAACTGCGAAGCCCGGCTCCAGGAGATGATGGGTACCGACGTGCTTACCGGTCTTCCCAACCGTCATGTCTTCAAAGAGCATCTCACCCATTCGCTCAAACGCGCCTTGAGGCTCGGCTATTCGCTCTCGCTGATGATCGTGGATATCGATCATCTGCGCGATATCAACCTCAAGTATGGTCACGAGGTCGGAGACCAGGTCCTGGTCGAGGTCGGCAAGATCCTGATGAGCTCGGTCCGCGAGATCGATATGCCGGCACGCTGGGGCGGCGAAGAGCTGGTGGCGGTACTCCATGAGACCGACTCGGACGGCGCTCTTGTAGTGGCGGAGCGGGTCAGGCGGCGTGTCTCGATGCTCGAGGTGGCCGATCCCAAGACCGGCCAGCCGATCAAAGTGACAGCCACCCTGGCAGTATCCAACTATCCATTGCACGGCAACGAGCCTCAGGACCTTCTGGAATCGGCTCTCGATGCTCTGGTGGCAGCCAAAGAGAAAGGCTGCAACAAAGTTCTCGTGGCTCGGAAATAAATCTGGCTTACATGAGACGGACTGAGCTCAAGTGTCGTTTCCGGAATCATCGTTTGTGCTTCATGTGGGTCTTCTGAAGTAACCATCAGGATTCTTGCCCGGAAAGTCAGTTTCATTGCTGTCTTTGTCTTGTTTTTGTTGCAACAATGTTATAGTCGGCCGCTATTATTCACCTGCATGTAAAAACCGCTCTGGAGAGACGCCGGTATATGGAGTCTACTAATCTGTTCGATCTTCGTTAATAGCTATCTGAGGCGTTGTACAGTGGACGCAACCCATCGAGATGATCTAAGAGGCAAATTGCCGGGCGAAGCAGATGAAAGATTGCTTTTTGAAATCTTCTCTCCATCATTCTCTTCTGAAATTTCCGGACGGCCAAAAGTTTCGCTCACATGGCTGCGGGCTGTAGGAATAAGACCTGCCTTATCGTGTTAGGAGCAAGGAAGATCGGCCGGCCGTGAACAAGAAGTCGATGCCGAATTAAAAGTTTGCAATCCATTGAATAAGGAGGTGTGTCCGCCTTCAATTGTTGGTGCTTACTCCACAAGAGGACGGACACATGACAAGCATACACGATCTTCGTTTTTTCTCCTTGAGACAGTACAAGAGAGCCGGGAGCCCTGAATTGGAAAGACCAGGCCAGTGCCCGGACTGCGGCAGCGAGAACTGCTTCTGGAAGAATGGTGCATACATCCGGCAGGTTCGAGAGGGAGAGCTTCATTCGCCGGTGAAGGTACCGCGCTTCAAATGTCGATTCTGCCGGCTGGTAGTCTCGGTGCTCTTAGGATTCCTCATTCCCTACCGTCGCTACTCCAGCAAGACCGTGTCAGACGCCATTGGCGAGTACCTGCAGGGGTTCACGAGTTACAGGCGAGCGGCTAGAGAGGTATCCGCGGACAGGCACGAATTGCCGCAGCCCAGCCCCAGCAGACTATTCGAATGGGTAGACGACTTCGCTCGGCATGGCAGTGGCACGATAGGCATGCGGATTCATCGAGCTTGCCTACGAGCGCGAATCGAGAGCAATCTGGGCAAGACTGCTCAATGCCCGAACTCTGATAAAGCGCATTCCGAGGGCAAATCGCAACAACTGGATGTGACAGCCACGATCGTGAATGAGTCGCTGGCGCTGGTTAAGTCGACGCAGGTACTACGATTATTGAGCAAAAAAGTCGAGAAAGGCTATGATGGGCGCCCGGTCTGGCATCTTGACCCGAGCTTTGAGAAGAAAGCGAGGAAACATGCCGAGGCGATGTATGAGAAGGCGCACGGGAAGCCTTTCAAGCAGACGTGGTAGCGTCACCTGTGAAGGTTTTCTGCTGCTGGGTCCGTTGCCGCAAATAGTCGAACCAAAACACTATCCATGCAGCAAAGAGAGCTGTCCATGCCGCTATTTGCCCAGCGTAAGCTCCCTTTTGTTGCAGCCAATCCAACAAAAGCAGTTGATACCACAAATGGCGCCATTGATCCTTTTCATTTGGGCCGGGGCGAAACTCCTTTGCTATTAACTGGCTTGGATATTGCGGCTTTCCATCAGCGCTTGCATATGGCGTGCCAAAAATACGGCCTTCAGAATTATAACTCCACACATAGCCAGGACCATCTGAAAACGACGCAGGGATATCGCTTAGCACAGATACGCTCTGCACGCGGCCGCTCATGTCAGAAATGAATAGACCACTGAAAGCTAAGACGCTGCCTAGTGTTGCACAAAGCAGAGCCACTATGATAAGTCGCCAGCGCACTTTGACCATTGGGCGATTTACAAGCATGATTCTGACTTCCCTAGTTGCAAAGCCACTTGCAATAACCATTTTGCGAATCTGGCCAGCCGTTGTAACCATAGGCGGTGCAAACCTTACCACTCGTCTGAGTGAAAACAATCGTATATAGCCATTGTTGAGTAACCTCAGACCAGCGCCTTGTCAGCCGACAATTAGCCGGATTCACATCACAATCGTTGATACACTGTGGGCAAGGCGTTGGCCCTAAGTCTTCTGCTTTGAGTCCGCTCGGATCAACCTTGCTGATCGGGTTATTGTCTACATAAGTATATGGGTTTGGAACTTGTGGTACGCCTCTGTCCACCTGGATTGGCCGTTTCGGTGCGTTGTGAATAGACAAAAAATTTGGATTCAGTGGTGCGCCAGGTGCTGACTCGTTTTCTGGCGCTGCCAAACCTTCAGGATTCTGTGAAATCCTGTCGAACATTGGATCATCAATTGGGTCGTGATTGAGCCACCGTCCAAGTTTCGGCGAATACAATCGGTGTCTTGTTATGTACAACCCACTCGGCTTGTGATAGAAGTACCCGGCGTAAAGGAAGTCTGAATCAGGTCCAGTGCCTGCGATCCGCGTGACATTCCCAAATGGATCGTACTTGTATTGAGCAACAATGTTGCCGCTCTCATCCGTCATTTCCGTGACGGAACCTAGATGATCTCGTGTGTAGAAATACTTCGTGCTTCCGATTATTTCGCCCCAATTGAAAAAGCGTTTGGTCACTGCGCCTGTCCCGTCGCGTTCTTCGCAAAGTCGATCACCGGAATAAACAAACTGTCTGACGGAGCTGTCTGGCTCCACAATCTTCGCTATTCGGCCCCAAGGGTCATAGGTTATGGCGCTATTGCTGTCCTCAACCTGCGCGATTAATTGCTTTGCTTCCTCACGGGTTTTTACGGCCTTAGCTTGTTTTGGCATTGCCTCGTTTGCTGCTGGATAAAGTTCTTGCTTGGCCGGATCAGTCCTTGCCGGGGACTCAAATTTGTCTGAGGCGGCTTTTATAGCGGAGGTTTGGAGCAAACCATTGCTAGCATTAGCGGCAAAGCAAGTGCCAATTACCATTGGGGCAATTGCCACGGACAGTAAAGCAAGCCAGGTTTTACGTCCTGCCGGAAATGTTGTTTCCTTCTTCGCTTTGCGTGCTTTCTTCATGACTAATCCCCGGAATGCTGGAGGGCTTCAACATCAGTATGGTACTGCCTTTTAGACACTTATTCCCAACATCTCATATAAAATCACGCACTGTCAAGGGGGTTGGATATAGCGAAACCCAGCTTTTCATGCGGGTTTTCGTAAATTTTGCCAAGCAAGTTATTTTCTCCGGTCGTCCAAAAGCTCGACCACATGGACGCCGAGGGCATCAGCCACCCTCGCGATTTTCTTGATTGACGGATTTACTTCAGCACGCTCAATGGAGCCAATATAGGACTTATCGAGCCCGGATTCAGCAGCCAACAGCATTTGGGACCACCCCAACTTAAGGCGATACTGGCGGACACGCTTACCAAGCGTTTTTACTACACGAGTCTCTTGATTCATAGACCTCAAATGTCCGTGAACCAAGGGATATCGTCGACCGAATATATTCGGTCAATTTATCGGGAGAATGGCGCAGTGTAAGGCAAACAGGGCATATTGTTAGTGAGCAAAGCAGGCACGCGCTGATGAAATTAGAACATGAGTGGAACGGTATGGGCCACCCCATTGATGCATTTCTGGCAGCGGTCAGACGCATGTGGAACGTGGCACCCGAGCAGGCGGAGAGAATCTACCGACAGGCAGAGAAACTTGCCGAGCAAGAGGCTGGCAAGTCCAGCCCGTTAGCCGGTGTTGTACTGGTCGACCTGATGAGGTTTTACGAGCATCAGGGCAGGGACGAGGAGGCAGAGCAAGCCTGGGAGCAGATCCGGCGCGTGGTAGTGGAATTCATTGAGAGGCGGCCGGAGATTTTAGAGACGTCCAGAAGGTGAGAGTACCCCAAAAGTGGCTTGGACTGCCGAATTATCCGACGCTGGGGGGGCGAGGCGGAAAAATCGCTGAAAAATTCGAATCCGAAAACCTTTGTCTGGCGAGGCTTTCGGGATGAATTGCGGAGGCAGTGAAACATAACAAGTATTATCAGGACCGAACGGCGTAGCCGCCGAATTGGCATTATCTGGCGTGTTGCAAAATGGCTGAGATCTGGTTCTCTTTTCTATGTTGCCGCTGCGCGGCTGGCCCCGACCACCCGCCCCTCCTCCGCCGTCCTCCCCGGCTCGTTGCTAGGCGCGGCCAGCGCCTCGCCTATACTCTATACTAGTAAAGAGCCATAATTTTGAGGCGTCGCCGTGTCCGACCAGGTGAAAACAACCGATGCTGTAAAAGAAGGCAACCAGAGGGCTAACAACCGCCTGGAGAAAGCCTCTGACGCGCCTGCAATCCGCAATGCCTCAAAAGACCAGGTAGACAATGCCGCCGCCCAGAATCCAATCAAAACAAAGGGCATGACCGAGGTTGCTTACAAGGACGGGTACGTAGACGTCCCGGATAAGCGCAGCATGGAGCTTGAAGCCCTCGATGAGAAGGGAAACAAAGTAACCATCGACAAGAACAGCACGAAACGACAAAAGGACATCTGCCTAGATCCCCATCCCACCCGCCTGATGCCTGCCATGACCGAGGAGATAGAGGCGAGAATAAAGGCGAGGATGGAAGGAGATAAGCCAGCTTCGAAGAACGGCAACGGGAAAGAAGCTATCGCCGACACAGGAACGCTTAAGGCAATTGCAGGAGATGCCGGCCTGCCACAAGAAAAGCGCTTGCTTGCCGAGCAATACCAGCAGATGCGGGCAGCTTCAAAAGCTCACGGCCACGGGACAGAGGTTATAGACAGGACAGCCACGGAAGTACTTGGACCCGAGCTTAAGGCGCTCAAGGCAAGAGATCCGCAGGAAATCTATGGAGAATACATAGCGAGTAATCCGGCTGACGACCCTTATGCTGCCAGCGATAGCCTGCCGGTGATAAAGGCAGCAGATAAGCCAATGCTCCAAGGGCACGTATCCGAGCCAGAGATAACAAACACACCCGAAGGCTGGCTTACTGTCGCTCAGAAGATCGCACAATTGCCGATGGATAAGCAACTCGAAGTGATTGGCTCAGGCTTAATGGCCGGTATCGAGCAATACCAGCACGACGAGCGAGAGCGAGCCTGGGGCCAACTAATCGGCACCGTCCAGGGCACCGGCGAGGTATTACAAGGACTGGCTAAAATAGCTGATTTCGGCGCGGCATGCATTCTCGGAGACAATGAACGAGCCGGAAAGATGGGGGAAGAATTCGGCGCCGCCATCGGTCAGACCATAGTTGGCGGCGTCCGGCTCTTTCAAGCAGCCGATCAGTATCTCTACAACATTGGCTACACGGGCGACTATGCCAAGCCTTTTCGAGATGTTGTAGCAGCAGGCCAAAAGCTAGACGAGCAATGGAGCCAGTTTCCGCCTAGAGAACAAGAACGAATCAAAGCAAAACTGATCACCGAATTGCTTGCAGGCGGCGCTATCGGTGCCGGTGGAGCAGGGACAATACAAAAAGCCTCCAAATTCACCGAAATCCTAGACGCCGTTGCAGTCGAGGCTAAAGCCCTCCATGCCGCTGCAAAACCAGGCATCAAAAAGGCGGTGCAGGCGGTTAATAACGCCGTGGATGAGCTTATGCAGCCGGTGGGTGACACAGGAATGGGCGTGAAGATGCCGATTCCGAAAGACCCTTTGAAAGACGAAACCAAGATGCTAATGTCCAAGGCTGACGATACAGACATAGGACCGAAGCGCCCGGAAGGCGGGAGACCACGAGAGCCAGTGCCTGAAAAGTTTAGAGCATCACCTGAATTTGTAGCCAGCGTAAAGCACGTATTGGCACGACTTTCTGAAGGGGAGAGAGAGTTTCTTGCTAAGCATGATGTGGCGATAAAGCCGATTCGGCAAATTTCAGACAAGTATCCGAAAAAAGGAAACTTAGGTGCCTGCTATGATCCGTCAGAGAACACCATCTACGTGGGTGAGAAAGTCCTTCGGTACGGCGAAGTTGTACCAAATTACGATCTTGATTTCGGATTTCGCCACGAATTCGGTCATGCGTACAATGCAAAATTTGATTCATTGGGTCATTACGTATCTGAATTGCCTGAATTCAGAACAGCATTGAAACAGGATATCAAAGGCATTTCGGCAGAGAAACTTGAAGAATTGCAGCTTGATTTTTCGACACTTGAAGAACTACGAGATGAAGTGTTTGCGGACATGTACGCTCATGCGACAGGCTTACAATCAAGTAATCCGCGATCAGTGCAAATGAAGGAGCTGTTTCCAAACTGCTTGAAGTATGCAAAAACGAGGCTGCTGTAGATGAATAAAGAAGAATTAGAAAAGAAAAAAGCCGATCTCCTGAAAAAACTTGAGGAAGAACCGCCGTTCGATAAAGAACAATTCGATGCCAAAATGAAAGCAGCGAGAGGCACAATGATCGAATCCGCAATGATGATGGACAATGGCGAGATAGCCGGGAAGACATGGTGCCATGGTCATGAAGGCGTAATTGGAGATGATTGGTTCACGGTTATGCCAAACGACAAGGACTATGAAAAAGCCAAGTCCTATTACGCTTTAAGCAAGCCGGGCGATAAGTATTCCGTCGTGAAAAAGTGGATCGATGATGACTGGGTTGTTGTCGAAGAGAAAAGACCTAACAAGCCAGAAACCGGAAAAGCAAAAACCGCTTAATGGGCTATGTCCACTGGATATCGAAAACCTCGACTCCACTGACTTTCCGGGCTATACTCCACTCGATGAGTGATACCGCCCACGATTATCAGACTAATGTATCAGCCAACACGGAAGGGCTGGAAGATTTCTTTGAAGCAGAGGTAGTGCCTGGGACTACTGAGGGCTACCAGGTAGGGCCTACCGACGGGATACCGGTTAAGGAAGCAGCCAAAATCCTTGGCTTGTCAATGAAAACAATAAAAGACCGGCTCCGCAAAGGCACTTTGTCCGGTTATAAAGTACAAGAAAAATTTGGCGCGAAATGGATGGTACAGCTTGGTACGGAGTACCAGGTACTCCCAGGCGCTGCCGAAATTAGTAGCACCTACCCCACAGGTTCTACCGAGTCGGTAGCCGGTCTGCTTTCGCTTGTTGAATCGAAAGACCGTGAACTTCAGGCAGCCATTTTTCGCAATGGCTACTTAGAGGCACAACTTGCAGAGCGAAACGAACACCTCAAATTACTGCCGGATCTAGAGAAGAAGGCAAAAGAATCTGAGCTGCTTCAACAGCAATTCTTCTTTCAGCAATGTTCTGACATACACCCAAAGCGCTGGATAGGTAAAACGAACAGCCGTCTCACAAACCCACCAACCTTTTCGAAGCTCATCCTCAGTGCATTCTGAAGGACCTGGGTTAAACATGATTCCGAGGTCGTCTACCGAATATCCTTCAAGTTGTTGAATGCCTGGGTTCATGTGCTTCGCCAAGCAAAGCTCTTTGTACCAGCTATAGTGATGATTTACCGTCTCATCATCGATCTCATCCTTGCTGAAGAGACGTTTCAATCCGTGTTGTGTTCTAGCCCAAACATCTAAAAGCTTGTCTTCGGAAGTTGTTTGTAGCCAAGTCTGTGCTCTAGATTCATCGTAAACGCACCAGAAACGGCATCTTTTCAGCCGGTGCCGATTGCTGTTTGATGGAAGGGTTGGCAAACAGCGGAGGCGGTTAATGGGAATCAATAGAGCTGGAGCAAGAGATATCGGGAAGGAGGA
>Ga0226835_1000629_pt1 | contig 32496 bp, 26 predicted proteins | sample LAC_MetaG_1_FD_163627 | JGI IMG/M metagenome (GOLD analysis project Ga0226835, IMG submission 163627) | Anaerobic ammonium oxidizing microbial communities from anammox membrane bioreactor (MBR) in UC Berkley, California, United States -... | ecosystem: Engineered > Bioreactor > Anaerobic >...
TCTCCAGGTGGGCCCCCGACGGGGTGCACACGGCCACCACGTCGACGGCCGGATCCGCCACGAGCGCCGCCACGCTGTCGAACGCCCTCACCCCGTGCTTGGCGGCCAGTGCCGCGGCGCCCGCGGGGGAACGGCTCGCCACGCCGACCAGGTGGGCGCCGACCGTCCTGCCGATGGCGTCCACGTGCGCCGCTGCGATGTTGCCCGCGCCAACGATCCCCACGCCGTACTCGTCGCCTGCAGTGTTCATCCTTGGAGGGCCTCCGATCGGTGCCGAACGTTATCATCCCGCGCTGCCGGCGCGGACGCCGCCCCGGGGTGGGGCCGTGTCGTCCTCGCGGGGTTACTATCTGGGCAAGATGTTGGGGCGAGAGCGTGGCCCGCAGCGCGGGCAACGGGGGCCAGGCCGGGCGTTCGACCCGCGACCGGCGCGGCGTGGCTGCCGCCTGCCGGGCGGGCGGCCCCGGGGGTACCGCCGACCCCAGGAGGTGGAGTTCCCGCATGGGTGTGACGCTGACGTCTGAGCGAGAAGCGGCAGGGCCGGACGCCGCTTCGAAGGTTAACGACTTCTCCCTGGTGGTGGCCACCGCGAACGGCACCGGCAGCCAGACGGCCAACCTGACGCTCCTGCGCTCGTTCTTCAAGATGGGCATCCCGGTGCACGGGAAGAACATCTTCCCGTCGAACATCCAGGGGCTGCCAACCTGGTACCACATCCGCGTCAGCAAGCACGGCTACGTCGCGCGCCGCGAGTCGGCCGTCCTGGTGGCGTTCAACGCCGCCACGCTCCACGAGGACGTCGCCGCCCTGCCGGAGGGCGGGGTCGTGATCCACAACGCCGACCTGCGCCTGCGGCCGGAGCGGGCCGACCTCACCTACTACCCGGTGCCCGTCAAGGAGCTCCTCGGCGGGGTCGACGTCAAGGGCAAGATCAAGGAGTACATCGCGAACATGACCTACGTTGGCGTGGTCGCGCACCTCCTGGGCGTCCCGCTCGACGTGATCGAGGAGGCGCTCGGCCACCACTTCGGCAAGCGTCGGAAGCTCGTCGACAGCAACCTCGAGGTCGTCAAGCTCGCTCACGCCTGGGCACAGGCCAACCTCGAGAAGCGCGACCCGTTCAGGGTGGAGCCGATGGGCGCCACCTCCGGGCTGATCATGATGACGGGCAACGAGGCCGGCGCGCTCGGCAGCGTCTTCGGCGGCGTCAGCGTCGCCGGTTGGTACCCCATCACCCCGTCGACCAGCTTCATCGACTCGCTGCGGGAGTACCTCGGGCGGCTGCGGCGCGGACCCGACGGCAGAGCGACCTACAGCGTCGTGCAGGCCGAGGACGAGCTGGCCGCCATCGGCATCGTCGTCGGCGCCGGCTGGGCGGGCGCTCGCGCCGTCACCGCCACGAGCGGCCCCGGCATCTCGCTCATGGCGGAGTTCCTCGGGCTCGCCTACTACGCCGAGGTGCCGGCCGTGGTGTGGGACATCCAGCGGGTGGGCCCCAGCACGGGCTTGCCCACGCGCACGAGCCAGGGCGACGTGGCCTTCTCGTACTACCTGGGGCACGGCGACACGAAGCAGGTCCTGCTCTTCCCCTCCTCCATCGAGGAGTGCTTCGAGTTCGGCTACAAGGCGCACGACCTGGCGGACAGGCTCCAGACGCCGGTGCTCGTGCTCTCCGACCTGGACCTCGGCATGAACAACTGGATGGGGGAGCCGTTCGAGTACCCCTCGGGGCCGCTCGACCGCGGCAAGGTCCTGAGCGCGGAGGAGGTGGACGCGCTGCCGAGCTTCGGGCGTTACCGCGACACCGACGGTGACGGCATCACCGCCCGCACCATCCCCGGCAACGAGAGCCCACGCTCGGCGTGGTTCGGGCGGGGCACCGGCCACGACGAGAACGCCAAGTACTCGGAGCGCCCGGAGGACTGGGTGAAGAACATGGACCGCCTGGCGCGCAAGTTCGACACGGCGCGCACGCTCGTTCCTCCCGCGGTCGTCGACCTGCGCCCCGGCGCCAAGCTTGGCATCGTGGCGTACGGCACCACGCGCTACGCCATCGAGGAGGCGCGCGACCTGCTGGCGGCCGCCGGGGTGGCCACCGACTTCATGCGCCTGCGCGCCCTACCCATCGGACCCGAGGTGGGTGAGTTCGTCGCCGCGCACGACGACGTCGTCGTGATCGAGATGAACCGCGACGGGCAGCTAGCCGCCATCTTGCGCGACGAGCTGCCCGAGCAGGCGGCCAAGCTCGTGAAGATCGCCTACCTCGACGGCATGCCGCTCACCGCGGCGTGGGTGGCGGAGCGCCTCGTTTCGCACCTGGAAGGGGAGTGACCAGCGTGGACAGACCGGCAAGCACCCCGAAGGTGAACCGGGTCGGGCTCGGCAAGCAGGATTACGTCGGAAGCCCGTCGACCCTATGCAAGGGCTGCGGCCACAACTCGGTCGCCAGCCAGCTCGTGCAGATCGCCTACGACCTCGACCTCAGGCCGCAGGACGTCATCAAGCTCTCGGGCATCGGCTGCTCCAGCAAGTCGCCCGCCTACTTCCTCGGCCAGTCACACGGCTTCAACTCGCTGCACGGCCGCATGCCGTCGCTCGGCACCGGCGCGCTGCAGGCCAACCACACCCTGCGCGCCATCGGGATCAGCGGCGACGGCGACACGGGCTCGATCGGCCTGGGCCAGTTCAAGCACGTGATCAGGCGCAACGTGCGCATGGTCTACATCGTGGAGAACAACGGCGTATACGGCCTCACCAAGGGGCAGTTCTCCGCCACGTCCCCCGAGGGGCACGAGCTGAAGTACGCCGGCACGAACCAGTTCCCCGCCATCGACATCTGCCTGGAGGCCATCGCGGCGGGTGCGGGCTTCGTGGCGCGGACCTTCGCGGGCGACGCCAAGCAGGTGCGCGAGGTCATCAAGGCCGGCCTCTCGTTCAGGGGAACGGCCGTGATCGACATCATCAGCCCGTGCGTCGCCTTCAACGACGAGCCCGACTCCCGCCACAGCTACGCCTACGGCCGCGAGCACGAGCGGGTCCTGCAGGAGGTCGGCTTCATCCCCGCGCAGGACGAGATCTACATAGACGACTACGACCCCGGCTCCACGCAGGTCGTCGAGCTGCACGACGGTGCGCGCATGACGCTCCGCAAGATCGAGGCGGGTTTCGACACGGCCGACCGCGTGAAGGGCATCGCGCGCCTGCTCGAGGCGGACGCCGCGGGCGAGCTGCTCACCGGCATCGTCCACTACGACGACTCGCGGCCCTCCCTCGCCGAGGTCAGCGAGATGAGCGAGACGCCACTGTCGATGCTCCCTGACGCCAGCCTGCGGCCGAGCGCGGCGGCGCTCGACGCGTTCCTGGCCGGGCACGCCTGAGCCGAGCGGCGGGGGACGACCCCGGGAACGAGGCCGGTCCGCTGCGGCTGGTGTGGGTGAGCGAGACCTTCCTACCCAAGGTCGACGGCGTAGTCACCCGCCTCACCGCCACCCTTGGAGCGCTGGAGCGGCTGGGTCACGAGGTGCTGGTGCTGGCGCCGCCGGGCGCGCCCGGACGACACGGTCGGCACCGGGTGCTGGCCGCGCCCGGTCTTCCGTTCCCGTGGTACCCGGAGCACCGCGTCGCCCTACCGGCCGCCCGGTTGGCGCGGACGGTGAGCGAGTTCGCGCCCGACGTGGTGCACGTGATCAACCCCATCTTCTTCGGCGCCTGGGGGGCCGTCCTGGCGCGGCGGCGCCGCTACCCGCTGGTGGCCAGCTTCCACACCGACCCGAAGGTCGTCGCCGACCTGGGCCTCGGTCTGGTGCGCCGACCCCTCGAGGTCCTGGACCGCGAGGTGCACAACCTGGCGCACCTCAACCTGTGCACGAGCCCGCAGATGATGAGCCTGGCGCGGGGGCTGGGCGTCAGGCGCGTGAGGTTGTGGCGGAAGGCGGTCGACACGGAGCGGTTCCACCCCCGTCACCGCAGCGCGGCCATGCGGGTGCGCCTGAGCGGCGGCGCGCCGGACGCCCCGCTCGTCGTCTACATCGGCCGGGTGTCGCGCGAGAAGCGGGTCGACGTGCTGGCCGACGCCGCGTTGGCGCTTGCCCCGGAGGGGGTGCGGTTCGCCGTGGTGGGTGACGGCCCGGCGCTGGGGGAGTTGCGGACCTGCCTGGCGGGCACGGCGACGGTGTTCACCGGGTTCCTCGCGGGCGACGAGCTGGCGGCGGCCTACGCTAGCGGCGACGTGTTCGCGTTCCCGTCCACCTCGGAGACGCTGGGCTTCGCGGCCCTCGAGGCCATGGCCGCCGGCGTGCCGGTGGTGGCCGCCGCCGCGGGCGGCCTACCCCACGTCGTCGAGCATGAGAGTAGCGGGCTTCTCGTCGCGCCAGGCGACGCGGCCGCGCTGACGGGCGCCGTGCGGCGCCTGCTGGGCGACGCCGAGCTCCGCGGGCGCCTCGCCGCCGCCGGTCGCTGCGAGGCGGAGCGCTGGACGTGGGACGCGGCCACCGCCGACCTGGTCAGGCGCTACCGCCAGGCGCGCCGCGTGGCCGGCCTGGCGCGCGCCGCCCGCCGCCGGTAGCGACCGCCCACCCATGCTCCTGGCCATCTACCTGCCCGCCACGCTCCTCGCCATCTGCGACGGCCTGCTCATCCCGACCCTGCCCGTCTTCGCCGAGCGGTTCGGAGCCGGCCTGGCGGCGGTCGGCCTCGTCCTCGCCGCCGAGGGGCTCGGCACGCTCCTCGCCGACGTGCCCGCCGGTCACCTGGTCAACGACATGCGCCCAAGGGCCGCCATGCTGCTCGGCGTGGGGGTGGTGGCCGCCGCCGCACTCGGCAGCGCCCTGGCCCCGAGCCTTGGCTGGCTGTTCGCGGCCCGCTTCGCCTCCGGCGTGGGCATGTCCGTCTGGAACGTCTCCCGCCACGCCCTCCTGGCCGCCGCCACCTCGCGGGGCAACCGGGGCCGCACGATGGGGGTGTTCGGCGGGCTCACGCGCCTCGGCTCGTTCGTCGGGCCCGCCTTGGGCGGCGGGCTCGCCGCCTTCTACGGCCTCAGGGCGCCGTTCCTCCTCTACGCCGCCGTGGGCGCCGCGACGCTCGCGCTGCTGGCCCTCGTCGTCCTGCCGCCGGCCCTGCGGACGCCGCCGGCCCGGCGGACGCCGGCGGGCCGGCGAGCGGCCGGTCGCGGCTCGCCGGAGGGCAGCTCCGAGCGCCGCGCGGCGCTGGCCTCGGCGCGGCGCGACCTCATCAACGCCGGTGGGGCGCAGCTCCTGGGGCAGTCCGTGCGCGCCGGCAGGCGGGTGCTCGTGCCCCTCTACGCCACGCAGGTCCTCGGGCTCGACGTGGGCGTTGCGGGCCTCATCGTGAGCGTCTCCAGCCTGGCCGACATGTCGCTCTTCTACGTCGCGGGGATGATCATGGACCGCTTCGGCCGCAAGCACGCCATCGTGCCCTCGTTCCTCCTGCAGGCAGCCGGCATGGCGTTGGTGCCCCTGGCGGGTGGCGCCTACGGGCTGGCGGGGGCCGCCCTCGTCATGGGCGTCGGCAACGGCATCAGCGCCGGCACGATGATGACGCTCGGCGCCGACCTCGCGCCAGCGGGGGCGGTCGCCGCCTTCCTCGGCCGTTGGCGGCTGGTCGGGGACGCCGGCTTCGTGGCGGGCCCGCTCGTGGTGGGCGTGGTCGCGGACCTGCTGGGGCTCGGCCCGTCGGCGCTGGCGATCGGCGCGGTGGGTGTGGGGGCGGCCGGCTGGTTCGCGTTCGGGGTGCCCGAGACGTTGCGGCGCCACGCCGCCACGCTCACTCGCCCCAGGTGAGCTTCAGCACACGCAGCCAGTTGCCATGCCCTATGGCGCGCAGGCTGTCGTCGTCGTAACCCGTCGCGGCCAGGGCGGCCATCAGGTTCTGGAGCTGCGACGCGTCCTTGACGCCGTCCGGCATGGTCGCCCCGTCGAAGTCCGACCCCAGCGCCACGCGACTCACGCCCAGCCTGTCGACGAGGTGGTCGACGTGGCGCACCATCACGTCAAGTGGCAGCGTCGTGTCGCGGCGCCCCTCCGGGTCGAGGAAGCCCGTGTTGAAGTTGAGCCCCACGACGCCGTCGGAGGCCGCCACGGCCGCGAGCTGCTCGTCGGTGAGGTTGCGGGGCGACGGGCAGATGGCGTGGGCGTTGGAGTGGGTGGCCACGAGCGGGTGGGTGGAAAGCTCGGCCACGTCCCAGAAGCCGCGTTCGGTGATGTGAGACAGGTCTAGCATGATGCCCAGCTCGTTGCAGCGCCGCACGAGGGCGCGGCCGTGCGGGGTGAGGCCAGGGCCGAGGTCGGGGCCGCTCGGGAACACGAAGGGCACCCCGAACCCGAACAGGTTCGGCCGGCTCCAGACGGGTCCGAGCGAGCGCAGACCGGCGGCGTGGTAGACGTCGAGCGCGGCCAGGTCGGGCCCGATGGCCTCGGCCCCCTCGAAGTGCGCGATGCCGGCCATGACGCCGTCGCGGATGGCCTCCTCCAGTTCCAGGGCCGTGCGCACCAGGCGGAAGCGCCCCGCCGGGTCCTCGTGCCAGGCGAGGAGCTGCGCCAGGCAGCGGTCGGCGTGAGCGCGGGCCCGGGCGGGGTCGACGGCGCCGCCGGGTGGGAAGGGCAGGCCGCGGTCGTCGCCGAGGCCCGCGTATGCCGGCGGGAGGTCGGGAGACGGGGTCCAGACCGCGAAGAAGCCGCCCACCAGGCCCCCCTCGCGGGCCCGCACGAGGTCGACGTGGCCGTCGTCGTGGCGGGCGAAGAAGTCGCGGTCGGGGTCCTGGGCGTGCAGTAAGAGCGTGTCGTTGTGGCCGTCGAACACGGGGATCATGCCGAGCAGGTTACATCCCAGCGCGGCCGCGCGTCGGCGTCTCGTCAGTCGCGCGGGTCGAGCGCGTCGCGAAGGCCGTCGCCGAGCAGGTTGAAGGCGAGCACCGTGAGGGAGATGGCGGCGCCAGGGTAGAGCAGGAGCCAGGGGGCGCCCGGCAGGTAGCGGCGGCCGCGCGTGAGCATCTCGCCCCAGTCGGCCGTGGGCGGTTGCACGCCGAGTCCGAGGAACGACAGGCCGGCCATGGAGAGTATGGCGAAGCCGATCCCGAGGGTCGCCTGGACGCTGAGCGCGCCCATGGCGGTGGGCAGCACGTGCTTGAGCAGCAGCCGCGGGTCGCGCGCTCCCAGCGCCTGTGCCGCCGTGACGAACTCCTCCTCGCGCGTGGCGATGACGACGCTGCGAACGATGCGCGCGTACGACGGGATGCCGACGATGGCGACCGCGATGACGGCGTTCTCGAGGCCCGGTCCGAGCGCTCCCACCACGGCGAGCGCGAGGAGCAGCGACGGGAACGCCAGCAAGATGTCCATGACGCGCATGAGGATGGCGTCGAGGGTCCCGCGGTAGAAGCCGGCCAGCAGGCCGAGGGTGCTGCCGAGGCCGGCCGCGACCAGCACGGGCACGAGGCCCGTCAGGAGCGAGACGCGGGCGCCGTGAAGCACGCGGCTGAGCACGTCGCGACCGAACTCGTCGGTACCGAACGGGTGCGCCGTGGAGGGCGGCCGGAGGCGGGCGCGGAGGTTCTGGAAGTCGGGCGCGTAGGGGGCGAGCAGGGGCGCGAAGACGGCGACCAGGATGAGGAGCACGGTGAGCACGAGGCCAACGGTGGCGGCGCGGTTGCGCAGGAAGCGGCGCACCGCCGGCGAGCGCAGGCGCCGCGGTCGCATGACGGCCTCACTCATAGCGCACCTTGGGGTTGAGGACGGCGTAGGAGACGTCGACGAGGAGGTTCATCAGGATGAACATGACGGCGATGAAGAGCACGCTCCCCTGCACGAGCGGCAGGTCGCGCGCGCCGATGGCGTCCACCAGCATGCGGCCGATGCCGGGCCAGGCGAAGACCGTCTCGGTCAGGACCGCGCCGCCGAGGAGGCCGCCGAACTGCAGCCCCACCACGGTCACGACCGGCAGCAGGGCGTTGCGCAGCGCGTGCCTTAGGCGCACGGCGCTCTTGCCGAGTCCCTTCGCCGTGGCGGTGCGCACGTAGTCCTGCCTGAGCGTCTCGATCATGCTGGCGCGCGTGATCCGGGCGATGAACGCCGCCGACGAGAAACCGACGGCCAGCGCCGGCAGCACCAGGTGCTTCCAGGTGCCGTAGCCGGAGGCGGGCAACCAGCCCAGGTCGAGGGCGAACAGGAGCATCAGCAGCAGGCCCGACCAGAACACGGGCACTGACACGCCCAGCAGGGCCAGCAGGACGGCGAGGTGGTCGACGACGCTGCGCCTGTAGACGGCGGCCAGCACGCCGAGGGTGAGGCCGAGCGCCACGGCGACGAGCATGGCGCTTCCCGCCAGCAGCAGCGTGGCGGGGAAGCGGCTCAGGACCTCCTGACTGACCGGCTGGCCGCTGCGGACGGAGACGCCCAGGTCGCCCCGCGCCAGGTCCGCGATGTAACCGAGGTACTGCACGAGCGGCCCGCGGTCCAGACCGTGGGCGCGCCTGAGCTCCTCGAGGGCGCTCTTGCTCATGCCCTGCGCGGACTCGCCGACGAGCGCCAGCAGCGGGTCGCCGGGAGCCAGCCACAGCATGGCGAAGACCACGAGGGTCACGCCGAGTAGAACGGGCAGCAGCGCCGCAAGGCGCCGCAGGATGAAGAGTGCCACCGGGTGGGTCGGGGCGGGCGACCAGCTGGCTGCCCGCCCCGGTACCTAGCTCAGCGCGACAGCGTCGCCTGGCGCAGGTCGAGGTTGATCCAGCTGAAGCGCACGACCTCGCCCTGGAGGACGGGCCACTTGGCGATGGTCGACAGGGGGTAATAGAGGGTCACCATCGGCACGTCGGCGAGGACCATCTCCTGCACGTCGCGGTAGGCGGCGGCGCGGATCGCGTCGTCGGGCGTGGCGCGGGCCTCGTCCAGCAGGGCATCGACGGCCGCGACCTGGTAGCGGGAGGTGTTGTTGCCCGGGATCTCGCTCGAGTGGAAGAAGGCGTAGAGCGTGTAGTCGGCGTCGAGCGTGACCGTGCCCCAGCTGGAGGCGTACAGCTCGAGGTCGTCCTTCTCCGTCTGCTCGACGTAGGCGGCGTACTCCTGCACGCGGATCGTCAGCTCGATGCCGACCTCCGAGAGCATGAACTGCAGCACCTGGGCGACGGCCTCGAGGTCGGGGTTCTGGTAGATGTCGAGCGTCAACTTGACACCCGTGGCGCCGGCCTCCGCCAGGAGGTCCTTGGCCGTGTCGGGCTCGTACGGGTAAGGCTCGGCCAGGTCGGAGGCCGCGAAGCGCACGGTGGGCGGGATGGGCACAACGCCCGGCTCGGCGAGGCCGCGGAGGAACTCGTCGATGATCAGGCTCTTGTCGATGGCGTGGGCGATGGCCTGGCGCACGCGCAGGTCGCTCAGCTTCGGGTTCGCCGTGTTCATGCCGAGCATCATGCTGCCCCAGCCGAGGTAGGAGCGGGTCTCGAACTTGGTGTCGGCGGCGAGGGTCTCGAAGGCGTCGGGCGGGATGTTGAAGAGGATGTCGATACCGCCCGAGCGCAGCTCGACGAGCTGGGTGCTGATCTCCGGGATGATGCGGTAGAGGACCTCGCCGATGGCCGGCGCGCCGCCCCAGTAATCCGGGTTGGCGGTCAGCAGCAGCTGGTTGCTCTGCTCCCACGACACGAGCTCGTACGGTCCGGAGCCGACGGGGTTGCGCGCCAGGTCGTCGCCGTGCGCCACGGGGACGATGGCGGCAACCGGGTGCGCCAGGTGGGCGAGGAGGGGCGCGAACGGCTCGCCCGTCTTGATGTCGATCGTTACGTCGTCTACGACCTCGACCGCCTCGATGGCGCTCACGACGAAGCGGCCGGGGGCGGCGGTGGCGGGGTCGAGGAGGCGCTCCAGGGAGGCCTTGACCGCCGCGGCGCCTAGCGCGGTGCCGTCCGTGAACTTCACGCCGTCGCGGAGCGTGACGCGGAGGGTCGACGGGTCGAGGTACTCCCACGAGGCGGCGAGGAGGCCTTCGATCTCGCCTTCCGGCGTGACCCGGAAGAGCGTCTCGTAGACCTGGTTCGTGATGGCGAACGAGAAGCCGTTGAACGTCTTCTGCGGGTCGAGCGTCGGCGGGTTCGAGCCGATCGCCGTGGTGAGACGTCCCTCGGCCGCGGCGAAGGCCGTGACCACGAGGACCAGGACTAGTAGAGCAGTTCTTCTCATGCACCCTCCCAGGTGTTGGCGCCCGACCGCCGGGGGCCGGTTTGCCCGCCGCGCGGCGCCGCAAGGGGAATGGTACGGGAAAGGCGGGTCGAGGCGGAGGGGGCGGCCGTCACATGAAGCGTTGGTTAAGCTGGCCGCCGGGCGCCCGCCGGGCGCCCAGGTCGGGAGGAGACTGGTGAGTAACGACGAGGGCCGGCCGCCCAAGCGGCCGCGAGGCCGGCGCGGGCGCGGAGGCGGTGCCGCCGACCGGGCCGAGCACGCCGGCGAGGGCGAACCGGGCTTCGGCACGGCCGTGAGGGCGCGCGAACTGCCCGCCAAGGCCGAGGTGCGCCGGGCACGGCGCAAGCCGCGCGCCAAGCGCACGGTCGCCGAGCTGGTCGGCGCCGTCGCCGGCGGCGAGCAGGCGTTCAAGGACCAGGACCTGCGGCGGCTCCGCGCCGGCGGTTGGTTCGACGAACTTCACGGGCTCGTCAAGGGGGGCAAGGAGGCGACCGTCTACCTCGTGACGCGGGGCGACACGCGCCTGGCGGCCAAGGTCTACGCCGACCTCGAGGCGCGCTCGTTCCGGAGCGACGCGCCCTACTGGGAGGGCCTCGAGTTCGAGGACGAACGACTGGCGCGCGTGCTCAAGCGCCGGTCGCGAGCCGGCAAGCGGGCCAAGGTGGCGCTCTGGGTGATGCGCGAGTACTCCAACCTGTGGCGGTTGCACCGGGCCGGCGTGCGCGTGCCGGTGCCGGCGCTGCCGGCCGAGCCGAGCGCCTGGGCGGCGGCGGGCGCGGTGGTGCTGATGGAGTTCGTGGGGGTCGGTGACGACCCGGCGCCCCGCCTTGCCGACCTGCGCCTCGAGCGGGCGGAGGCGCAGGCGGCCTTCGAGCAGGCCGCCGCCGCCATGGTCGACCTGGCCCGGCTCGGGCTCGTGCACGGCGACCTCTCCACCTACAACCTCCTGTGGCACGAGGGTCGGGTCGTGATCATCGACGTGCCACAGCTCATGGACCTGCGCTCGGGCCCCTTCGCGCGCGAGCTGCTCGAGCGCGACCTCACGACCCTCGCGGCGACGTTCGGCGCGTTGGGCGCGGACGTCGACCCGGCCGACCTGCGCCGCCGGGTCGAGGCGGCGCTCCCGGTCCTGCCGTAGGGGTCGGGGCGGGGCCGGGGAGGACGGCGCTGGCGCCGAGGCGCCCTCGGGCGCCGTCACGGCTGCGGCCCGGGGCGCGGCGCCTGCGTGCGGCGCCGGCGCCGTGAAGGCCCTACCCGAGCGGGCGCGGTTGGTAGACTGCGCGGCAGACGAGAGCGCGGCCGACCGCCGTCGGGCCCCGGCAGGGCCGGCGGGCCCGTGGCGTGGCCGCCGCCTTGCCCCCAAGGAGGCCGCCGTGAGCACCCTCGACCCGAAACGGACCGTCCGAGAACTCAAGGACCTGCGCGCCCTCACGGGCGACGAGAACGGCGCCTGGCGCGTGGCGTGGACCGACACGTGGCTGAAGGCGCGCGAGTTCATGCGCGAGAAGACCGACGCCCTCGGCCTCGAGACGCATTGGGACGCCGCCGGCAACGTCTGGTCGACCCTGCCGGGGGAGTCGAGCGTCGAGTTGCTCATAGGCGGCCACATCGACAGCGTGCCCGGCGGGGGGTGGCTCGACGGCTGCCTCAACGTTCTGGCCGGCCTGGAGGTCGTGAGGCGCATCAAGGACGAGTACGGCGGCAGGCCCCCAGTGACGGTGCGCCTGGTCGACTGGGCCGACGAGGAGGGGGCGCGCTTCGGCCGCAGCCTCCTCGGGTCGAGCGCGGCGGGGGGCACGCTCGTGCCCGACGAGGAGCGACACCGCAAGGACGCCGACGGCGTGCTGCTGGTGGACGCCCTGAAGCGGTGCGGGGTCGACCTGGACCGCATGAACGACGCCCACGCCGAGCTCGCCTCCGCGGGCGCCTACCTCGAGCTGCACATCGAGCAGGGCCCCGTCCTCCTCGACCTGGACCTGCCGCTCGGCGTCGTGCTGGGGACCTTCGGCGTGGAGCGCCACGGCATCCACTTCCGCGGCCAGGCGGCGCACTCGGGTTCCACGCCCATGAACCGGCGGCGTGACGCCTTCCTCGCGGCGGGGAAGATGAGCCAGGAGATCTACCGCATCACCGACGACCTGGGCGGCGTGTGCACCATCGGCTCGTGCGTGACCCGGCCGGGCATCGTCACGTCGGTGGTGGCGGAGTGCGACATCACCCTCGACCAGCGCCACCTCGACCGCGAGGCGCTCACGGCCATGTACCGCCGCGCCGTGGCGGCCAGCGAGCGGTTCGCCGCCGAGGGGAACGTGGAGGTGGCGTGGAGCAACATCTGGGGCATCGACCCCATGCCGTTCCACCCCGAGCTACTGAAGATGGCGGACGAGGCCGTCCGCGAGGCGTCCGGCACGTCGCACCACCTGCCGAGCGGCCCGCTCCATGACGCCGCCGAGGTGGCGCGCGCCGGCGTCCCGACCGTGATGCTGTTCGTTCAGAGCCTGCACGGCATCTCCCACAACAAGATCGAGGACACGAGGGAGGAGCACCTCGAGATGTCGGTGGTGGCGCTCGACCGCCTCGCCAGCAAGACAATGGCCTGGCTCGGGCGGTGACTGCCGGCGGCCGGCTTCAGGCGCGCTTGCCCCTGAGCCAGTTGCCGAGCTTGGCGCGCGCGCTCGGCCGCCCCGTGCGCGCCTCCTCCCGGTCCGCCGAGCGGGTGAGCCAGAGGCCGGCGTTCACGCCCAAGAACCGTAGCGGCTCCGGCTCCCAGCGGCGCCACTCGTGCTGCACCCACGGCAGGTCCGTGCGCTCGCTCCTCCGCCCGAGGGCGAGTTCCGCCAACGTCCGACCCGCCAGGTTGGAGAGCGCGACCCCGTCGCCGACGTAGCCGCCGGCGTGCCCCATGCCGGTGGCGAGGTCGTAGGAGACGCTCGGGCGCCAGTCGCGCGGGACGCCGAGCGGGCCGCCCCACCTGTGGGTGATCCGCGCCCCGCCAAGCGCCGGGAACAGGTCGACCAGCAGCCGCGCCAGGTGGCCGTGCACCACGTCGTCGACGTCGAAGCGGGCGCTGATGCCCGAACCGAAGTGGTAGGGAGCTCCGCGGCCCCCCAGGGCGACGCGCCCGTCGGCCGTGCGCTGGCCGTAGATGACCATGTGGCCGTAGTCGGCGAACAGCTCGCGCTGCGCGAGTCCCACCTCGCTCAGCGTGGCGGCGTCCAGCGGCTCGGTCGCGATCATGAGGGAGTAGAGCGGGATGAGCGTGCGCCCCTCGCCGGGCAGGTCGCGCGTGTAGCCTTCGGTGGCGCGCAGGACGCTGCGCGCCGTGACGGTGCCTGGACCGGCCGCTCCGGCGAAGCTGACCTTGCCGGCGGCCACGTCCGTGGCGCCGGTCGCCTCGACCAACCTGACGCCAAGCCGCTCGCAGGCGCGCGCCAGGCCGTGGACGAGCAGCGCCGGGTGCAGCGCCGCGGCTCGGGGCATGAAGGTGCCGCCCGTCACCCGCGCCATGCCGCTGAGCGACCGCGCCTCGGCGGCGTCCAGGAAACGCAGCTCCTCCTCGCCGAGGCCGAGGGCGTGGTGTTCGGCGACGTCTGCGCGGGCGCGCTTCGCTTGCAGCGGCGTGCGAGCGGCGATGAAGCGGCCGCCGAGGTGGTAGTGACAGTCGATGCCTTCGCGGCGGCAGACGCGGCCCACCTCCTCGACGGCGTCGAGGGCCGCCCGCTGGAAGCGCAACGCCGGGTCGCGACCGTGGCGGTGCGCCAGGGTGGCGAGGCCGAGCGGGTACTCCGGGTGACACCAACCGCCGTTGCGCCCGGAGGCGCCGAAGCCGACGTGCGCGCGCTCCATCACCAGCACGTCGGTGGACGGCTCCAGGAGCTTGAGGTAGTAGGCGGTCCAGAGGCCCGTGAAGCCGGCACCGACGATGGCCACGTCGACGTCGGCGTCGCCCGCGAGGGGCGGCCGGGTGGGGGCGGTGGGCGCGAGGTCCCACCAGAGCGGGGAGGTCTTGGCTGTGGGCAACGACATGCGGGCTCCAACGAGCCGCACTTCCCCGGTCGGGTGTGGTCGGGGGGGCACACGGTGGCCGGCAGCGCGGCGGGGTGGGGCCAGCATAACCGCCGCTCCCGGCGCGCGGTCGAGCGCGGACGCCGCGGTGGTGGCCGCGGTCCGTCCGCGCGGACGGACGGCCCGAGGGAGCTGGTGGGCGATGAGGGATTCGAACCCCCGACCCTCCGCGTGTAAAGCGGACGCTCTTCCGCTGAGCTAATCGCCCCGGCGTCCCTGCCGCCGCACCGGCTCGGCGGCAGGGGCATTATGCCACGGCGCCGGACGGCAGCGGCGGTGGCCGGCGCCGCCGGGTCGCGGCGGGCTCCGAACCCGAGGTCGGGAGGTCGGGCGGCGCGGCGGGGTAGGTTGGCGGTAGTAAGCGAGACGAGGCCCGCGGCCGCGCGGACCTGGGGTGGCGCGCGGCGGAACAGGATCGAGGGTGCCGGAAGCGACGAACCGTGACTTCAGCGGCGGGGCGCCGGAGGCGCCGGCCGCCTTGGAGGCGTGGCGCCTACGCCTGAACGCCCCCCGCGCGGCAGCTGCCAAGGCCGAGGAGGCGCTCGCGGGCGAGCTCCCGCCCGTGGAGCGCGTGGTGGCTCTCGCTGCGTTGGCCACCAGTCGGCTCGCTCTCGACGAGCCCGCCGCGGCCCTCGAGGCGGCGGGCGCCGTGCGGGCGCTGTGCGCCCAGTCCACCGGCACCGGTCCCGGCCGAGTGGGCGAGGCGGAGACGGAAGCCTGCCTGGCGGGCCTCCGGGCCGCCTTCCTCCTCGGCGACGCGGCCGCGGCGCTCGACTGGGGCGGCGAGGCGCTCGCCCTGGCGCAGCGCCACGGCCTGCCGCGGTTGGCGGCGCGGGCGCACAACGACCTCGCCGCGGTGTACGGCTCGCGCGGCCTGCTCGACGTGGCCGTCAAGTACCTCGACGCCGGCATCGCGCTGCTCGAGGCCGCGGGCGAGGCAGTCGCCCCGCCGCTCCTCAACAACCTTGGCAACGTCTACCTGGACCTGGGGCGGCACGACGAGGCGCTCGGCTGCTTCGCGCGCTCGCGCAAGTCGTTCCTGCTCGAAGGCGACCGCTTCGGTGCCGCCATCGCCCGCTCGAACGAGGGTCGCTGCCTCGCCAGGCTCGCGAGGCACGACGAGGCGACCGCGGCGCTGCGGGAGGCGCTCGCCTGGTTCACCACCCTCGACAACGAGCGCTACCGCGCCGCCACGTTGGCCAAACTGGCCGAGGTGCGCTCTGGGGCGGGGGACGCCGAGGGCGCCGAAGCCCTGTTCTCGGAGGCGTTGGCGGGTGCCGCCGAGGGGCGCGACAGCTTCGAACCAGACATCAGGGCGAGCCACGGTGAGTTCCTGATCGGCGCGGCGCGGTTCGCGGAGGCCCTCGCCGAGCTGGAGAGTGCCGCCGCCGCGTACCGGGTAGCCGGCAACGCGGTGGCGGCGACAGGGACCATGCGTTCGGCGGCGGCTGCGCTGGCGGGACTCGGGCGGCACGCCGAGGCGTACGGGAGACTCGAGGCGTACGTCGCCGAGCGGGCGCGCGACGAGGCGGAACGGAGTAGCCAGGCGCTCGCGTTGCTGGTGACGCAACTGGAGCTCGGCCTTGGCGAAACCCACGAGGTCAACGTCGTCGCCAGGCGGGCCGTAGTGGAGGCCAACCGCCGACTCCGCGAGCAGGCGGCGCGCCTCGAGGCCCTCAGCAGCACGGACGACCTGACCGGGCTCCGCAACAGACGCTACCTGCGCGAACGCCTGGAGGAGGCGGTGGCGCGGGAGGACAGCGACGATGTCGCGGTCGTGCTGCTCGACGTGGACCACTTCAAGGCGGTCAACGACGCCTACTCGCACGTGGTGGGAGACGAGGTGCTCGTGCAGGTCGCCGCGCTCCTGAGGGGCGCGTTCCGCTCCACGGACGTGCTCGCCCGCTGGGGCGGCGAGGAGTTCATGGTGCTCGCGCCGGGCTCCGGCAAGGCGGCCGCCGCCGCGGCCGCCGACAGGGCGCGGCGGCTCGTGGCCGGTCACGACTGGGCCGCGTGCGCGCCGGGACTGCGCGTCACGCTCAGCGCGGGCGTGGCCGCGCTCAGCGAGCTGGGGAGTGGCGGACCCGGCGACGCGGGTGACGCCGCGGTGGCGGCGCGGGTGAGCGAGCTCGTGAAGCTCGTCGACAGGCGGCTCTACGCCGCCAAGCGCGCGGGGCGGGACCGCACGCACGGGTGAGGGTGGCCGCCGCGGCTGCCCCGTGGTCGAGCGAGATGCCCTTCAAGATGATGTGAGCGAGAACCAGGAGTGGTCGAGAAAACGGAGGGCGCCCGGGTGGGCGCCCTGCCTGGTGACCCCTACGGGATTCGAACCCGTGCCGCAACCTTGAAAGGGTTGTGACCTAACCGCTAGTCGAAGGGGCCGAACCGCCGGCCGATGAACCTGGTGGGTCGTGCAGGGCTCGAACCTGCGACCCGCTGATTAAAAGTCAGCTGCTCTACCGGCTGAGCTAACGACCCAGCAGCCAGAGCAGTATATAGACGCGCTCGGGCCCGGTGTCAAGGCCGTGTTCTGGTCCAACATGGCCGGGGCGGACGCCGAGGTTCCAGGCTTGGTGGTGTTCGCCCCAGGCCCGGCGGCTCACCGGGGACTCACCTTGTAGGCCCCCACCCCCCCTGCTAGACTGTCCGGCAAGATGGTTGTGAAAACGCGCACGAAGTGCGGACGGGTCACGGCTTCTCGGAACGTGGTGACGAATCTCGAGCGCGGGCTGCGCGACGCCCGTGTGCCCATGAGAGAGGAGAGGGCTCCTTGTACCTAGAGGTCCTGATGATGTACCTGGCGGCCGGCTTCATCGCCGTGGCCGCGCTGGTCGTTGGTGGCCTGCTGGGCCCCAAACGCCCGAGCGAGGCGAAGTTGGACGCCTACGAGTCCGGCATCCCGGCCGTTGGCACGGCCCGCGAACGGTTCCCCGTCCACTTCTACCTGGTGGCCATGCTGTTCATCATCTTCGACTTGGAGACGGCCTTCTTCTACCCGTTGGCCGTCAAGTTCAACTCCGCGCCGACGTTCCTATTCACCAACGCCATCATCTTCGTGGCGATCCTCGCGGTCGGGTTCGTCTACCTCGTCCGCAAGGGCGTCCTGAACTGGAAGTGAGCATGGGTTTACTTGACCTGTTCGAGAAGGACGTGCAGGAACTGGAGGCGGACGGCATCCTGTTCACCAGCCTCGAGAAGCTGGTGGCGTGGGGCCGCTCCAACAGCCTCTGGCCGGCCACGTTCGGGCTGGCTTGTTGCGCCATCGAGATGATGGCGGCCACCAACTCGCGCAACGACCTCGCGCGCCTCGGCTCCGAGGTGTTCCGCGCCAGCCCGCGCCAGGCCGACGTCATGATCGTCGCCGGCAGGTTGTCGAAGAAGATGGCCCCGGTCATGAAGCGCGTCTACGACCAGATGCCGGACCCCAAGTGGGTCATCAGCATGGGCGCCTGCGCCTCCTCGGGCGGCATGTTCAACAACTACGCCATCGTGCAGAACGTCGACTCGGTGGTGCCTGTCGACATCTTCGTGCCCGGCTGCCCGCCGCGGCCCGAGGCGCTCATCTACGCCGTGGCGCAGCTTCAGAAGAAGGTCAGGGGCGAGGCGTTCGACGCACGCGGCGCCAAGCTGCCGCCCGTCGAGGGCTGGAAGCGATGACGGAGCACGCCCCTGTCGGCGCCCTCAAGGCGCGCGCGCTCGAGGCGCTCGTGGAGCTGGGCGGCGTCGTCACCGAAGCCAACGACATGACGCGCGTGACCGTGCCGAAGCACGCGGTCGTCGACGCACTCAGGGCCTGCCGGACGGCGGGGCTTGAGATGCTCACCGACATCTTCGGCATCGACTACCTCACCTACCCCGGCCACCGCGGCAAGCGCTTCGCCGTCGTCTACAACGTCCACTGCCTGCACGGCGCAGACCGCCTCTTCGTGCGGGTCGAGTTGAACGACGGTGAGAGCGTCCCCAGCGTCACCGGCGTCTGGCGCGGCGCCGACTTCCTCGAGCGCGAGACGTTCGACATGCTCGGCATCGAGTTCGAGGGCCACCCGAACCTGCGTAAGCTCCTGACGCCCGAGGACCTCGAAGGTCACCCGCACCGCAAGGACTTCCCCCTCGGGGAGACCCCGACGCTCTTCAACGACGGGCGCTTCCTCGACCCCGCCGCGTTCCGGGCCGGCCTGACGGGCAAGAACCCGGGCCTCACGGGCTGGAAGGGCGGGGCGCGCCACGGCGTGACCAGCGAGCAGGGCAGCCTCCCCGACGAGGGAGGTGCGCGAGGATGAGCGCGGCCAAGCCAGTCAACCCGGCGCCCCCCGCCGAGGCCGAGCTGCCGGGGTCCTTCTCGACGCGCTTCATGCGCATCAACGTCGGGCCGCAACACCCCAGCACCCACGGGGTGCTCAGGCTCGTCGTCGACCTGGACGGCGAACAGATCGTGTCGCTCAAGCCGCAGGTGGGCTACCTCCACACGGGCTTCGAGAAGACGATGGAGAACCGCACCTACCAGCAGGGCGTCACGTACTCGAACCGGATGGACTACCTCCACGGCTTCGCGCACGACCTCGCCTACGTGCTCTCGGTGGAGAAGCTGTTGGACGCGCGCGTCCCGGTGCGTGCGCAGCGCGTCCGGGTGATCCTCAACGAGCTGAACCGCCTTGCCAGCCACCTGGTGTTCTTCGGGACCACCATGCTCGACATGGGCGCCCTCACCCCGTACTTCTACTGCATGCGCGAGCGCGAGGGCCTGATGGACATCTTCGAGGCCGTGTCGGGCGTGCGCATGAACTACGGCTACTTCCGCGTCGGCGGCCTCTACCAGGACGTGCCAGAACACTTCGAGCCGATGGTCCGCAAGTGGCTCGAAGCCTTCCCGCGGTACCTGGACGAGTACTTCAACCTGTTCATTGGCAACAGCATCCTCATGGCGCGCACCCAGGGGGTGGCCGTCGTCACGCGCGAGATGGCCATCGACTACGCCCTCACGGGTCCCAGCGCACGCGCCAGCGGCCTGGCGCTCGACTTCCGCAAGAGCGCGCCATACTCGGGGTACGAGGACTACGTCTTCGACGTGCGCACCCACGAGGACGGCGACATCTACGCCCGCATCCTGGTGCGCTACGAGGAGATGATCGAGAGCTGCCGCATCGTGTCGCAGGCCCTCGACATGCTCGAACCCGGGCCCGTCAAGGACCCGGATCGGCGCATCAGCCTCCCGCCACGCCACGAGCTCGAGAACTCGATGGAGGCGGTCATCTTCCACTTCAAGCTCGTCACGGAGGGGCTGCACCCCCCGAAGGGCGAGGTGTACGTGCCCACCGAGAGCGCGCGCGGCGAGCTCGGCTACTACATCATCTCGGACGGCGGCTCGATGCCCTACCGCGTGAAGGTCAAGGCGCCGAGCCTCGCCAACCTCCAGTCGCTCGAGCCCTCCAGCATCGGTGGGCTCTTCGCCGACATGGTCATCAACATCGCCAGCTTCGACCCGGTGCTGGGCGACGTGGACAAGTAAGTGAGCCGATGACAGAACCAGCCAGAGCCAGCAAGTTCTTCGACGACAAGCAAGAGAAGGTGGCGGAGATCCTCTCCCGCTACCCCGCCGAGGGGCGCCGCAGCGCCCTCATGCCCCTGCTGTGGGAGGTGCAGCGCGCCGAGCGGTACGTGAGCGAGGAGCGCATGCGCGAGATCGCCGAGATCGTCGGCACCACCGCCACCGAGGTGAAGGGCGTCATGTCGTTCTACTCCACCTTCCACGAGCAGCCCGTGGGCAAGTTCCACGTCCAGGTCTGCTCGACGCTCTCCTGCGCCCTCGCCGGCGCCGACGAGCTCTACGACTTCCTCGTCGAGGAACTGGGCATCGTCAACGGCGAGACGAGCGCCGACGGGCGCTTCAGCCTGCAGAAGGTCGAATGCGTAGGGTCGTGCGGCACCGCCCCGGTCGTGCAGGTGAACGACACCTACTACGAGCGGGTGGGGCGTGGCCGCTGCCAGTTCCTCGTCGACTCGCTGCGAGAGGACCGGCAGCCGCCGGCCTGGCGCGAGCGGGGCGGCGACACCGTGGGGATCGACAAGCCCGGCCCGCTGGCCGAGACCGCCAAGGGCCGCGCCGACCGAGGGGAGGGTTGAGGTGACGGACCAAGTCGCCGACACCAAGCCGGCGCCCATCCGCAGCCGCCACGACCCGAGGTACGAGGTCACCATGTACCGCTACGTGGGGGTCGAGGGGGCCCACACGCTCGACTTCTACCGCTCGCACGGCGGCTACGCAGCCGCCCGCAAGGCGGTCACCGAGATGACCCCCGCGCAGGTGATCGACGAGGTCAAGGCGTCGGGGCTCAGAGGTCGCGGCGGCGCCGGCTTCCCGACGGGCGTCAAGTGGTCGTTCATGGGCCCGCCCGACGGCAAGGCCCGCTACCTGGTCTGCAACGCCGACGAGTCCGAGCCCGGCTCGTTCAAGGACCGCTACATCCTCGAGGACGACCCGCACCAGTTGATCGAGGGCATGATCATCGCCGCCTACGCCATGCGGGTCACCTACGGCTTCCTCTACATCCGCGGCGAGTACTACCACGGCTACGAGCGCGCCGTGGCGGCCGTCAAGGAGGCGCGCGCCGCCGGGCTGCTCGGCACGGGCCTGTTCGGGACCGACTTCTCGTTCGACATCACCGTCCACGCGGGCGCCGGTGCCTACATCTGCGGCGAGGAGACGGCGCTCATGAACTCGCTCGAGGGTCTCAGGGCCAACCCGCGCCTCAAGCCGCCCTTCCCGGCGGCCGCCGGCATGTACGGGCGGCCCACGACCATCAACAACGTCACGAGCCTGACGAGCGCCGTCCACATCATCAACAAGGGCGCCGCCTGGTTCGCGTCCATGGGCACGGACGACAGCAAGGGCACCAAGCTCTACCAGATCTCCGGGCCCGTGAAGCGCACGGGCGTCTACGAGATGCCGATGGGCGCCACCTTCCGCGAGCTCATCTACGACTTCGCGGGCGGGCCCACCATGGAGCCGAAGGCGTTCATCCCGGGCGGCTCCTCCACCCCCATGTTCCCGTGGGAGGACCGCTTCCTCGACATGGCGATGGACTACGGCACGCTGGCCAAGAACTCGTCCATGTTGGGCACGGGCGGCGTGATCGTCATCCCGCGCGAGAAGTGCATCGTGAACGCGCTCTACAACCTCGTGCGCTTCTACAGCCACGAGTCGTGCGGTAAGTGCACGCCGTGCCGCGAGGGCGTCGGTCACTGGCTCCCGCGCATCTACCAGAAGCTCGTGTCCGGCCAGGCGAACCCCGGCGACGTCGACCTGCTCGAGAGCGTGGCCGGCAACATCCGCGGCACCGCCTTCTGCCCGCTGGCCGACGCCTGCATCATGCCCGTGCAGGCCAGCCTCAAGTGGTTCCGCGACGAGTACGAGTACCTGGCGGAGCACGGCAAGTCCAAGTACCCGAAGGCCGACTGGTGGCAAGCATGAAGGTACGCGTCAACGAAGTCGAGCTCGACCTGGCGCCCGGCACGAGCGCCATAGACGCCGTGTTCGCGGCGGGGAGCGACGTGCCCTACTTCTGCAGCCAGGAGTACATGTCTCCCATCGGCGCCTGCCGCATGTGCCTGGCCAAGGTGGGCGCGCCCCGCAAGGACAGGGACGGCAGCTGGATCCTGGACGAGGAGACGGGCGAGCCCAAGATCTTCTGGTTCCCCAACCTGATGGCCACCTGCACCACTCAGGTGATGGAGGGCATGGTCATCGACACGGAGTCCAAGCACGTCAAGGACATCCGCAACGGCATGGTCGAGTTCCACCTCGTCAACCACCCGCTCGACTGCCCGGTGTGCGACAAGGGCGGGGCCTGCGAGCTGCAGGACCGCAGCTACGAGTACGGCGACGGCCTGTCGCGCTTCGAGTTCGATAAGCGCCACTTCGACAAGCACTACCCGCTCTCCGAGCTCATCACGCTCGACCGCGAGCGCTGCATCCAGTGCAAGCGCTGCGTGCGCTACTTCGAGGAGGTGCCGGGCGACGAGATCCTCGACTTCATCGACCGCACCTCGCACACGTACATCGACACCGCCGACGCCGGCCTGCCCAACAACTTCACGGGCAACATCACCGACATCTGCCCGGTCGGGGCGCTCCTCGACGCCTCCAGCCGCTTCCGCGGCCGGAACTGGGAGTACGACCACACGCGCACGACCAGCATGGACGACGCCACCGGCACGGCCATCATCGTCGACGCCCGCACGGGCCGCATCGAGCGCATCAAGGCCGGCCTCAACCCCGAGGTCAACAAGACCTGGATCGACGACGGCGTCAGGTTCGGGCACGAGTACTCCTCGGCGCCCGGCCGGCTGACCGAGCCCCTCGTCAGGCGGCAGGGCGAGCTGAAGCCTGCCACCTGGGACGAGGCGGCGGCCTTCATCGCGGAGCGCCTGAAGGGGCTCAGCGGCAAGGACGTCGGCATCGCCATCCGCGCAGACTCGACCCTCGAGGAGGGCGTGGCGGCCATGGCGCTCGCCGAGGCCCTCGGCACAGGCCAGGTCGACCACGCCCCGAGACCCGCCGCCGGCGTCCTCCCGGCGCGCGAGGCGGCCACCCTCACCGAACTCGCCACCGCCGACGCCATCCTGGTGGTCGGCGACGTGACCGAGGAGGCCGGCATCCTCGACCTGCGCATCAAGGACGCGCTCAAGGGGGTCACGCCCCCCGCGCTCATGGCGCACGGCGTGCCCATCGCCGACCTGCGCCTCAAGGAGCGCATGCCCCGCAGGCGCGAGATCCTCGCGGTGGCGGCGCCCTACCGCGTCGACCTGATGCGTCACGCCGGCGCCGCGGCCCGCTACCCGGTGGCGGGGGAGGCCGCGTTCTTCGCCGCCCTCACCCGGCTGGCCAACGACGCCAACGCCACCTTGAGCGCCGAGGAGGAGGCCGCCGTCGGGCTGTCCGCCCCCGCCGCGCGCGAGCTCGTCGACCGCCTCGCCGCCGCCAAGAACGGCGTCGTGGTGCTGGGCGGCTTCGTGCTGGCGGGGCGCGAGGCCACCGCGGCGGCGCGCGCCTTCATCAAGGCCGTGTCGGTCAAGGAGATGCCGGTCGGACCGATGGCCAACAGCTACGGCCTCGAGCTCCTAGGCGTCCTTCCCAGCCACGAGCGCTACGACTACGGCGGCATGATCGAGGGCGCGAAGGCCCTGATCGTCTCGCAGCTCGACCCGGCGCTCGACGACGACCTGAAGGAGCGCCTCAGCGGCAAGGAGCTCCTGGTCGTGCACGACATCTTCCTCACCGAGACGGCGCATCTCGCCGACGTGGTGCTACCGGCCGCGAGCGTCTACGAGCGCGACGGCACGGTCGTCAACCTCGAGGGGCGCTTCCTGCCGGTACGGGCCGCGCCAGTCGACGCGGGCACGAGCGCCGACTTCACGGGAGTCGTGCGCGCCATCGGCGAGGCGCTCGGCCAGAGGCTCGAGGGACGCAGCGTGCGCTCCGCGAGGCGCACCCTCAAGAAGCGCTTCGACCTCGACCTGGCCGAGTTGCCGGACGCCGGCACACTGCCGCGCCTCAAGACGCGCGGCCCCGCCAAGGTCGTGGCGCGCGAGGCGGCTGCCGCTCAGACGGGCAACGTCCTGATCGTGCCTAGCATGGCGCGCGCCGAGTTCTTGCATCTCAACCGGCACCTGGCGGCCGCGACCGGTGGCCCCAGGCTGCGCCTCCACCCCGACGACGCCGCCAAGCACGGCCTCGCCGACGGGGCCGAGGTGCGGCTCAAGGTGGGCGCCACCTGGCGGCGCGCCGTGGTGAGCGTCACCGACGCCGTCGAGCCGGGCCTCGCCACCATCCCGTGCCTACCAGATCAACCCGTGGGACTCGCCCAGGCCGACCTCGCCAACGTCGTCGTCGAGCAGGCCAGGTTGGAGGTCGCGTAGTGGTCCACGATCCGCTCTGGGTGACCTTCATCAAGGCGCTCGTCCTATGCGTCGTCCTCCTGGGCGCGTTCGCCTACATGACGGTCATCGAACGGAAGCTCCTCGGACGGTTCCAGCACCGCTACGGCCCGAACCTCACGGGGCCGGGCGGGTGGCTGCAGCCGATAGCCGACGCCATCAAGACCGTCTTCAAGGAAGACCTCGTCGTGAGCGCGGCGGACAAGTTCGTGCTCGTGCTGGCGCCGGCCATCAGCATCGTCTTCGCGCTGTCGGCCTTCGGCGCCATCCCGGCCGGGCCGGCCGGCAGCCTCTTCGGCCTCAACCCGTGGGTCATGGACCTCGACATCGGGATCCTGTACATCTTCGCTGCGACCTCGCTGGGCGTGTACGGCATATTCCTCGGCGGCTGGGCGTCCAACAGCAAGTACTCGCTCCTGGGGTCGCTGCGCTCGAGCGCCCAGATCATCTCCTACGAGCTGGGCCTCGGCCTCAGCGTGCTGGCCGTCATCATGGTGGCCGGCACCCTCAACCTGCGCGAGATCGTCGAGGTGGGGATCTGGTCGGTCAGCCCCTGGCTCTGGCCGGGGCTGGCGCTGGCGTTCGTCACGTTCGTGATCAGTGGGACGGCCGAGGTGAACCGCACCCCGTTCGACCTGCCGGAGGCGGAGCAGGAGTTGGTCGCCGGCTACCTGACCGAGTACTCCTCCATCAAGTGGGCGCTCTACCAGATGGCCGAGTACGTCAACATGATGACCGCGTCCGCCTTCATCAGCACCCTCTTCCTCGGCGGCTACCGCGGGCCGCAGTTCCTCGACGCGGTCGTGCCGGGCATCTCGGAGTGGCCGATCGTGTGGCTGGTCCTGAAGATGGCCATCTTCATGTTCCTGTTCATCTGGCTCAAGGCCACGCTGCCGCGGCTGCGCTACGACCAGCTCATGCGCTTCGGCTGGCTTTACGTCTTCGAGTTCGCGCTCGTCGCCGCGCTCGTCACCGGGGCGGTGATCGCCTATGTCATCTGACCTCGTCGGCGCCGCCCCCCGCCCGCCGCGGCCAGGCGCGCCGCGCCACGGAGGTGCACGCTCATGAGCGTTATCGACATCGCCAAGGGGATGGGCCTCACCCTCGGCTACCTGTTCAAGCGGCCGGTCACGGTGCAGTACCCGCGCGACAAGGTCGACATGCAGGCGCGCTTCCGCGGCCGGCACCACCTGTTGCGGCACCCCGACACTGACCTCGAGAAGTGCATCGGCTGCTCGCTATGCGCAGCGGCGTGCCCCACCTACTGCATCTACGTCGAGGCGGCCGAGAACGACCCTGACAACCCAACCTCGGCCGGCGAACGCTACGCCAAGATCTACGAGATCAACATGCTGCGCTGCATCTTCTGCGGCTTCTGCGAGGAGGCGTGCCCCACCGGCGCCGTCGTGCTCGGTCACGAGTTCGAGCTGGCCGACTTCCGCTACCAGGACTTCGTCTACCGCAAGGAAGACATGCTCGTCGGCACCAAGGGTAGCAAGTGGCAGCGGCGCGAGGCGGAGGCGAAGGGCAAGGACGTGAGGCTCGGCTTCGACGCCGACCACCGCGTCGAGCTGGAAGGCGTGGACTACTGACATGGTCGGCTTCGCCGTTCTGGCAGTCCTGCTCGTCGCCGGGGGCGTGGGCGTCGTGACGCTGCGCCAACCGGTGCACGCCGCCCTGGCGTTGGTCGGCACGCTGCTGGCGTTGGCCGTCACGTACGTCACCCTCCAGGCGCACTTCCTGGCCGCCGTGCAGGTGATCGTCTACGCGGGCGCCATCATGGTCCTCTTCCTCTTCGTCATCATGCTCCTGAACGTGGGCGGCGAGCGGCTCGGCGACCGCCTCGCCTGGCTGAGGCCGGCCGCCTGGGTGGCGGCCGCGGTGGCGGCCGTGGCCGTGGTCGCGGTCGCCGTCATCAGCGCCAGGCCGCTCCCGGCGGCCGACGTCGTGACGACGACGCTGGCGGGCGGCAACGCGGGCAGCATCGCCGAGGTGCTCTTCACGGACTACCTGCTGGCCTTCCAGTTGGTGGGCGTGCTGCTCCTGACGGGCGTCGTGGCGGCTGTCGGGTTGGTGCAGCGCGCGGCGCCGGAGACGCGCCCGCAGGAACGGAGCCTGGCCGGTCGCGGCGCTCCGCACGAGCCGTATCTCGGGGTCGGCGGGGAAGGCGCGCCGGTCTCCGAGGCCGCCGGCGGGGGGCGCTGAGGTGGTAGCCACCGAGTACTACGTGGCCCTGAGCGCCGTGCTGTTCGTGCTGGGAGGCGTCGGCGTGCTGACGCGGCGCAGCGCCATCATGCTGTTCCTGTCGGTCGAGCTGATGCTCAACGCGGCCAACCTCGCCATGGTCGCCTACGCGCGGGCGTGGAGCGCCGGCGGCGCTCGCATCGCGCTGGACGGCCAGGCCGCCGTCTTCATCGTCCTGGCCGTTGCGGCCGCGGAGGTCGCCGTCGGGCTGGGCATACTGGTCGCCATCTTCCGTAACCGCGTGAGCACCAACGTGGACGAGCTCTCGGAGGTGCGCGCATGACCGACATGGTCGCCTGGGCGTCGCTGGCGCCGCTGATCGCGCTGGTGGGTGCGCTCGTGAACGCCTTCTTCGGCAAGAACCTGAAGGAGCCCGCCCCCGGCATCGTCGGCAGCGTGGCGGTCGGCGCCGGCTTCGTGCTGTCGCTCCTCGCCTTCATCGGCGTGGCCGGCGGGGGCGAGGCCGTCAGGGTGGGCTTCGGCGAGTTCCTGCGGGCCGGCGACTTCACCGTCTCGCTGGGCTTCCACCTGGATCAGTTGAGCGTCCTGATGATGATGATCATCACGGGCGTCGGCTTCCTCATCCACGTGTACGCCATCGGCTACATGCACGGCGACGACGGTTACTCGCGCTTCTTCGCGCAGCTCAACCTGTTCGTCGCCTCCATGCTCGTGCTAGTGATGGCCGACTCCTTCGTGCTCATGTTCGTCGGCTGGGAGGGCGTGGGCGTCTGCTCGATGCTCCTCATCGGCTTCTGGTACAAGGACCTCGCCAACGCCGGCGCCGGCCGCAAGGCCTTCATCGTCAACCGCATCGGCGACTTCGGTTTCCTGCTCGCCATGTTCCTGACCTTCAAGGTGTTCGGCACGCTCGACATCGCGACGGTGACCGCCATGGCGCCCACCATGCTCTACGGCTCCGCCGCCCTCACGGGCATCGGGCTCCTCTACCTACTGGCCGCCACCGGCAAGTCGGCGCAGTTGCCGCTGCACGTCTGGCTGCCGGACGCCATGGCCGGGCCCACCCCGGTGTCGGCGCTCATCCACGCCGCCACCATGGTCACGGCCGGCGTCTACCTGATCGCCAGGACCAGCGCCGTCTACGCGGTGGCGCCGGGCGCCCTCGCCACCGTCGCCTGGATCGGGGTGCTCACCGCGCTCGTCGCCGCCATCGCGGCGGTGGGCCAGACCGACATCAAGCGCATCCTCGCCTACTCGACCATCTCCCAGGTCGGCTTCATGGTGGCGGCCGTGGGGGCCGGCGCGTACTGGGCCGGCATCTTCCACGTGCTCACCCACGCCTTCTTCAAGGCGCTGCTCTTCCTTGGCGCCGGCTCCGTCATCCACGCCCTGGGCGGCGAGCAGGACATCCGCAAGATGGGCGGCCTCGGCAAGCGCATGAAGGTGACGGGCACGACGGCGTTGATAGCGACGCTGGCCATCGCGGGCGTGCCGTTCCTGTCGGGCTTCTTCAGCAAGGACGCCATCGTCGTCGCGACCTTCACGAGCGGCGTGCTGGCCGACGTGGGAGGTGGGGTGCTGTTCTGGCTGCTGATGATCACTGCCGGCATCACCGCCTTCTACATGTTCCGCTGGTACTACCTGATCTTCGGGGGCGAGGAGCGACTGGACCGCGGCGTGGCGGAACGGGTGCACGAGTCGCCCGCCGTCATGACGGCGCCCCTCGTCGTGCTCGCCATCGGCAGCGTCCTCATCGGTTACGTGGGACTGCCCGCCTTCCTCACGGACAACCGCGTCCAGGCGTGGTTGGCGCGCGCCACCGCGGCGGGGGAGTTCTCGCACCCGAGCGTCGCGACCGAGTGGTTGCTCGTGCTGGGTTCCGCCGCGGTCGCCCTGGTGGGGCTCGGGCTCGGGTACTGGGTTTACGTCACCTCCAAGGGCGCCCTCGCCAAGCGCGCGGGCGACACGGTGCTCGCCGGGGCGTCGCGTGGGGCGTTCGGCTTCGACCCCCTCTACAAGGCGCTCTTCACCGACACGGGTAGCGGCGCGGCCGAGGCCGTGAGCCTGCTCGACAAGGAGGTCGTCGACCGCGGGCTCGTGTCCCTTGCCGGACTCGTCCCCCTCCTCGGCGGCGTCGTCCGAAGGTGGCAGTCGGGCCACATCAGGGCCTACGCCTTCGCGATGTTCGTGGGTGCCGCCGGCCTCGCGCTGGTCGCGGCGCTGCTAGGGGTGCTCAAGTGATAGCGCTCGCGATGATCGTCGTCCCGCTCGTGGCGGCAGCGCTCGTCGTGCTGGCCCGCCGCGTCCTCCCCTTGGCGCGCGTGCTGGCCGTCGCCGGCGCCGTCGCCACGCTGGTGCTCGCCATCTTCCTGCCGGGCACCCGCCCCCTCGACCTGACCTGGCTGCCCGGCATCGGCGTGAGCTTCTCGCTCGACGGCAACGGCGCGGGCTCCGTCCTGACCTTCGCGGCCGCGCTCATGATGATCCCAGCGGTGCTCGTCGCCACGACGCGCGTGGCGAGCGGCGCCGCCGGCTTCGCCGCGCTGCTGCTCGTGGCCCTGGGCGGCCTCAACGGCATCTTCCTCGCCAAGGACCTCGTCCTCTTCTACGTCTTCTGGGAGGCCACCCTCATCCCCGGCCTGCTGCTGCTCGGCATCTGGGGCGGCGAGCGGCGCCGCGAGGCGACCGTCAAGTACCTCGTGTACGCGGTGACGGGTTCGTTCTTCATGCTGATCAGCATCCTCGCCGTCAAGGCGCTCTCCGGCGCCGCGTCGTTCCACGTCATCGACCTGATGCTCGCCGCCCCCGAACTGCCGGTCGCCACGCAGACGTGGCTGTTCGTCGGCCTCGCCATCGGCATGGCGGTGAAGCTGCCCATCTGGCCGCTCCACTCCTGGCTCGTCGACCTCAACGAGCAGAACCACCCCTCGGGCGCCGCCGACGTGCTCGGCTCGCTCTACAAGGTGGGCGCGTTCGGCTTCTTCGCGTGGGGCCTGCCGCTACTGCCGGCCGGTGCCCTGCGGGTGGCGCCGATCCTACTGGCCCTGTCCGCGGTCACGGCCCTGTACGGCGCCTTCGGCGCCATCGGCAGCAACCACCTCAAGCGCTTCCTCGCCTACGGGTCGCTGTCGCACATGGGGATCATCGGTGTGGGCGTGTTCGGCATGCACCTGGCCGGCATGAGCGGCGCCATGTACTTCCTGGCCGCGCAGATGGTGTCGACCGGCGGACTCTTCCTCATCGTCGGCATGCTCTACCACCGCCGCCGCTCCCTCTACCTCGCCGACTACGGCGGCCTGGCCAAGGCCGCGCCCGCCCTGGCAGCGTTGACGCTCTTCCTGATCTTCACCTTCATCGGCGTGCCGGGGCTCTCCAACTTCCCGGGCGAGTTCATGTCGCTTCTCGGGGCGTTCCAGACGTCGCCCTGGCCGGCGGCCATCGCCACGCTCACGGTCATCGCCGCCGGCGTGTACGGCGTCAACCTCTACCAGCGCCTGTTCCAGGGCCGGTCGGAGGCCGTTGTCAAGGATCTCGACGCGCTCGAGATGTACGTGCTTCTGCCGGTCATCGTCGGCGTGCTGCTCTTCGGCCTGATGCCGGCTCCGCACCTGCAGCGCATCGAGTCGCAGTCGCAGCTGGCCGAACTGCAACTCGAGCGCGCCGCGGCCGCGCCTGGTGGCATCACCCTCAGCGACGTCGGAGGTGCGCGGTGACCTTCCCCGGTCAGATCGACATCCACTGGAGCGTGCTGGCGCCCGCCATCGCCCTGTTGGTGACGGCAGCCGTCACCCTGTTCATCGCGCTGTTCGGCCGCGACTCGCGGGGCGCCGCCGGGGCGGCGCTCATCGGCGTGATCACGGCCGGCGTCTTCACGCTGGCGCAGCTCCTGTCGGGTGAGGCGAACGCGGCGAGCTTCGGTCTGCGCTACCTGGGCGACGTGCCCGCCCTGACCCTCACGCTGGTGATCCTCCTCGGGACGGTCGCCGCCGTGCTCGTCAGCTGGGACCAGCTGCAGCGGGGCGGCATGGAGCACCCGGAGTACTACCCGCTCATGCTGCTGTCTGCGTTGGGCGCCGTCGTGATGGCCTCGGCGGGCGACCTCATCACCCTGATCCTCGGGCTCGAGATCATGTCGCTTCCCGTCTACGCCCTGTCGGCGTGGCGGACCCGCGACCGCCAGTCCGAGGAGGCGGGCATGAAGTACTTCCTGCTCGGCGCGTTCGGCTCGGCCATCCTCATCTACGGCGCGGCGCTCGTCTACGGCGCGGCCGGTTCCTTCGTCTACGGCGACGTGGCCGCGGCCCTGTCCTCCGGGAACCTCACCCTGCTCGCGACCCTCGGCGGCGCGCTGGTACTGGCGGGTCTCGGCTTCAAGGCCGCCCTCGCCCCCTTCCACCAGTGGGCGCCCGACGTCTACACGGGCGCGCCTACGCCGGTCGTCACGTTCATGACGGTGGTCATCAAGATCGGGGCGTTCGCGGCGCTCCTGCGGCTGGCGACGGTCGTGTTCCCGGCGCTGCAGCCGTGGTTGCTGACGGCCCTGGCCGTCATGGTCGCGCTGACGCTGGTGGTCGGCAACTTCAGCGCGCTCATGCAGCGGGGCGTCAAGCGCATGCTCGCCTACTCGTCCGTCGCGCACGCCGGCTACCTCGGCCTGGCGCTCTTGGCGACCGATCACGGCGGCGTCGCGGCCGCGGCCTTCTACCTCACGGCCTACGCCTTCATGAACGCGGGCGCGTTCGCGGTGCTGAGCCTGATCAGCGACGCCAACGACCACGGCGACGACCTGGAACGCTTCGCCGGCCTCGCCAAGCGACGCCCGTGGCTGGCGGCCGTGATGACGCTGTTCATGCTCAGCCTGGGCGGCATCCCGCCCCTCGTCGGCTTCGCGGGCAAGGTCCTCGTCTTCCAGGCGGTGATCGACGCGGGCTACGTGTGGCTGGCCGTGCTGGGCATCGCCACGAGCATCGTGGCCCTCGTGTACTACTTCCGGGTCGTGGCGTACATGTACTTCCGCGAGAGCGCCTACGAGCCGCCCGCCTTCCGGTCGGGAGCCACGCAGGTTGCCATCGCCCTCGCGCTCGCGGGCACGTTGCTGCTGGGCGTGTTCCCGGGCTGGTGGCACACGCTGCTGAGCGCCGGCCCGCGGCTGCTGGCGGGCCTCTGAGCTAGCCGAGGGGCCGAGGAGACCGGTGCGGCCGGCGGCGGTGACGTCGCCGGCCGCACCGCTGGGGCGCGCCACGGCCGCGCCGTAAGAACCCCGTCATCGGCCGTTCCCTATCATCCGGGTGGCCGTCAAGGCCGCGCCTACCCTGCGACCAGGGGGAGATGGGGAGAAACTAGCAGTGAGCATGACCGCGCCCTACTATCATGAGAGGACAGTGGACCTCACGGGCATGCGCATACTACTGGTGGACGACGAGGAGTCGGCCCTTGTGCTCATGCGGGGGCTCCTCACCCGCGCCGGCTACCAGGACGTGAGGGTGTGCGACGACCCGCTCGCCGCCGCCGAGCGCTTCGTGGCCGAGGCCCCCGACCTGCTCGTGATCGACCAGCACATGCCTAACCGCGACGGCCTCGGCGTGCTCGCCGAGTTGGGACCCAACCTCCCCGACGCCTTCCCGGTGCTCATGGTCACGGGGGACTCGCGCACCGAACTCCGCGAGACGGCGCTCGCCAACGGCGTGCGCGACTTCCTGACCAAACCCGTCAACCCCACCGAGGCACGCTTGCGGATCAGGAACCTGTTGGAGACGCGCCACTACCAGCTCGAGCTGCAGCAGCAGAACGAGCGGCTCGAGTCCGCCGTGCGCAGGCGCACGCAGGAGCTCGAGCACTCGCAGCTCGAGATGCTGGTGCGGCTGGCGCGCGCCGCCGAGTACCGCGACGACGACACGGGCGAGCACACCTGGCGCGTGGCCCACACGTGCGGGGTGCTGGCCCGGGAGCTCGGCATGCTGCCCGGCCGGGTCGAGCTGCTCCTGCGGGCGGCGCGGCTCCACGACGTCGGCAAGATAACCATCCCCGACGGCATCCTGCTCAAGGCCGGGCGCCTGACGGAGGCGGAGTACGCCGTCGTGAAGGGGCACGCCAAGGCCGGGGCGGAGGT
>Ga0226835_1000631_pt1 | contig 32473 bp, 32 predicted proteins | sample LAC_MetaG_1_FD_163627 | JGI IMG/M metagenome (GOLD analysis project Ga0226835, IMG submission 163627) | Anaerobic ammonium oxidizing microbial communities from anammox membrane bioreactor (MBR) in UC Berkley, California, United States -... | ecosystem: Engineered > Bioreactor > Anaerobic >...
TACCCGGCCGGAGGTCGGTACGGCCGGGTCTCGCGGGGAGAACCGCCGTATCGCGGTGACGGGTCGCGACCGGTCCTTGCCGGTCGCCCCGCTCACGACCGCGGTTCCGGATCCGGCTCGGACCCGTCGGGGTCGGAGGCGGCGCGCCGGCGGCGGCGCCTGATCCCGGCCGCGGCGCCCGCCCCGGCGGTGAGCACCGCGGCGCCACCCGCGGCGAGCGCGAGCGGCGTCGTGCCGCCGCCGTCGTCACCGCCGGCACCGCGGCGGTCCACGGCGTCGATCATCTCCGGTGGGCCGTCGAGGCCGGCCCAGGCCCGGGCGTTGCGCCAGGCCAGGGCCACGATGGTGAGCGTCGGGTTGTGGGCGCCGCTGGTCGGGAACGCGGACCCGTCGGCGACGCCGACGTTCCCGAGCCCGCGGAGGCGGCCCACCTCGTCGGTGGCGCTGGTACGGGGGTCGGTGCCCATCCGCAGACCCCCCATCGTGTGCATGCCCATCGGTGTGACCTGGCCCGTCGGGGAGGGCCGCCCCTCGGTGCCCGCCTGGGCGATGGCGCCCGAGTAGCCGGCGCCGGCGGCGTCGATCATCTTCCGCAGGATCGGCAGGTAGAAGTCCTGGGCCACGAGCTCGTGCCGGTGCGGCCGGTAGGTGATCCGGGGGGCCGGGCGGCCGAGGTGGTCGGTGACCCGGGGATCGAGGTCGATCCGGTTCGTGAGCTGCGGCAGGTCCTCGGCGATCATCTGCGCACCCACCAGGCGGTCGCGCAGCGGGCTCTCGCGCATCAGCTCCTTGAAGCGCGGGCCGAACGGCCGCTCCGGCTCGAACATCTCGAGGAGGTCGACGTACTGGAGGGCCTCGTCGATCGGGTGGGTCGTGCCCCCCATCTCGACCACCCCGCCCCGGAAGTAGGGCAGGCCGTGGCGGCGGGCCTCCTCCCGGGCCCCGGGGAAGTCGGGGTCGCAGAAGTCGTAGACGGCGTGGCTCACGTCGCGGCCGCGGTTCCCGTGCATCCGGCGGTCGAGCCACACGCCGAAGCCCATCGTGAACCAGTGGTACATCAGGCCCCGACCGAGGCGGTCGGTCGGGTCGGGGGCGTCGGAGAGCAGCGCCAGGCGGACGCTCTCGACCGGCCCGCCCGCGAGCACCACGAAGTCGGCGGCCTCCCGGTGCCGCCGGCCCCGGCGGTCGAGCCACTCGACGGCCGTGGCCCGCCGCCCGTCGTGGCGGATCCGGGTGGCCATCGCCTCCGAGCGCAGCTCGCCGCGACCGGTGAGCAGGGCCCGCCGCAGCGGCACCAGCGCCGAGCCCCGATCCTGGATCGGGCAGCCGAACCCGCCGCAGTGCCCGCACGAGATGCACGACGGTCGCCCGTCGTAGGGCTGGGAGTTGATCGCCTCCGGGAACGGGATCGGGTGCAGGCCGACCTTGCGGGCGCCCTCGGCGAGGGTGAGCGCCCCGAGCATGGGGACCCCCGGGGGCATCGGGAACGGCCGGCGGTGCCTCGCGTGGCGGCCGGCCGGGGTCCCGTGCACGGCGTCGACGTCGCCCGCGACGCCGAGGAGCGCCTCGGCGACCTCGTAGTAGGGGACCATGTCGTCGTAGGTGACGGGCCAGTCGACCACGTCGGCGCCCTCGACCGGGCCGAGGATCGTGGCCTTGGCGAAGTCGAGGTCCCAGAAGCGCGGGGTCTTGGCGTCCCACTGGGTGGTTCCGCCGCCCACGCCGATCGGGACGTTGTTCACGTCGCCGACGGCCACCGGATCGTCGGAGCGGTCGTCGTAGCGGAAGGTCCGCGGCTCGGCCTCGGGGTCGATCAGCCCGAAGCCGCGCCGCATCTTGAGCTCGTCGTTGGAGTATCGGGTCCGCGGCGCGGCGGCGGTGAGGTCGCCGAAGTGGTCGACGCCCCGCTCGAGGACGACCACGTCCCAGCCGGCGGCGGCGAGTACCATCGCCGCGGTCGCCCCGCCCGGGCCGCTGCCCACCACCACGGCCTTCACGGCCGGTCTCCACCGCCGTCGGCGAGGGCGCCGGGGAAGGGCAGGCGGAACCCCTCCGGCACGGGATCGGGCCCGTCGGACGCCCGGACCTTCTCGGCGGGCCACCCGGCGGGGGCGGTGTCGCCGCGGAAGCCGATGCTCTCCCAGCCCCGCCCGTCGTGGTTGCCGCCGTACTCGGGGACGGCGTACATGGCCTCGACCGTGTGCTCGAAGAGCACCCGGCGGAAGCGGCTCGGGGTGTCGGCGGCGAGGATGCGGTCGCGCCGGGACGCGTCGACGGCGGTGAAGTCGCCGCCGGCGGCGGCGTCGAGCTCGGCGATGCCGGTTCGGTAGCGCCGGCGCAGCTGGGCGATCCGTCGCCGCCAGCGCTGCTCCTCCCCGGGGCTCAGGGGCACCATCTCGGCCATGGGGTCCGGGGCGTCGGCCCCGTCGCCGAGGTTGCGGTCGCTCCAGGGGCCCCCGGCGAAGACCGCCGGGGGGTCGGGGTCGAAGGCCGAGAGCAACCGGTCGACGTAGTCGACCACGCCGGCCTCACGCGCCCCCGGGGTGGTCTCGGCCGGGTCGTCGCCGGGCCCCGGCACCAGGCGCGCCGTGGCCTCCACCACCACCTCACGCTCGTGGGCGGTGAGGAAGCCCGCGGCGCCCGTCCCGCGTGCGAGCAGGGCGGCCGCGCGCGCGGGTGGGAGGCGCCGGAGGAGGGGCAGGAACCCCAGCGACGCGCCGGCGACCCCGGCGCCGACCATGAACGAACGGCGGTCGACGTCCGCCGCCTCCCATGGGCTGGGCTCCCGAGCCACGCCGCCACCGTAACGGCCGGTACCGGAGCGTGTCGTCGGAGCGCCGGCCCCCCGGTAGCCGGCGGTCAGGGCGTGCCGGGGGCGTCCTCGCCGGTGGCCATCTTCCTCGCCGCCAGGCGGGCCTCGGTGGTCAGGCCGCCGACGGGCGAGATGAAGACGATCTCGCATTCGGCCAGGACGTCGTCGCCGTGGCGGGACGTTCCCTTCACGAAGATCTTGCGCCCCTCCACGCGGTCGACGGAGGCCTCGTAGTCGATGCGCTCGTAGAGCGGCGTCGGCCGGAGCATCTTCACGGTGAGCGTGCCGGTGTAGCCGCCGATGCCCGACGCGATCTGGGCCACGCCCATGAGGTCGTCGAAGGCGGCGGCCACGAAGCCGCCGTGGAGGTGGCCGATCGGTCCCTCGTAGGCGGCCGTCCACACCGCGGAGCCGCGGGTGACGCCGTCGTCGCCGATCTCCACCGAGACGGGTGGCGCGAGGGGGTTGGAGCGCCCGGAGAAGCCGCTGCGCTCCACCAGGGCCATGTCGGGGAGGGGGAGGTCGGCCAGGCCCTTGAAGCGGGGGCTCCCCTCGAGGCGGTCGGCGAGGCGCCGCGCCTCGGCGGTTAGGTCGTCGAGCTCGGAATCGGGGAGGGACGAGATGTCGAGGAGGGTGGAGTGCTCGATTATGCGCTTCACCTCGCGTACCAGGGCGTGCTTGCGGGCCCGGTGGTCGTCTTCGACGGGCTTGAAGGGGTTGTAGGTGTCGCGGGGTTCCGGGGAGAGGGTCACGGGCGGGCAGCCTACGGCAGCACCGGTCTCCGCCCGTACGGGCCCATGGGGGAGCGGGACCGACGGAGCCCGGGATAGCGTCGCCACCGCCACCAACGGTACGGGGCGACGCGGTGGAACGGTCCCGCGCCTCGGGCCGTCGGGCTGACGGGCTGACGGGCTGACGGGCTGACGGGCTGACGGGCTGACGGGCTGACGGGGGAGACAAGTGCAGATCGGGATCACCATGTTCGCCACCGACCGGTCCATCGGGGCGCCGGAGCTCGCCCGGGCGGCCGAGGAGCGCGGCTTCTCCTCGCTGTTCCTCCCCGAGCACACCCACATCCCGACGTCGCGGGGCACGCCGTGGCCGGGAGGCGGGGAGCTGCCCGACGAGTACCGGCGCAGCGTCGATCCGCTGGTGGCGCTGGCCGCGGCGGCGACCGTGACCACCCGGATCCGGCTCGGCACCGGCATCTGCCTCGTCGCCCAGCGCGAGCCCATCGTCACGGCCAAGGCCGTCGCCACCCTCGACATGGTCTCGGGCGGGCGCTTCACCTTCGGCATCGGCTACGGGTGGAACCGCGAGGAGATGGAGGACCACGGCGTCGACCCGCGACGCCGCCGCGACGTGGTGCGAGAGAAGGTCCTGGCCATGCAGGCCCTCTGGCGCGACGAGGCCGCCTCGTTCCAGGGCGACCACGTGAGCCTCGACGAGAGCTGGTCGTGGCCCAAGCCGGTGCAGACGCCCCGTCCACCGGTGATGATCGGCGGCGCGGCCGGCCCGACCCTCTTCGCCCACGTGGCCGAGTACGCCGACGGCTGGATCCCCATAGGGGGTGCCGGCGTGCGCGAGGCGCTGCCCCGGCTGCACCGCGCGGTGGAGGAGGCGGGGCGCGATCCGGCCGAGGTGAGGATCGTGCCCTTCGGCACCGTGCCCGACCGGGGCAAACTCGACTACTACGAGGAGATCGGCATCACCGAGGTGGTGGCCAACGTGCCGTCGGGGCCGGCGGCCGAAGTCCTCCCCGCCCTCGACGCGATTGCGCCCCTGATCGGCTGACGGGGTCGCCCGGCCCGGCCCTCGCCCCCGTGTCGCATGCCTCCCGACGGCGCGGGCCCGGCCCCGGTAACGTCGGCGGTCCCACCAGCGGACTCCCGAGGACGGTGCGATGGGCACGTACGCGGTGACCGGTTCGGCGAGCGGCATCGGCGCCGCCGTGGCGCGCCGCATCTCCGACGAGGGGCACCGGGTGATAGGTGTCGACCTCCACGGCGCCGACGTGGTCGGCGACCTGGCCACGACCGAGGGCCGGGAGGCCGCGGTGGCCGGGGTGGCCGACGCCGCGGGCGGGAGCCTCGACGGCCTGGTGGCCTGCGCCGGGATCGGTGGCAGCACCGGCGCCCCGTCGGGCCTGGTCGCACGGGTCAACTACTTCGGCGCGGTGGCGACGCTGGAAGGCCTGCGCCCGTCCCTGTCGGTGGGGGAACGGCCGGCCGCGGTGGTGATCTCGTCGAACTCGGCCACGATGCTTCCTCTGGAGGGCGACGACGACGGCTCCACCCTCGTCGACCTGCTGCTCGCGGGCGACGAGGCCGCCGCCGGCGCGTTCGCCGACACCCTCGACGGGGAGCTGGTGTACATGCGCGCCAAGCTGGCGCTCACCCGCCGGTTGCGGCGCTGGGCGCCGGAGTGGGCCGCGGCCGGGATCAGGCTGAACGCCGTCGCGCCGGGGCCGGTCCTGACCGAGTTGACCCGCCGGGCGCTCGAGCACCCGCTGACCGGGCCCGCCATCAGGGAGCTGCCCGTGCCGATGGACCGCTGGGGCGAGCCGGAGGAGATCGCCGCCGCGGTCTGGTTCCTGCTGCACGGGGGCGGTTCGTTCGTGCACGGCTCGGTGCTCTTCGTCGACGGCGGCACCGACGCCCTGATCCGGCCCGACTCCTTCTGATCGACGAGCCGTGAGCAGCAACGAGGCCGACGTGCCCACCGTGGAGGAGCGCCGCCGGCGGGTGCTCTCCGCCGCCATCGGGCTGGCGGACGAGGGTGGTTACGACGCCGTGCAGATGCGCGACGTCGCGTCCCGGGCCGGGGTGGCGATGGGAACCCTCTACCGCTACTTCGACTCCAAGGACCACCTCCTCGCCGCCTGCCAGGTCGAGCAGGTCCGCGCCATCCGCGGTCGGCTGCGCCGGAGGCCGGTGCGGGGCGGGTCGCCCTACGAGCGGGTGATGGCGGTGGTCGACCGGGCCACCCGGGCGATGGAGAGCTCCCCCGGTGCGACGGCCGCGTTGCTGCGGGCGATCTCGTCGCCCGATCCGTCGGTCACGCCTCTCCAGGCCGAGGCGGCGGGGGCCATGGCGTCGATGCTCGACGACGCGATGGGCGGGGTCGAGCCGGCGCGGCGCGCCGCGATCACCCGGGTGCTCGGGCACGTGTGGTTCTCGGCCCTGCTGGGCTGGGTCAACGGCTGGTCGACGGTCGGAGAGGTCCGGTCCGAGCTCGAGGAGGCGACCGGCCTGCTGCTCGGCGACGGGGCCGGACCTGAGTAGCGGCACCGACCGGGTGCCGACCAGAATGCAACCCGTTTCACTTCCGCGGGTCCCTGTCACCCGCCCCTCCGGGGAGGCGGATGTTCCTCGAGTACACCCCCGAGCAGCAGGCGCTGAGCCGGGAGCTGCGTGCCTACTTCCGGGACCTGATGGGCGACGACGTCGTCGGGATCGTGCAGGAGCGGGGAGAGAACAACCCCCGCTTCCGTGAGGTCGTCCGCCGGATCGGCCGCGACGGCTGGCTGGGCATCGGGTGGCCCACCGAGTACGGCGGCCAGGGCCGCCCCGTGACCGACCAGTTCATCTTCTTCGACGAGGTCTGGCGCGCCCAGGCGCCGTTCCCGTTCGTGACCCTCAACACCGTCGGGCCCACCCTCATGGCGTACGGGACCCCGGAGCAGAAGGAGCGCTACCTGCCGGGGATCCTGACCGGTGACGTGATCTTCGCCATCGGCTACACGGAGCCCGAGGCCGGGACGGACCTCGCCTCCCTGCGGACCCGGGCCGTCCTCGACGGCGACGAATGGGTCATCAACGGGAACAAGGTCTTCACCAGCGGCGCCAACCACGCCGACTACATCTGGCTGGCCTGCCGGACCGACCCCGACGTCCCCAAGCACAAGGGCATCTCGATGATCGTGGTGCCCACCTCGTCCGAGGGCTTCTCGTGGACCCCCATCGAGACCGTCGCCGGCCAGGTCACCACGGCCACGTACTACGACGACGTCCGGGTGCCGGCCGGCAACCTGATCGGCGAGGTCAACCAGGGCTGGCGCCTCATGACCACCCAGCTCAACCACGAGCGGGTGGGGCTGGCCGCGCTGGGCGGGCTGGTGCACCGGCTCTGGGACGACGTCGCGGCGTGGGCCGCGTCGACCCCGTCGGGCGAGGGCGGCACCATGGACGACCTGCCCTGGGTCCGGGCCGACCTGGCCCGCTCGCACGCGCGGCTCGAGGCCATGAAGCTGTTGAACTGGCGCGTCGTCTCCGCCGTCGCCGACGGCACCCTCGGGCCGGCCGACGCGTCGGCGGTGAAGGTCTACGGGGTCGAGGCCCAGATCGAGGTGTGCCGCCTGCTGCTGGGGATCGTGGGGACCGGCGGAGGGTTGCGGGCCGGCTCGCACGGCGCCGCGCTGGGCGGCCTTCTGGAGCAGGCCGGGCGGACGGTCCAGATCAACACGTTCGGAGGCGGAGTGCTGGAGGTCCTGCGCGAGATCGTCGCGGCGGCGGGTCTCGGGATGGCGAGGAGCAGCCGGTGAGCGCCGACGCCGCGCGCGGCGCGGGGACCGATGCGTTCCACGACCGGCTCCGGGCCTTCGAGGGGAAGACGGCCGGTCCGGCCGAGGTCGCGCCCGACGAGGTGAACCAGGCGATGATCCGGCACATGTGCGAGGCGCTGGGCGACGAGAACCCCGTGTACGTCGACCCCGAGGCGGCGGCCCGCTCCGTGCACGGCGAGGTGGTGGCGCCGCCGACGATGCTCCAGGTCTGGACCATGCGGGGGCTCCGGCCCCGGCCGGCCGACGACGGCGGGAACGCGCGCGACGACCTCTACGCGATGCTCGACGACGCCGGGTTCACGGGGGTCGTCGCCACCGACTGCCGGCAGACCTACCACCGCGAGGTCCACCTCGGCGACCGCCTGCGTGTGGTCACGACGGTGGAGTCGGTCTCGCCCGAGAAGCACACCGCCCTCGGCATCGGGCACTTCGTCACCACGAGGATGAGCTACCTCGACGCCGCGGGCGAACCGGTGGGGGACATGCTGTTCCGGGTCCTCAAGTTCCGGCCCGGCACCGGGCGCGTCGCCCCGTCGGGCACGGGGTCGGCGTGACTGCCTCCGGCGGCGCCCCGGCGCCCGCGCCCCGGCGGCCCCGCCCCGCCGTCACCGCGGACACGGCCTACTTCTTCGAGGGCGCCCGCGAGCACCGGCTGCTCGTTCAGCGCTGCGACGCGTGCGGGCGGCTGCGCCACCCGCCGTCGCCGGTCTGCCCGGAGTGCCGCTCCTACGAGTGGGAGGCGGTCCCGGTGTCGGGTCGCGGCGAGCTCTACAGCTACACCGTCAACCACCACCCCCAGGTGCCGCCCTTCGAGTACCCGCTCCTGGTGGGACTGGTCGAGCTCGAGGAGGGCCTCCGCGTGGTCGGCGACCTGATCGGCGTGGAACCGGCCGACGTGCGGATCGGGATGCCCCTCGAGGTCGAGTTCGTCGAGTGCGATCCCGACCTCACGCTGCCCATGTTCCGCCCCGCCCCGGCCGGGGGCGGAGAGGGCGGGCGCTGACGTGGACTTCTCGTTCACCGAGGAGCAGGAGGCGGTCCGCGACCTGGCGGCCCAGATCTTCGAGCGCGCGGTGCCGCCCGAGCGGGTCAAGGAGGTGGAGGCCACCGCCGACCGCTTCGACCGCGAGCTGTGGGGCGCCCTCGCCGACGCCGGCCTGCTCGGGATCGCGTTGCCCGCCGAGCACGGCGGCAGCGGGCTCGGCCTCGTCGAGGTCTGCCTGCTGCTCGAGCAGCAGGGGCGGGTGGTGGCCCCGGTACCGCTCTGGCCGACCCTGACCGCGGCCGGGGCCGTCGCCGACCATGGCTCGGCGGCCCAGCGCGAGCGGTGGCTCCCCGGGGTGGTCGCGGGCGGGACCGTCCTGACCGTCGCCCTCGAGGAACCCGGTAGCAACGACCCGGCGCGCTCGTCGGTCGAGGCCCGCCCCGCCGGCGACGGCTGGACCCTCCACGGCGCCAAGCCGTCGGTGCCGGCCGCCCACCTGGCCGCGGCCGTGCTCGTCCCGGCGCGTACCCCTGATGGCACCGTCGCCCTGTTCGTGGCCGACCCGTCGGGCCCGGATGTCAACCGCCACCCGGGTGAGGGCACCGACCGCCAGATCCTCTCCGAGCTCGTGTTGTCGGGGGCGCCCGCCGAGCCGCTCGGTGGAGCCGTCGCCGGTCCCGACGTGCTCACCGACGTCGTGGCGCGGGCCACGGTGGCCCTGTGCGCGGTCCAGGTCGGCGTGGCGGAGGCGGCCGTGGCCCAGGCCGCGGCGTACACGTCGCAGCGCCACCAGTTCGGGCGCCCGCTGTCGAGCTTCCAGGGCACGGCGCTCAAGGCGGCCGACGCGTCCATCGACACCGAGGCCATGCGCGTCACGCTGTGGCAGGCGGTGTGGCGCTTGACCACCGGCCGGCCCGCCGCGTCGGAGGTGCTGGTGGCCAAGTGGTGGGCGTCGGAGGCGGGCCAGCGGGTCGTCCACGCCACCCAGCACATGCACGGGGGCATGGGCGCCGACGTCGACTACCCGATCCACCGCTACTTCCTGTGGGGCAAGCAGATCGAGAACACGCTCGGCGGCGCGAGCGCCACGCTCGCGCGCCTGGGCCGGGCCCTGACCGCCGGAACCGGAGGTGCGGTGTGACCATCGCGACCACGAGCCCCCGCCACGCCGACGTGCAGGTCGGCGACGCGTTGCCCGAGCTCGAGGTGCCGATCACGCGCACGCTGATCGTCGCCGGCGCGATCGCGTCGCGTGACTACCAGGACGTACACCACGACCCCGACCTCGCCCGCGAGCACGGCTCCCCCGACATCTTCATGAACATCCTCACCACCAACGGCCTGGTGGGACGCTTCGTCACCGACTGGGCCGGGCCCGACGCCGTGCTCCGGGCGGTGAACATCCGCCTCGGGGTGCCCAACTACCCGGGCGACACGATGGTCCTGTCGGGCCGGGTGACCGAGAAGACCGACTCGGTCGTGACCGTCGAGGTGACCGGGGCCAACTCGAAGGGGAACCACGTCACCGGCAGCGTCGACGTGGAGCTCCCGGGGGCCGTCCGTTGAGCGAGCGGAACCGCCTCGTCGACGCCGCCGCGATCGTCGGGATCGGCGCCACCGAGTTCAGCAAGGACTCCGGTCGCAGCGAGCTCCGCCTCGCCTGCGAGGCCGTCGACGCCGCGATCGCCGACGCCGGCCTGCGCCCCGACCAGATCGACGGCCTGGTGACCTTCACGATGGACACCAACCCCGAGATCGCCCTCGCCCGCTCCCTCGGGATGGGGGAGCTGAGCTTCTTCTCCCGGATCCACTACGGGGGCGGCGCCGCCTGCGCCACCGTCCAGCAGGCCGTCCTGGCCGTGGCGGCCGGGGTCGCGGACCACGTGGTCTGCTACCGGGCGTTCAACGAGCGCTCCGGGGCCCGCTTCGGGGCCGGGGTGCAGGGCCTGTCGCCGGTGGCGACGGCCGAGAGCACCCAGTACTCCTGGTATGCCCCGTCCGGGCTGCTCACCCCGGCCCAGTGGGTGGCGATGTTCGCCCGCCGCTACATGCACGAGTACGGCGCCACCAGCGAGGACTTCGGGCGGGTGGCGGTGGCCGACCGCCGCCATGCCGCCACCAACCCCAAGGCGTGGTTCCACGGGCAGCCGATCACCCTGGCGGACCACCAGGCCAGCCGGTGGATCGTGGAGCCGCTGCACCTGCTCGACTGCTGCCAGGAGAGCGACGGCGCCCAGGCGCTGGTGGTCACCACGCCGGAGCGGGCCCGCGACCTGGCCCAGCCCCCGGTGATCGTGCGCAACGCGGCGCAGGGCGCCGGCGCCGACCAGCACATGATGACGAGCTACTACCGGGAGTCGATCACCGGCCTGCCCGAGATGGGCCTCATCGCGCGCCAGCTCTGGAACAGCACCGGCCTCGGCCCCGACGACGTCCAGACCGCGGTGATCTACGACCACTTCACCCCGCTGGTGCTCACCCAGCTCGAGGAGTTCGGGTTCTGCGGGCGCGGTGAGGCCAAGGACTTCATCCGCGACGGTGCGATCGAGATGGGGGGCCGGCTGCCGGTCAACACCCACGGCGGCCAGATCGGCGAGGCCTACATCCACGGCATGAACGGGATCGCCGAGGGTGTGCGCCAGGTCCGGGGCACGGCGGTCAACCAGGTCCCCGGGGTCGAGAACGTCCTCGTGACCGCCGGTACGGCCGTCCCGACCAGCGCCCTGATCCTCGGTCGCGACGCTTGACGGCCGCCCGCCGAGCGGGGCGGGCCGGGGTCAGAGGGCGTCGAGCGCCGACGTGCGCCCTCGCTCCTCGAACTTCCGGCGCAGTGCTTCCGCGTCCGATGGCTCGAACCGCCGGTAGGCGTCGTCGCGCGGGTCGGGGCGCCACCAGACCGGGTCGGCCGTCTCCCAGTGCTCGCGCCGGAGGGAGCGCTTGAGCACCTTGCTGGTAGGGGTGACGGGCATGTCGGGGGTGATCCGGACGAAGCGGGGCGCGGCCTTGGTGCCCAGGTCGGCCTGCACGGCCAGGAAGGCCCGGAAGCCCTCGGGGTCGAACTCGACGCCGGGGCGGAGCAGCAGGGCGGCCATCACCTGGTCGCCGGCGTCGATGTCGGGGACGCCGTAGACCGAGACCAGGACCACGTCGGGGTGGCGCGAGAGGACTCGCTCGACGGGCGCGGCGGCGAAGTTCTCGCCGTCGACCCGCAACCAGTCGGCGTCGCGCCCGGCGAAGTACACGAAGCCCTGCTCGTCGACGTAGGCGAGGTCTCCCGTCCAGTAGGCCCCGTCGCGGACCCGGGCCCGTGACGCTTCCTCGTTGCGCCAGTAGCCCTCGAAGCCCGCGCCACCCAGGCGGTTCACGAGCTCGCCGACGGCCTCCTCGGCGTTGACCAGCCGCCCGTCGGCGTCGAAGCGGGCGGGCGGGCACTCCTCGCCCGTCGCCGGGTCGAGGACGACGGTGCCCTCGGGCGGGCGGCCGAGGGAGCCCGGGGGCGTGTCGGGGGTGCGCTGCACGATCGCCGCGCCCTCGGTGGAGCCGTAGGCGTCGACCACGAAGCAGTCGAACCGGGAGGCGAAGGCCCTGACGTCGGTCTCCGCGGCCTCGTTGCCGAACGCCAGCAGCAGGGGGTTGTCGGCGTCGTCGGGGCGTTCGGGGGTGGCGAGGATGTACGCGAGCGGCTTGCCCACGTAGTTGAAGTAGGTCGCCCCGTAGCGCCGCACGTCGTCGATGAACGCGGAGGCCGAGAACCGGCGGCGCAGGGCCACCGCGGCGCCCATGGCGAGCGACGGCGCCCAGCCGGCCATGATGGCGTTCGAGTGGAACAGGGGCATCGCCTCGTAGGTGACGCTCCCCGGCCCGAGGCCCATCATCGAGCCCGCGATCGTCGCGATGTTCCCCAGCCGGCCGTGGGAGCACACCACGGCCTTGGGGGCCCCCGACGTGCCCGACGTGAAGATGAGCGCGAACAGGTCGGCGGGATCCACCTCGACGGCGGGCGGCGCGGCGCCGCGGTGCGGGGCCAGGGCGTCGAGGTAGCCGGGAGTCCCGACGACGAGGATCCGTTCCGGTGGGATGCCGAGGTCGAGGCCCTCGAGGAGCGGCAGGAGGTCCGGTTCGGTGACGAGGAACGCGCACTCGGTGTGGGTCACGTCGCGGGCGAGCTCGGCGCCTCGGCGGGTGGGGTTGATGCCCACCGATACCGCACCCGCGAGGGCGGTCGCGCCGAGCCACATCGGGAACTCGGGGACGTTCTCGAGCAGGATCCCCACGTGGAACGGGCCCGGCACCCGGTGCGCCAGCAGCCACGCCGCCCGCTGGGAGCACGCGTCGACGTACTCGGCGTAGGTCCAGGCCTCGTCGTCGTGGAGCAGGGCGGGGTTGTCGTCGCCCGCCCGGGCGAGGACGAGCTCGGTGATGGTCGGTGGGCGCTCGGCGGAGCCGGCTCCGGCCCCGCCCGGCTCGCCGGTGGCGGATTCGCTGGTGTCGGAAGCGGCCATGGTGCGCGGACGCTAACACCGCGGGATGCGGCGGTCGTCGCCCCGGGCCGGTCGTCGGGCGCGTGTCACGGTGCCGGTAGGTGCAACAGGTTCCGTTTCCCGGTCGCCGGCGCGCGAGGATGTGCGCCGCCGTGCCGGCGTTCGGAGACGAACCCACCGCGTCCGAGGACTCCCGGGGGCGCGCGGGGGTCAACGGGGCGACGCGGGATGCCCGACGATGGAGGAGCGATGCTCGAGGGTCTGGAAGGCAAGGTCGCGATCGTGACGGGGGCGGGCCGGGGCCTGGGGCGGGCCGAGGCGCTGGAGCTGGCCCGCCAGGGCGTCCGGGTCGTGGTCAACGACTTCGGGACGACGGTCGAGGGCGGGGGGTCCACCGACAACCCGGCCCACGAGGTGGTGGCCGAGATCGAGGCGGCCGGCGGCGAGGCCGTCGCCCACCTCGGCGACGTCGCCGACTGGGACGACGCCGAGGCGATGGTGCGCCTGGCCGTCGACCGGTGGGGCCACCTCGACATCCTCGTGAACAACGCGGGCGTGCTGCGCGACCGGATGCTCTACAACATGTCGGAGGAGGAGTGGGACCTGGTGGTGCGGGTCCACCTCAAGGGCCACTTCTGCACCCTGCGGCACGCCACGAAGTACTGGCGTGACGCGGCCAAGGCGTCGGGCGACGGGACGGTCTACGGTCGGGCCGTCAGCACCGCGTCCGAGGCGATGCTCTTCAACCCTCCCGGCCAGCCCAACTACGCGGCGGCCAAGGCGGGGATCGTGGCGCTGACCCTGGCCGCGGCGCAGGCCGTGGGCCGTTTCGGGGTGACCGCCAACGCCATCGCCCCGCGGGCCCTGACCCGGATGACGGAGAGCCTCGGCGGCTTCGACGTCAAGGACGGCGACTTCGAGATGTACGCGCCCGAGAACGTGTCGCCGCTGGTCGCGTACCTCGCCTCGCCGGCCGCGGCCAAGGTCTCGGGGCAGCTCTTCGTGGTCTACGGCCGCGAGATCAGCGTGGTGTCGGGGCCCACAACCGACACCACTTTCCGGACCGACGACCGCTGGACGCCCGAGAACGTCGACGCCACCCTCACCGGGTTCTACGACGGCCGCACGCCGATCTCCCAGGGCTACCTGCTCCACTGAGCCGGTTCGAGCCCCGGCGCCCCCGGCGGTGGTCGTGGCTCCGTGAGCCGGCGGTCGCGGGGCACCCGGTAGCGTGACGTCGATGGAGGAGAGCGGACCCGAGGTCCGGACGGCGTCCGTTGCGGCGCTCGACGGTGCGGCTCCCGATCGGGAGGCCGCCACGGCGACCGGCCACGTCGTGTTCCTGTGCACGGGCAACGCGGCGCGCTCGGTCATGGCCGGCGCGCTGGCGGTCGCCCAGGGCGTTCCGCTGCGCGTCACCACGGCCGGCACGCACGTGGTGGAGGGGATGCCCATGAGCTGGCGGACGCGCGACGCGATGGCGCTGGTGGGGGTCTCGGCGCCGTCGCACCGGAGTCGCCAGCTCACCGAGGCCGAGGCCTCCGGCTCCACCCTGGTGGTCGCGATGGCCCGCGAGCACGTGAAGTACGTGAGGAGCCGTCACCCGGCGGCGGCGGCCCGGACCGCCACCCTCCAGCGACTGGTCCGCGATCTCCCGCCGGGCGAGCCCGGGACCCTCGCCCGCCGCGTGGCGGCCCTGGAGTTGGCGGCGGTGCGCCTGGAGCGCTGGGAGGACGTCGACGATCCGGCGGGCGGCGAGTTGCCCGTCTTCGAGTCCTGTGCCCGCGAGCTCCACCGGCTGATGGCCGAGCTCGCGCCCCGCCTGGTCTGAGCACCGGGAGACCGTGATGCGGGAAGGGAGCGAGCGAGGATGCGCCCAACCGCCGCGGGGGCCGGCCGGGCGTCGGCCGGTCGCCGTCGCCGCCCTCCTCGTCCTGCTCGTCGCGGCCCTCGGTGCGTGCTCGGGAGGGCCGGACGCGGGGCCGGCGACGTCGACGACGGCGGGGCGCGGACCCACCTCGACCCCGGCCCCCTCCACCGCGACCACCGCGCCGACCCGCTCGACCCCCGACGGCTCGGCCTCCGGACGGGTGACCACCGTCGACGCCGAGCTGCGGACACCGGACGGCCGCGAGCGTTCCTACCGGGTGGTGGCCCCCGACGCCGGCGGCGACGGCGCCGCCGGCGTCGCTCGGCCGCTGCTCCTGGCGTTCCACGGCGGCCTGGGCTCGGGCCGCCAGTTCGAACGGGCATCGGGGTTCGACGCGCTGGCCCGCCGAGGGGAGGCGGTCGTCGTGTACCCCGACGGCGTGGCCGGGCCCCGGGGGCGGGGGCGGACGTGGAACGCCGGGGCGTGCTGCGGCTACGCCGCCGCGGCCGGCGTCGACGACGTCGGGTTCGTGCGCCGGCTCGTGGCGGCCGTCGCGTCGAGCCACCGGATCGACCCCGACCGCGTGTACGCGACGGGGCACTCCAACGGGGCGATCCTGTCCTACCGCCTGGCCTGCGAGCTCTCCGACGTGGTGGTGGCCGTCGGCGTCCAGGCGGGAACCCTGGAGGTCCCGGCGTGCCACCCGGCCCGGCCCGTCTCCGTCCTCCACATCCACGGCCGTGACGACCGCAACCTCCCGCTCGCCGGCGGGGTGGGTCCGGATTCCATCAGCGGGGTGGACTTCCGGCCTCCTCTCGAGGCGGCCGCCGTCGTGGCCGCCGCGATGGGATGCCCGGCCCGGCCCGATGAGCACCGGGACACGTCGAACCCGGCGGTCGATGTGACGACGTGGGCTCCGTGCCGCGACGGCACCGAGGTGCGCTTCCTGACGGTGGCCGGAGCCGGGCATCCGTGGATGGGGGGCCCCGAGGGGAGCGCCGCGAACCGGCCCGGTGCGGCGGTCCGGGCCCCCGTCGACTCCTCGGCCCTGATCCGTGCCTTCCTGGAGGCGCACGCGCGGGCATAGCCGTCACCGGGCCGCGTCGGGCAAGATGGCCGCTGGCCAGGCGGGCGGGACCGGAGGTGTCACCGAGTCGAGATGAACGGGCATCCGGACGACTCCTCGGGCGCGGCCGCCGGAGCCGAAGCCGGCGACGTGACCCGCCGGGAGCCGACCGTCGGGGGGGCGCCCGTGCCGCTGGCCCCGTCGGTGGTCGTCCGTGGCGACGACGCCGGTGGCCCCGACGTCGCCGTCGACCGCAAGCTCCGCTCGTTCCTCCGCCGGCGCGGGGCCCGCTCGGACGAGATCGACCGGGCGGCCCGCGAGGGGTGGCTGTCGCTCCTCACGGTCGATCGGATGCTCATGCCGGGCAAGCCTCGCTACACGCTGGCCGAGATGAGCCGCCGGGCCGGCGCCGACGAGGACTTCTCCCGCCGGCTGTGGCGCGCGCTCGGCTTCCCCGACCTGCCCGCCGACGCCAAGGCCTTCACCGACTCCGACGCCGAGACCCTCGAGACCCTGATCGACAGCGGCAACAGCCCACTGCTCGTGGGCGACGACGAGGCCGCCCACCTGCTCGTCCAGCAGGTGAGGGTCGCGAGCTCGCTCTTCGCCCGCTACGCGGAGATGCTGAGCGACCAGATCTTCGAGGCGCTGCGCCGGGCCCGCGAGCTGGGGGTCAGCGACGTCGATGCCGCGCGGCTGATCGTGGAGAACCTCGACTGGCGCAACCTGTCCCGCCTCAACGACTACGCCCTGCGGATCCAGACCCGGGCCGCCATGTGGCGCAAGCTCGGGGCGGAGGACCCGGAGGTCCCCGTCTCCGGCCCGTGCACGGTCGGGTTCGTCGACCTGGTCGGCTACACCGCTCTCAGCCAGCAGCTCGACGCCGACGACCTGGCCGGCCTCGTGTCACGCTTCGAGGAGCTGGCCTACGACACCGTCGCGGAGCACGGCGGGCGGGTGGTGAAGATGATCGGCGACGAGGTGATGTTCGTCGCCGACGACCCGCTCGATGCCGTGGAGGTGGCGCTCCACCTGGCCACCCGCAGCGACGGCGACGATCTCCTCCCCACGGCCCGGGCCGCGCTCGCGTACGGCCGGCTCCTCGCCCGGGAGGGCGACTACTACGGGCCGGTGGTGAACCTGGCCAGCCGGAGCGTGGGGGTGGCACGGCCGGGGACCGTCATCGCCTCGGCCGAGCTGCGCAACGCGGTGGGCGACGACGCCGACCTGGTGTGGAGCCGGTTGTGGCCCCGGCGGATCCGCTCGATCGGCTGGGTGGAGCTCTGGGCCGTCCGCCGGCCCGAACCCGACCCCGGCTGACCCCGGGGGCCCCGCTCCCGCCCCTGTCGCGCCGGGAGGAGGGACGTCGCCGGGGCGACCGGCCGTCGCCCGCGGGCGGTTCGGGGGGCAGGCTTCGCTACCGTTGAGGGCATGTCCGAGCGCCTCTCGCTCCTGGCCGTCCACGCCCACCCCGACGACGAGGCGTCGAAGGGGGCGGCCACGGTGGCCAAGTACGCGGCTGAAGGCGTCCACACCGTGCTCGTCTGCGCCACGGGCGGGGAGGAGGGCGACATCCTCAACCCGGCCATGGAGCGGCCCGAGGTCCGGGCCCGGCTCCACGAGGTCCGCCTCGAGGAGCTGGCGGCCAGCGTGGCGGCCATCGGCTACTCGGCCGTCCACATGCTCGGCTACCGCGACTCCGGGATGCCCGGGACCGAGGCCAACGCCCGACCCGACAACTTCGCCAACGCCCCGCTCGACGAAGCCGTCGGGCGCCTGGTGCGCATCATCCGGGCCGAGCGGCCGCAGGTCGTGGTCACCTACGACGAGACCCGCTTCTACCCGCACCCCGACCACGTCCGGGTCCACGAGATCTCGGGTCCGGCCTTCGACGCCGCCGGCGACCCATCCCGGTACCCCGACGCCGGGGAGCCCTGGCAACCCCTGAAGCTCTACTACACGGGCTTCTCGGTGAAGCGCGTGCGGGCCCTCCACGAGGCGTTCCTCGCCCGCGGCGAGGAGAGCCCCTACGCGCAGTGGCTCGAGCGCGGCTTCGACCTGGGTCTCGACGCCGAGGCGATCGACGCCGCGTTCACCACGTTCGTCGACGTGTCGTCCTACCTGCCCGTGCGCCGGGCGGCGCTGCTGGCGCACCGCACCCAGGTCGACCCCGACGGCTTCTGGATGCGCCTCCCCGACGACGTCGTGCGCGAGGTGTTCCCGTGGGACGAGTACCAGCTCGCGCGGTCGCTCGTCGACACGGGCGTGCCCGACGGTCAGCCCGAGGACGACCTCTTCGCCGGGATCCGCTCGCCCGTGGTGGCTCCCGGAGGCTGAGGTGGCCGAGCTCTTCTCGCAGGCCTGGCTGGACGAGGTGCGCCGCCTCGCCGCCGGCGGCCCCCGCCCCGACGTGTCCGCCCGGGTCCGCTGGGTGGTGCGGGGTGGCCCGGGGGAGGCGCCGTCACGGGGCCGCGGGGCGGGCGCAGGGGGCGCCGAGACGCGCTTCTACATGATCCTCGACCACGGCCGTCCGGTGGAGATGATGCTGGGCGACCTCGACGACGCCGACGTGACGTTCACCGTCCCCTACGACGACGCGGCGGCCGTGGTGCGCGGGGAGCTCGACCTCTCGGTGGCCTTCATGCAGGGCCGTATGAAGGTCGAGGGCGACATGGGGGTCCTGTTGACCCTCCTCCCCGCCGCGGAGACGGCGGAGGGGTCGGCGCTCCTGGAGCGCATCGCCGCCGCGACCACCTGGTAGGGCCACCGGTCCCCGGTTCGGGCCAACCCGCCGGGTCAGGACCCCGAGCGCATCAGGTCGCGCAGCTCCCGGTAGCCGATCAGCACCGCGCCCGAGCGTTCCACGAGGTCGGCGAAGGCGGGGTCGTGGCACAGAGCGGCGTGGTCGTCGACCCGGTTGGCCCAGTCGGGGTGCGAGGACCGGAGCTCGTCGGTCTCGACCGCGGGGTGGAAGTACATCTCGGTGACGCCTTCGGGCAGGTCGAACAGGGCCTTCTCGGCGCCGCGCCGTGAGCCCATCGAGGTGACCACGAAGTGGTCGGGGAACACCACCCCCTCCTCGGCCGCGAGGCGGCGGGAGGGGAAGCCGATCATGTCCTCGACGTCGGCCCCGACCATGCGCAGCGGCAGCGCGAACTCGACCGCCATCTCGACGTAGACGTCGAAGAACTCGGGGCGGAGCTGGAGGGTGCCCATGTGGCTGTCGAGGTGGCTGACGTCGAACCCCCAGTAGATCGCCCGCTCGATCTGGGCCCGGCACTCCTTGCGCACCTCCTCGACGTCGGCGTGGTCCCAGACGTCGGCGACGGTGCGGGGGAAGCCGCCGTCGCCGTCGAGGAGGCTGGGGGAGTGCGTGATGGGCCCCCACCGGTACGTCTCCCACTCCGCGTTGAGGGTGAGGTGCACGCCGACGTCCTCACCCCGGTACCCGGCGGCGGCGTCGCGTGCCCACGGGCAAGGAACCATGAGCGTGGCGGTGGTGGCCAGCCCCTGGCGCAGCGACTCGTAGGAGGCCACGTTGGCCGAACGGGTGGAACCGAGGTCGTCGCAGTTGATGATGAGCAGCTTGGCGCCGGCCGGGTAGCCGAGTCGCTCCGCCAGTTCGGTCACGGTCGCCGAGGTTACGCGACCCGCACCGCGACCGTGGCCCGGGCGGCCGGGCCGATCGCGGCCGGCCGGCGTGCCGCGGAGCGCGTCGCCGGCGGGGTGCCGCCGGTCCCGGCCGGGGGCTGGGTACGATCGGGCGCCCCGGCCGGATCGATCCGCCGGTCGCCCTTGGAGGTGGGGAACATGAGCGAGCGCGGTCCCGCTCGTAGCTCCACGGCCGTCGGCGCCGCCCGCCGCGTGGCCGGAGGTCGCCGCCGGTCGGGCCACCGGCCCCCGGCGCCGTTCGCGCTCCTGACCGCCGCCGTGCTCGCGGCCCTGGTCCTCGCCGCGTGCAACGGGGGTGGCGACTCCCCGGCGCCGTCGTCGACCGCCGCCCCGTCGACGGCCCCGACGACGCGTCCCTCGACGTCGACCACCGGGGGCGGCACCACCGGTTCGTCCACCGGCACCACCGCGCCGGCGGGTTCCCCCGACGCCGACGTCGCGTGCGACGCGCCGGGGAGCACCGCCGACCAGGAGAGCGCCGACCGGCCGGCCCCGTCCGTGTGGCTGTTGACCGACGTCCGTACCTCGCGCTGCGGTTCCAAGGACCGGATCGTGTTCGAGTTCCGCCCGGTGGCCGGCGCCCCGGACGCCACGCCCCCGTACGAGGTGGAGTACGAGGACCCCCCGTTCCGCGACTCCGGCGCCGGTCGGGAGACCGTGGTGCTCGGCAACCGGTTCCTGGAGGTGGAGCTCCACCCGGCCGCGATCGCCGACCTCGACCAGGAGAGCGCGCCGCTCACGTACTCCGGCCCGCGCTCGATCGAGCCGGACGGCCTCGACTTCGTGCGGCAGCTGGCGCTCTTCGACGCCTTCGAGGGCTATGTGAAGTGGGCCGTGGGGCTCGACGAGGCGCGCCCCTTCCGCGTCCAGGCGGCCACCGACCCGCCCCGGGTCGTCGTCGACGTCGGCTGATCCGGCGCCGGGCCGGTCGGGCGCGGCCGGCCGACGTTAGGGTTCCGATCATGGGAAAGGCGGCGTTGGCCTTCGTCGACGACGACGGTCACCGGGTCGAGCTCGACGCCCGGGAGGCCGAGTCGCTGATGGCCCTGGCCGGCTCCCTCGACGCCGCGACCGTCTCCGCCTGCCCCGACTGCCGAAGCCGGGTGGTGGCGGTCGTGGCGCTGGTGGACCTGCTCGAGGCGTCGCCCCCGCTCCCGTCGTCGGTGTCGCTCGTCGAGCTGGCCGACGACGCCCCCACCCTGCACGTCTACGTGTTGGACCGGGAGCGGAGGTGCTCGCACCCGCGGTGGCGTGACCCGGGCTTCGAGGAGTGGGCCGACGTCGTCGCCGAGCAGGAGCGCGAGAGCCCGCCACGCCGCTGACCGGTTCCGGCTCCCGCCCGCGGTCCTTCGCCCCTACCCCTGCGCGCGCCTCCCTCGGCCTCTACCGCCGTCGCGCGGCGCCGGTCGCCGGGACCGGGAGCGGGTCCGGGGGACCGCCGTCAGCTCGGCGAACGACTCCGAGAGCGCGGCCACGAGACGGCCCGGGTCGTCGACCGCGGCTGGGTCGATGTTGAGGCCCATGTGCATCTGCCCGAGGTAGGAGATCACGGTCACGTTCACGGCCGCTCCCAGCCGGGGCCCCATCGCGTGGAGCGCCTCGATCCGCGCCCCGGCCACGAACAGCTCGACGGGGCTGCCGCGCAGGTTCGAGGCGACGAAGTCGACGGCCCGCGCCTGGGCTCGCGTCACCGAGACGAGCAGGGCGGTGGGGGCGAACATGAGGAGGCCGGCGAGCGACTCGGCGGCCCGCAGGATCGGTTCGCCGCGGGCGCGGTGCAGGCGGTCGTGGATGGCGGCGACCCGCTCGGCGGGAGGGTGACCGTCGACGGGCAACAGGACGCGGGCGGGCGCGAAGTGGTTCGCCGACCCCTCGGGGCCACCGCGCAGGTTCACCGGCATCGCCACGCGCAGCTCGTCGAGCTCGATGCCGGCGTCACGGTGGTAGCGGTCGAGGGCGCCGGCGATCGCGGCCACGTACACGTCGTTGACCGTCGCGTCGAAGCGCCGGGCCGCCGCCTTCACCTCGGCGAGCGGGACGCTGAAGATCTCGAAGCGCCTCCGAAGCGACCGCTCGGCCATCAGCGGTGACCGGGCCCGCTCGGTCACCACGAGCTGCCGGCGGAGCGACGCCACGAGGGCGGCGGCTTCCGCGGCCCGGTGAGGGAGCTCGGCCGGGTGGGTCAGGGCGTCGCCGGCGGTGGAGGCGCCCCGGCGGGCCCACTCGATCGGACGACCGGCCACGAACGCGGCGGCGTCGGCGAGGATCCCGAGCGGTGACGATCGCGTGGTCGTCCCGTCGCCGTCGTCGTCGCCGCCCGGGCCGGGCGCGTCGCCCGGTGTCGCGGACGGGCCGCGCTCGGTGCGGTGGGGTTCCGGGCGGTTCCGGTCGTCGGCCGGCGGGTCGCGCTCCAGATCGAGCATCGACAGGGAGAGCCGCAGCCCGCCGACGCCGTCGGTGATCGTGTGGTGCACCTTCTGGATCAGCGCGGCCCGGCCACCGGGCAGGCCGTCGACGGTCAGGAACTCCCAGAGCGGACGCGACCGGTCGAACGGGGTGGAGGAGAACTCGGCGACCAGGTCGAGGAAGGCGCGCTCGTCGCCCGGTGGCGGCACCGCGGCCCGGCGCAGGTGGTAGTCGAGGTCGATGGTCGGGTCCGGCTCCCAGGCCGGGGGGGCCAGGCGCAGGGGGGCGGGCACCACCCTCCGGGCCAGCCTGGGCATCACCTCGAGGGCTGCCGACATGGTCCGGCGCAGCCGCGCCGGGTCCGGCGGCCGGTCGAGGATCGTGACGTTGGTGAAGTCGGAGCGCAGGGCCGGGTCCTTGTCGAGGGCCCACATCAGCGCTTCGAGGTCGCTCATCCGCACGGGTCCAGGGTCGCCGTCGGCGGGTCGGCGGCGCAAGCCTCGACGCGTCCCACCCGGGCCGAGCGGTCCGGACCGTGGAACCGGTCCCGGAGGGCCGTGGTGGTCGGGGACGGGCTAGTTGGGGATGTGGGTCCGCTTGAACTCGTTGAACCGGGTCCAGGGGACGAGGTCGAGCGCCCGCTCGAGGTCGTCGACCCGTCCGGGCTCCATGAGGCGGACGAACACGGCTTCGTCGCCGACGATCAAGGTGGGCACGCCGAACACGTCCCAGCGCTTCACGGCCTCGACGTGCTCCGACGCGAGCTGGGCGACGGTCGCGGGGTCGTCGGCGACGGCGGCCACGGCGTCGGGGTCGAGCCCGGCCGAGGCGGCTACGTCGCGGAGCACGGCGTCGTCGGAGAGGTCGCGGGCCTCCGTGTGGCGGGCTACGAAGGCGCCGGCGTGCCAGTCGAGGAAGTGCTCGGGGAAGTGGTCACGCACCGCGAGCGCGTAGAGCAGGGCTCGGGTGCCGCGCCCGCGCTCGCCCGGCGGCCGCTCCCAGATCGCGGGCTCTCCCTCCGCGACGTGGGCCTGGTCGAGCGAGAACGGGCGGAAGCCCACCTCGTGCCCGCGACCGCGGCGGACGGCCTCGACGACCGCCAGGTTGGCGTTGCGGGCGAAGGGGCAGCGGTAGTCGAACGTGATTTCGTAGCGGTAGGCCATGGCGACCTCCGGACGGCCTCGGATCGAGAAATCGTTGCTATGACAACGATCATACCCCGGGTTCCGGGACCCGCGGAGCGCCGCGCGGGAGGGTGCGGGACAGGACCCTCCCGAAGGCGAGGCCGAGGGCGGCGCCCACCACCACGTCGGAGGCGTGGTGCATGCGCACGTAGACACGGCTGAAGGCGACCGCGGCGGCCAGGGCGTACCAGGGCGCGCCGGCCGCGCCCCGGCCGTCGGCGAGGAAGGTGGCGGCGGTGAAGGCCGAGGTGGCGTGCCCCGACGGGAACGAGCTGGTGAGCGGCCGGTGCATCCCGTAGGGCAGCCGCCCCCGGGCGTCGGGCGCGGGAGGCTCCGGCCGCACCCGCCGGAACAGGCTCTTGACGATCCCGTTGGTGACGGCCGACTCGATCCCCATCGCCACGCCCAGGCGCACCGCCGAGGCGGGATCCCCCCGGCGGGCGGCGCGCACCGCACCGATCGACAGCCACAGGAGCCCGTGGTCGGCGGCGCTGGACAGGCCGAAGAACGCGTGGTCGAGCGTGGGGCGGCGGACGGCCTCGACCCACCGATCGACGGCGGCGTCGGCGGCGGCGAGCGCGCCACCCCGGAGCCGGATCACCTCAGGCGCCGGCGACGGGGAGGGCCGGCGCGGCGGCGTGGCGCAGCTCCTCGGCGGCGGCCGGGTCGCCCCCGAAGGCGGGGCAGTAGGCGCGGAACGCGCAGAAGTCGCACAGCCGGCTGGGGTTCGGGCGGAAGTCGTCGCGGTCGCACGCCCGCTCCACCGCCGACCAGAGCGCGGTGGCCTTGCGGGCCGAACCCCTGACGGACTGCTCCGACGGGGTGGCGATGATCGCGACCGGTTCCGACAGGTACAGGAGCTGGACCCGGGCCGGCCGCCGGCCGAAGACCCGCTCGCAGAGCAGCGCGTACAGCCGGACGCCGGTGAGGCGTGACTGCTCGTTGTGCTCCCGGGGCACCGAGCCCGTCTTGTAGTCGGTGATCACGAGGTCCCCGGCGGCGTCGAGCTCGAGGCGGTCGATGACCCCGCGGAGCTCGGGCGCGCCGGGTTCGTCGTGGACGCGGGCCCTCAGCTTCAGCTCCAGGCCTATGGCCCGCACGGTCGACGGATCCTCGAGCTCGAAGTACCGGCGCACGAGCGCCTCGGCGTCGGCGCGGAACGCCGCCTCCTCCTCGGGGGAGAGCCCTAGCTGGGCCATCTCGGGCTCGCGGGCGAGCTCGGCCCCGGCCGTCGCGAGGTCGGCGAGGGCCGCCCCCAGGTCACGGTCGGAGGGCGGGCGGTTGTGCAGCAGCTCCAGGGCCCGGTGCACGAGCGTGCCCTTGACCGTCCACGGCGACGGCGGTTGCGGCAGGCGGTCGACGTAGGTGAAACGGAACGAGAGCGGGCAGCTCGTGAACGTCGAGATCGAGCTGGGTGATAGCGACGACGGCCGCGTCAGGCCCATGAGCCCGAGGGTATCCGGCTCCTGTGACACGGGCGGGGAACCCCCGGCGGTCCCGGCCGCCCGGCGGCAGGGGCGCGACCCACGACCCCCGGCCGGTGCCGTCAGGGCCGCCCGTGGGCGGTGTCGCCCCGGGCCCGGGCGAGCGCCCCGACGCCGGGGACCGCCTTGACCAGCGCCTCGTACCACTCGCCGGCGGGATCGGAGTCCCACACGACCGCACCGCCCACGCCGAGCGTGGCCCGGTCCGCCTCCACGACCACGGTGCGTATCACCACGGCGAGATCGGCGGCCCCGGTGAACGAGAACCAACCCAGCACGCCGGAGTAGACACCCCGCGCCGCCCCTTCGAGGCGGTCGAGGATCTCGACGCTCCGGGCCTTGGGAGCGCCGGTCATGGATGCCGGGGGAAAGGAGGCGCGGACCGCGTCGACCGCGGTCCGCCCTTCCGCCAGGCGGCCGGTGACGGTGCTCACGAGCTGGTGGACGGTGGCGAAGCTCTCGACCTCGAAGCGTCGTGTCGCCTCGACACTGCCCGGAGCGCACACCCGCGAGAGGTCGGATCGGGCCAGGTCGACGATCATCAGGTTCTCGGCCCGGTCCTTGGCGCTGGCGGCCAGCTCGGCGGCCAGGCGCGCGTCGTCGGCCGGCTCGGCCGACCGGGGCCGGGTGCCCTTGATGGGCCGGGTCTCGACCCGCCCGTCGGCGTGGACGCGCAGGAACCGCTCCGGCGACGAGCACAGCACGGAACGCTCACCCGACCGCAGGAAGGCGGCGTACGGCGCGGGGCTGACCCGGCGCAGTTGGTGGTAGACGGCCCGGGCGTCGACCGGGCCGGGCACCGTGAGCGCGGTGGTCAGGCACAGCTCGTAGGAGTCGCCGGCGGCGATGTGCTCCCGGCACGCGGCGACGAGCTCCTGGTACCGGGCGGGCGGGTCGCGCAGGACGACCGGCAGCGGGAACGGGTCGGGGGGGCGCCACGGGGCCTCCGCGCGTGGAGGGCCGGCCGGTGCCGGCGGGCAGCCGTCCAGGCGGTCGGCGGTCTCCTCGAGGTCCGAAGCGGTTCGGTCGCGCTCACCCGGGGCGGACAGGGCCAGGAGCCACGTGACCCGCCGCCGGTGGTCGACGGCGACGGCCCGGTCCGCGAGCAGCAGCGCCCCGTCGGGCGGATCGGCGCGGTGGCGCAGGCGGAGCCCGCACTCGCCGGCCAGGCCGTAGCCGAGGTACCCGACGTAGCCGAGTCGGAACGGCGGCAGCTCGGGCCCGCCGGGCCCGCCGGCGGGCCCCAGGCGCTCCGCCCAGGCGGCGAGGCGTTGCCGGAGGGTGTCGAGGAGTCCCCCGGGGCGGGTGGTGCACCCGTCTCCGGTGCGCACGGTCACGCTCCCGGCCGCGGCGTCGGCGGTGAGCAGCTCGGCGTGCGGGCCGTCGCCCGCACCGAGGTAGGAGAAGCGGTGGTCGGAGCCGGGCGCCGCGGTGTCGAGCCAGAACGGCGACGGCCGCCCGGCGACGAGCCGGTCGTAGACCGCCTCGGGGTCGGGATGGAGGTCGAGCCGGCGGGCCACGACCTCCCACGCTCCCGGTCCCGGCGGATCGCCGGGTGCGGCGCGCGGCGCGGGTCGCATGGTGCCGTTAGCCTGCCGCCCGGCCGGCCGGACGCGCACCACGAGGCCGATCGGTGGCCGGGCGACAGGCGGTGGTCGGCAGGCCGGACGAGCAAGAGGGCCGAGCTCCCGGGGTCGCCGATCGGCGGACGCACGGCGCGAGGAGGAGCAGATGAAGGTGGACGGGGGGCTGCTGGCGGCGTCGCTCGCCGAGGTCCCGGCCCGGGCGAGGGCGCTCGAGGAGGCCGGCTACGACGGCCTCCTCAGCGTGGAGACGAGCCACGATCCGTTCCTCCCGCTGGCGGTCGCGGCCGAGCACACGGAGCGCATCGAGCTCGGCACGAGCATCGCGGTGGCGTTCGCCCGCAACCCCATGACGATGGCGCAGGTCGCCAACGACGTCCAGGCGGCGTCGGGCGGTCGCCTCCTGCTCGGTCTCGGGAGCCAGGTGCGGGCCCACGTCGAGAAGCGGTTCTCCATGCCGTGGAGCCACCCGGCGGCGAGGATGCGGGAGTTCATCCTCGCCATGAGGGCCATCTGGGCGGCGTGGAACGACCGCGAGAAGCTCGACTTCCGGGGTGAGTTCTACCGGCACACCCTCATGACCCCTTTCTTCGATCCGGGCCCCAACCCCCACGGTGCCCCCAAGGTGCTCCTCGCCGCGGTGGGCGAGCGGATGACGGAGGTGGCGGGCGAGGTCGCCGACGGCGTCATCCTCCACGGGTTCACCACCGAGCGCTACGTGCGCGAGGTGACGCTACCGGCGCTCGAGCGCGGCTTCGCGGCCGGCGGGCGGTCCCGCGCCTCGTTCCAGGTCACCGGGCCGTTGTTCGTGGTGACGGGCCGGACCGACGAGGAGACCGAGAGCGCGGCGCGGGCCGTGAAGCAACAGATCGCGTTCTACGGCTCGACCCCGGCCTACCGCCCGGTGCTGGAGCTGCACGGCTGGGGTGACCTCTCCGGGGAACTGAACCGGCTCTCCAAGGAGGGCCGGTGGGTCGAGATGGGCGAGCTGATCGACGAGGAGATGCTGGCCACCTTCGCCGTGTCCGGCCCCTACGAGGCGATCCCGGGCCTGCTGCGCAGGCGCTACGGCGACGTCGTGGATCGGGTGTCGGTCTACGCGCCCTACGAGGTCGACGCGCCGCGCTGGGCCGCGATGCTGGCCGGCTTCCACGAGGAGTCCTGACCGTCGGCGCCCCGCGGCCGTCGGCGGGGGTGGGGCGTCACGATCCGTCGAGCATCGACTCCAGCATCGGGCGGTGCATGATGGCGTCGTCGGGGTCGTCGGGCCACGCCGCCTCGCCGAAGTGGACCCGGCGTGCGTGGACGCGCGCCATCACGATCCCGTGCCGGAGCGCGGCGTAGAGCTCGAAGAAGTCCGGGTCGGCGGGAACCCGTCCCCCGGCCCGGGCGTAGGCGTCGAGCACGTCGGTGCGGCGGGCGAACGACGGCATTCCCTCCACCCCCAGCATCTCGGCGATACCGTCGAAGAAGCGGTGGAGCACCACGAACCACCCGAGGTCCACCCCGGGCGGGGCTACGCCGGCCATCTCCCAGTCGAGGACGGCCGCCGGCTGGTGGTCGCGGTAGATCACGTTGCCGATACGGGCGTCGCCCCAGCTGAGGGCCGCAGGCTCCTCCTCGGTGGGCCAGGTGTCGTCGAGGCGTGCGAACGCCGCGTCTAGGAGCGGGAACCGGAGGTCCCCGCGCACCCAGTCGTAGTAGCGCCGCCAGTGCTCCACGTGGCGGCGTAGCGGGGTGTCGCCCGGGGCGTCGTAGGCGAGGAACGACAGGTCGCAGGCCTCGGGGACGACGGCGTGCAGGGCGGCGAGCAGCCGGAGGGTGGCGTCCTGGAGGGCTCGCCGGTCGGCCTCCGGTGAGTCGCGGAGCCAGCCCTGCATGGTGTAGGGCATCACATCGGGGGGGACGCGCCCGTCCACGCGCTCCATCACGATGAACGGTGTCCCGAGCACGGTGGGGTCGTCCTCCACGGCGATCACGGCCGGTACGGGCACCGTGGTGCGCTCGGCGACGAGGCGCATGACGCGGGCCTGGGCGGCGAGGTCGTAGCGCGGGAACACGGGCATGTCGCCGGGGTCGGGCTCGACGCGTGCGACGCGCCGCGCCCGGCGGGTCCGGCCCTCCTCGGTCCAGGTCAGGTCGAAGAGGAGGGTCTCCGACGACATGCCGCCGGTCTCGGGGACGCTCAGGTCGGTCAGGGACGCATCCGCCAGGCCGAGCGGCCCGTCGCGCAGCCAGGCCTCGAGGCGCCGGGCCAGATCGTCGTGCGACCGGGTGGAGCGGGAGATGGGCGCGTCCGGCGGCGGCGCCTCGCGGGGGCCGGGCGGGGTCACGCCGGACCGCCCGAGGCGGGGGCCGGGCCGTCCGGGGCGCCGGCGAAGCGGAGCACCGCGGTCGCGAAGCGTTCGGGATCCTGGAGCGGCCCGAAGTGGCCGAGGCCCTCGAAGACCTCGACCCGGCCCCGGGGCAGGCGCGCCGCGAGCATCCCCGCCACGGCCTCGTTGATCGCGTCGGTGGGGGCGCCGCAGGCTACGACGACCGGGCAACGGACCGCCCCGAGGCGGGAGTACATGCCGTTGCGGCCGCCGGTCTCGTAGACCCGGGCCTCGTGCTCGGGGGCGCACTTCAACTCGACGGTGCCGTCGGGCCGGTCCCGGAGGCCGTGGTCGACGTAGGCGCGCAGCGCCTCGGGGTCGAGGACCGAGAGCGGCGGACGCGAGGAGTAGGACTCGAACGCGGCGTCGCGGTCGGGCCACACCGCGCGCCGGCGGCGGGCGGCGGCCGACATCGGGTTGTCGGGGTCGGGCGGCGGCGGGTCGTCGGTGGGGAAGACGATCGGTTCGAAGCAGTAGAGGCGCTCGAAGGTGCCGGGCCGGTCGGCCTCGGCCTGGAGCAGGGCCGCGCCGCCCTTGGAGTGGCCCACCCCGAGCAGGCCGGGCCGCCCGGGCAGGCCGAGGTGCTCGACGACCGCGCCCACGTCGGCGCCGAAGCCGGCCCAGTCGTAGTCGCCGCCGGGGGCGGGGTCGGAGTCGCCGTGGCCGCGGAAGTCGAACGACCACACATGGCGCCCGGCGTCGACGAGGGCGGACGCGACCGGAGCCCACACCATCCCGTGGAACCCCGTCGGGTGGGCCAGCAGCACAGGAGGCCCGTCGCCGCCCCAGTCGTGAACGGCGAGCGCCGGGCCACCGGGAGGTGTGAACCGGTGGGTGACCACCGACCGCCGCGGCGCCGCCGCGCCCGGGGCGGACCGGGTGGTCGGCGGGGGTGGGTCCGGCGGGTGGTCACGGCTCGGCGGCGTCACGGTGCGCCATCATGGCACCGTGCCCGACCGGTCCGACGAGGTGCGAGCCGCGAACGCCGCGTTCTACGAGGCGTTCGAGGGTCTCGATCTCGACGCGATGGTCGAGTTGTGGGAGCACTCCGACCGGGCGGCGGTGATGCATCCGGGGTGGCCGCCGGTCCAGGGTTGGGCGAGGGTGCGGGCGTCGTGGGAGTTGATCTTCCGCAACACCCCGTTCATCCAGTTCCTCTGCACCGACGAGGCGGTCTCCGTCGAGGGGACGACCGCGTGGGTGACCCTCGAGGAGAACATCCTCCAGGAGGCCGGCTCACGCGACGGGGGCGAAGACGTCTCCGAGCTCTCGGGAGCCCGGGTGGCCACGGTCAACGTGTTCGTGCACGACGGCAGCCGCTGGCGCCTCGTCGTCCACCACGGTGCCCTCGTGGGCGCCGACGAACGGCCCGCCGAGCCCTGAGCCCGCCCGTGGAGCGGCTCCTAGCCGGGCCCGGGGTCCGGTCGGTCGGCCGCGAGCCGGGGGCGGCGGCGGGAGGCGGCGACGAGGGCGGCGCCGGCGAGGAGGGCGGCGAGGCCGGCGAGGGCCGTCGGGGTCGACGACCGCCCGGTGTAGGCGAGCTCCGCGGTGGGCACCGCGGCGGCCGGGGCGGCGGCAGGCGGTGGGGTGGTGGCCGGGCAGCCGGTCGGATCCTCGCCGGCCAGGAACGTGCGCTGCGAGCCGAACGAGATCCTGTCGGGGTCGTCGGCGATGTTCGGACCGGTGAGCACGACGCGGCAGTCGACCCCACCCGCGACCACCACCAGCGGATCGGGTCCCGGCGGCGGGCCCTCATCCTCACCGAACGTCACGGCGGCGGTGTCCCACGGCACGGCCTGGGCGGTCCACCCGGTGCCGTCCCAGAGCCAGGCGTCCTTGAACAGCGTCGTGCTGCCGCTCGCGGTCATGTCGGCGCCCCCGACCAGCAAGGCCCGGGGCTGGTCCGCCTTCCCGTAGCCCACGCCGGAGAACCCGGCGAGCGTCCGCCCGCCCGGGCCGCACGCGGGGAGCGCGCCCGTGCCGCACACCGCGGTCCACGTGGCGCCGTCGAAGGTCCAGGTATCGGTGAGGAGGGTGGCGGGGTCGCCGGCCGTCGCGCCCCCGAAGAGCACGAACCGGGCGCCGTCCCAGGCCAGCGACGCTCCAATGCGTGACGCGGGACCGCAGGCCGGCTGGGACAGCCCGCCGCAGACCTGGGTCCAGGTGGCGCCCGAGTCGGAGGACACCCACGTGTCGGCCAGGACCGACCGGCCCGCGAGACCACCGAAGAGCACCACCCGGCCGCCGTGGCCGGCCATGGCGTGCATCGTCCGGGGGCCCGGGGCGCAGGTGGGGAGGGCTCCGGTGCCGCAGACCGCGGTCCACTGGCCGGTCGAGGCGTCGAAGTTCCACTGGTCGGCCAGGGCGGAGCCCTCGAAGGACCCCTGCCCCCCGTAGAGGACGGCGCCGGCCGGCGTGTCGGCCAGGCCGCCGGCCATTCGCCCGCCCGGGCCGCACGGATCGGCGGGAGCCGCGTCGGGGTCGCCGCACACCCGCTGCCACTGCTCGCCGTCGAAGACCCAGGTGTCGGCGAACGCGTCCTCGCTCTCGGGGAGCAGACCCCCGTAGAGCACCGCGGAGTCGCCGGCGCCCAGCGTGGAGGCCGTGGGGAAGGCCCGCGGGTTGTCGGCCAGGTCGCCCGACGGGCTGACGTCGGCGACCTCCCACGGTGTGGGCGCGGCGGCCGCCACCCCGGTCGCGCCGAGCACGACGAGCAGTGCACCCGCCGCGGCCAGCAGGGGTGTTCTCACACGCTTGTCGGCCATCCGCCTCATGTCATCGCCTTTCCGACCTTCTCCGGAATCGGCGCAGCATGGCAGCCGGGATCCGGCCGCGGGTGGATCCCTCACCGAGCGTGCGTGGCGCCCGGTGCGGGACCGTGGGCCGCCGACGGACGGGCCGACCCGCGGCGGCGCCGACGGAGGTCCCGGTGGGGGTCACGTCGCCTCGCCCGTGCCGTGAGCCGTGCGGGGCCCTCGATCCCGACGCGCTAGCCGCCCGCGGGCCCGGGTCGGTCCGCACCGAGCCCGCGGCGGCGTCGGGATACGGCCATGAGGACCCCGCCGGTGAGGACGGCGAAGAGGCCGGCCAGCATCGCGGAGGTCGACGACCGCCCGGTGTAGGCGAGCCGCGCGGTGGGCACCGCGGCGGCCGGGGCCGCGGCGGCCGGGGGCGGTGGGGTCGTCGGGCAGCCGGACGGGTCCTCGCCGAAGAGGAACGTCCGCTGGGTTCCGAAGTAGTCCCTGCCACCGGCGACGTTCGGCCCGGTCACGACCACCCGGCAGTCGATCCCGCCCGCCACGACCACGAGCGGATCGGGACCGACGGGGGGTGCGGCGTTGAGCGGGAAGGAGACCGCGGCGTCGTCCCACGGCACCGGCTGGCCCGTCCACGTGGCGCCGTCCCAGAGCCAGGCGTCCTTGAAGATGGTGGTCGCGGTGCGGTTGAACGTATCGGCGCCCCCCACGAGCAGGGCCCGAGGCCGGCCGGGGTCGGGTGTGCCGATCCCCGAGAACGCCGCGAACGAGCGGCCGCCCGGGCCGCAGGCGGGCAGCGTGCCGGTTCCGCACACCGGGCTCCAGGTCTTGCCGTCGAACACCCAGGTGTCGGCCAGGAGGGTGTTGCTGCTCCCGCTCGGGATCATGCCCCCGAAGAGGACGAAGTGGGCGCCGTCCCAGGCCAGCGACGCTCCCATGCGTGACGCGGGACCGCAGGCCGGCAGCGATCCTCCGCAGGTCTGGGTCCAGGTCACGCCGGAGTCGTCGGAGACCCAGGTGTCGCCCAGGGGGCCCTCGCCGGCCGTGCCGCCGAAGAGCACGACGCGGCCGCCGTGGCCGGCCATGGCGTGCATCGTCCGGGGGCCCGGCGCGCAGTCCGGAAGCGCGCCCGTCCCGCAGATCGGGGTCCACTCGCCGGTGGAGGCGTCGACCGACCATTCGTCGGCCATGGCGTCGGTCAGGTCGAAGAACGACGTGCCGCCGTAGAGGACGGC
>Ga0226835_1000632_pt1 | contig 32436 bp, 47 predicted proteins | sample LAC_MetaG_1_FD_163627 | JGI IMG/M metagenome (GOLD analysis project Ga0226835, IMG submission 163627) | Anaerobic ammonium oxidizing microbial communities from anammox membrane bioreactor (MBR) in UC Berkley, California, United States -... | ecosystem: Engineered > Bioreactor > Anaerobic >...
TACTTTATCAAGGTTATTCTGAAGATCATTGAGATCAAAATCAACATCTACATTGCCAACTTCTGAAAGTTTAGCTTTGATCTTATCCACTGCTTCCTGCAGCTCTTTATGCAGAGCAGGAATATCTAACTTTATTGTGAGTGTAATTTGTGCCATTATTTATTTTTATAAGCTTCTTCTATTGTGTTTGCCTGTGCCAGTTTAAATGCAACAAGCTTTGCAAACTCTACGGGGTTTTTTGTTTCATAGAATCGCTCTCCTGCTTCTGCATTACCGTCTGCAAGCTGGATGCATCTATAGAGATACCATTCTGTTGTTGGAATATACCAGATTCCGTCAGAGTCTTTAGCGTTTCCTGATCCAGCTTCTGCAATAAAGAAGATATCCCATTCAGAGTAAATGCTGCTTGCTTCATTAAAGTGCCCGCGAAGGGCTTGCAAAAAAAACCGGCTATTTCACCTGCCTCACTGTATGTGATCTCTTCCGGTTTCTCTTCGAGCAAGCAATCCATCAGCTCATCAAATTTGTCTACATCAAATGGTATCTGCACATTATCGAGTCCGTAAAGTATAAGTTCAAACTTGTTTTCACCAACTATCTTTTTAAAGTTGTTAATGTTTTCAAGAGTGTCTTTTTTTATCTTAAATTTTTTGTCTATTGTTTGGTCCATTGTTTCTCTATAATAATTTAAATGTTATTTCAAAAACTGATCCGTGAATAAAGTACATTGCGATAACCAGCAGAGCTGCAGCGATCCATCCGTGCTGATCGATTTCTTTTCTTCCTTTTTTAATATCTACAATAAGCAGAGCAACCAATAGCAGGAAAGCTGTTATCCTTATTGCATCAAACAAATGCCAGGCATCTGATACAAAACTAAAGACATACTTCTCTAACAGAGTGCGATTGTTCCAAGCATAATCACCTTTACCAAGCCACCAATCCCCCTGAAAGGGGAAATTGGCAGGATGGAATCTGATTGCATCACAGAATCCTTTTGCAATTGCACTTATACTAATCAATATGGCTGATAGTTTAATCATTATTCTCTCACGGATTTGTTAAAATTGTTTTACCTAAGCCATTTAAAGTTGATACTGCTGCATCTGAGTTAGATGAGCGTGGCTGATTAGCTCCCCTTAAGTCAATTGTCTTTGTACCTGAACCTGCCGTTAAAGCCCAAGCATTCAGGAAGGCATCTATTTCAGCGGTCGTGTAACCTGTGCCTGTTGGGGTTATAGTTATTGTAGTATTAGCCCAAGCAGGCATTGTCCCTGCGGTTATATCAAAAGATTTGCCTGATGATTGATAAATAATATTTGTGGCAGTTGTCTTAATAGAGCTTAAATTGCCACTATAAATGCCATTGATATTCATTAAATATAAGTCATATACTTTAGGAATATCAGTGAGATCAATAGTTTGAATACCCGATATTAATAAAAGATATAGCACGGTTACTTTTGGTATATCGTAGCTGTTAATAGTCTGTGTTCCTGAGATATTATTTAGATATAGATAAGTAACACCAGGTATGTGCCCACTATTGATTGTTTGAGTACCTGATAAATTCTGGAGATAAAGGTTAGTAAGTTTAGGTAAATTACTACTATTGATTGTCTGAGTGCCTGATAAATTACGAAGATATAGGTAAGTAAGATTAGGTAATCCCTTACTGCTGATTGTCCAAGTTCCCGTGTTGCTATTCATATGCCACTTAGTGATTCTATCAGAGTTCCATATCTTGATATTATAAGTTCCGCTTGAGTAGGTGTGTGATATATTCTGGTCACTTCCTGTCAGTGTATAGTTATTAACGCTTCCATCTCCCCACTCGACTTTTATCGCACCAGTTCCCTGCATAACTATATTACCCGTTGCAGTACCTGTAAAAACAATAGACTTTACCGCATCATCATCAAAAAAATAAAAAAACTTTTTACTGCTCTGTCCAAATGCAAGCGATATTGATATTAAAATTAATATTATTGTTTTCATTTAAAACCTTACAATTATTTTATTTCCATTAGCATCTTTAATTACTTTACCATCAGCACTCTTAAGCAACTTACCATTACCAGATGGTGGTGCTGAGCCTGTAGTTACTGTATATGTATCAGACCTACCGCCAACTGTTAAAGTCCTACTTACAGCAGTATTATAATTGCCAGATGATGTTAATCTTACTCTCGCATTGTCATTATTAAATACTTTGGTATATCCTGTTCTCCAGCTACCAGAGTTAATCTGATACTCATATCCGCCAGCATAAGCATAGGCGGAATCAAACCCTGTGAGTGTAACAAGATTAGAGGTGTAGAGTGTTGATCTTGTTGCATTGGTAACATCCGTAAATGTAAAACTATTTGGAACTGTATCCGCTACACCAGATTGATATTCCATAGCACCTGCATCTGGATTACTCCAATCTCTCGGATTACCGTGTATGTCTGTTGTTGGTAAACCTTTCGATTCAATCCAACTTTCCCACCATTCCGACACACCCGCATCAATGGCAGGAGAACTACTACTTATATCCAATCTATTGATGTCTCCTATCTTAACATTGTTTGTGAACAATGGATTAGCATTGACGCCAGTTCCTCCATAGTTATTAACCCAATCATTCCAATTACTCGGTGCTCCTGTAGGGCTGCCTCCATGTCCAACAAATTGATTTCCACCAAATTTCATATTATTAGTCCATTCATTCCAGAATACATTTCCTCTGCAACTATCAACGTAACACTGATCTCCGTTCCAAGATGATGCAAATGCATCAAGTCCAAGCCCACCGTAATTAGCAGGGTCTTCGCCATTTGTCCCAAACTGACAAACAATATTATTAACAAATACATCAATGCCATACTCTTGAAGGATAGTATTTTCTCCACCGTTAGATGTTGCGACTGTATTATGTATTACATAAGTCGGAGGATAAACACTGTTTACATACCCATACCATCTCGTAACGAATCCATTGATGTAAGGATTACCATCTGCCCATAAGTGTCCATCTGCATAAATATAATTGTTATAAATAATAACTGTATCAAGTCGTCCAGGTCTTGATTGGACTCCCAATATCATACCGTGTCCCATAACAGATGAATCAAGCACAAATACGTTATTGTAAAGTTTAACTCCTCTTACCACGTGAGTTTGTAATGGATCAATGTGTTCATGATTTGGATATGATACACCTATCTGTTTATTTCTCTGGTGAGATATTGTATTGTTAATATTGAGATTAGCTACCATTTGCACGTATATGCAATTATCTTCGTGTCCAACATTATTCGTATAGCTCTTTATAATACAATTTGTAATAGTTATATGTTCAGCGCAAACACCATTTTCTGTTAAATAGTAATCATCATTACCAATTATATTTATCCCATCATCCCTAAAATCTGTTATATACAAACTATCCAGTATTAGATAATTAACATCACAATGTGCATATATCGCATTCCCGTTTGACCTCCTGAATGTCATTCCTTTTAACCATACATAAGACATCGAACCACAGCTCCCATTTTCAAAATGGATTTGTGGACCTCTAACATCCTGTCCGTCAATTATAACTGCGCCTGAATGACCAGATGGATTTGGTGATAACTTGCCAGGAAATATTCTTACATAATTTCCAGAAGTTCCGCTCACACCACAAGTAGGGAAATTCTCATTATAAATTAATGAATCATTACCTCCTGAAACATATAAAATTCCTCCGCCACTTAAATCACTCCAGTTGATGTTAGACAAATTCTTCCAGGCAGTAGCCCAGCTTTGTCCATTTCCACTTGAAGATACCCGATTATCAACATATCTAATTGTCTGTCCACATAATAATCCAGCCAAAATACTTACTAATAAGAATAGAGTTAGTATTTGTTTCATTACTGCACCCTTGTTCGTTTAAGAATTATATCATCAAAATAAATTGCTTCGCCAGATAGAGGTCTCCAACTATTACCACCAGGATAACCAAACCTAAATCTTGATGTAGTTATTGTTCCAGTTGCATTTGAGGTCCCATAAATAAGAGTTCCATTTACCCATATACTATCCTGCCCATTAGCACCAGTTCCTCGCACATATTTATGTTCAACTTTGAGCCAGGTGTCAGTAGCAAATCCAGTTGATAATTCTGTTCCCCACGGTTTTACCCAGTTATCTATATTACCACTTGCATCAGTTGATATACCAAGCCAGCCAGCATCTCCATTGACATCTGCGTTATCTCCAAATAAAGTTAGATATTGGTAATTACCACTTGTAACATTTGTCGTGGTGCTGGAAGGTATATAAACATAATAACTCACCCATATAGTTGCTTCATCACCATATCCAGAAGGGAAAGGATATATATCAGCATATACAGGAGCTGTGGTCCCATTACCTCTGAATTTATAAGAATGAGTGCCAGTATGAGCAAACCCAGAAGTATCTGTGATAAATCCACCATTTTCCAACACTAAATTTGCAAGTCCATCTTCAGCATCAAACTTATAGAAACCTGTATCAGGAGGACTTCCAGATGCCAATGTCTTAGCACTATCAAGATTACTGAACCAGCTTACATTACCACTGTCATCAACTGCTTTTACACCAGCCCAATAGGTTGTATTAGCTGTCCTACCTGTTCTTGTATAAGTTTCAACTCCCTTAGCAATAGATGTAACCCACACTAAAGCAGTTGTATCATTACTTGTTCCTTCGTAAAATCTAATGGAATCCAAGTCTCCCGCAACAGGGTCAGTCCAAGTGCTCACATATTGAGTTTGAGATGTTCCACCAATAGCAGTGAATGAAGTTGGAGGATTGGGAGGAGTATTGTCAGTTACTACAACTCCGCATCCGCAAGTGTCTAAAGCCGTTAAGATTGAGTTTAGAATATTCCTAAATGAAGTAACTGAATCCTGTAAAGCAGATACGTTGTTTTCTAAAGATGTTATCTTTTGATAAGCATAGGTGCTATCCCAAGAACTACCGCCTCCTAAATTATCATTCCAATAATCGGTTATTAAAGAATCAAGTGTTGCAGTTGTTCCGATAATTGATTGACCGTCTGTTATCTTTGCAACCCTTGTACCACCAACAGTGATTGAGTCAGGATATATCTTAACAGTAGAATTACCTATGATAATCGAATCCTGAACTTTTAAGTAACCATCTGTTAAAATATTTCCGCCAAAGTATGAAGGAAAATCCCCCTGACCATAGAAGTGATAAGCCAGTTCTAAATTTGGAGAGTTGGTTGTTAAATCAGAATAGAAACTGTATGCTTTTGGATAAGTGTAATAATCATTTGTCCCAAACTTAAACTCATAACCTTTAACAGGCATTGGAAATCTTTTTGGAGTGGCTGTTAAGTTAGATTCTGAAAGTATTACTCTGCTTCCGCTTAGATAAGCATTATTCCAATTAAGTGCGGATGAATCTGGTAAATCGCCAAGATTCATTTGTATTTCGTTGCCTGAGATAGTTACACTGTTATTAAACCATAAAGGCGTACCTGTGCCATCTAAGTTAAGTATATTGGCTACATTAGACATTGTTTTGATCGTATCGTTATAATAATCTGTTCTTTGCTCGTGAGGGAACAACCAATTAGCAGATAGACAATAAGGTGGAACTACATAGTCAATAATCCAAACATCAGTGTAAGTTCCGTTATTAAATCTTCTATCTGCATAAGACTTGCCAAGTCTCATAACATTGGCACTCCCATTATATAAATTTGTTGACCAACCATCAATACCTGCCTTAGTAACATAATCATTCCACGATAAACCGCCGAGCGAATCTGTATTACTCGAAACGATAGCATCCACATTTTTCCAAGCCCCAGATACATATTGCAGATATTGTAAATTTTGTGGGTTAGAAATATTGGTGGTTAATGTATCTCCCCTGACAATCAAATTACCATTTATATTAATATCTTTTGCCCCTATACTCACAGCATCATCAACAAATTGAATTTTTGGGACTATTTTTAATTCGACATTATCACCATACAAACGGTTCTCACCATCTGCCATTGCAAATACCGTTATGTAATATACTCCAGCCGGTATGGCAACCGAAGCATTAATAGAGTATGAACCAGAGGGGAGACTTTTGGATTCGTAATTATATGGCGTCATAGTCTCAGCATTTACTAATGCCGAAGCATATAACGAGGTCGGGCTATCAAGATAAATATCGGCTTTTAGTTGATATGTGCCAGAAGCAAGATAGAGAGTATCACACCGGAACGAAAGGAAACCACCTAAACTAAAACACATAATAGCACCGGTGAACCCACCACCACTTGCAACCCACTTAGTACTATCGTTACCATAAAGCGCATACCATCCATTAATATTATTATCGAATGTCCCATTTTGTATAACAGTTGAACCACTGCCTCTTAGTCTTATTTCAAAACCTGATTTATCAATTACAATTGAATCCCCGCTAAAAACTGTTTTCGTGCCGGAGAAAGTTTTTTGTCCAGTTATAGTTTGTGTTGTGTTAGTTGTTGCCATTGCGGAAATCTGAGAGTCATAAACAACTGAATCTGGTAATTCTCCCGAGCCAATCAGACTGCCAAGACTATCTAAACTAATTGTAGATAATGTGCGGTTTGTGCTATCCCAAGTAAATACGCTGCCATCTGCAACTGTGCTATCGATAAAAGTGCCGGCAACGTAAAAGCGTGTTCCGCTTGTCGGCGGTGTAGCCCCATCAAAGGGAGTTTGTACGTCTGGGTTAACTCTTAATTCTCCATCAAAGATTGTTGTGCTGTCTGCAACTATATCGTAAAAGTATTTTGATGCAGTAAAATCTCTGGTATCTCTTTGAAGAAGTTTAACTCTTATGTATGTGTAGGGACTTGAATAGATCGCGCTTATCTCTGTTGTATCATTATTTGCTTTTTGTATTAATCTTGGTGAGCTGAAGCTCTTTGTAAGTTTTACTACAAATGTTATATCAGAGCTGCCAACATTTCCGGTATGGCGGAATATAAATTCTTTGTAATCTCCGCGTTTAATAGTAATGTGTTGATCGGACTTCTGCCCAATTAACGGCGCAGAATTAATAATGAACAATGTTAATGCAAATATGTATTTTAAAGTTTTCATTTTTAATTGGATTTACCACGGTGTTATAATTGCTCTTCCGGATCTTGCAGCTGACTGTGTAGCCGTTGCTGTCCCGTTTAAGCTTTTAAGCCAGATGTATTGATAAGAATAAACCTGGTACTTTGGTTCAATGCCAACAATTGCACCGGCTACATAAGGCACTAATATTTTTGTAGTTGCATCAAACCCGTATAAAGGTTTTAAGTTTGCCCTGGTTGACCCTGAATCATAGCTTGTGTAGATCCAGACCTGAGTGTCGGTAAAAGCAGCAGGGAATTGTATTGCAGATAATCTTCCGCCGTTAAGGTCTATGCGTGATGAGATTGAATCACCGCTGGCAAAAGTGTAAACTCTGCTGTTGTTATCTTCCATCGCAAGTTTGTGCGAGCCGCTGAATAAAAACAAACCGGCAATTAAAGCAGCAAATAAGATTGATAGTTTTTTCATTTTATAAACTCCTAAATTGTGTAAGTTAAATTATCCTGGTTAAGTGCTTTGAAAACCACATCATCAACTTCAAAGTAATTGTTTTCCAGCATGTTTGTGGCTTCAAAGTAAAGCCTTGTAATATCAGTAGCCTTAAATTGCACTTCAACTTCCAGTGTGCCGGATACTTCGGAGAGATCAATTTTATAAATTTCTTTGTGTGTTATTTCTTCCCACACTCTTAATGTCCCGGAGCTGTTTGTCTTTAATTTAAATGATAGACTCATATAAGTCATTTCCGGGTTTGGGAGTATTATAATATCCTGGTAAAGATTTATTGTAGAACTCTCCCCAGCTGTTATGCGCTGGGATCTTCCGTTGATTGACCCGGTTTGTATTGATGGGATGCCTGCTGTAGATGTCCAGCCGGCACCAAGTCCATCAACATCAACTCCTTCAAAATCTCCATTGGTTAAAAGTGAATTATAGTGTAGTAAATTATCCTGAGATGTTCCTGCTGATTTTGCGAGACTATCAACTGCTGTTCCTGAACCTAATGTTAATTTATCGCCATATAAGCCCACGGGTTCCCTCCTTAGCGGGTTTCTATCCTATCTCCGATTTTTACATCGTAAGATGATAATTCACAAGTTACGCCTGTTAAAGTTGTTTCTGTTTTGCCGGTGTAAGTGATAATCTCTTCCGTATTATCAAGCTTTGCTATAACTCTTGCAAAGCCGCTTGCAGGGAAATCATCTGTGTTCAAAACATCAAGAGTGGTTGGGACTGAATCATCCAGAGTCTGATCTTCATTAGCAAGAGTGTAAGCCTGCTTGTCCAACCCATCAGCGGCAGAGCCGGAACCTTTAAGAAGGTTATCAGCTGCTGTGCCGCTTCCAAGTGTTAAATTATCTACTCCGCTCATACTGCCCTTTATTAAGTTATCTACGCCAGCCATTTGATTAACTCATTGCTAAGTTATCACGGTAGCCGGTTATCTTTAATTTTATGATCGTCGGGTCATCTTTCTCAGATATCAATGTTGCTTCGTCATAAGCAAACCGTACAGCAGGTGTTGCATCTAATGTTGAAAAAGTGTAAGTCTGCCCTGAGTTTGTTGTGCCCTGGAAGTATTCTATCTTCTTTGTTACAAGTTCGTGGCAGAAGGTTCTGATAGCTGCTTCGGCTGCATAGATGATAACTTCACCGGTTATTTCCTGCCCGATAGTTTCTTCGCCAAAAGCAGATTGATCGTTAACACCTTTGAGATTAATCTTTAAAGATTTTAAGCAATCAGGTGGACAAGCAACCGCTGAATCTCCTGACGCTTCTTTCACAGAGAACCCTCTTTGCCTTGCTGTCTTTTGTGAAGCAGCTTTTGTTTGCCCGGTTAACGCAGTGATTACTGCAAGGGTAATTCCGGATTCAACGGACAGACCTGCGTAAATGTAATTTACTGCGAGCAAGGTTCCTGCTCCGATCATAAAAGCTATAATTGATTTTAAGTTATTGCTCTTTAGTTTGGTCGCATCAAATATGCCCCAGAGACCAACGCCTCCGAGTGCTACCACAATGCCCTGTAGTATTGTTATTACAACGGGGGGCAGACCAACATTAAAGAATGAAAGTGCGGTTACTGCAATAACAACAACCATTACCAGTATGGATGATATAATTGATTTTGATTTAAACCAATCCTTTGCAAGCCCGTAATTAACGCGCCAGTTAGAAATTCCCAAAGCTCCGAGTATTGCAGCTGCAACCTGTACAACCATTTGCTCAGCTCCTGAGCCAGGGAATACAAAAGTAAAAACGAATGCGGCTATCATTGCAAGAACACCGCCTATAAGTTTTAATAGTGTCATTGTAGTACCTTCAATATTTAATTTTCTCAAACTGATTATTATTCTCTTAAGCAGTTCATAACGTTCTTTCTGCTCTTGTTTCAATATGCGATCTTCTTCTTTATAATCCGGAAGATCCCGTGCAGAGTTCCCGTTAATGTTACCAACACCAAAATGTTTCCCAATTTCTTTATCGATCTCTTCCTGAGATCTTGGACCAAATACTTTACTCATTTTAAATAGTTAACTAAGAAGCTTATCAAACCTGCCGCGCCGACTAAAATAAAAGCGTATCTTTCAAGGAAGCGTATTCTCTTTTCGTGATCAGATAAAACATTCATTTGAGTTTTGATTACCTGAATATCCGCATGTAATTTCTGTAAGAGATCTTTTTCTTCCATTGTTAACATTGTTTTTAACGTTCTTCAAAATTTTCAAATAATGTGGTGGATACTGCCGGAGGGGAAGCGGTACCCACCTTGTTGCACTGCTACGCGCTATGCCTGATATTTTTGCACTGCTGCAGTAGATTTCTCTAAGAGCAGACCGAAGCGTATTGTAAACGCTAATACTTGACCGAGATACTCAGCTCTTTCACCACCAACAACCTCCATCTCGGTTTGCACTATTAAGTGCATATATCTGCTGTTCCATCCAAGTACGTTTAGCTTGGTATTGTTTACAGGGGTTGCATCGATTGCACCTGCGTCGGTGGTTTTTGCAATCAATGTAGATTGTTTAATTCCAAATCCTTCGAGTCCCGGAAGCTTGCCTTCCTGGATCGCCACCTGATTAACAGCTAACCAGTTTTTTAAATAATCATCAGATCTTAAGAACCTTGCAGCGCTGTGAGGAAGAGCGGCAAACCTGTTTGCTTCAGGTATCTTTGCTGTCCCTAAAAGATCATTCATTTCGGAAAGATCATCATAACCAAACTGTGTACCGCTTGATGCAGTCCATTTTTTCTTGTGAGAAGAACTAACATTATTAATTATGTTGATCATTGCAGTCTGGAACATAAACTCTTTAGCTGCTGCTGCTATTGCTGCAGTGTGCAGGTTAAGGAGTTTTGTGTTGCTCTGAATATCTTTGATCTTACGGAAGTTCTTCGGACCGTAAGTATATTCATAAATGGTTAATGATGTATCAGATTCAGAAGTATCTGCTATCGAAAGCGGAAGCCCTGATCCAATGCTCAGGTTATCGGTTCTGGTAAAGGAACCGTCTGCATCGGCAAGGGGAAGATTAACAACGTTACCGCCGTTTGCTCTTACATAATCTTCCATGTCTCTGTTAAACAGAGTTCTTAGGTCCTGATCTTCGTAAAGGTTCTGAATGATTGGGTCTGTCCAGAGTTCTTTTATGAATGGCATTTTAATTCTCCGTGTTTAAGTTTAAAAAGTTATTTACCAAAATTTTTTTCAATTGAAGACTTCTTCTTTTCATCAGAAGTTTTTTTATCATCCTTAACTTCTTTGGTATCAAGAGCTTCTTCAATAATTTGTCTGAACTCTGATGCCGTATAAGTCTTGCCAGTTAACTTGCCTAGTCTTTCTAAAAATTCTTTTAACATTATCTTCTCACTGTTTATTTTTTGAAAGTGGAGGCGGAAGTCGAACCGCCTCTCAATATTATCAATACCTTACACTTTAATTATTAGAAGGGTCTGCCTTCCACTGCTCGCGCAACTGAGTTAACAGCTGAGGCTGTTCTTCTCTCATCTTGTTATGCAGAGCAGCATCTTTAATTATCTGCGAATATTTTAATAACTCTCCTTTTTCGTTCTTCGGTAAAACAACATCAGCCGTTAACTTTAGAACAGGAAGAGTATCCACAAAAGATTTGAGCCCTGCCGCATTCTTAAAGAATGTGCCGGGTTTTTCTTTTGTTCCGACAAGAACTTCTTTCTGTGAAGGAAGAACTTTTTTATCTGCAACTGCTTTATCGAAAACAACTGATGCTTCATCAACTGCTTTCTCATCAAACTTTGCGAAGAGCTGATCGATCTTTACAGTTAATTGTTTTACTGCATCATCCCCACCTTCTTTTTTCTCATCAACCTTAATGAGTTTTATTGCAGCAGTTAACTGATCAGCGATTGCTTTGAAATCATCTCCGCCTTTTTCTGCTAACTTTGTATTCAGTTCGGTAAGCTTCTGGATTGCAACTTCCGGAGTTGAATCTTCTGCAATACCTAAAGCTTTGCAAAGCTGAATGAATTGTTCTTTATTCATTGGAGTATCCTCTTTTATAATTTTAGACGTATAAACTTTAAGTGATTCTGTCTCATTTAATTTGATCTGTTTAATTTTGCTGGCAGGAAAGTTTGTTACTGCAATTGCGCCAAGGTAATATACTTTTTTACCTTTTACTTCTTCGTTTTGTATTTCTGCACTTGCATATTTATAAGATCTTCCATCGTAGTACATCTTAAGAAAATCTTCATCATCAACAAGTACCATTAAAGAATTGCCTGTAAGCTTTACAGCTTTAACCCATGCAAGCGCGCTCATATTATTAATAAGTTCGCCTTGTTCGTTGTACTTGCGGTGTTCGGGAATAAATGGAGCCTGGATAAATTCGGGATCATAACTATCCGCCATTTGCTGCAGCATATCTAAAGAAACATTGCCCTGCGGATACTTACCTGCTTTTAATATTTCAATCCATTTTTCCATTATAAAAAAATCTCAAAATTTTTTTGTTATTCGCTGTGAATAAATTAAACGCATTTAATAATTGTGGAAAGAAAATAACTTTTAGAAATAAAGGTTCTTTTATATCTAAAGTTTTTTTTATTCATTCACGCAAAATTCCAATCTATTTTTAATCAAAAAGGATTTTAAGACATGGCAGAGCTAACAGGATATTATATAAATGAGATTGATCTTAAGCCTTATATTGATAATGATGAGCTTACCAGGATAACATCTGAGATCAATTCTGAGACAGGCGAAACTAACATACAGCTTGCAATTAAAAACGTTTGCGCTCTTGCCGATACATATTTAAAAAACAAATATGATCTTCCCCTGGCTGACACAATAGAAACATCCCCGTTAAAATCTATGATTGCAAAAAAAGTAGTGTGGGATATTTCTAACCTGTACACTTCTTTATCCGACGAAGTGCGCAAGATCCGTGAGAGCTACAACACAGAAGCAATGAAGTTTTTTGAAGGGCTGGCAGACGGCACAATAAAATTATTAGACAGCAACGAAGATGAAGACTTAAGTCAGACAGACCGGTATTACTTTGATGCTAACCAGAGAATAACAAGAGATTTTTATTAATGGGTATTATAGAAGATATAGAACAGCGCTTACGTCTCGATCTTGAAACGTGCAAGTTTATCCAGAGCCATTACGACTTGCTTAATAATAATATGATGGAGCCGTTTACAAAGTTTTACAACTTGTTAAGAAAGAGAGTCCACTTAACACCTAAACAGCATAATTATCTTGATGGAATGTACGAGTGTGTTATGGGAAAATTAACCGGACAGAAAGTTGATTTACATATTGACTTAAAAAATAAATCCAAACAAAACCTTAAATACTAAAAAGGAGAAAGCAATGAAAAACATTTTGGTTTTTTTGTACACGGTGTTACTGATCTCTGCGCTTGCAATAACTGCATTCGGGCAGGTAACCAGGACTGAAGTTGCAGATGATAAAACGATTATCTCTGCAAGCAACAACACATACTTAACCACAACCGGCTCTGCATATTCTGAAAAGTTTTCTTTAACTGAACAGGATGCGTTCAGCTGGAGCACTTACCAGTGGCGGTGTGCATTTACAGCAACAGTGCCAACAACCGGCACAATAAAAGTTGTTAACTATCTTATGGGCAGTATGGATGGAACCAATTGGTCTAACGTAGATACTTTAAAATCTTCGGACTCGACATTAACCACAACACCTTATGTAGTAATTACAAACTTCAATAACTGGAAGTATCCATATTATCGCTGGCACTTTGATGGACAGACGGGTAATAGTGACAGCGTAACAGTTACGGTAAAAATGTGGAACCCGATGCTGGATAAATTTCTTAAACCCTAAAGAGAGTGGTTTTGATTTTACTGAGAGCCGGTTCAACTCCGGCTCCTCTTTCTAATTTTTATTTGGACCGAAATGTTAAAAGAAGTTTTAGATCAATCGATAACAGCACTAAAAACATTAAGTGATTTTTCTGACGACCCGGATAAAAGAGTTTTACGCGGCGAAGTTGGCAAGCTTAATATAGTGCCGGATAAATGCTGTATTGTTATGCCGGAGTTTAAGCCGCCGCAAACTTTTGGTATGATCGAAGAGTCCAGGGAAAAGGAGCTGCATTTTACACCGAATTATTTTGTTATATCTGCCAAACACAAAAAGCTTGAAGAAGCTGAAGATGCTTCTATGGACCTTGCAGTTAAAGTTATACAGAAGATACACGAGACAGAATTGTTTATCGATATGGAGGGCAACAGCAAACACTGCTATTTAGAATTAACAGACATTGAATGGCTTGAAAGATCAGCATCGATGTGTGTTATTGCTTTGGAATTTACTGTAAAACTCCAGGTGTAATACCGATTAACAATGAACAATTAAAAATTAAAATTATGAACACAAAGAAGAAGGATAAAAACTTCAAACCATCAAGACCGGAGAGGGATATAATACTTGAGTATGTAGCTTTGCCTAATGGCAGGCATCCAAGAAAATCAGAACTTGCAGCTGAGCTTAATTTATCTTTACGCGGGATACAGGAACGTGTCAGAAAGTTTAAGCTAGGCTATGGTGTTGGCAGAAAGATAAGGTCTGATAAAGGGATACCGAAAAAAGATCCCGATATTAAAACACGTTTAGAGTTTTTTGCAGAACTTGCAATGGGCAGCACTGCAGATGAAGCACAGGATAAGCTGAAGCTTTCTAAACACCAAGCGGATAGATTAAGCAAAGAGTTTGCAAAGGTTGATAAATGGAAAGCGCTGCGCAATGCTCCTCAGTTAAAACAACTTAAAGATTTACTAAAAGAAATATTAAGGTTTGATATTGCCCTGGTTACCGCCGAAGCTTTCGGTGGTTTGCAGTTTGAAGCAGGTGAGCATTTAATTGAAGTACCGATTGAAGAGCTTAATGATATCAGGACAATACTTGCGCATTGTATGCAGCGCAATAAAATGGGTGAGATCGATCCGATGTATAAAAACATTTCCAAAGACCAGCTGGAAAAACTAAGAGTCTATTACCTAAAAGAAGATCTGCTTGAGAACAAAGATGTTAAGTCTTATGCAAGCCTACACAGAGCTGTCAAAGTAAGCACTCCGGAAAAACAGCTGGATTTAAAATTAGTTTATGCAGTTATCGATCGTTTCTCTCCGGGTAAAGATGAAACTGAAAAAATAAAAATCATTAAAGAAGAATTTGAAAAGTTGAAGCTGAATTAATGAGCGAACCATTTTCAAAAATACTAGAGGAAGTTAAACGCAGACAAGCTGAGCTTCAGGAAAGAAGAGAACAGCTTAAAGATCTAGTGCTTGATATTACCGAGAAGGAAAGAGAGAAGGTAACAAAAAAAGGTGCAAAAGATTTTTTCTACTTTGCTAAAAAAGTTTTTCCTGAGTATTGTACAAAGCCATTCAGTAAACTGCACAGGGATATCAAAGAATATGGAGATGGAAGATTCAGGAAAGTTGATCTTGTTCTTGGTCCGCCGGAACATGGTAAAACAGCAATCTTCAGGATCTATAAAATATGGTGCGCTGTTTATGGATACCGGCACTATATTATTAAAGTAACTGAGACAATGGCATTAACTCTTGTGGACCTTGAATCAATAAGATTAGAATTTGAACAGAACGCCAGGATAAGATTTTTATACGGCGATCTTAAAACACAGGGACGCTGGGACCAGGAAGCATTCAAAACATCACCAACAAAATGGAACAAGCGCGGTACCTGGTTTGAAGGTTTTGCTTTTGATAAACCTCCAACGGGAAGATTGCGCGAAGAGTTCAGACCTGATCTTTGCGATATAGATGATCTTGAAAACTACAAGCGCTCAGCCAACATACAAATAAGCAAAGCAAAGTTAGAGTTTATTAATAATGATGTGATACCAAGAATGAGTATTGAATCCGCAATACTCTGGTTTGGCAACAATGCAAGAAAAACAATGGCTTCAAACATTCTTGTTGAAATGGACGAAGTTGAACGCAAACAAAATTATCCTGCTTTCAGAATCCATCTTTACGCAGCATGGGATAGAAAAAAGAAAAAGCCATTGTGGGAAGAAGCTTTTGCATTTACATCAGAAGAAGAAATGAGAATGTGGTTCGGTGTTGGGCAGATGACATGGTTAGGCAACTATATGCAGAATCCAACAGTGCCGGAAGGAACTGAATTTAAAAAAGCAAACTGGCGCTGGTTTGAAAAACTTCCGTCGGATGCACTTGGCATTATAATGTGCGATCCTGCGGGCGGAAGCAAGGGGGCATACAAAGCTGCAAGCTTTATTACTTATAGCAGAACAACACAAAAGTTTTATGTAAGAAGTTTCTTTGTACGCCAGTGCGACTGGGAACCATACTTCCAGTGGATGTATGAAACTTACTTCCAGTTTTCTCAGCAAATAAGATACATCGCTTGGGAAAAAGACTTTCACCAGGATCAGTTTTTACTTTTCAGAAAACTTTTTCCATCTGTTGCAGACAAACCTCCGCTCCCGATCTTACCGGTTGAAGTAAAAGGCAAAGGCAACAAGGATGAAAGAATAAGATCACTCGCAGTTCCTTATGAAACAGGACAGATATTATTCCATAAAAGTTTTGCAGACAGCAAAGAAGGGCTGGAAGCTGAGATGCAGCTGATAGGATTCCCGGATTACAGCTTTAAAGATTTTCCTGATTCGCTTGCAACCGGTTACAGGCTAGTGTTTGAAATGTTTGCGGGCAGTTTTATGCCGGCTGATCAGCAAAGAACTATGTATGAATCGCTGGGGAAAATAAGAAACAGCCGTAAAGAAATTAACGGATGGTAAAAATGAGCCAAAAGAAAAGGTTTTAGCACAGATAGAACAGACTTATAAAATCCTTTTTAAGCGGTGCAAAGGCGGTGCAATGCTAAAAAGTTGGCTTCAAGGTAAAAAGGGCAGGCACATAAGGGAGTAATGGCAAACTTAAATGTGAAAAAATGCGGTAATTGCTGGACAAGAATTGTAATAATGAACACAAAAACAGGATCGATACTTCCTGTAGAAGTTGAAGAAGGTAAAACTTACACGGATGATGATGTGTTTGATTATAAAATCCATAAGTCTCATCTGTTAAAATGTGTAGAGATGAGAAACAGATGGAAAAGATTTCAATATGATTTTTTCAAACGGCAAGAAAGTTTACTTGCTTTAAGCGATAAGGATTTATTGAGATGAATTTAGTAAAAGTAAAATTTCCTGAGAGCGAATACTTCCAGGAGAAAACAAAAAAAGAATTGATCGTGCTTCATCATACAGTTAGCTGCACTGCTAAATCTTCTATCGATTGGTGGCAGCAGGATAAAGGGGGGATGAGAGTTGCAACTTCTTACGTTGTTGATAAGGATGGAACTATTTACCAGCTATTTGATGATAGTTTCTGGGCTTATCATATCGGTAAAGGTTCAACAAAATACCACAACCAGAGGTCTATAGGTATAGAGATTGTTAATGAAGGTCCGCTTGAAGATAAAACCGGAGAAGGATTATTCTGGTTTGATGGAAGAGCAAGATTTAACGGCGTTCCATATTATCACAGCTGGCGCGGTGAGTATGCATGGGCACCTTATGATGATGTGCAGTTTAATGCTGTTGTTGAGTTGTGCCATTATTTATGCAAATATCACGATATCCCAAAAATAGTTTTAACAGATTATCTGTTTAAACCTTCTTATAAAGTGCATCACGGAATTGCATCACATCACAATTTAAGAGTAGATAAAACAGATGTTTCACCTGCTTTCAATTTATTAAAGTTTAAGGAAATGCTATGGGCTTTGAAATAAAAACAAAAAATGTCCACTTAAAGTTTGGCAATATACCGGTTGAAAAAGAAATAATAACATCCGGACAGCCAAAGAACACAACCGTTAATGTAAGTAAGAAAGATTATACTTACGCTCCGCTGCGTACCGCAATACTGCCAACACCTGCACAACTGCGCCAGGCTGTTATTGATATTGACAGAGATCCAAGGATGATGATGGATGTATTAAGAAGATTGCCTGAAGCTGACCCTCATATATTCTCTGTAGGCAACACTCGCCAGCTTGCAATACTTGGTTACGATTGGATAATAGAACCCTCTGATCCTGATAATGAAAAAGAGATGAAGAAGTGCGAAGAGATTATGAATCTTTTAGAACGTACAAACTTTGATAACTTCTTAACCAATCTTACGAACGGAATTGTTTACGGACACTCAGTAACCAATCCTATCTGGACTCTTGATACAAAGAACCGATACTATCCTAAGTTTGATTTTCTTGAAGGCATTCACTTTGGTAAAAGAGACGGCAAAGTAAAAATGATTGTTGATAAAAATGATAAAGATTTCTTTGTTACAATAGGTAGCAATGCAAACATAACAGGCATTAACGACCAGAACCAGATTGCATCTGCACTTGCAGGCAACCTTTACTGGGTTGATCTTAACGAGAACGATCTGATAATTGTTAATTATGTTCCACCGATATTGCAGGGATGGAAGAATAATTACATGGGCGGGCTGATGAGACCAGGGCTTTACTTAACTCTTCTTAAATATTTTACTATGCTGGACTGGGCAAAGTTTAACGAGTTGTTTGGGATGCCTGTGCGCGTTGGTAAATACGATCCTGTTTTGACAAGTAAAGAAGGTATTGAGATACTTAAAACTGCAGTGCAGAATATCGGCACAGATGCAGGAGCTGTTATTGATAAAACTATGGAACTCGAATTCTTAAGAGCTGAATCCGGTGTTGGTACCGGCAGGGCAACTTACGAAGCTTTTGCTGAGCACGTTGAAAGAAAACAATCCATGGTTTTTATCGGGCAGAATTTAACTGCAGAGCAAACAGGTAAGTTTGGAAGCAATGCTTTGGCTCAAACACAAAACTTAATCCGTATGGATTATATGTTTGCAGATATGCAGATGATAACTTCCCTTGTTCAAAAGGTTGTGGATAAAATGTATTTCTTAAATTACGGCAATCCGCCTGAAAACTTTTATCCTAAATTCAAATTCTACACAGAAGAAGCAAAAGACCTGCAGCAGTTAAGCGGAGTTATAGATGATCTTAGCCGTGCAGGACTTCCGATCTCTAAACAGTGGGCTTATAAAACTTTTGATATTGATCAGCCTGAAGATGAGGAAGATTCCTTCGGCGGCAATAATTCTTATCCATTTAGCATAGGAGATTGATATGAAATGGAAATGTGATAACTGCGAAAAAGAATTTGAGTTAAAGTTTGATCCTGACAATGACAGCATAGACCCGCCGTACTTTTGTCCCGATTGTGAAAAACTTATGGATGAAGCTGAAATACCTGAAGAAACTTTTGATGATGACTTTATGAATTACGGCGGCTACGGTGATGGCTAAGAATTTTACAATCCCGGTTAACGCTGCCGTGCATAAGCAGCAGCCATAATTTATAAATAAAAATTTGTTCTTTGACATTCTGAATTGACTTAACAAAAACAAAAAAGCAGACAGCGAAAGGCTGTCTGCTTGATGCGCTTGTTATTTTGCTTTTTGCCGGGAGTGGTGTTTTAATTTTCTTTTTGCCACTAAATCGTAAAGCATAAGAGTCTGCTTAGATGGATTGCGGTGTCCGTTCTCATACTCAGCTATCCGGGTTTGAGATGAGAGGCTTAGCAGAACAGCAAGCTGAGCTTGTGTAAGCCCAGCCTTTAAGCGGATTTCTTTAAGTTGTTTTGGTGTCATGATGTTTTCTTGTTTTTTACAAAGTAGTAATCGTCTGTTTTCAAGAATTGTGCCCAGTCGTCTCCTTCCCAGAATCTTGCGCTTTGGAATTCTTCCTTTTCAAGCGGAAAGGTTCTATATGTTGCACTATCAGTTCTGATAGTGAATGTTTTTTTTGACATATTAGGAGTTATCCTAATTATTCTGCCTGTGATTGTTTTTGTTATCTTTTCCATTTTTTGCTCCTTTTGTTTTGTTAAGTTGATCAAATTGTCTTGTGTAAATATACACATTGCGTATATTATTGTCAAGTAAAATCGGTGTAAAAATAAAAAATATTTTTAAAGCGTGGATAGTAACATAATACACATAGTGTATAGTAATTTACTATTTGATTATGAGCTATATTCGCAATATTTGATTAAAATTTGCTTGTTTTTCCACTTTTTAAGACGATATAATATATGGGTGCCTTGAGATCGTGGCTTATAACGCATATACGCAAGCCGTATATAGCTTGTTTTGCAAAATTTTTTGTTTTAAGAAGTGAAGGCGAGGCAAAAAGTCAAAATAACTACTTCATAATGAAATAAGCTTACATTCAACAATAGAACAATAGAACAATGGAAGATACAAAGAACGACATCTTCAGAGAAATTATACAACGATCTTTAATGTTAAAGATTGGGCAGCACTCAATTGTAATTATCAAGAAGCGTGTTGCAGATGGAATATTCCTGGAAGGAAGCAGCGATGGAGCTTCTCAGTATTCTGCAAAACCTTTTGCAATGCCAACGGGAGTAATAAGACCGCGCGGCTTAATGCTGGATATTCTAAAAGGTAAGAAGGGTTATGATGCACAATTATTTAAAAGTAAAGCCGGCAAGTTGTGGGTTGTAATTCCTAAAGGATATAAATGGTTAAGAGAACAAGCCGGCAAACCAAGCGGTAAAGTTGATATGAGATGGACCAGCGAATTGATGCGCAGCTTAACTGTGCTTAACACAGATGTACAAAGCGGTACCATTACAATCGGGCACAAAGGCAAACGCAATGAAGATATTGCATACTGGCACAATGTTGCAGGAGCCGGGAGATCTAAGCGGATTAGAAAATGGTTAATGCTTACTGATAGTGAACTTGAAAAAATAGGTAAAGCAAGTATTTAGTTTACAATTAAGAAAATTAATTTCAATTATACATTAAAATGAAAACATACACACATCCAACAATTACTTTGCCTGCAGGTTCTGTTGTGGTGAAGTTTTACGATGATACCGGTAGTGGTACTGAGACTACTCCGGATATTATAGTTGACATTGGAGAGCTTGTAGAAGGTTTTGATATCAGTATAGGAGAATATTACGCTCCGGTTATAGAATTAAAGATGCACAATAAAAATAATTATCTTCTCGGCACTCTGTTAAATACAGATAATTTAAGGTGTGCTATTTTTATTAACAGCGAGCTTTTCTTTTACGGACATCTTACAGGCAATTATTCTTCTGAAGATGATCCTTCATCCGGGTTGGTTTACACCGAACTTGATGTAAGCTTTGAACATCACTTTGCATATTTGAGAAATACAAGTGCGTTGGATTTTGAAGAAGATCTTTACAACAACGCTGTTGGCGTTCTTTCCTTTGTGGATGATACAACCAGCAAGCGATATTTAAAATTCAAAGCTATATTTTATGAAATCGCTTCGGCATTAGGTCTTAAGACTGCATCAACGGGAGACTGCGGGGTTAATTACATAATGAACAGAGAATATTTTTCAGAGAGTGATTATCCAATGAACCCTGTTTACTTAAAAGATATTTGCTTGCTGGATAAACAGCTGATAGGTTATTCTCTTTGCGATGAGACCACAACCCTTGATGATGAAACTCCTACTGATCTTGATGTTGTTAACGGAGAAATGTTCCCTGAGTTTGGCGAAGCGACTCTTGTCACTACACTAAACGTAGTTGAAAGAATTTCTTATACCGGAAAAACCGGAGACACATTAACCGGCGTTACATGTTCATCTGCTTCTTTTAATGTTACAAGTACAGTAAAAATATATCCGGGCAACGGTGTACCTAATCTCTGGAGCAACAGGTTTGATGATGCATTCCAGATATTTGGCGAGCTACTCAGAGAGTTTTCACTTATACCAAGAATTACGCACGATGGAACTGATTTTGTTCTTCAGATACAGGAGCGTGATACTTCAAGATCGATAGACACGCCGATAATTAAAGGATCAAGAATAACCTTTAGAGATACTTTAACCAGATTAAAGATAGATCTTGCAGGCAGACCGGATGAATATGTTACCTCTTACTTAACGCTTGAAACATCCGGAACAAACAATTATGGTGATGATGTCGAAATTGAAATGCATCACACAAATTATGATGTAACAGATGAAGACTGGCGCACTACAATGCTCTGGGGTAAAGATGATTCAGGAGCCGGTGATCATTATGTTGAGATTGATGCCATACTTGAGTACGGCGGGTCTACAACAAGAGAAACTTTCCAGGTATCACTTTACACTCATCTTACTGATTTCTTTTATAAGAAAAAGAACTGGAGGGAAGTGAAAGTTAAAGGTTTATCTGGTCTATATGGTGGGAATACAAAACTGGAATACCTCGCGCCGGGATATAACTACACTTCTAACAGTGTGCTATATCATATCCACACAACAAGTAAGAGCTTAACAAAGAACGAAACTGTTTTAACTGTACTGCCAATGACTTGATTTATTTACTGAAATATTTTTATTAAAAAATATATAATCACTATTACAACTATTGCAAAAAGTGCAACACTTAATTTTTGATCTATGTAGTTCTTTGACATTTTGAATTTACTTTCTTCTAATTGCAAAGCCGGTGATCTCAAGACCGGGAACGCTTAAGGCTCCGTTGTTTTTGTAAACCACATTAATATCAAACATCATAAGTGCGTCTGCTTTCATTTCTGTGCAATACTTATAGATTTTATCAACTGCATCAGAAGTCTGTACATGTTCTACCAGCCAGCGCTGTCCGTTTGCATCCGTTAGAATGTATCCATCTTTATTGGAATAAACAGAAGGAACATCTTTTACTGCAGGATAGATCGTAAAGTTTATAAGTCCTATCGGTTCGTAAGGTTGAGTATATTCAAGCGGAGTGATAAAGAAATTATTTTCTGTGTACTTTCTGAAATCAATTCCGGATAGTAACTCGGATCGTTCGATTGGTTTTGTTGTGCTGCAGGAAATAAACAATAAAGCAGATGCAAACAAGCTTAAGATGTATTTCATAACTTCTCCCTAAGAAGTTTTTTATTTATATTTTTCTTTCTTATCTGCAACTTGTTTAAAATTATCGGCATTGTCAACAAGCTTGTAGATTTTATATTTTAACTCTTCAAGCTCTTTTTCCCTTTTGTGCAGTTCATTCATTATGCGGGATTCTGTATTATGCTCGCCGGTTACAAGAAAATCTATTGTTGTCTTGAACATCCTTGCAAGAGCCTGCAAGTCTTCTAAGCTAGGAGTTGTTTTACCTGTCTCGTAGTCACTGATCGAAACTTTGCTCTTAAGTCCCAACCGGTTAGCAATATCTTGTTGTGATAGATTGAACTCCTTCCTTAGCTGTTTTAGTCTTTCGCCTAAAGTATTAGCCAAAACGCTGCTCCAATTGTATAAATAAAAAATCCGCATTTTTGCCCGAAAACAAGTTTTTCAATGCTAAGATAGAAAATATGCAAAAAAAGTAAGAGAAATTCTTCCTAATCACTTGACAATAATAAGAGAAATCCTTACGTTTGTTCAGGTTAATTTATTAAGTATTAAGAAAGAATATGAAACTTACTTACGATTGTTCACCAAATCTTCTCCGCTTCTTTGTTAAAGAGGCAAAATATAACCAAGAAAAAATTGCATCAATATTAAATGTTACCCCCGCCGCTGTTTCTAAAGCCATTGATAGCGAGCCCGGCTTAGATACTTTAAGAAAACGCATAGTAGATTTAATCAAAACTAAAAAACAAGCAGCATAATTTTTTTCCAGGAGGGAAATTAAACAAATGAAACGCACTGTCAATAATAATTCATCTATAGATTCTCTACGAGAGATACACTTTAACTACCTTGATGTGGCATACCAGAGCTGCAAAGATTTTCAGGAACGCATAAGAAGGAATGGTGTTAAAAACTTTAACATCTGGATATTCCTGGAACAGCAATTTAAAAAACATCACATATCAAACAACCTTAACCGCAAACCGCCTAAAGCCGTAACAATAGAACAGTGGTTCTCACACAATCATTTATCCGGAAGCAAGATGGGAACCGAAGATCTTAAGATGATCTGCAAGTTCATCAATAACTCAGACCCTATTGTTGCATTCTATGAAGAGACAATAAAAGAATTCTTTCCGCAAAGCACAGAGATAATTGAGAATACCGCAGCGCTTAACAGTTTGGTTTTTAAACTTGGTGAATTGCAGGGCAATTTGTTCGGAGAGTTTAGTGATGCAGTGCCGGATGGGATTACCAGCGAAGAAGCTGCAAGGATTACCGCAGCTGCAGAAGCAATAGAACAACAGTGCAAAAAGATAGTAAGTAAACTTCAATTAAAAAAGGTAAGCTAAAATGTACGGAATAATAATATGTTCAATTTGTTTGGTGCTTTTCTTTTTGTGGATGTGGTGGGAGATTAAGCACGCTCCAACTGTAAGCGAAGATTATGATGATGATAAAATGGATGAGTTAATAAACCAGTTAAAAAATTCAAATAACAAAAATCAAATCCCAGCCAAATGAAAAACTTTATCAACACAGAGCTAGCAGCACGGCTGGAGGGAATAAGTCAATCAGCAATTATTAAAAGGATACAGCGCAACAAATACCCGGCGTGGGCAGTGCGCAGATCTGCCAGACCCGGAGGAGGTTACCAGTATGAGTTATGTGAGGAAGCGCTCAGTGCAAAGAGTTTAGAGCAAAGCGAACTACCAACAACCAACTACCAACAACCAACTAACCGCAAACGCAGAGCTGATGCCGGCAATACAACAGCAGATGAAAATCTTATATTAAGATGTGCTGCACACATTATGAAGATAAAAGCTTCTTCACCAAATAAGCTTAAAAGAAATTTTGGTTTTAAAGAAGCCTATGATAAAATATTTATTCCAGCCTCTATTGAAAAGGGTGCAAAATTAATATCTTATCAACAATTTATAAATCTAACCAAAAAATTTGTTGATAAAGAAATACAAGTACTTAATAATATTGGTTCTACAAAATTCCGCCAATCCAAAACATTAAAGTTAAGACACGATTATTCTATTTATGAACCAATGGAATTTATCCAGAACGATCACACTCAGTTTGATGTGCTTTGCATCCACGATAAAAAGATAATAAGACCTTGGGCTTCCTTCCATTTTTCTGTCGGTGATCGTGTGCTTTCTTATCCTACAATTGTAGAGCGTCCGGACAGTTACTCTCTTGCAGATGATCTTGTAAACTTTGTTAACAGGTACGGCTTATCCAGAAGACCTGTTAGATATTATTCTGATAACGGCAAGGCTCAGAAATCCAGGGTAATGACTAGAGCTAATGAAATTGTGGATCTTGATCTTAAGCCTTACGACCTGGAACACAATCACCTACAGCTGATGAACTTAATGAGTTTTGGCTATCAATCGGAAAAAGGGTTGATTGAAAATCTTGGTATGGTTGAGCAGCATGCAGAAGCACGTATGCCTCACCAGAAAATAATTGAAAGACACTTTGGCATTGGCGGCACAATGGAATGGTTTAAAGATCGTGTTGAGTATACTGGAAGAAAATATGAAGAGAAGCCGGAAAGGCTTTCTGCTGTAATTAAATCGGGCAACATCTGGCACAGCGATGAGATGATTGATTATGTAATGGGCAAGGTCGATGAGTACAATAACCGCACACACCAGGGAATCAAGAACGAACGCAAGGGAATGTTTGCAGTGCCACACACCTACGATCTGGATATTGAATACTTCCAGACAAACGCCAGAGTTCTTACAGCTTTTAAAGGTGTTATCCCTGCCTCGATGAATGATGTGTACAGAATATTTAACGATCCGGGATTTGCCAAGGATCTGGGCACAAACATTTACAGCCCTATGTGGGTAAGGAAGTTACACGAGATATGCGGCTGGGTTAGTCGTGCACTACCGGATAGGCAAACACTTGCTATGCTGGCAATGAAAGCCGAAGAAAGAACTGTGCATCACTACGGCATTAATATAAACGGCGGGCTTTACATAAACATAAAGCTTCAGCCGTACATAGGTAAACGTGTTGCAGTTAGATACAGCGCCAGCAACATTGTAAGAATTAGAGAGGAAAGCGGCAAAGAAAAATTATTTATTAAGGAGGTTTACGTCTTTGAGAAACACAGAACAGTTAAAAACGGTGAGGAGCGATTTGATGAGCGTTTCATCTGTATTGCAGAACCTCATCCCTTCACCGTTAAAGGTGTTGTGCCAGCCGGAAGAACAAAAGTTTTTCTATCTGAACGGAACAAAAACTACAAAGAGATTACGAGCGCGGCAAAGATTACTACGCAATTTGCAGAAAGTAAAAAGACGGAAAGTGCGCAGGCAACTAATATTATCCAGATCGGTTTCAGAGAATCTGCCGCAAGAGTAATGCACGAGGCAATTGAAGAAAAGAAAATACAAAAACAAACAGAAGCTCTGCAGGAAGAAATGCTGCTTAATGAGCTGTCTGAAATTTATGGAACAAATCTTAAAAAATCTTCGGAGGGATAGTTGAACCAATCAGAAATTTTAAAACATTGGAGAAGGTACTGCGATAGCCAGGGATTACAGAAGGAAGGCGAAGCTGTGCGTCTTAAACTTGAATGGTATGAATACAAAAAAATGATGGATAAAAATGTTTATCCCGACAACATACTGTTTCTGATGCAGCGCATTGTAGAGGGTAGAGAAATACTTGATACCACAGTTCTGGAAACTTCTCTTTATAAAGAGGTTGAAGATCATCTTAAAAGATGCTTTGGTGATAAACTAATGGTTACACTTGCCGCACCAACAGGGCAAGGAAAGACAATATCTGCCAAAAGGCTTGCGCATATTTACGGTGCAAAATATTATCACGCTCTTGTAGATCTTCAGAAGCCCAGAGTTGCAAGTGTACGCGGATTTATCCGGGACCTGAGCAGGGCTTATAATGTTGTTGAGCGATCTACAAACAATCTACGGCATTTAATTAATAGGCTGCAGTCCGATACAAGACAGGTTCTTATAATTGATGAGAGCCAGCGTCTGATATCTGAAGACTGGGGTTACTTTAAAGTATTGCAGGATCTTCTTGATAATGTGCCAACGCTTTCAATTATCCTTCTGGGTAACTACCGGTTCTATAATGATATGTTTACAAGCCCGGCTACTACTTACCTTGGTATATCAGACCAGGAACAGTTTTTAAGAAGAATTTCTACAGTTCAGAAACTGCCCCGCTTAACTAAATCTGATGTAAAGCTGTGGGCAGATTACAACAATATAAAGTTAACACCTCAGGACTGCCAGCATCTTGCAGATTACTTTTCACACCGTGCAGCTCTCAGTGATCTTGAGAATGTACGCCGCGAAATGGTAAGAGTTATGGGCAAAGGAAGAGTTAAAAGCTGGAACGATGTTAACAGCAACGTTCTTATAGCAGTTTATAAAAGATTACACACAGAATTAGAATTTAAGGAGGAAGGTAATGCGCAGAACAATAGTGAAGCCGGTGCCAAAACGAACGCCGCTTAACATAGAAAAAGCAACAAGCGAACAGATATTTAATGAACTTGCGAAGTTTATGATAAATAATCCAAAGGGAAGAAACAGCTGCAACAGGAATGAAGCTGCAAAGTTTCTCAACTGCACAACTAACAAAGCAACACGCTTGATTAAAAGCTTTGTCTTTGAAGGTAAACTTAGAAAAGATACTGATGTTGATGATCTGTACTGGTTGGTTGTAGAGTAACAATTTACAATGATCTCTGAAAGAGCCAAAATACTTAGAAAACTACACGCAACTTTTAAGAAGCGTTTCGAAGTTGAAGATCCGCACAAAGATCTTCATCTTCTTGCGGTTAGTGAATTTGGTGTTAAGAGTATGACTGAGCTTAATGATGATCAGTTAAAACAGATGATTGCAATGGTTGATTCTGCAAACATTAACTGGAAAAAGCTTGAGCAGGAAACCGGCGTAAGTGTAATTGATGAGATGTCTGTTAAACAGCAGTGCCTGGTTAAGAAACTGCAGAAAGAACTTAACTGGTCTGATGATTACCTGATTGAAATTGCAATTCGCCGCTATGGTTTTTTACACTGGAAGTATTTAACAGGAAGACAGGCTTGGGCTTTCTGCAATTATTTAATCTATAGGAGGAGAACTAAAGATGGGAAAAAGAGTGAGACAAAAACAGCTTAACATTTATACACAGGTTTTAGAAATGCTGTTTGGTGATAACACCGGTTTAGAACTAACGCTGTTTCTTTATGATGGCAGCAAGATGGAAATTAAAATATTTAACAATTAGAAAAGTGATTAAAATTTATCAAATACAGGTTTGTAAAGATAATGAAGGAATTACAATTGAATGCAGACTTGACAAAAAATATTTTGGTAAGAGGTTAAAATGGATACAGTATCCGATCTTTTATCGGTTCTTAAATATGGCAGAAGCAAGGCACGCAAAGCAGCAGAGATGTGGGAAGCTTCCGGCAAAAAACTTACTCAGGATACTTACAAGCGTCGTCTCCGTGATCTCAGCAGTGAAGCGCGGAAGTTAGGTCACCGTGTTATTGGTGATGATACCGGCTATTACATTGCTCTTACTGATAAAGAGTGGGATGATTACAGCCACAGAAGATTTGCCGCTATTAAAGATGAACTTGTTAGCCTGGCTAAACCGCAGGGCATTGCAGTGCAGGATCTTATTAAGCTGGTTTATAAAGTTAATGTAACTGATAACAACTACAGCCTGGAATTATGAGAGAAGGACAAATACAAATAACAGATAGGGTTAATCTTGCCCATGTTAGAGAAAAACTAGATAAAGCTTATGATGATATATCCAAACTTGCACACGATGATGTTGTAATACTTGCCGGGTTTCTTGTAGTTACACACAATCACTGGAATTGGGAATACTTGTTAGCTGAATTAAAATCAAACAATAAAAAAGGAGTGGACAATGAGTGAAGTGAATCTTAATGCGCCGCTGAATAAGCTGAAAGAAGAAATTGATGCGCTGGAAGTTAAAATTGTTGGCTGTAATGATGAGATGAACAGCCTTAAGCCTTTTGTAAAAGAATTCCATCATAACAAGGATAAGAGAAAAGAGTTTATTAAGCAGAAACGCGAAAAGCTTAATGCACTTAACATACTTGTAAGCTATTACAAAGAAGCAACCGGCGAAGAGCCAGCACTCGGACCGCTGTTTGCACAGGGAAGTATATCAACACAAATATCATAGGATACACAATGGCAAAATTAATTCAATCATTTGAAGAAGTGGACACTAAGTTACTGGAGCTTAGTAAACACGAATCATTCATTGCAAAAAAAGAAGCTGCTATGAATGAGAGGATCCAGAACATCAAACAAAAGTTTGATGAAGAAACCGCTGATGCAAGAGCACAGAAGGGATTAATTGAAAGTGAGATACATTCTTTCTGTCTTCAGAATAAGCACGAGTTTGCAAAACAGCGCAGCAAAAAACTAATACACGGTATTGTTGGTTTCAGAGTTAATCCTCCTAAAGTAAACCAGCTTAGCCGCAAGTTTACAGTAGCCACAACTCTGGGCTTTTTAAAGAAACTGTTTGATGGAAAGTATATCCGTATGAAGGAAGAGATTGATAAAGACAGCATACTTGGTGATTACGCGCAGGAGAAGATTGATGACAGCAGGCTTGCATCTGTTGGATTGCGTGTTGACCAGGATGAAACGTTCTTTACCCAGATAGATTGGGAAACAATTAAGAGTGATGCTGATGGACAGTAACAGCACGCAGCTTAACAGGCAAAGTATGATGTTTGACAGCATTATTGTAAAAGAATGTATGATCAAACATCCGGAAGCTGAGAATGCAATTGTTGCAGTCGATATGGAAGCTCAGGCTCAGTACAAAGCTCTGCAGGAAGTGTTTGGCAAGGAGCCGCAGAGCAAAGTGCAGATAATGATCAGCAGATACAACTACTTGCGGGATCTGCGCCAGCACCTTAATGAATTGCACATACAGAATCTTTCATCGTTTGTGGTAAAAAACTGATATGACTGGTGTAAGATACAAATGCAAAAAGTGCGGCTGGCACAGTTACAGAAAGAGCATTTTACCATGCGCTAAATGCGGCGGGGATGTTGAACTGTTCCCCTCCACATTAGACAGAAGACCTTTTACTTCTGATGAAGAGAAGTTTATAAGAGCCAATTATAAAAAGATGATCTACAGAAAACTTGCTGAAGCTCTGGGAAGATCTGAAAGTGTTGTTACTAATTATCTTTCCAGAAATGGTTTACGAATTTCAAAATCTGAATATCAGAAAAGGCATAATGATTCTTTGTTTAAGAAGGGACATATAACTTGGAACAAGGGATTGAGCTTGCCTAATAAACCAAACACCGGGCAGTTTACGAAAGGGAACAAACCAGTTAACACTAAGCCTGTTGGTTTTGTTTCTGTGCGTTATCATAAAAGAGATCTGTGCAACTATTTATGGATAAAACTTTCAGACAGAAACTGGCAGCTGCTTAACCGCTACAACTGGGAGAAAGCTTATGGTCATATTCCAAAAAAACACGTTATAAGATTTAAAGACCGCAATACACTCAACTGCAACATAGATAATCTTGAGCTTATTAGTATGAGAGATAACCTGGTAAGGAATTGTCCGGAAGTAAGAAAAGACCTGGTGACTTACTCAGATAGATATATAGCGGCAAGGATGGGAATATCAGGTAAGAAAACACAGGATAAGTTTATTGAAGAACATCCTGAATTAATAGAACTAAAAAGGCAACAATTATTATTACAGAGAGGGATTAAAGATGAAACTAGAAGAGCGTCTTGAAAAAATGGTTGATAAATCATTTATATACAATGGATTTGAGTACAAAGTTATAAGCTTTAAAGTGTCTGGTGAAGAAGTTACAATTGTAACTAACAAAGCATGGAAGACTTTTCCTATCACAAAAATAAATGCAGAACTTGGAAAGTTTCTTCCGATAGAGCCTGAGAATCAGAAAACCGAAGCTGTTGTTTTATCCACCGTTAATCAGAATAAAGAAGTGCTTTCAAAAACTATTATTGAAAATATAGAGAAGATTAAAAATAATGCTGCATACATCCCACAGGCGAAAGCAGTTAATGAGCAGATAAAAACCATGATAGCAATGGCAAAGGTTGAGCTTGATATCATCAAGCTAAAAGAGAAGGTGAGATGAGTCTAAGACAGATCGCAAAACAGAACGGCATGAGCCACAGTACATTGATCAGAGTGCTTAATGGTACTTACAAAGGCAACACACAGAATATACTTGCAAAGATAATTGGCAATGTAGATGGAGTTATAATTCCGCGCGAAAAGTTTCTGGATGTTTTAAAGATGTTGGATGTTGCAAGGTTCCCGATGAAGTTTCAGAGCGCACATAGAACAGCTGCATGGTTGTGGGATACAATAAATGCGGCAAATCGTAAACCAGTAAAACAAGAGGTTGATGATGGCACAAAAAGGTCTTGAGTGTCCATGGTGTGGTCACATTCCCGAAAAAGATGAAACTCACTTTAAGACTATTGTAACTGAGCGTATAAAGGGTAAAGTGATACGCGGTAAAATATGTAATAATTGCGGAAGAGATTTTATAAGCGAAGAAACTGCACTTAAGCAGCCGTTCTACAAAAAGAGATATATAGAAGGTAGTTTGAACAGCAATGGCTGATATCCCAGAATACATAAAATTAAGCAAGCAGCGCTCACTGTTTAAACAGAGATTGAATGGAATTATCGGAAGAGATCTTCAGTCTCTGCTTAAAGAGTTTGAGCGTTATATAGAAAAAGTGTTTCAGGAATCCGGCAATACATTACAGCTAACCAGTGCGGATTTTAAAGATATAGTAAACCGCTTCTTAAAAGAACTTACCAATAAATCTGAGTTCCAGCTGAGGGTTAGCAGGGATGAGCTTATAGGCTTGCACGAGCAGATTAAGAAAGCATTGGATTTTAATTACCCGATTGATTACCAGCTCTTTCCAAAAGTTACTCAGCCAACAGAACCGCTGCTCCGTGAAGTAACTGCCATTCTTAATAATTACCGGCAGGGAAAACTTACCGAGCAGAACACACAGAGACTGATCAAGAAAAGATTCAGAGTGCCAATCTACCATGCTGATTCATTTATAAACACTCAGCTTGCCGCCTTTGATAATACCACAGCACTTGAGATTGCTAACCTGGCAGGATTAAAACGGGCACAGTATTTTGGTCCCATTGGAAAGAACACACGTGAGTTCTGTCTTAAGCTTTTGGGCAAAGGCGGTACTTACACCGAGAAGGAAATAAGAGCAATGGATAACGGCCAGGGCTTGCCCGTAATAAGATACTGCGGTGGTTACCGCTGCATGCACGAGTGGCTCTGGATAGATCCGGAGTGGGATGTATAAAAAAGCAAAATTACCTCCTAAAATAACCTCTGCCAATATGACAAAAATATCAATTGCACATAGCAAGCAATGTCCGATGAGCGTTCCGATGAGCGGCTTTTTTTGTCCGATGAGTGAAAGGCTTGTCCGATGAGCTGTTTGAATTTGGGTGATAAATGCACTTTTGTTAAAAATATCGTTTTACTCAAAAACGTTTCACGGCAATATCGTTTGATTATGTCCGATGAGCTATTTGAATTTAGACTAAAAACGCAGTGTAAGTAGATAAATATCATTTGAGTTTACAATTTTACTTCCAGTTGTTAAAATTTATTTTAAAAATCCCTTGACAAGTGAACATATGCACACTATATTTGAAGTAAACAAATGAGCACTATTTATGAAAAAGAAA
>Ga0226835_1000634_pt1 | contig 32301 bp, 19 predicted proteins | sample LAC_MetaG_1_FD_163627 | JGI IMG/M metagenome (GOLD analysis project Ga0226835, IMG submission 163627) | Anaerobic ammonium oxidizing microbial communities from anammox membrane bioreactor (MBR) in UC Berkley, California, United States -... | ecosystem: Engineered > Bioreactor > Anaerobic >...
AGGACGCAGAGGTTGCCGGTGTAGGTGCCGGGGACCATGCCGGTGGAGTCAAAGGTGACATTGACCGGCGTGGTGGCCGCCGGGGCGGTGGTGCCAGTGGTGGGGGCAACGGTGAGCCAGGGGATGTTGGACGGAACGGCGCAGTCTGTGGTGACCGAACCGTTGATGATGAAGGGCAGGTCCTGCGGCGCCATGGCAGTGCCGGTGTCGATGATCGGGTTCCAGGTGGCGGCGGCAGGGTCGAATTGCAAGGCGTTGGCCCCGGGTTTGCCGGTCTGGCCCAGGAGGGTGACCGGAGGCACCCACGGACCGGAGGCCAGGGTGCCACCAGTCTGCCAATCGAGCCAGTAGGTGCCGGCCGGCAGGAAGACTCCCACGGCGGCGACGTTGGCCATGACCGGACGGGTGGTCCCCAGCAGGTTGGTGTCCAGCACCCGGTAGATGTTGCTCCAGGCCGTGGAGACGAGCCGGTTGGTGGTGGTGTCACCCCAGACGATGGTGCTGCCCACTGCCCCGGGGACGCCGTCCCAGATGCGCAGGTTGATGTGGTCGATGGTGGAGGTGGTGCCAGAGCCGGTCTGGTAGGCAAAGAAGGTGATGGTGTCGATGTACCAGCCACCCGCCGGGACGGTGATGTCGTCGGCGACCCGGTAGCCACTGGAGAGCGCATGGCCAAAGCCGTAGGTGCTCAGGCCCAGGTCGCTCTGCAGGGCAGAGGCGTCAGCCCCACCGAAGCCACCACCCGGGTGGGTGACGAGGGGACCGTTGTCATACAGGACGGCCGCCGGCCAGTTCCACGCTTCCCGCGGCGCCGGCGAACCCACCGGCCCCAACGGTTCGCTGGGGTCGACGAGGTCTCGGGCCTTGCGCGGGTCGGCGGAGGCGTCGGGCAGCGGCGGCGCCGGGGTGATGCGGGTGAGGTTCTCTTCCAGGATCTCCCAGGTCAAGGGCGCCACCCCGGTGTTGCCGATGTTGAGAGTCTGGCTGGTAGAGGTGTCAGGGAGCTGGGTGGAGGCCAGGGAGAGGGGGGCGACGTCGATGTTGGGGTGGATGACGGTGACGGTGGCCGAGTCCTCGGCGGTGGCCACGTTGGTGGGCCCGGCGTTGTACGCCGTCCAGGTGGCGGTGTTGGTGGTGGTGGTGGTGATGACGGCGTCGACGACGATGTAGGCACTGGCACCCGGGATGAGGGAGTAACTGAACCCCGAAAAGATGGTGCCCAGCTCGCTGTCGACGAGGTCGTGGAGGTTCAAGGTGACGTTGCCGGTGTTGGTGACTTCGTAGCAGTAGTAGACGGTGGTCCCCGCCGGAACGGTGATGGCGTCCGTGGTCGCACAGACGGCCGGCGCCGTACCCACGGTCTTGGCCAGGCTGATGGACGGCAGCTGCGGCTCCTCCACGGTGAGACTCACCGGCACGACGACCAGTTCGGTGCCGTTGCCGGGACCGGGGTCGGGGTCGTTGGAGAGGACGCAGAGGTTGGCGTTGTAGACCCCCACGGCAAGTCCGGTGGAGTCAAAGGTGACCGTCACCGGGGTGGTGGCCCCTCCCGCGGTGGTGCCGTTGGCCGGCAGCACCGAGAGCCACGGGACGTCGGCGGGCGCGTCGCACGGCCCCGGCGTCGCCGCACTGATGAATTCGACGGTGTCGATGCCGATGTAGTTGGAGTTGGTGCCAGAGGGCCCAGCGTTTTCGACGAAGTAGCGGAAGGCAATGCGCCCGCTGGCCGCCGGCGGGATGCCGGAGAGCGTGATGGTGTACTGGGTCCAGACTTCGGGGTAACCACCCACGGTGAGGCTGGGGTTGATGTCCAAGAGCAGGGTGGTGAAGTCACCCACGTCGGTGGCGCCGCTGCCGACGTTGGTGCTGGCACCGGCCAGGCTCAGTCGCACCTGGAGCCGATCGGGCCAGATGCTACCGGTGGCGGTGCGCGTCCAGAAGGAGAAGGTGTCGCCGTTGGCCAGGGTCAGCTGGGGCGTGAGCATCCAGTTGCTGATGGTGCCCGCCCCGGAGGTGTTGTTGAAGTTGGCCCCGATGTAGGCGGTAGGGGCACCGGCATGGGCCGGGAAGACGCTGTCGTTGCCCTGGAACCAGTCGGTGAGGCCCAGGGGGCTGGAGTTGTTCTGGAAGTACCACCCCAGACCCGGCAGGAGGGTGATGTCGTCAAAGCCCTCCGAGAAGTCGGCCGGGGATTCGTAGGCGATGGGCGGCGGCCCGACCACGCCACTGCTGGCCCCGGCTCGACTGCCCGCCTGCACGGCAGGGGCCGAACGGAGGTTGCGCCTGGCCTGCTGTTGGAGCTGCCGCCGCAGCCGGTCATCCAGCTGCACCAGCGGGCTCGCCGGCGCTTCGTCGATGGCCCAGGTGAGGTCCGCTCCACCGGTGTTGCCAATGTCCAGGGTCTGGCTGGTGGTGGTGTTGGGCGGCTGGGTGGCAGCCAGGGAGAGCGGATCGACGTCGATGTTGGGCGGCTCCTGCTGGCCGCAGGTGAGACCCACGTTGTCCACCTGGGCGTACCAGTTGTAGTCACCGGTATTGGGGTCGTGATAGCGGAAGCGCAGCCGCAGACCGCTCTGACCCGCGTAGGCGGAGAGGTTGATGACGACGTCTTCGCCAGGGGTGGCACGGAAGGCCCCGTGGTCCTCGTTCCAGCTCAGGAGATTGGTCCAGGTGGTGCCACCGTCGGTCGAGATGTCGACGTCGAGGAAGTCCAGGTTGGCGAAGTTTTGGTAGTTGGCGGTGTAGGTCAAGCTGGCCGAGGTGAAGCCAGCCAGGGAGAACGCCGGTGTGACCAGGGAGGTGTCCATTTCGGCCTGCCCGAAGAGGTCACTGCTGACGCAGGCCACGCCGCCGCTGCCGTTGGTGTAGTTGCCCGCCTCACCGCACCCGGCGAGGGTGGTCCATTGCGGACCGCTGGGCTCGTTGGTCATCACCGACCAGCCCACCGGCGGCACGCCCAGCTCGAATTCTTCGACGGGACCGTTGCAGGCAAGCGAGGGCACCGCGACGGTGACGGTGGCCGAGTCCTCGGCGGTGACCACGTTGCTGGGCCCGGCGTTGTACGCCGTCCAGGTGGCGGTGTTGGTGGTGGTGACGTTGATGACGGTGTCGACGACGAGGTAGGCACTGGCACCCGGGATGAGGGGGTAACTGAACCCCGAAAAGATGGTGCCCAGCTCGCTGTCGACGAGGTCGTGGAGGTTCAAGGTGACGTTGCCGGTGTTGGTGACTTCGTAACAGTAGTAGACGGTGGTCCCCGCCGGAACGGTGATGGCATCAGTGGTCGCACAGACGGCCGGCGCCGTGCCCACGGTCTTGGCCAGAGAGATGGACGGCAGCTGCGGCTCCTCCACGGTGAGACTCACCGGCACGACGACCAGCTCGGTACCGTTGCCGGGACCGGGGTCGGGGTCGTTGGAGAGGACGCAGAGGTTGGCGTTGTAGACCCCCACCGCCAGTCCGGTGGAGTCAAAAGTGACCGTCACCGGGGTGGTGGCCCCTCCCGCGGTGGCGCCGCTGCTGGGGGCGGTCGACAGCCAGGGCACATCGGTGGGGGTAGTACAGGTGGTTTCGATCACCACGTACTCGATGAACCGGGCACTGACGCCGGTGACCTTGTTCTCCACCAGGTTGCCGCTGCGGTCGATCTGGTGCACGCCCGCCCCGGTGGTGGTGAGGATGGTGCCGTCGGGCAGCTCGTACACGCCGCGGTAGCCGGAGAGGCCGGTGGGGTCGTACCGCCCCACGAAGGTGCCAGTGGACGTGTACTCCAGCACCCCCTCGTTGGTGGAGGGGCTGAAGTTGGCCACCAGCACGTTGCCGTTGGCCGCCTCCCCCACCTGCTCGGGGAAGGTGCTGATGGGGGCGAAGACGTTCAAGAACGCGCCGGCGAGGTCGTACCTCAAGGCCCCAGTGGTGCCGGCGCTGCCGGTGACCAGCCAGTCGCCGCTGCGGCCGTAGGGATCCCAGGGGGAGCCCAGGCCACCGGACGCGGCGGCGATGAAGTTGCCCAGGTAGTTGCCGGCGGTATCGAACTCGGCAACGCTGTTGGTATTGGCACCCGCCGCCACGGTAACGAGGAGATTGCCGTTGGGCCGCAGGGAGATGCCGCGGATGTTGTCCAGGATGGCGGTGTTGGGCCCGCCGGCGGGGGCGAAGATGCCCAGGTAGTTGCCGTCGAGGTCGAACTGGTGGACCACGTCGCCAGTCTGGTCGGACAGCAGAATGCGGTCACCGGCGGCGTTCAAAATGGCGTTGATGCCGGTGCCCACCACCGCGTTGGAAGGCACGAAGTTGGCGTCAATGACGTTGCCGGTAGTGGGGTCCAGGGCCATGATGCGGTCGTTGGTGGAGTCGGGCACCAGCAGCAGCCCGGTGGTGTAGAGCTTCTGCATGGCCAGCCGGCGAGCTCCCGGTGGACTGGGCAGCAGCGGTGCGCCCGCCGGTTGCTCGTGACCCTCGGATTCCGCCGCGGGATCGGCCACAAAGTTGATCTCACCGAGCGGCGGCCCCAGCGGACCCGGCGACGGAACGGTTACCGGCTCCTCGAGGACTTGCCAGCTCAAGGTGCCGGTGCCGGTGTTGGCGATGTTCAGGGTCTGGGTGGACGTGGTGTCGGGCGCCTGGGTGGCCGCCAGGGTAAGCGGGTCTACATCGATGTTGGGGTTCGCCTGCACCGTGACGGTGGCGCTGGCAGTGGCGGTGGCCACGTCACTGGGTCCGGCGTTGTAGGCCGTCCAGGTAGCGGTGTTGGTGGTGGTGGTGTTGATCACCGCCGAGACCGTCACTCCCAGCGTCACGGTGTTGACGCTGGCCCCCGGCGCCAGGGCGTAGTTGGCCCCCGCAAAGATGGGGCCCAGCTCGCTGTCCGCCAGGTCGTGGAGGCTCAGGGCGACGTTGCCAGTGTTGGTGACTTCGTAGCAGTAGTAGACGGTGGTCCCCGGCGGTACGGTGATGGCCGAGGTGGTCGCGCAGACTCCCGAGGTGGTGCCCACCGTCTTGGTCAAGGTGATGGCCGGGTTCGAGATCGCACTCACCGTCAGGGTCACCGGCACCACCACCAGGTTTGTGCCGTTGCCGGGGCCGGTGTCGGGGTCGTTGGAGGTGACGCACAGGTTGGCCTCGTACACCCCCACGGAGAGGCCGGTGGAGTTCATGGTCACCGTCACCGGGGTGCTGGCTCCGCCCGCGGTGGTGCCGTTGGTGGGCACCGCCGACAGCCACGGCACGTTCGCCGGGTTGGAGCAGGCCGGTGCCCCCACCTGACCGGTGAGGATGAAGGGGAGCCCCTGTCTGGTGGCTGTTCCGCCGTCGTTGGCCGGACCCCAACTGGCCGATGACCCCAGGAATTGCAGGCCGTTGCCGGTGGTGGTCTGGCCGAGGATGGTGATGGGCGGCGCCCACGGTCCCGAGGCGAGGGAGCCGGCGGCTTGCCAGGCCAGCCAGTAGGTGCCGGCGGGGAGATAGAGCCCGCCCAGGGACACGGTGGTGGCCATGATCGGCCGAGAGGTGTCTCCGATGGTCGTCTCACTGGTGCGGTAGATGTTCGACCACACCGAGGAAACGAGGCCGCTGCCGCTGGCGACGGCCGTGCCACCGGCGCTGGGATCGCCGTTGTAGACGACCCAGTTGACGTTGGTGATGGTGGAGGTCGTCCCCGAGCCGGTCTGATAGGCGAAGAACACCGCCGTGTCCAGCAGCCACCCGGCCGGATCGCTGACGGTGAAGTCGTCGGCCACCCAGTTGTTGCTGGACACCTGGTGGCCGAAGCCCAGAGTGGTCATCCCGAGGCTCGAGTTCTGGACGCGGCTCTCGTCCGCTCCACCCGCTCCCCCACCGGGGTGGGTGACCAGCGGGCCGTTGTCCCACAGCACCGCCAGCGGCCGCAGCCAGGTGTCGATCTTTTCGGTGGGAGCCGGAACTCCTGGCGTGGACGGAGCGCCCACGTCGTCCCGGGCGACCCCGCCGCTCGAGGCCTCGCTGGCGCCCTGCCGGGCGACCAGCTCGGGCGTCGTGCCACCGCCAGCCGGAATCGCGCCGGGGCTGCGCATCACCACCGGCCGGGAGAGCGCCGGCTCTTCGGCGATGCTCCAGGTGAGGTCGCTGCCACCCGTGTTGCCGATGTTCAGCGTGTGGTCGGTGCTGGTGTTGGGCGCCTGGGTAGATGCCAGGCTCGCCGGCGTCACATTGATGTTGGGCGGCCCCACCGTGGTCGAGGAGATCTCCAGACACCAGCCCCCGGAGAGGTTGCCAGTGTCGCCGCTCAAATCGTCGACGACGTACAGGCTCCAGGTCCCGTTGGGGTTGCTGCCGACGAAGGTGGCCAGGGTGGTGGCAGTGGAGGGGGTAGGCGCCGGCGCCGGGAAGGTGTCGCCGGCCCCGTAGTTGGTGGGTTTGTAGCTACCGGAAACGATCTGGGTGCTGTCCGGCAGCGTCCCGGCGGCGGCGTCGTCGAAGATCAGGTTCACGTTGACGAGATCGTTGCTGCCACCGGCATCCGACATGATGATGAGGTTCTGGCCGCCCGGGCCCACCAGCAGGATGTCGATGTCGTCGGGGAAAGTGTGGTTCATCCCCAGCAGGTGCACCTTGACGTTGGTGAGGCTCGGCCCCTGACCGGTGACAGTGATGTTGGACGGGTAGGGGGTCGCCGCCCCGGAGCTGGGGATGTCGATCAGCGTGGGGTTGCAGATGATGGCGGCAGTGGTGAAGGTGAAGACCGCCGAGTACGCCCCGGCGCCGCAGGTGTTCACCGCCTGTACCCGCCAGTGATGCAGGGTGCTGGGGGCGAGCTGGACGTTGGAGGTCCAGGTGGGGCTCGCCAGGCCACTGGCCGAGGCCACGATGTTGGTGAAGCCGGCGTCGGTGGCCACCTGGATGGAGTAGCTCGCCGCCCCGGCCACCCCGCTCCAGGTGAAGGTGGGCGTGGTCGAGACGTTGGTGGCGCCGTTGGTCGGGGTGGTTAGCGTTGGAGCGGCCGGAGTTCCGGTGTAGACCACCAGCTCCACGGTCGAGTCCTTGCTCCCGGTGGTGGAGGTGCCGGTGACGGTGATGGGGTAGCTCCCCGCCGCCGCGGCGCCGGTGTTGCCAATGGTCAGGGTACTGCTCCCACCGGGGGTGACCGGGTTGGTGCTGAAGCTCGTGGTGGTGCCGGCCGGGTTGCCCGCGGCGCTCAGGGTCACCGGGTCGGTGTACCCCATGATGCTGCCCACGTTCACCGTGTAGAGGGCGTCGGTCGGCGTGCAGATCGACTGGCTTGCGGGTGACACGAACATCGCGAAGTCAGGCGCCAGCACGCAGTTCTGGCACACCAGGGCAAAGTTCTGGTCGGTCAGGTCGGCGTTGCCGAACACCCCGTCGCCGGCGATGTTCGCCGCGTCGATGATGATGGTGGCGCTACCCGCCGGGGACTGGATGAACACGTTCTCGAGGTTGTTGATGGCGTCGGCGGTGCCGCCGGTGGCGCTCCAGCCGGCGCTGAAGACGTTGCCGAGGTAGGTGTTGGCGCCGTTCACGACGGTGAGATTGAGGTTGTTGACCAGCGCCGGGTTGGCTCCCACGGCGCCGGGGGCGTCGGTCCACGCCAGCGTCACCTTCAAGGGCTTGGCGGGATCCTGCACCCCCACGGTGATGCTCCACTGCTCACCGCTGTTGCCGAAAATGTGGGTCTGATCCCAGTACACCACGTTGACGTCCGGCTGGATCATCTTGGTGATGTTCACCCGCCCCCACCCCTCGTGGATGTTGGGGATGTCGGGCGTGCCCATGTCCACGGCGCTGTTCACCAACAGCGCCTTGGCCATGGCCGGGCTGGGGTTGGCGCCGGAGTTGAAGCTGCGCCACCACTGGGTGGCCAGGGCCACCGCCCCGGAAACGTGGGGAGCGGCCATGCTGGTGCCGGAGCAGAAGGCGTAGTAGTTGTTGGTACCGGCAATGGCGGTTGCGCACGACCCTCCCAGATCGTTGCGCGAGGAGGAGATCTGCTCGCCCGGAGCGGCCACCGTCGGTACGATGCGCCCGTCCACCGCCGGACCACGGGAGGAGAAACTGGAAATGTTGTTGATGTTGCCCGCCCTGTAGTTGACGCTGGAGGCCACCACGATGAGGTTCTTGGCCTCCTTGGGGGCGGTCAGGGTGCTGGGGCTGGGCCCCGAGTTGCCCGCCGAGAACACCTGGATGAAGGGCTCGATGGCGGGGGTGTCGAAGTTGCCGTCGTGGACCGTGAAGTCGTGGGTGCGCTCGGAGGCCTGGTAGCCGTGATTGGTGCCCTCGCCGGTGGTCCAGGAGTTGTTGCCGCCAATGGCGTTGAGCAGGAGCGCCTGCTTGCTGTGCTCCTGCCACCCGCCGGCCGGCGGCCAGGCTGCCGACGACAGGGAGTTCAAGGCGACGATGTCGTACCCGGGCGCCACACCGAGGCCGTAGAGGAAGCCGTTGGCGTCAGCGTAGCCCGCCGCGGCGTCACCTCCGATGATGCCGGTGACGTGCGTCCCGTGCCCTCCGCCGGAGCAGTCGCTGCCGGGCTGGCCGGCGGGATTGCAGGCGCCGGGGAAGCTGTAGCCGGCGACGATACTGGGGCCGAGATCCGGGTGGTCGTAATCCACCCCGGTGTCGATGGTGGCCCAGCGCACGCCGGCGCCGGTCACTCCCAGCGTTCCCAGGTGGGCGTTGTAGCCGGTGACCGGCACGCCGCCCGGGTGGTTGCCGGCCTGGATCTGGTCCGACATCTCGTCGTCCAGGATCGGCTCGGGGTGCGAGTAGCCAAGCCACAAGACCGTATTGAGGCGTGACACCGCCTCGAAAGCCGAGGCGTCCAGCTCCGCCAAGGCCACGAAGAAGGCCCGGTCGGGCTGGGCTGGATACACCTGGATGATCTTGGCGCCCAGCCTGACGAGCGCCTCCTGGGTGGCGCCGACCTTGCCGTCGTTGTAGAAGAGGATATCGACGTTCTTCACCACCCCGGAGCGGCCCGCGAGATTGCTGTTGATCTTGTAGGCGGGGTGGAAGTTGCCCGTCCAGCGCACGTAGCTCAAGGTGTCGGCGGCGCGCAGAGCGGGCGCCGGTCCCCACACCAGGTAGGTGTAGTGGGGGTAGTACTGCAGGACCTTCAGGCCCGAACCGCGCAGGCCAGCCAGCCAGCTATCCCGGGTAGGCCCGATGAGTTGGACCAGCCGGAGACCCGCCTCTTGGCCGTCAAAGCGTTGGGAGGGGCTGAGTGCCGGCTCGCCGCCGGCCAGCGGATCGAAGGCGAAATTGGGAACTCGCACCTCCAGGCTGCTCTGCCCCGACGGCAGAGCGGCGGCTGGTGCAGCTCCCGCCACCGGAACGGCAACCGCCAGGGTTGCCAGCAGCACCGCGACGACCACCACTTGGGACTGGCGACGCATCGGCACGTCCTCCTCGACAGGAAAGTAACACCCGGCCACGGGCGACAAACGAGCAGACCATACCTCCCTGGAGAGAGGCCCTGCCCGACTCGGCCACGACGGTGATGGGACTTTTCGTAAAACCTTCCTCGACCCAAAAAGACGGAGGCATGCTAGCAACCCCATAGACCGTGTCAAGCGGGGCAAGGGATTTCAGAGTCAGTGGCGGAGCATCGGCTGACTCTCGTCCAGCTGCCAACAGTTTCACGGTCGCTTCTCTGGGTCCGCCGGGCCTCGCCGTCAGCGCTGCGAGCAAAGCATGCGAAGATAGAATTGATGAACACCCTCGCCCTGTTGCTCCTGCTGCCCGTGTTCGCCGTTGCCCTGCTGGACGAGCCAGAGCGCCAGCACCCCCTCGCCCGCCTGGGGGCTGCCATCCCCCGCGAGGTGGCCGGTTTCCGCGCCGTCGAAGCTGACGAAAAATGGGATCCGCAAAGCATTTACGAGTACATCGACGGGGCCGCCGAGGTCTACCTGGCCTACGGGATGCGTGCCTGCCTGGCCCGCCGCTTCGATCACCCCGACGGCGGCATCGTGCTGGACATCTTCGAGATGCCCGACGCCGCCGGAGCCTTCGGGGCGTTCACCTACGACCAGGACGGCGAGCCCCTGGAGGTGGGCCAGGGGGCGCTGCTGCGGGAGGGGTGGCTGACCTTCTGGCAGGGGCGCTTCTTCGTCTCCATCACCGCCGAGGGGAACACTCCCGCCCACCGCGAGGCCATGCTCGCCCTCGCCCGCACCACGGCCACGGCCATCGGCGAGGGCGGCGCGCTGCCCGAGCTGGTGCAGCGGCTGCCGGGCGAGGGGCAGCGCCCCCGGACCCTGCGCTACCTGCGCCACCCGGCCATCCTCGCTACCCACCTGCCCCTGGAGCCCGGCGACCCCCTGGGTCTGGGGGCCGGCTCGGAGGCGGCCCTGGTCCGCTTTCGGGACGGGGCGCTGCTGCTGCTGGTGCGCTACTCCGACGGCGGGCGGGCCGCCGCCGGTCTGGAGGCCGCCCGCCGGCTGCTCGCAACCCCGGCCCCGGCCGGGCGGGAGGGCCTGTGGGGGGCGGCCGTGGAGGGCTCGCTGCTGGCCCTGGTGGGGGAGGCGCAGAGCGAGGCCCGGGTGCAGCAGCTGCTGGCCGCCGCCCTGGCCCCGCCCCAGGCAGAGGAGGAGAAGCCATGATCGCCACCCCCATCACCCGCCGCACCGTGCTCCAGCAGGGGGGCCTGCTGGTGGCCGGAAGCACCCTGGCTGGCCTGGCCTCCAGCGTCGCAGGAGAGGCGAAGAGCCGCGTGGTGCTGATCCGCGACCCGAAGGCCGTGGACGGCGACGGCACGATCAACGCCAGGGTGGTCGCCGAGATGCTGGACGCCGCCGTGGCCCGCCTGCTCGATGAGCAGGACCCCCTGGCCGCCTGGAAGCGGATCATCCTGCCGACCGACACCGTCGGGGTGAAGAGTAACGAGTGGAGGCACTTGCCCACGCCGGCGGGGCTCGAGACGGCCATCCGGGCTCGCCTCGAGGACGCCGGCGTGAAGGCCGAGCGCATCGCCGTGGCCGACCGGGCGGTGCTCAAGAACCCGGTGTTTTCTGCCGCCACCGCCCTCATCAACGTGCGGCCCCTGCGCACCCACCACTGGTCGGGCCTCGGCACCCTGATCAAGAACTACGTCATGTTCGTCCCCGACCCCTGGTCCTACCACGCCAACGCCTGCGAGCCGCTCGGCGCCATCTGGCACCTCCCCCACGTCAAGGGCAAGACCCGCCTCAACATTCTGGTGATGCTCACGCCCCAGTTCCACTCCACCGGGCCGCACCACTTCTCCCGCACCTACGTCTGGAGCTACGGAGGCCTGCTGGTCAGCCGCGATCCGGTGGCCGCCGATGCGGTGGGCGCCGCCATCATCCAGGCCCGGCGACGGCAGTACTTCGGCGAGGAGCGGCCCATCGCCCCGCCCCCCCACCACATCCGCTTCGCCGACGCCACCTACGGCCTGGGGACCTCCTCCCTGGAGCGCATCGAACTGGTGCGTCTCGGGTGGGGGGAAAACGCCCTGATCTGACCGCGTCGTTCCTCCTCCCGATCGGGCGGCTTCCTACGGGAGTGACACGACCACCTCGCCCCCGGGGGGTAGAAAGACCGAGCGACAACGGTCGGGCAGCACCGCCCCCGCCGCCAACGCGGCAAATTCGCCAACTCCCCCGCGACAGAGAGTATAGGTACCATCCTCGAGAGCCGGAACGGCCACCCGGGCGGTGCCGTCAACGGCGGCGCCGTGCCGCCGCGCCCACGACTCCAGGCCGTAGTAGTCCTCCACCACCCCGTTGTGGACCACCAGCACCCCCGAGAAGATCGGGTCCTTGAGCTCCGGCGGCCGGGCAAACTCCACCACCAGAGTGCCTCCCCCCGGCGCCAGGGGGATTTCCACCAGGTCCCCCGCGGGTGCAGCGGGCAGGCGAAGCATGCGACGCGCGAACCCGGCCGCCTCCACGGTGACCATCACCTGGCGAGCGGAGGCGGGCACCCGCAACTCGAAGGTGCCCTCGGGGCCGGTGCGGGCCATGGCATCGGGCACCGCCGCCGGCGCCGAGGCCGACCAGGCAGCCAGAGCGGCGCCCGGCACCGGGCGGCCGACGGTGACCACTCGCCCGGCCAGCGTGGTCTTGCGCCGCAGCACCAGCCGCACCTCCATGGGTGAGCCATCGTCGCGCAGGACTCCCGACACCCAGTCGGAGTCCGCCTCGCGCTCCTGGGCGCGGACCATCACCGCGCCGGGATCCAGGCCCCACACCTCGAACTCGCCCCCCTCGGCTCGCAGCTGCACCGTGTGCTCGAAACCGCCCTGACCGGTGACGGTCACCAGCGCCCCCGTCGCCCGGGCACCACCCTCCTGCACCACCTCACCCCGGAGCAAGGTGGCGGGAATGACCAGCTCCAGCGAGCGCCGCTTGCCCGCCGAGCTGCCCACGTCCACCGCCTGGAAGCGGCGGCGCACTCCGACTCCCTCACCGATCACCTCGACGATCCACTCCCCGCCCCGCGGCAGGATGGCCTTGAACTGTCCCCCCTCGTCGGCCACCGCCTTCACCCGCACGCTGCCCTGCTGGCCGCCGAACCACACGGTGGCCGCCAGCGGCTTCTTGCCCAGCCTCACGGCTCCGGTCACCTCGAACAGGTTGAGCCGCACCTCGGCGAAGCCATCCCCGGGCTCCACCACCAGAGGTGCCGAGTGCACCGCCTCGCCGCTCCTGCCGCTGATCTTCAAGGTGAACTCCCCCGGCGTGAGGCGCTCCAGCCTGGCTCGACCACCCTCGTCAGCGATGGTGCGCGCCACGATTTCGAACACTCCGCGCCCCACGTCCACATCCCGCAGTTCCAGCCGCCACGGCTCCCCTTCCGGGGACAGCGGCGGCGACACCTGCAGTTCGAGGCTGGCCCAGCGGTCCAGCAACAGCGGCCGCTCCAGAGTCACCTCGCTGGCGGTCACCGCGGTGACCACCACCGGGCGTGAAGGCGGACCGTCGGGTTGGGTGGCGACCAGCCGATAGGTGCCCGGCGCTACCCCCTGGAAGTGGAAGAACCCTCGCTCGCTCACGGGGACCGTGCTGCGCAGGGCGCTCCAGCGGCCCGACGGCGAACCGCCGGCGACCTCGGGGTCGCCATGGGGGACGGTCTCCACCCGGGTGGACGGGGAAAGGCGGTGGCCACGCCCCGCCTCCACCCACCCCACCAGCGAGGCGCCCGGCTCGAAGGTCAGGCCGCCCACGTTCACCTCACTCCCCGCCTTCACCTCCACCGCCCAGAGGTAGTGGGATACACACCCGGGCAGGCGCAGCCGGACATCCATCGTTCCCGCGGGGAGGGAGCAGGAGAAGCGTCCGTTGCCGACAGCGCAGGTCACCGTGCCCTCCACCTCGGTGGTGCTCGGCGAGGGGGCGAAGCGCGCTTCCAGCCCGACCGCTTCCGCCACCCCCGGCGCCAGGCGGATCTGACCCACAAGCCGGCCGGTGCGCCGAAAGACGATGCGAAGGGGCATCACGCCTTCGCGCACCGTGATCGTGGCTGGCGCAGCCCACCACCCTGACGCCTCGCCGCTCACCCGCCATGTGGTACCCACGGGAAGCGCCAGCACGAGCCGCTCCTGTCCCGCCTTCATCGTTTCTGTCACCGGCTCCTCGGCCTGCGCCGCCTCACCCACCCGCTCCGCGCGGACCCTCCAGATCGGGGGCACCGGCTCACCTTGAAAGTGAATCTGCGCTGCCACTTCCAGCTTGGCCGGCGCCCCGGCAAAGCCCAGGGCGCCGGTCGCCAGGTTGAGGACCAGCGACGCCGCCGCGATTTTTCGCCATGCCATGGACACCTCCGCAGGATTCGGCGCTGGCCGGCATGTGCCGACCAGCGCCAATCATGGAGCTCACAGAGAAATCCGCGCGTAACAGGTGCCCCCCCCGGCGACGCAGTACCGCGGGGGCGCCTGACTCGACTCACAGAAGCAGTAGTTACCCCCTCCCCAGCACCAGTTGTGGAAACAGGTCCAGCATATGCCCTGGCCCGGGCAATCGGCCACTCCTGCCGTGCCAAAAAGCAGAATGGCCAGGACCATTCCTGCGATCAACATGACCTTTTTCATCACTCATCCCCCCTTTCAGGTTCGTGCTGATCCGTCCCCAGAAGCTTCTCTTGTAGCGTTCGTGGGGCGGGGCACGGATCCAGAACCCGCAGCGGCGAATCGAGCGCTTCAGCGTTTCGCCTACGAGGCGGTACGCGCGGAGTACTGAGCGTACTCCTCCCCCCCCCCCGCACCGGTTCCCGAGGGCCACGGTGAATCAACGGAGAAGGCCACGGCCAAGAAGCATCAGACGCCGGAGGCAGAGGTGCAGGGACTCTCCAGCGGTCGAGGGAGGTCTGAAGCCTGGGTGGCTGATCTGTACCACGGACCTCTCCCTGGATAGCCATACAACCAATATAGGGGCCGACAATCAACTTGACATCACCCACATGGGTGATGTCGCGCGGCCCGGAGCTCGGCCTCGTCAGCGGGCGGCCTGGCCGCGGCGACGCGCCGCCGCGAGATTGAGGAACTCCACGCCAATCGAGAAGGCGATGGCGAAGTACAAATAACCCTTCGGGATATGAAACCCAAGCCCGTCCGCCACCAGGGCCACCCCGACCAGGATCAGGAACGACAACGCCAGGATTTTCACCGATACGTGAGCGTCGATGAAGCGGGCCAGAGGGTCAGCGGCCAGCAGCATGATCGCCACCGCCATGACGATCGCCGCCGCCATCACGGCAACCTGACGCGCCATCCCCACCGCGGTGATCACGCTATCCAGGGAAAACACCACATCCAGGAGCACGATCTGCACCAGCACGCCGGCGAAACTGGCCGCCTTGACGCGGCGACGTCGCTCCACCCCCTCGACGGTGTGGTGGATCTCGGCGGTGCCCTTGGCGAGCAGGAACAGCCCACCGCCGAACAGCACCAGATCGCGCACCGACACGCCGTGTCCGGCCAGCGTGAACAGCGGCGTCGTCACCGAGGCCAGCCAGGAGATGGTGAACAGCAGTCCGAGGCGCGATCCCACCGCCAGCCCCAGCCCCATGCGCCGCGCCGGGCGCTGCTGCCCGGGGGGCAGGTGATTGGAAAGAATGGAGATGAAAACCAGGTTGTCGATGCCGAGGACAATCTCGAGCAAAGTCAAGGTGACCAGGCTGGCCCACAGCTGACCGTCCAGCACCCAGTCCACGCGGAACCCCCGTCACACCTCGCCCAGCGCCGCCTTGAGCCGGGCGATGCGGGCATTGACCTCGCCGATGGAGAGGGCGCGGAAGCGCTCGGGCAAGAAGCGGGCGTCGGTGCACTCCTTCACCGCCAGCAGGTCCATCAGCTCCAGCCGCTCCCCGTGGGCCGAGGGGCGAAAATCGGCGATCGCCTCCTCGATGCAGGCGCGCAGGCTGGGCGGCCGCGAGCCGGCCTCCTGAGCCGCCGCCTGCCGGGTCTCGAAAAGGCGCAGCGCCCGCACCAGAATCCCCTCCATCTCGTTGCCCCCCAGCTGGTCGTTGTCGGGCAGGCGGGGCAGCCGGTCGGGGCTGATGGGCAGCTGCAACTTGCGGGCCATGGCGGCGAACAGCTGCGCCCGCCCGGCGGCGTCCTGGGGGGGGAAGAGGGGGATGTGCACATCCAGGCGCCCCTGGCGTTTGAGGTCCACCTCCAGGAGGTCGGGGCGGGAGGTGGCGAACACCCAGACGATCTTGCCGCGGTTGGAGGTGTTCGACATCTCCTTGGCGAGCATGGCGTAGACCCGCCCCGACAGGCCGGCGTCGGTGTCGGAGGCGCCGCGCCTGCCGGTCATCTGGTCGGCCTCGTCGACGAACACCACCACCTGCCCGAGGGCGTGGAGGATGGCGAAGATCTTCTCCAGGTTCCCCTCGGTGGCTCCCACCCACTTCTCGCGGAAGTTCTTGAGGGCCACGCAGGGCACCCCCACCTCCCCGGCCCAGCACTCCACCAGGTAGGTCTTGCCGGTGCCAATGCGGCCGGTGAGCAGGTACCCCATGGGGATGGCCTGGGTGCGCCCGGCCCGCAGCAGCGCCGCATCCTGGCGCAGCCAGGCCTTCGCCTCGGCGTGCCCGGCCACGTCGTCCAGACTGCGGCGGGACTCGATGAACTCCAGCCGCCCGGCGGCCTCCTTCTCGATGAGTTCCTTCTTCAGGCGGGTGACGAAGGTGTGGGTGAGGCGCTCTCCGCCGGCCAGCGCGCGCCGCAGGAGGGTCCGCACGTTGACCCGGGAGAGCCCCACCAGGCGGTGGGCCAGCGCCTCCCGCGGGATGTCGCTCACCGCGGTCCAGTCGCCCACCTCGGCGGTGAGGGCGGCCAGATAGCCCTCCAGCTCGGCGGCGGTGGGCAGCTCCAGGCGGATCTTGGCGGAGTAGGGGGACTCCACCAGGGAGCGGTGCAGGTCGGTGAGGTTTTCGGTCACCAGCACGGTGGCCACGAAGGCGGCGGTGATGGTGGGGTCGGAGGCCCAGTCGAGGAGCTGGATGAGGGTCTGGCTGGCCTCCCCGGAGACGTACAGCGCCTCCCCCGCCGGGGCGATGAAGTGGGCGTAGTCGATGACCACCGCCACCTTGAGGGGGTCCGGCACGCTCCTGCCCTCCACCACCTTGACCCGATGCACGGCGCCGCGCAGGAAGCGGTCGATGAGCTCCAGCGCCCGCCGCGGGTCGCGGGGCAGCAGGTTGCCCAGGTCCAAAGATTCCACCCTGTCCGGCCCCACGTCCGGCAGCGCCGCCCAGGAGGTGCCCTGGAAGCTGTCGAAGGCCTTCAGGAAGCGATGGAACGCGTCAGCCCCCTTGCGCACCCGCACCCCCCGGCCGCGGTCGTAGTGGATGACCACGTCGAAGGGGGCGAACATCACCTCGGTGAGGAACGCCCGCAGCGACACGAACTCCCCCCGGGGGGTGGGCTGCAGGTCGTGGACGTCCCCGTGGAGGATGAACTGGCTGGTGGCGCCGGCCCGGAAGGCGGCGCGCATCTCCTGGGCCCAGGGGGGCAACTCGGCCATCGGTCCTTACCCTTTCTGCCGCGCCCGCGGCGGTGGTGGCGGGGTGGCCGCCGGAGTCGGCGGGAGCTCCGGCAGGCGCGGCAGCGCCATGGGCGCCACCTCCTCCTCGCCACCCAGGGAGCGGAAGAACTCGGCGTGCTGGTCCATCCAGCGGGAGGTTTCGAGCAGGGTGGAGCTCACCGCGTCCAGGCGCGCCGACAGCACATCGGGACCGCCGGCCACCGCCGACTCCTCCTCGATGAGGCGCACCTGCTGCTCGATGCGCTCCAGCTCCGCCTCCACCACCGCCAGGTTGGCACGGGCGGCGGCCAGGTTCTCTAGCCGTTTTTTCTGGATCTCCAGGGTGGCCTGCAGGGAACGGGCCAGGGGGCTGCCCTCCCCGGCCCCGGCCAGGCGCTGCTCCAGCCGCGCCACGTCCGCCTCGAGCTCCCCCTCATCCACCTGCGCCAGGGTCGTGAGGATCAGCTCCCGCGAGGACAGCAGGCGCAGGAACAACCACAGGAGCTGATTCAGGGTGCCGGCGCGCAGGTCGGAGAGCATGCCGGTCTGGCCCACCGAGGTGGTGATACCCAGGATGCGGGCGCAGCGCCCCACGAGCGCCTGGTAGCGCAGCTGCGCTGTCGGCGGCAGCTGCGCGAAGGCGCGCTGCACGCCGGCCTCCCACCCCCGCTGGCGGGCCACGAGGCGCTCCCCTTCCACCAGCTTCTGAAAGCGTTCGCTGGAGGACAGCGCCCCCAGGTAGGCCAGCTCCAGGGCGGCGCCGAGGAACCAGAAACCCGGGTTGACGAACCCCAGCAGGGCAAAGGCAGCCAGCGCCATCTGGTTGACCGGCATGGCGCCGAGCAGCGGCAGGCGAACCCGACGATAGAACGCCGCCCTGACGAAGTCCCAGTAGGTCAGTGCCTCACCGGCCATGGCCAGAGTATGACCCGTCCACCGTGCGCACCCCGCTGCTCATGGCACCCCCGCCTCCACCTCCCGGAAAACCCTTGCCACCTCCGCCACCGCCTCCTTGAACGCCCGGGACTCCTGTACCGCCAGGGGGTCGGCGTCGCGGGTGGGGGGGATGGCGTCCCTGATCTCGGCGGCGATGCGGCCGGGGGCGCGGGTCATCACCCACACCCGGTCCCCCAGGAAGACCGCCTCGGCCAGGGAGTGGGTGACGATCAGCACCGTCGCCTCCACCTCGTGCCACAGCTCCATGATCAGCCGCTGCATGTCCAGCCGGGTGGGCTCGTCGAGGGCCGAAAACGGCTCGTCCATCAAGATGATGCGCGGCTTCAGCACGAGCGTGCGGGCGATCGCCACCCGCTGCTGCTGGCCGCCCGACAGCTGATGGGGGTACTTGGCCTCGTGCCCGGCCAGACCCACCCTGGCGACCCACTCCCGGGCCAGGTCGGTCATGGCGGCCCGGGAGAGGCGGTGCTCGGCGGCGTTGAGCTCCAGGCCAAAGCGCACGTTTTCCAGCACCGTGAGATGGGGAAAGGAGCTGTAGCGCTGGAAGACCATGCCGCGGTCCCGCCCCGGCCCGCGCACCGGCTCACCCCGCACCAGCACCTCCCCTCGCGTCGGCGGCGAGACCTCGGGAAATCCATGGATCAAATTCAAAATCGTCGACTTACCGCACCCCGAAGGGCCCACGATGGCGACAAACTCGCCATAGTTGGGGAGATCGTCGATACGAAACGTGACGTCACGGATGGCGGTAAAGGCCCTGGGGGTGCCGGCGTGGAAGGTCTTCTCCACCCCGCGGAACTCCACCACCGGGGGCGGCGCCGAACTCATCGGGCCTCCCGGTACGGGAACAGCTTGCGGCCCAGCGCCGCCCACGCCTTGTCGGTGGCAAAGGCCACCGCGACGATGAGCAGCAGCACCAGGTAGATGTGTTCCCGGGGGCCGCGCCGCTGGGAGACGATGATGATCCCCCCCAGCCCCTTGCCGATGTCCACCATCTCCACCAGCAGGATGTAGCTCCACCCCACCCCGAACCCCAGCCGCAGCGCCTGGAAAATGTCCGCCCACGCCACCGGCAGCAGTACCCGGCGCACCGCCTGCCAGCGGTCCGCCCCCAGGGTGTAGGCGGTCTTGAGGTACACGTCGTCCACGCTGTCCACCGCCGAAACGATGAGCGGCAGGAGGTAAATGAGAAACGCCAGGGCCAGGAAGATCACCTTCTGCAGCTCGCCGGTGCCGAAGAGGGAAAGGGTGAGCGGCACCAGGGCGGGGATGGGCAGGTACGCCCCGAACACCGACAGGGGTGTGAACGCCGCCTTCACCTTGGTGAAGGAGCCCATCATCACCCCCAGCGGGAAGGCGATGAGGAGAGCCACCGCAAACCCCGCTGCCACGCGACCGAAGGAGACCAGCAGGTTGCGGGTGAGGGCGCGGTCGAACCACAGCTCGGGAAAGGAGCGAATCACCTCCCAGGGGGAGGGCAGGATGGTGGGGGAAATCCAGCGCTCCTCGGGCGCCCCCCCGGCGGTGGCGAGGCTCCAGACGGCGAGCAGCGCCAGGATCGGCAACGCTCCCAGCGCCCACCCCTGCCAGGCCGGGATGGTTTCCCTGATCGCCAGCCAGGGGGCCTGGCGCCGACGCCGGACCGCAGAGCCGGCGGGTACGCCGTCACTCCGGGGCGTCGTCTCACCCCCCACCGCGGGCGCCGGCTCGCTCACCTGGCCTCCGGCGGATACACGGCGATCTCCACCCGTCGGTTGAGGGCGTGGTTGGTGGGATCGTCGGGGTCGGCCGGAACGTCCCACCCCTTGCCTTCGACGATGAACTTGTTGGGGTCGAACTTGTACTTCTGCACCAGCGCCTTCTTGACGGCGTTGGCGCGGTCCAGCGACAGGGCCCTGACGTCCTGCTCCCGCACCCCGCGCCCCTTCATGGAGGAGTCGGTGTGCCCCACCACCGCGATCACCGCCCGCTCGTACTGCCCCGCCAGGCGTGCCACCTTCTCCAGGGTGGCGGCCACCGACGGGTCGTAGAGGGTGTTGGGGATGGGGTTGCCCAGCTCGTCGTGTTGCGGCTCGAAGATGTTGGCGGAGTTGGGGTAGAAGTTGATGCGGATGGTCTGGGTGAGGATTGGCGCCTCGGCCTGCACCTTGGTGTAGGACACCGGCGCGAAGGTGGCGCGGTACTCGTCCCGCTGGTGGGCAAACGTCCCCTCCCGGTCCAGCTGCTGCAGCACCGAGAAGTCCATCACCTCGTCAAAGCGCACCGGGGTGCCAACCAGACCCAGTTCGCGGTAGACGAAGGTGATGTTCTTCCAGGTGCGCTCAAAGTTGGTGGGGTTGTTGGCGTTGAGGAAGAACTCCTTGTTTTCGGCGAAGTTGGTGGAGTGGGCGTCGGCCTCCATGGCCTTCACCTCATCCGGCTGCATGCCGTAACCTTCGGCCATCCACTGGAAGGCGCGGGCCCTGAAGCCAGGATCCTTGAGCTGATCCATCCCCTTGAAGATGCCGGCCACCAGCCCCTTGATCACCTGGGGATGGTCCTTGGCGAAGTCGGCCCGCGCCGCCCAGACGTCGGCAATCAGCTTGTTGGCCTCGGCGGTGGTGGTGAGGATGCGGGTCCCCGCCACCTTTTCGGGGATGTTGTAGATGTCCGGCGCCCACGACACACAGGCATCGATGCGCTTGTCCGACACGAACGCGGCCGCCGCCTCGAACGCCGTGGCGGTGTACTTGTGGTTCACCTCGGAAGGCTGGATGCCGGCGTTGAGCAGCAGGTTATTGATGAAGTACTGGGAGGGGCTGTTCTGGGCGTAGACCACCGTCTTGCCCTTGAGGTCCCGCACCGAGTGGATGTTCCCCCGCACCACGATGCCGTCCCCGCCCGAAGACCAGTCGATTTGCTGGAAGATGCGCGGCGCGGTGCGGGAGTCGCGCATCAGCTCGGGGGCGAACAACACCATCATGTCCAGGGTGCCCCAGAGGATGTGGCTTTGCCCGGCGGCAAAGGCGTCGCGCGCCACCACGGGGTCGTCGATGAGCTTCAGGTTCACCTTGAACCCATACTCCTTGAAGAAGATGCTTTCGTTGTTGGGGGCAAAGCCGTGGTTGGCGGCGACGATGGGCAGCCAGCCGATCCACACGTTGATGGGGAACTGCACCACCTTGGTGGCGGGGTCCCACACGTAGCCGGAAACCCCCTTCACCGGCGGCAGCTTCTCCGCCGGCACGTAGGTGTATTCCGAGACGGTAGTGATCCCCTTGGTGTCGGGGGCCTCGAATTTTCCCTGCTGAGCCTTGAAGGCGTCCATGTCCACTGGCCTTGCCCCGTCCTTGCCCGAGGGCATGAGAACGTCGCGGAAGTAGTAGGCGGCGCCCGCCGCCAGTGCCAGCACGAAGAGAACGAGCACCAGCTTGCCCAGTGCGGTTGGTCCCACTTTCTGTTCTGCCATGGCTCACTCCTTCCCGCAGGGGATTCCCTCGACCATGAGCGGCGGCCAACCCCGGCTGGCCGCCGCGGTCAGCTACTGCTTCTCCACCTCCGGCCCCATGTCCCGCGCGGGCGGGGCAGCCGGCGCGGCCTCCGCCTGGGGAGAGTCCGCCCCCGGCATTTCCAGACCGTAGGCGGCGGCGAACTCGGTCAGCGCCTGATCGGCCAGCGCCTGTTGCTCCGCCTCCAGAAGCTGCACCTGCGAGGCATCGATGCTGGATGCGGCCACCCGCGCCCGCCCCGCCGCCTTGTCGCGCCGCTCGGAGAGGTACTCCTCCACGCGGTTCAGGGTATCCCCAGCGCTGCCGATGGAGGAGATCATCCCCTTGGCCATCTCCTGCAGCTCCGCCTGCGCCTCCAGCATCTCCGTCTCGGAGAGCATGCGCTTCAACTGCTCGATCTTGCCCTGCGCCTCCCGCACCGAGACGTCGCGCGCCTGCACCAGCTTCTTGTAGGTTTCCTCCGCCGCCTCCAGCTGGCGGCGGTTTTCCTCCAGCTGTTCCCTGACGGTCTTCAGCTGCAGGGCGTACTGGCCGGCGGCGTTGCGGTTGCCCACCTTGAGGTTGGCGGCCGCCTTGGCGGCCAGGTCCCGCTCCTGCGCCTCCAGGCTCTTGATCTGCCGGATCAGCCGCTCGCAGAAGCCGGCGTGGGTGGCCAGGTTGTCGTTGAAGCGGGCGATCTGCTTGCGCAGGTTTTCCTTCTCCGCCTCGATGAGGGCCTTGGGGTTGGCCCGCTCGAGGCCAGAGATGAACAGGCTCAGAAAGCCACGGATGAGGTTTCCGATGCGGCGAAACATACCGTCCCCTTTCTGCTCGTCGGGGCAAGCCCACCCCGATCAACGCTGGACCTCTCCGACGTAGGTACGCATTGCCGTCGCGAGGGGTTATGCGCGGCGAGGGTACCAATCACCGCCGAGACGTGTCAACGAGTACCTCTCTGCCGACGCCTCCCGCCATCCCCGGGCAAGATACTCTTCACGATCAGCTTCCGTGGTAGGATGAGATCGTCATGGGTGCGCTGCCTGCCGACTTCCACGACCTCGTCAGGGCACTGGAGGATCACCCCGAGTGGCGGGCGGAGCTGCGCCGTCTCGTCCTGACCGACGAGTTCCTCCCGCTCCCCGAGGTGGTGCGACAGCTCGCCGAGGCCCAGCGCCGCACCGAGGAGCGCCTGAACGCTTTCATCGCCAGCAGCGAGGAACGCTTGCGGGGCCTTGACGACCGTATCGCCGCCCTGGCGGAGGCCCAGCGCCGCACCGATGAGCGGCTGGAAGCCTTCATCGCCAGCGCCGAGGAACGCTTCCAGGCCCTCGAGGCCGCCCAGCGCCGCATCGAGGAACGTCTGGAAGAGCTCGCCGCCGCCCAGCGCCGCACCGAGGAGGCGCTTACCCGGCTCACCCACAAGGTGGCCGACCTGTCCATCCGCGTCAGCACCCTGCACGGCGACGCGCTGGAGCGGCGCTACCGGGAGAAGGCGCACGCCTACTTTGCCCGCATCCTGCGGCGCCTGCGGGTCCTGAGCTCCCAGCAGCTCGCCGACCTGGTGGACGACGCCCTCGAGGACGGGCGCCTCACCTGGGAGGAGCGCGGCGCCCTCCTCCTGGCCGACGTGGTGGCCGAGGGGCGCACCCCGGAGAAGCAACAGGCCTTCCTGCTGGCCGAGGTGTCGGCGACCATCTCCCAGCGGGACGTGGACCGGGCCCGCGAGCGGGCCGACCTCCTCACCCGCATCACCGGGGTCCCCACCTGGGCGGTGGTGGCCGGTGAGGAGCTGGCGGAAGGGATCCGCGCCTACGCCCGGGCGGCTGGGGTGTGGCAGGTACTGGACGGCCACGTGCTGTCCCCGGATGAAACGCCACAGTAGAACTCAGGACAGCAGCATGCCGGCAATGGTGGCATTCAGGCAGGTGGCCAGCGCCCCCCCCAACATTGCCTTGATCCCCACCCGGGCCAGGTCGGCCCGACGGCTGGGGGCAATGGCCGAGATGCCACCGATCTGGATTCCCACCGAGGAGAAGTTGGCGAAGCCGCACAGGGCGTAGGTGGCGATGATCTCCGCCCGCTGCCCGATCGCCTCCCCCTGGATGTAGCTGGCGAGCTCCCCGTAGGCCACGAACTCGTTGAGGGACAGCTTGATGCCCAACAGGTTCCCGACCGCGGCGGCGTCGGCCCACGGCACCCCCATGACGAAGGCCAGGGGGCGCAGCAGCGTCCCGAAGAGGGTGCGCAGGGAGCCGGGAAAGATCCCCCGATACTCCCCCACCGCCGGAGACAGCCCCGCCGTGCCGTAGGCGGCGTAGGTCCCCCCCAGCAGCCGGCCGTCCACCAGGGCGTCCCCCCAGTTCAGGACCACGTCCACCACGGCGATGAGGGCGATGAACCCCACCAGCATGGCCCCCACGTTGAGGGCCAGCTTGAAGCCGTCGGTGATGCCCCCGGTGGCCGCCTCCACAGCGTTGCTGCCCACCGGGATCTCCGGCACCTTGACGTCGCCGGCGGTGTGCGAGTGCTCCAGCTCGGGGTAGAGGATCTTGCCCATCACCAGCGCCGCCGGGGCCCCCATCACCGAGGCGGCGATGAGGTGTGCCGCCGGGATGCCCATGGCGATGTACCCCGCCAGCACCCCGCCGGCGATGGTGGCGAACCCCCCCACCATCACGGTGAGCAGCTCCGACCGCGTGAGCCCCTCCAGGAACGGCTTGATGAGCAGCGGCGCTTCGGTCTGCCCCACGAAGATGTTGGCGGAGCACGACAGCGTCTCCGACCCCGAGGTGCCGATGGTCCAGCGCATGAAGCGGGCCAGCGCCTCGATCACCCGCTGCATGATCCCGAAGTAGTACAGCACCCCCATGAAGCCGCCGAAGAAAATGATGGTGGGCAGCACCTTGAAGGCGAACTGGAAGCCGAAGCCGGGCCAGGCGGCCCCCTCGCCGGGGAAGAAGTGCGTGGGATCGGCCAGATTGCCGAACAGGAAGCGGGCTCCGTAGTCGGACAGATTCAAGAACTTGGACACCTGCTCGGAAAAGGCCGCGAAGATCCGTTGCCCGTGCCACCCGTGCGCCACCAAGAAGGCCACCCCGCAGGCCACCAGCACCACGGCCAGCACCGGCTGCAGGCGCGGCGCCAGCCGCAGTCGCCCGTTGGCCACCAGCAGCCCCAGCGCCGCCACCACCCCCCAGGTCGTGGCGGCCGCATCCAGCAACGCCAGCCCCGCCGCCCCCCCGGCGGCGGCCAGCGATACCACCGCCACCCCGGCCCAGGGGCGGGGCTCCACCCCGGGGAAGCGCCGCAGCAGGTACGCCGCCAGCAGCCCGGCCAGCACCACCATGCCGGCAAAGGAAGCGGCGTCCTGGCGCAGCACGATCACCGCGAAGACGAACTGCAGCGCCAGCCCCCACGCCACCGGCCGCAGCCGCACCTGGCGGCGGTGATAGGACAGCGCCCACGCCAGCCCCAGGATGACCACCATGCCCAGCACGCTCACCAGCTGCATGCCAACCCCTCCCCGCCGGAGCACCGGCGCGGCACACTGTACACCCCTCGCCCCTCCCCCCGCCGCCCCCGGACCCCACTCCCCTTGGCGGGAGGTCCCCTCTGCGGCACCGGGCTCCGCGCCCCGAGGGTGCTCCGGCGGGGGGCCGGCGACACCCACGCCACCCCCGACCCCAGCCAGCCCCTTCGCCCCCACAGAGCGGGCAAGAGACTGGCTTTGCGCTACCACCAATGCGCCGATTGTGCCAGGGGCCTTCACTCAAACTTTCGACAAAGGAACCTCGAACTCTTGACCTTTCCCCGATGCGCCACTAAACTGTCGAATCAGAAACGAAAGGAGACACAACAGCGATAGCAACTTTTTGGGAGTACTTCCTCTTCACCACCACCGGCCCTGGTGCAAGCAACTTGAATTCAGGAGGGTGCGAGACATGCGAGGTCTACTTGCGTTCGCGTTGACGATCTGCGCGCTGACGGCGACGGCTCAGGCCGCTGATGGGCCGGTGGAGCGTATCACCCTGGCGGCGGAGCTGGGCGGTGGCCACCTGGTACCGCTGCTCTCCGCGGGAGGGGAGCTGCTGCTGGCCGCCCCCTCCCGCAGCGGCGAGCCGCTGGCCACGGCGCTGTGGCGCTGGCAGGATGGCCGGACCAGCCGCATCGCCGAGCTTTCCGGGATTCGCACCAATCACCTGCGTGCACTGGAAGGCGACGGCGGAGGCCGCCGGCTGCTGCTGGGAGGCGGCATCCCCCTCGCCGGGGCGCAACAGGGTGTGGCCTACGGCTGGCAGGTGGTGGAGCTCCCCCCCGAGGGGCCGCCCCGCCTCGTGTGGCAATCCAGCGATATCGCTGGCCTTCCGGCCAACCTCGAACCCTCCGTGGCGGTGGACGCTCGAGGACAGCGGTGGGCCGCCCTGGTGCCCCGCTCCCAGGCCGGGCGGGCGATGGGGGGCCGGCTGCTCGTCGGCGAGCTTCCCAGGAGCACCCCGTCGCTGGAGTACGAGTTCCTCCTCGAGCGCGACCCCTCCGCCGCCTCGGACTCAGAACCTTCCTGGTTCGTGCGCTTCGCCGGCGCCTCCAGGCTCGTGGTGGTGGCTGAAGGGCTGCCCATCCTCCTGGATGTGGGCGCCGATGGCGTGCGCCGCACACCCCTGGCCGTGCCCTCGCCGCCGGCGCGGGACGCCCACGTGCACGAGGCCAGCGCAACCGTCTGGCTCACCGACGACGGCGCGGCGCTGCACGGCTACGCGCTTCCCGCCCACAACTCTGCCCCCGCCACCGCCCCCCTCACGTCGGCCTGGCGTCTGGGACCGGCAGAGGTCGGCTTTGGCCACGGCCGGGTCCTGGGCTCGGTGGGCGACAGGCTGGCGATCCTGGGCGCCAGGGACGGTCGTCAGATGGTCGCCTTCGTGCGCGTCGACGGCCAACACACCCCGACCGTCGAGAAGACGGTGGCCCTCCCCGGCGGCGCTCAACCCGCCGGGGCGTGGCTCAGCCCCGACGGCGCCACCCTGGTGTGGACCCAGGTGGGCACTGGTGGCGCCCGGGCGCCGGTTTTCTACCGTGCCGCCGTGGCTCGTCTCGAGTCGGTTCGCTGAGCCCCTCTCGCCGGAGACCGGCAGCGGGACCTGGCACGGGCGGCGGTGCGCAGCCTTCGCCCGTGCCGCCGTCCGCGCTGGTTGACCCCCGCCACGAACCGCGGGTGAATCCCGTCTCCAGAGAAACTCGGGCGCCCTGGCGGCACTCGGTGATGCCAGAGCCTCAGCCGAGTTTCGCCCCTCGCCGGACCGGCCCCACCCGGTGGACAACTTGACAGGGCGCGGCGCGGCGGGGCACAGTGGCGCCGCCGGGCGGTCCGGCGCCCGGGTCGGGAGGGGTTGTCATGGGGATGCCGATGGACTTCGCCAAGCTCCAGCCGCAGGACGTGCTGGACATCGCCACCTTCGTGGAGCGGGAGGCCCACGACCGCTACCAGGAGCTGGCCGACGAGATGAGCCGGCGGGGGGCCAGCGACGCCGCCGACTTCTTCCGCGCCATGGCCCGCCGAGAGCTGCGCCACGGGGAGCGCCTGGCGGCCCGCCGCAAGGAGCTCTTCGGCGATGCCCCGGCCCACGTGCGGGACGTGGTGTTCTGGGAGATCGAGGCCATCGACTACCGCCACAACCTCCCGGCCATCACCCTGCGGCAGGCCCTGGAGCTGGCCCTCTCCGCCGAGGTCAAGGCCCACGACTACTACGCCGGGGCCCTGGAGTACCACACCGACCCCGCGGTGGCCGACCTCTTCGAGGAGCTGCGCCTGGCCGAGGTGGAGCACCAGCGCCTGATCCGGGAGGAACTCGCCCGCCTGCCGTGAGGCGCCCGACCCGCGCGAGCTGCCGTTCCTGCGACTCGGTCTTTACGATAAACTTGCCCTGATGATGAACCTCCTCGACCCGACGGAGCTGCGGGCGCGGCTGGAGTGCATCCTGCCCGGAGTGCAGCGGCCGGGCCGCTACCTGGGGCTGGAGCGCCACCTCATCCGCAAGCGCTGGCAGGAGGCCGAGGTACGGCTGCTGCTGGCCTTCCCCGACGAGTACGGCATCGGCATGTCGCACCAGGGCACCCGCATCCTCTACCACATTGCCAACGCCACCGAGGGGGTGCTGTGCGAGCGGGCCTTCGCCCCCTGGCCCGACATGGCGGCGGCCATGGGGGCCGCCGGGGTGCCCCTTTATTCCCTGGAGAGCTTCCGCCCCGCGGCGGCCTTCGACGCCATCGGCATCACCCTGCAAACCGAGCTCAACTACGTCAACGTCCCTTACCTCCTGGACCTGGCCGGCCTGCCCCGGTGGGCCGCCCAGCGCGACGAGCGCCACCCCCTGATCGTGGGGGGCGGCCCGTGCACGGCCAACCCCGAGCCGGTGGCGGAGTTCTTCGACGTGTTCGCCATCGGCGACGGGGAGGTGCTGCTGCGGCGGCTGCTGGCCACCTTGAGGGAGGCCAGGGCGGCGGAGACCTGCCGGGCGGACCTGCTGCTGGCCCTGGCCCGCCAGGAGGGGTTTTATGTGCCCCGCCTCTACCGCTTTGCCCCCGCCCCTCACCCCGCCCGGGGGGGCCGCTGGGAGGCCACCGACCCCGCCGCCCCCCTGCCGGTGCGGCGAGTGTTCGCCGAGCGGCTGGACGGCGCCGACGTGCCCCCCGTCCCCATCGTGCCCGCCGTGGAGGTGGTGCAGGACCGCCTGGGGATGGAGGTAGTGCGCGGGTGCACCCAGGGGTGCCGCTTCTGCCAGGCGGGGTACTGGTACCGGCCGGTGCGGGAGCACGACCCGCAGGTGGTGCTGGAGCGGATGCTGGCCCACGTGGCGGCCACCGGGTACGAGGAGGTGGGGCTCCTGTCCCTCTCCAGCGCCGATTACTCCCAGATCGAGCCCCTCGCCCACCACCTGGCGGAGACCCTGGCCCCCCGCCGGGTGGGAGTGTCCCTGCCCTCCCTGCGCGCCGAGTCGTTCTCCGTGGCGCTGGCCGACGCCGTCTCCCGGGTGCGGCGGGCGGGGTTCACCTTCGCCCCGGAGACCGGCTCTGACCGGCTCCGGCGGGTGATCAACAAGACCTTCACCAACAACGACATGCTGGCCGCCGCCGAGGTGGCCTTCGCCCGCGGCTGGCAACTCATCAAGGTGTACGCCATGGTGGGCCTGCCCACCGAGACCGACGCCGACCTCGAGGAGCTGGCCGAGCTGGCCCGGGGGATCCTGGCCGCCGGCCGCCGGGCCGGCTGCCGCCGCCCCGAGGTGAAGGTGTCCGTGGGGCCCTTCGTGCCCAAGAGCGTCACCCCCTTCCAGTGGGAGCCCTTTGGCCCGGTGGGGGAGCTGGAGCGCCGTATCGGCCTGCTGCGCAGCCTCTTCCGCGCCATCCCCGGGGCCCGGCTCACCTGGAACGACCCCGCCGAGGCCGCCCTGGAGGCGCTGCTGGCCCGGGGGGACCGGCGCCTCGCGGCCGTGATCGCCCGCGCCCACGACCTGGGAGCGGTCTTCGACGGCTGGCGCGAGTTCGCCAACCTCCCCGCCTGGTGGCAGGCCTGCCGGGAGCAGGGGGTGGACCTGGAGGCGGAGCTGGGGCGGCGGGACCTCCAGGCCACGCTCCCCTGGGACCTCATCGACCCTGGGGTGCGCAAGGGCTACCTCAAGGCCGAGCTGCGCCGCGCCCTGGCCGGGCACGCCACCCCCGATTGCCGCTGGGGGGACTGCCTGCGCTGCGGCATCCCCGGCGACGGGGCCGACACCCGGCTGGCCCCGGCCAGCCTGCAGCTGCCCGGGGAGGCCGCCCCCGAGCGGGCCCGGGCCCGCAACGCCGCCTACCGGCTGCGGCCCGCCCCGCGCCTGTTGCCCCCGGTCGCCCCTCTCACCCAGCCGCCGGCCGAGGGCAAGGTGCGGGTGCGCTTCGTCAAGGGGGGCGACGCCCGCTGGCTGTCCCACCGCAACCTCATGGACCTCTTCGAGCGGGCCCTGCGGGCGGCGGGGTGGCCGGTGCGCTACACGGAGGGGTACAACCCCCACATCCGCCTCTCCATGGGGCCGGCCCTGGGGGTGGGGCAGGAGGCCCGGGAGGACTACTTCGAGGTGGAGTGCTGCGGCGAGGTGACCCCCGAGATGGTCCTCGCGGCCAACGCCGTGCTGCCGCCGGGGGTGGAGCTGCAAGGGGTGGAGCCGAGGCCCGCCGGCGCGCCGGGCCTCGGGAAGGAGATTGCCGCCCTGCGCTACCGCCTGCACCCCGCCGACGGGGGGATCCCCTGGCCGGCCGCCCCGCCCCTGTCCGGGGTGCTGGGGTGGGAGCGGGAGGGGGACGACCTCCTCGTCACCCTCCCTGCCCGCGCCGGGGGGGAGGCCGGCGTGGGGCTGCGGGAGGTGCTGGCGGCCCTGGGGGTGGAGGCCCACGGCGGCGCCGTGCGTATCGCCCGGGAGGTGCTCCTGGGCGGCGGGGCCGCCGCCACTGCCGGCCCGTCCCCCTCGACCGTCGCCCCCCACCTCTGCTAGCGTCCCCCTGTGCTCAACTGGATCTGGCTGGCCCTGGTGGCGATTTCGGTGGTGGTGGGGGCCCTCACCGGCCGCCTGGAGGCGGTCACCCGGGCCGCCTTCGACGGCGCCCGCACCGCGGTGGAGATCGCCCTCGGGCTGGTGGGGGTGATGGCCCTCTGGCTGGGGGTGATGCGCATCGCCGAGGCGGGCGGGGCGGTGGCCCTGCTGGCCCGGGCGATTCGCCCGCTGGCCCGGCGCCTCTTCCCGGAGGTGCCGCCGGAGCACCCGGCGCTGGGGGCGATGCTCCTCAACCTGGCCGCCTCCTGGCTGGGCCTCGGCAACGCCGCCACCCCCCTGGGACTCAAGGCCATGGAGGAGCTGCAGAAGCTCAACCCCTCCCCGGATACCGCCAGCGACGCCCAGGTGACCTTTCTGGCCCTCAACACCGCCTGCATCACCGTGGTCCCGGCCACCGTCATTGCGGTGCGGGTGACCCTGGGCTCGGCCAACCCCACCGAGATCGTGCTGCCCACTTTCCTGGCCTCCTGCTGCGCCACCGTGGCCGCCGTGACCGCCGCCAGGCTGCTGGCCCGGCTACGGCCCTTCCGCCTGCCGCCCCCCGAGCGCCGAGGGGAGGGCTCGTGAGCCTGGCCGAGTTCGCCCGGGCCGCCTCCACCTGGCTCATCCCACTGCTCCTGCTGGCCATCCCCCTGCTGGCGGCAGTGCGGCGGGTGAAGGTGTACGAGGTGTTCATCGAAGGGGCCAAGGAGGGGTTCGGGGTGGCCCTCAGGATCATCCCCTACCTCGTCGCCATCCTGGTGGCCGTGGGCATGTTCCGCGCCTCGGGGGCGATGGAGCTGCTCGCCGGCGCGCTCTCCCCCCTCACCGCGCCCCTGGGGATGCCGGCCGAGGTGCTGCCGGCGGCCCTCCTGCGACCCCTGTCCGGCAGCGGCACCCTCGGGCTCGTCAGCGAGCTCATGAAGACCCACGGTCCGGACTCGTTCATCGGGCGCCTGGCCAGCACCCTCTACGGCTCCACCGAGACCACCTTCTACGTGTTGGCGGTGTACTTCGGGGCGGTGGGCATCCGCCGCACCCGCCACGCCGTGGCCGCCGGCCTGGCCGGCGACCTGGCCGGGGTGGCGGCAGCTGTGCTGCTGTGCCGCTGGCTGTTCGGGTGACCGCTGCCCGCCGGATCGCCCACCGCTTCAGCCCTCGCTGCCCCTCGTGCATGCCGACCGTCCGTTGCCGCGCGGCAGCCGGCAGGCCGCCGGATGGAAGCGAGCTCCTCGCCTCGGGGCATCCTCCCTGCTCCTGTCACGGACACGGACACGGACACGGGCACGGACACGGGCACGGACACGGGCACGGACACGGGCACGGACACGGTCACGCTCACAGACGCGGGCACGGGCACGGACACCGGGCCGGGCGTGGCAACCCGCACCGTCCGTGAGGGCGGGCCAGAGGCCCGCGCACCCAGGGGTACGGACACGGCCACAGACACGGGCCCGGTCACCGTCGCGGGTGGATCAGCCTCCACGTCAGCGCCCGCACGCGGTCGAAGAGCTCCAACGCCTGGGCCGCCTTGGCGCCGTCCACCGCGCCGGCGCGGAGCAACAGCCGCAGGTGGCTGTCGGCCTCCAGCGCTGACGCGTAGGCGATGCGCCAGTGGTGGAGGCGGTCCCGCCCTGCCCGTCCAGCTCCCTCGGCGAGGTTGGCGGGCACCGAGGAAGCCGAGCGAATGAGCTGGTCAGCCAGGGTCCTGAGCGGAGCCGGCAGCTTGAGCGCCAGGGCAACCGCGGTGCCGGCGGCCTCGAGGGCCAGCTCGTGGGCGGTGAGGGAGCGGTTCGGGGTCGACGGGGGCGGCGTGGTTCGAGTGGTGTTCATGCACTCCCCCCAGCGCCCGGGGGCGGGCGCTGTCAAGGGTTGCGCCAGCAACCGGCCGCAGGCCGGTCTGCCCTTGACAGCGACCGCCCCGGGCGCTACCCCACAGTGAGAACACCACGAGGCCACGCCGCCCGGGAGACACCGACACTGACACCGTCACGGTCACGGCCACAGACACGGCCACGGACACGGGCACGGGCACGGGCACGGGCACGGGCGGCGGCGGCGGCGGCGGCGGCGGCGGCGGCGTCCCGGGCACCGTGCCTGGGCGCTGGCGATGCCGCGGGGTCCGGCCCGGTTTCCTCCCGTTCGTTCGCCTCAACTGGGGATAGCCGCCGGGTCGGCCGGCGTCAAGGGCTGCTGCCGCCCTTCGGGCGGTCGCCTGCGGCGACCCTTGACCCCGGCCTCCCCGGCGGCTGGTGGGCCTTCATGAACGAACGGGAGGAAACCATGCACGCCACACCCCCTCGCCCTCTCCCACCCGCCCAGGCCCGGGCCCTCGAGGCCGCC
>Ga0226835_1000635_pt1 | contig 32245 bp, 25 predicted proteins | sample LAC_MetaG_1_FD_163627 | JGI IMG/M metagenome (GOLD analysis project Ga0226835, IMG submission 163627) | Anaerobic ammonium oxidizing microbial communities from anammox membrane bioreactor (MBR) in UC Berkley, California, United States -... | ecosystem: Engineered > Bioreactor > Anaerobic >...
TTTGGCGGCTTTGAGAACGATTGGTTCCAAGGAACGATGAATGTAGTTATTGTTCATTCGGCCTCCTTTGCTTATTTGCAATTATACTGCAAATAAATGTCTCTGCGCAAGAAAATCCCCATGCATTTGCATGGGGACTTTTGGGGAAACTGATGAGAGAAAGGTTGGTCTCTGCCGCCTACGTTGCCGCCTACGCTCGGGGCTTAAATTTATACCTGTATACATGATATGTACCCCGCCGGATGGATCCGATTGCGATTATGAGACTACTGTAGTGTAGACTTTTCAAACAATCTCTCAATTTTTTCCTTCTGTACTTTCCCACCTCCAAACTGAAGCGCGTTCGCTGCGCCCGCCGCCACCCCGTAGCGCAACGCCACCTCGGGCGGATTCCCCGCCTCCAGCGCATACACCAGCCCGCCGAGAAATGCGTCACTGCTGCCCACACTGCTGACAATTTTTATCTCTGGCGACTTGGCAAGCCAAGCGCTGCGATCCATTGTCAATATCGCGCCTTCTTTCCCCAACGTCACAACCACAGAAGCGACGCCTTTTTCGCGCAGTTGCTCGCTGACCCGTTGCGCCTGTTCCGCGTTGGAAATGTCCACGCCCAAAACTTCGCTCAATTCGCTTCTGTTCACTTTCAGGTTGATTCCATTTACGTTCAGCGCCGCGCTCAACGCCGCGCCGCTTGTATCCACCCAGACAGATTTTTTCCGCTCGACCAAGCCCAAAAGCAGCGATTGAAATAAATGCGCTGAAAACCCTGGCGGCAAACTTCCGCTCACGCAAACGAGTTGAACGCGCTCCGATTGCTTCCACACATCCTGAACGAACGCTTCACATTCTGCCGCGCTCACTTCTGCACCGCGCTCGTTGATGACGGTTGCGTCACTGCCATCTTCCACCAAAATTACGCAGGTGCGCGTTTCGTTCTTCATCCGCGTCCACTCGGCAGATAAGCCTTCGCGCCCCGCCAACTCTGCCAGCAGGTTCCCCGCGTGACCGCCAATCAAGCCCATGCACAACGGTTCGCCGCCCAACGCGAGAATCGTCCGCGCCACGTTGAGCCCCTTGCCGCCCGCCGCCGCCAACACCGCATCGGCGCGGTGAACTTCGCCCGCGCGCAACGCACTTACATGCAGGGTGCGGTCAATGGCGGGGTTGGGGGGGACACATAAAATCATAACTTCTGCTTTCTGTGGCGCGACATTAATGTCGCACTACATACTTCAGCGCTTCTTCCAACGTGGGTTGCGCCGTCGTGCCGCCCGCCGCCTGTGTGGATAATGCTCCGCACACGCACGCCAGCCGCAAAGACTTTTTTAATTCCCAATCGTTCAAATTGCCATAGATGAATCCCGCATCAAACGAGTCGCCTGCGCCAACAGTATCCACAACATTTACGGGAATACTTTCCACCTGGATTTTCTGACTCTTCGAGATTCCCAACGCCCCATCTTTTCCCAACTTAATGGCAACCGCCTCCACCTTTGACTTGAGCCTGTCTGCCGCTTCTTCAATATTTTCTGCGCCTGTGAGCGACTTCGCTTCGGTCTCGTTCGGCAGGAAGACATCCGTCACAGAAAGCAGTTCATCAAAGCCAATCCATTTTTCGGTGGGGTCGTAATTCGTATCCAACGAAGTGGATAACCCAAGTGCATGAGCGCGTTTGAATAACGCAGGCAAATCGGGTTGGAGGTTGGTTTGCAGAAAGTAACTCGCCACATGCAAGTGACGCGCCCGTGCCAGTAAACTATCAGCGATGTCTTCTGCCCGTAGTTCGGCGATCAAGCCGAGGTGAGTCAGCATGGCGCGGTCATTGCCCTTATTAAGTGAAATGGTAATGCCCGTCACCCCGTCAGGGACAACGATCACGTGGGTCACATCCACGCCGCGTTTTTGCATTTCATCCAGCATGAAGCGCCCGAAGACATCATCACCGCATTTGCCAATGAAAGCGACGTTGAGTCCGAGCCGAGCCGCGCCGCAGGCAAAGATGACGGACGACGAGCCGATGGCGAGGGTGGCGTTGTCCATCAGTTTTTCCACCTGCCCAAATTCGGGGGTGACGTTGCCTGTGAGAATCAGGTCGGGGTTGGTTTCGCCTGCTACGAGTAAGTCGAATGATTGCATGGTTGGGGGAGGAATCGTCAAAGGTCAAAGGTCGAAGGTTAGTAGGTCTTGTACCAGTCGAAGGGGGCTTCGGGTTGGTAGAAGTCGGTGAAGGGTTTGGCAAGAGCGGTGCAGACGGAGGTGAGGCGGGTGAGGCGTTCAGCGGCGACATCGCGCAGGAAGGTTTGGCGTTCGGAGGGTTCCATCGTCACGGCTTCTTTCCACACGGCGCGCCCGACGGCGATTCCGCTGGCGCCCGCGTTGCAGGCGACGATGACTTGCTGGACGAAGGTTTCATAATCCACTGCGGCAGAGAGCAGAATCCAGGGGATGTCAATCACAGATGAAATTTCTTCGCAGGCTTCGCGCCAAAGGGTTTGTTTCGGCTCTGCGGTATCCAGCGGGAATTCGGCTTTGAGCACATCCGCGCCGAGCGGGGTGAGGCGTTTGGCAGACTCTACCACCACATATCTTTTTTCTTCAGATGAAAGTTTCTTTTCATCGAGCGAGTACGAGAGCGGTTCGAGCATGAGGGCAAGGTCATGCTGTTTACATTCGTCTGCGATGTTTTGTGTGAAGTCTTCGGTCTCTTTGGCAGTGGGCAAATCGGGATGATAGTAGACCAGCAGTTTGATCGCCGAAGCGCCCATGCGTTTGGCTTTTTCCACGCTCCAGCCTGGGATGAGTTGCGCTTTGCGGGCGGACGAGTCGCCTGTGTAGCCCGTGGATTCAACAGCCACCACCAAGCCGACATGGTTGGGGATGACGTTTGCGGCAACGGCTTGGGCGGCGGAAATTTCAGGGTCGAGCAACACAGCCGTCCCGTAGGGGGCGAGCGCGGAAGTTACATCCAGTTTGAAGCGGCTGAGGGCAGAGTCATCCACAAAGGCGGGGTTGGCTTTGCGCAAATTCTGACGATGGTCGAGCGCAAGGGCGGTGAAGGTTCCGCGCGCCGATGCGATTTGTCCCAATCCGCGAAATTTTCCGATGGTGATAGGCTTCATGTGTTAGGTTCTTTTGAGTCAAACGTCAAAGGTCAAAGGTCAAAGACTTTCGACGTTTGACCTTTGACTTATTCAAATTGAGGCAGGTATTTTCGATTGGTTTCGAGCATGTCGTCCAAAACTTGTTGAGCGTGTTCGAGTTGGGTCCCAACGGGTGGACGATGAGCGCTTGATAGGCGGCGGCGCGGTCTCCGAGGGCGGCGGCTTGGGCGGTGAGAATCTCGTAAGATTTGACCGCCGACAGCAAGCCGTAGGCAAAGGGCGGGAGCGGCTCGGCAGGGATGGGCGTGATTCCGCTACAGCGGGCGATGGCGGGGATTTCCAGCACCCAACTCTCATCCCATTCCTTCACCGCCCCATTGTTGCGGACGTTGACCACATGCACTTCGCCCAGGTCGTTGTAATGAGCGTTGATGAGTTGCGTGGCGACGGTGGAATATTCCGCGCCGCCGCGTTTGCTCAGTTCTTCGGGCGGTTCGCTGCGGGCGGGATCGGCATATTGGCGCAGAAGCGATTTTTCCAATTCCATTACCGCTTCGGCGCGGGAGGGGGGCCAGGCGGCTTGGGCTTTGATTTTGACGGTGGTGTTGTAATAGTATTGCAGGTAGTCGTTGGGAATCAGGCGCGTTTCCCGAATCAGGCGTGGATCCCAGGCGTGGTTGTCTTCGGGTTTGAAATCTTTCAGGCTGGCTTCCATCACTTGATTCCAGACATCTTCGCCGTCAATGGCGAAACCGTAATTCCAGGAGAGATGATTCAGTCCCAGAGTCTTGAGCGCGGCGCGGGACGGGTCAATTTTTTCGCCTGTGTTTTTTTTCAACGCTTCCAAATACTTGGTGCGGGTGTTCATTGGAACATTGCACACGCCCACCGCAGGGACATCGGGCGCGTAGCGATTCAACGCTTCGGTGACAAGCCCCGATGGGTTGGTAAAGTTAATCAACAGCGCGTCCTTTGCCGTTTCGCGGAGGTCTTTTGCAATGTTCAATATCACGGGGATGGTTCGCAATGCTTTTGCCATGCCGCCGATCCCTGTGGTTTCCTGACCCACCAGCCCGTGCCGCAAGCCGAGATATTCGTCTTCGCGACGGGCTTGCATTTGCCCCACGCGGAATTGGGTGCAGACGTAGGACGCGCCCGCAATCGCTTCACGCTGGTTGGTGGTCAACGTGACTTTGAAGGGTTCGCCTTTGGCTTTGACCATGCGCTGGGCGAATCCGCCCACAATGTCGAGCCGTTCCTTGTCAATGTCCATCAGGCAGAGTTCTTCGCGGACGGGGAGTTGCTCGACGCGGGCAAGAAAGCCGTTGATGAGTTCGGGCGTGTACGTCGAGCCGCCGCCGATGACTGTAATTTTCATTTTGATTCCTTTCGGTAGGGCGACATTAATGTCGTCTTACGCCAACTCCACTACTGCGGTGAGATTCTCTGGCAGGTCTGGGTTCAAGCCCTTTGCCACCGAACGCTGAAAGGCAATCAGTTGGGCGACGGGCAAATACAGCGGACTGCGGGCAATTTCGCTCAGTCCCGAATCCAATTCCACGTCCGCGCCTGATTCGGCGATGGAGAGAGTCCGCCCACCGAGCGTACGCATATCTTTCAGCACGGCTTCTTCCATCTCGCGCTGCGCGTCTGAAAACAGACCCACCACCAGCGCGGATGGGGTAATCATGGATTTGGGTCCATGCCGATATTCGAGAAAATGGAAAGGCTCACTATGAGTCAGGGTCATCTCTTTCATTTTTAAGTTCACTTCGCACGCCAGCCCATAGCGTAAACCAGAGCCGAGAAAGTAAAAACGGTCAAGCGTAAGGTCTTTGCCCAGTTCATTTGCAAGCGGTTCGTAACGGTCGAGCAATTTCTCTGCCAATGTGGGCAGCGATTGGAACTCGCGCCACAGGTCATCGCGCCCGCTGGCAAACACGGCAAGAGTCAGCGTGGCAAGGTAGAGTGTGGAAAAGGCGCGGGTCTGCGCGACGGATGTTTCCTGCCCCGCCGTCACCAAAAGGTTGAAACTGCCAATCGTTGGCAGTTCCGCTTCTGGGTAGCACGAGACGGTGGCAGTCTTGCCGCCAAAAGCGCGGGTGGCGCGGACGGTTTCGGTGGTGGTTCCCGAACGGCTGACGGAAATCATCAGCGGGTTGGACGAAGCGGGAATGGACGCGGGATTGAGCCAGGTTTCCGAGCCAGGCAGGGCGCGGGCGGGGAGTTTGGTCAACTCCTGCCAGACTGCCGAAGCCGCCAGCGGCATGTAATACATCGAGCCGCAGCCCGTCAGCACAAGTGAGTCGAAGTTGCCTTCTTTGAAAAACGACAGCCATTCGTCTTTGCGCCGCGCCAGCATATCGAGCGTCTCTGCCCATGCCTGCGGCTGTGATTTGATTTCATTGTAAGTGTGGTAGTTGGTTGGTCTCATAGTCTGTTAGTCTCGTAGTCTGTTAGTCACTGTTCACTGTTCACTGATAACTGTTCACTGCTCACTATCGCGCCACAAACGCGAACTCTTCTTCCTTCTGTTTCCACCCCGCGCGGATTCGGTTCAAGGTCTCGCCCCACGGGCGGATTCCGCTCAAGGCGTCTGCCGCTTCCACGGAGCAGGCGCCCACCCCCAGCGCGGCTTGAAGCGTCTTGGCGAGGGACATATCCCGCAGGAAGGCGGAGAGAAATCCTGCAATAGTGGCGTCGCCTGAGCCTGTTGTCCCCGCCACATCCACCTGATAGCAGGGCTGCCAGGCTTCGTAATTTCCCCAGGCGGTGAGATATGTCGGGCGGACTTTTCCCAACCCTTGCAGCACATCGGCGGGGGCGACGCGCAAATACAAGCCACGTTCGCCCAATTTGATGACGATGATTTTCGCGCCCATCGCCAGCAGTTCATCGCTGACTTGGCGAAGCAGTTCGGGCGTGAGCGGGCTGTGCGCGTCTTTGCCAAGCATGAAAAGAATCTCGTCGAGACTCGGCAGGAAGATGTCTGTGTGTGGGAGCGCGTTCTGCAAAATGGTTTTCCAGTCCGCCCGCCCTGCCGCCGAGTGTGGGTCTGGCAGCGCCATATCAAGCGAAGTGGTGAGACCGAGCGCTTTGACGCGGCGAAAGAGTTGAGTCAGTTCCGCGCCATCGTCGGTATACATGCGCGCCATGAGCGGGGGATAGCCAAAGTGAAAGAGACGCGCGTCCTGAATCTTTTCATCGCTCACATCGGCGGACGTGAAATCGTCGTTGGAGCCAGGGTGATGGAGAATGCAACGGTCAACGCCAGGCGGGTTGAGAATGATGGAGTAGGACGTGCTGGTTGCCGCGTCCGCGTGGATGCCGTCTGCAAGCGCAGGGGCGTGGTCTGCCACCATCTGCCTGACGACGCGCCCAAGTTGGTCAGCGCCGACTTTAGCAAGCAGGCGCGTTTCAATGCCCAGCCGATTCAGCGCCAGCCCCGTGTTCGAGACCGCGCCGCCCGTCGAGACTTGCGCCGCGCCGATGTCCACCAGTTTGCCTGGCTGGACGATGGAGTCGAGTCCGCTGGCGGCGTGGCTGGCAAGGTTGGGGATGATGTCGAGACAGATGTGTCCTGCGATGATGGCGTCGGGCATGAGGCTCCTGAAGGATGAAGGATGAATGATGAAAGATGAATGAACGTGTTGCGTAGTGCGTAAACGGAACACGCAACACGCAACAGATTATCCAATCAAATGCTTCACAATCAGCATATCCAATTCTTCGTAATCGCGGGCGGCGCGGAGTTCTTCCACTTTTGCCACATCCAGCGAGCGGGCGAGTTCGACAAGGCGCAGGAAAAAGGCGCGGCTGTTGCGGAGATGTTTGGTGGATGTTTCCTTCGCTTGCGTCCGCAGGGCTTTTACATCCAAGCCGATGAATTCACCGTTCTGTCCGTAGCCCGCGCGTTCCAGCACCCAAACCTGGTTGAAGGCGCGGCGGATGTCCACTGCGCCGAAGGATTTGTCTTCATCGAATTTTAGTCCGTTCTGGTCATTGAGATGGACAGACCAGAGTTTCTTGTGCGCGAGCGCGTACGCCATCTCATCAGACGGGTCAAGCCCTGCCAGAATCGCGTGCGCTGATTCGATGAGCGTCCCCACGCGGCTGGGGTCAACCGTCAGGCTGGCGAGACCGAGAAAATGTCCCGTCGTCGGCACGTAGGCGGCATCCATCGGCTCGTTGGGTTTCATCTCGCCCAAAATGCGGATGTCTTTATCGTATTCCAACACCGCATTCATCCACTCGACCAGCCGCGCCACCGCAGCAATGGGGTCTTTCGCTTCGCGCAGGTACGTCCCTTCGCGGGCGGGCCATAGCACCAAATCTTTCGTGTCCATCAAGCGGGCAATGTCAATCGCGCGTTTTGTGCGTTCGAGCGCGTATGTCCGCGCTTCGGCGGAGTTGGACGTAATCGCGCCGTCCACCGTCAGCGGATGTTCCCACAGGCGCGGGGCGATGAATTCCGCCACCAATCCGCGCTCATCGAGACGGGCGCGCATGGCTTTGGCTTCGGCTTCCTGCTGGCTCCAGGGCGCGTCTGCATTCGAGACCACATCGTCATCGTGAAACTGCACGCCGTCGAAGCCGAGTTGTTTGTAAAATTCCAATTTTTCGGCAAACGAAAATTCATCGCGCACGGCGGGACCAAACGGGTCTGCGCCTGTGTGGATGTTCCAGGGACCGAAGGAAAAGCGGTAGGTGGTGGACATGGGATGCTCCTTTTGTGGTTGGTAATTCGTAATTGGTGATTGGTAATTACCACTTACCAATTACCAATCACCCCGCCAAGCCTGTGACTTGCGCGGATGTGTGTTGTTTTTGATAATCTTCCATCTTTGGCTGGATTTTTACTGGATGGATGACCTGTTCGACGATGGTGCGCGTGCCAGCGCAGCCGAGCCGTTCGAACAACATATCGAACTGCGCTTCCCACGCCGCCGATAACTGCTCTTTGACATCCGTCGGCAGATTCCACGCTGATTCTTTGAACGGGGCGAGCGCGTGCATTTGGGTGTTGTGATGGAATTGTTCATCGGTCATGTCGGGCTTGCGCTCGGCGGCGAGATTCTTGTCCAGCCAGGCGAACATTTCATTCTTCAATTCGATTGGAATATTTTTGTAGAACGTGTTCATAAACGCGGTAGCCAGGTGGACTTCAATCGCGCCGTGCGAGACGAACTGATTGAAATGTTCAGGCGGCAAAGTGGACGCGCCATGTTGTACCGCGCCGCCCATGCCGTATTCCGTCCGCGCAACATGACCCAAATTTTCCAGCGCGTCAAAGTCTATGTTGACCTTCGCCATCGAACCATCGGGCAACGGGATTCCGCCGTGCGCTGTACCTGTGTGAATGCTGACCTTGCTCAACCCAGGCTGATGGGGCGCAAACCGTTCGTTGAACTGATTCATGTAAGCGTGGAGTTCTTCCAGCGTCGAGACGTGCCCGCCCACTTCGCCAATCTCCCCGCCGATGGAAACCGTCACGCCCTGCGGCTGGAGTCTACGGACGTGCGCCGCCAACTCCGCTGAAAGCGCGGCATTGACGGTTTGCTGTTCTGGCACAGTCGGCTTCGATAAATCCACCAGTGTGCTGGTGTCCACGTCAATGTTGAAGTAGCCCGCCGCCAACGCTTCGGCAATCAAATTCTCCACTGTCGCTTTTTCCTGCTTCAACGGCAGGCTGGCAGAGATTTGAAAATGGTCTCCCTGCAAAAATAGCGCGCCGCGAAAACCTTCGGCGATGGCGGCGGCAAGAATATCGGCGGCATATTCGGCAAGGGTCTGATTGGTCCAGCCGAGTTCGACGCGGGCGAGTTCAAAAATTATCGCGGCGGCATCCACTTTGCGGGCGGAGCGGAAGGCGGCGCAGGCGCAGTCGAAAGGCAGGGCGCGCAGGTTGAAGGCGGGAGTCGTCCAGGCGTGGGAAAAGGCTTCTCGTCCGCGCGCCAGGTACAGGTCATGGATGGAAGCGGGAACGATATCCAACGCCTGGGCGGCGGCGCGAATCCAATACCTGGCTTGCGCGGCGCGTTCGCCATTATCCAAGGCAGAGATACGCGCCAGATTTGCGATGTTGGCGCGGAGGATGGATTCATTTTCCACGCGGACGGTTTCACCATCCAACGACAAACCATAATCGGTCAGATTCATTCTTCCTTTTTCTCTTCAGGACTGACAGCTTTGCGGAACTCGCGCAATCCTGAGCCGAGTTCGCTCGCAATTTTTCCAATGCGCCCCACGCCAAAAAGCAGGATGACGATAATAAGCAGGATGATTAATTCAGTGGGGCCAATTCGAATGGGCATGTGAGTCTCCTTCTATGAGTTACAAGTTACGAGATACGAGTTATGCAATCACATCCACCTGCCGTTTAGTTTCAGCAGATTTCAGAATCGCGTCACAAATCACGGCGTTGATGTAGCCGTCTTTAAAGGTCGCGCCGAGCGGGGCGATGTCCTTGTCGTTGACGATGCAATCAAGCAGGTGCGTCATCTCATGCACAAAGGTATGCTCCCAGCCGATGATGTGTCCGTGGGGCCACCAGTTTGAAATCCAGGGGTGAACCGACTCGGTGACGGACACGCTGCGGAAGCCTTGAGTCTCGGCGGGGTCGTCTACAAAATAGATTTCGAGTTCGTTCAGCCGCTGCAAGTCGAAGCGCAGGCTGCCGCGCTCGCCGTTGATTTCAAAACTGTTGCGGTTGCGGTTGCCTGTGGAAAAGCGGGATGCTTCGATTGTGCCAATCACGCCGCTATGAAATTCGATGAGCGCAGCGTAGGCGTCATCTACGGTGACTTTTGCGCTCCCTTCGCCGACGGGCAGCCTGCGCTCTGGCACGAAGGTGCGGGTGAGGGCGTTGACGGTTTTTATTTCGCCCAGCAAATACCGCGCCAGGTCAATGGTGTGCGCGCCCAAGTCGTCGAGCGCGCCGCTGCCCGCCAGGTTTTTATCCATTCGCCAGACGAAGGGCAGGTCATAATGCGGCAGCAGCCACTCCTGCAAATACACGGCGCGGAAGTGATAAATGCGCCCTAGTTTGCCGCTTTGAATCAGTTCCCGCGCCAGCCGCACGGCGGGGACGAAGCGGTAATTGAAGGCAACCATGTGCTTCACGCCCGCTTTGGTCACCGCGTCGAGCATGGCTTTGGCTTCTTCAGCGTTGCGCGCCAGCGGCTTTTCACAGATGACGTGCTTGCCCATTTGCGCGGCGAGAATGGTTGGCTCGGCGTGGATGTCGTTGGAGCCGCCGTTGTCGAAGAGTTGGACGCGCTCGTCTTCGAGCATTTTGCGCCAGTCGGTGTAATGCGCTTCATACCCGTACCGTTGAGCGGCTTCAGCGACTTGAGATTCTCCCAGCCCGCAAAGGGCGGCAAGGCGGGGGATGGCGGGCGGCGGGTACATCATGTGGGGGATGGTCTTGAAGGCGTTGGTGTGCGCCTTGCCCATGAAAGCATAGCCGAGCATTCCGATCCCAATTTCGGGAATGGGTTTGGCGGCGCCTGATGCGATCATTTGGGTGAAGGATGTTTGGGACATGAGCCTCCTTTTGTGCCGCGACATGAATGTCGCATTACGCTAAAACATTCAAAACCTTGTTCAACCCTTCGAGCGTGTTCTCCACGTCTTCATTCGTCATCAGCGGATTGACATCGAGATGAACGGCGCGGCTGAGAAGGTCAAGAGTCTTGGGGCAGGCGGCGGGGGAGTAATCGGGGTCACGCTGGGCGGAACTCCACGGGGCGTTGGCGGATGTCCAGGCGCGTTTGGCGGTGATGGGCGTCCAGTGAACGTAGATGTGATAGTCGGTCACGTCGGGCTGATAGAGCGTGGCGGCGCTGATGTTTTCGGCTTGCAAAGCATTTGCCGCGCGGAGCGCTTTTTCGGCAGTATCGAGATAAAAGACGAGCGCGATGGCGGTATCGCCCTGCGGGTCATGTTCGGCGCGGAAGCGGATTCCTTTTTTCTGGGCGATGTCGGTCATCCCTGCTTTGAGCGTCTGCTTGCGCTGACGCATTTGGTCGAGCAAAGTATCGCGCTTGCGAAGCTGCACGAGCGAAACCGCCGCCAGCAGTTCGGGCATACGGAAGTTTGCGCCCCAGAGCATTTCATCGGTAGCGAATCCGTTTCGCAGCCCGCCGATGACATCATGGAACATGACGGCGCGTTTCCAGACGGTTTCGTTATTCGTGATAATCATGCCGCCTTCGCCTGAAGTGATGATTTTATTGAACTGCAAACTGAAGCAGCCCACATCCCCAAACGAGCCGAGCGCCTTGCCGTTGAGCGAGCCGCCGTTTGCCTGCGCCGTATCTTCGATGACTTTCAGGTTATGCTTTTTCGCCACCGCGAGAATCGCGTCCATGTTTGCGGGCGCGCCGCGCATGTGAACAGGCATGATGGCTTTGGTCTGCGGGGAGATTTTCGCTTCGATGTCGGCGGGGTCAAGCGTCAGCGACTCGTCCACTTCGGCGACGATGGGAATGCCGCCGACTGCGAGAACCGCCGAAGCGGACGCAATCCAGGTATAAGCAGGGACGATGACTTCATCCCCCGCGCCGATTCCGATTCCCTGCAAGCCGCAAATCAGCGCGGCGGTGCCAGAAGTGACTCCCAGCGCGTAGCGCGCGCCTGCGCGTTGGGCAAATTCCGCTTCGAGTTGCGCGGCTTTCGATTCGCCAGGGTTGGGTCCGTAATAGCGGAAGAGCCGTTTGGCGCGTAAAGTTTCGAGAACGGCGGCTTCTTCTTCCGCGTCTATGCTGTTGCCGCCAGGGTACATGGGATAAGGCGGCTTCGGGCAGGCGGGTGAGCCGCCTTCGATGGCGAGTTTTTGGGTCATGTGTTCTCCATCAATCAGACCTGACAGATTTCCAAAACCTGTCAGGTCTTTGAGTAGTTATTCCAATCCAAAGGTCTTCAAAAACTCATAGCTCAGTTTCAAACTCTCGAATGGGTCGCGGCGACATTCATCCTGTTCGACAACGAAAAATTCCACGCCCGTTTCGCGGCAGGCTGGGATGATTTCATCCCAGTTCAAACTGCCCTGACCCACTTCCGCGAAGAAGGGCGTCCACATCTCGACAGTGAAATCTTTCAGGTGGACGGAGTTCATGCGCCCCGCCACTTTGCGAATCCATGCGGCGGGGTCGCCGCCGCCCATTTGAATCCAGTGCGTGTCAATCTCCGCGCCCAGGCAGGGGATGGAGTCGAAAATCCATTCTAACGCGGGGCGTCCATCGAAGCGGGTGAATTCGTAATTGTGGTTGTGGTAACTGAGGGTGAATCCCGCCGCGCGGACTTTCTCGCAGAGCGGGGCGGCTTCGTCAATGAAGCGTTGAAACCCCGCCCTGCCTTGTCCCGCGTAGTCTTCGGGCATCATGCTCAGGATGATATTTTTTGTGCCGAGCGTGTCACTTTGCGCCAGGCATTCATCCAAATTGGCGAGCAGGGGCGCAAGGTCAAAGTGAACGGCGGAGGCTTGCAAGCCCGCTTCGTCCAGCATGGCTTTGATTTGCGGCGTGGGGGTATGCTCCAGGCTGGAAACTTCCACAAAGCGATAGTCGATGGCGCGGATTTTTTTCAGGCTATCGGCAATCTTGACGGGCGTTTGCAAAAAATTGCGGACGGTGTACAGTTGGGCGCTGAGGGCGGGCATGGTCAACTCCATTTGAAGGCGATGGTTTGGTACTGATGGCGTTTTTCGCGCAGGTCGGCGTAGGCTTGCTGGGCGGCGGCAGGCGGGCGCACATCCGAAATCAGTTTGGCGGCGGGCAGTTTGCCGCGCGACATCAAATCGAAGACGGCGGCAACATCACGCGGCTGGCGGTCTCGCGGCAGCAGGATGGACATCTCGCGATCGAAGGCGGGCGGGTGGGGGAAGACGTAATCGAAGTCGGTGCCGCCTTGCACGAGAAGCCGCGCCCCGACGGGGTTGGGGGTGTCATCCCATGCCAGGTCTTTGGCGGCGGGGATGAACGAACCTGAAACGTTGGGCAAACCTGTCGCGTCCACCAGAATATCCGCGCCGTTGGGCAGGAAGCGGCGGAAGTCTTCGACGAGAGAATCGCCTGCGACAAATCCGCGCAAGCCGAGCGACTCTGCCAACTTCACCCGCTCTGGCAGTCGGTCGGTCACGATGATTTCTGCGCCGCTGGCGGCATGGCAAAGCGCCGAGAGCATTCCGATGGGACCCAAGCCGACGATGGCAACTTTCTCATGCGGCTGGGGCTTCGAGAGGCGTGAGCCGTGGAAGGCAATCGCCGCCAGCCGCCCGATGGACGCTTCCAGCGTGGAGACGTTGTCAGGAAGCAGAATCAGGTCAGGTTCGGGTGCGAGCGCGTGGGCGATGTGTCCGCCCCAGGTGATGTTCACATCTGCTTTGCTTGTCCCCGTGCACCAGACGCGCTGACCGACTTGGAAGCGGCAATCTGCGCCGACGGCGATGATTTTGCCTGCCAGCGAGTAACCTGCAATGTATGGGAAGAGAGTGGCTTCTACAATTGTGCCTGCCAACAGGCGTCCTTCGGTGCCTGGGCTGATGCAGGTGTATTCCGCCTGCACGATGACTTCGCCCGCGCCAGGTTCGGGGATGGAGACGGGTTGAAGCGCGGCGGTTTGTTTGGAAGTGAAGAGAATGGCTTGGGTTTGCATGGGTATCCTGAAAAGGCGGGGAAGCGCCCCCATTTTCCTGCTGTTGAAAATGGGGGCTTTACCAAGGAGACGAGAATACCTGTATTGTAGAGTTTTCCCCCTGGAATGTCTGTCAGTTTTGTGACGGCGCTTGCAGGTTTTGTGCGTTAGTGCATGTACGGCTTCAGCACATCCCTTGCGATGTAAAATCCGCGCTTGACCAGAGTCTCGTTGCCTTCAAAGGCGCGGTCTTCGTGTTCGATGCTGACCGCGCCATCGTAGCGGGCGGCGGTGAGGGCGGCGAAGAATTTGCCCCAGTCCATATCTCCCAGCCCAGGCAGGCGCGGAACCTGCCAGCCCATGCCTTGCGAGAGCGCTCCGTGCTGGTAGAGTCCTTCGCGGTCAATGTGCAGGTCTTTGGCGTGGACGTGGAAGATGCGGCTGGAAAATTCGCGCACCACCCGCTCGTAGTCAATCATTTGCAGGATGAGATGCGAAGGGTCAAGGTTCAGCCCGAAATGCTCGTCTGGGATGATTTCCCACATTTTGCGCCAGATGGCGGGCGTACTGGCAAGGTTGTTGCCGCCTGGCCATTCGTCATACGAGAAGAGCATGGGGCAGTTTTCGATGCCGATTTTTACGCCGCGCTCTTTGGCAAACTGCGCGATGGGAGTCCAGACTTTGGCATACTCTTCGAGATTTTGCTCCACCGTTTTGTTTTTGTCCTTGCCGATGAAGGTCCCGACTACGGGGACTTCCAGCAATGCCGCGCCTTCGATGACCTTTTTCAGATGGGCGATGACGGCGGCGCGGTGTTCGGCTTCGGGGTGCAGCGGATTGGGGTAGTAGCCCAGCGATGAAATGTCCAGCCCGAAGCCGTTTAGCATGGCGCGGGTTTCTTTCGCTTTGGCGGGGGTGAGCGCGGCAACGTCAAGGTGGGTCACGCCTGCGTAACGGCGGTTGGATTCGCCCTGGGGCCAGCAGGCGATTTCGATGGCTTGAAAGCCGCTTTCCGCGCCCCATTGGGCGGCTTGTTCGAGGGTGTTGGCAGGCAGGGCGGCGGTGAAAAATCCGAGTTTCATGGGTGACTCCTTGCGAGATAAATCTTGCGTTACTTGTTGAGAATTTCGGTAAACAAATCAATCAACGGTTGGTTGGCGTTTTCGGGGCTGGGCAGGGCATAGTAGCCAGCCCCCGCGTTTTGGTAAATGGCATAGTTTACAAAGCGCGAATAGACCCAGTATTGCGCGTTGAGATTGTATTTCTCGAACAACCCCAGCACATCGCGGACGTAGTTCAGCCCGCCGCGCTGGGGCGTGAACGCAAAGGGAGAAAGCCCCCACTCGCCCACGTTGACAGGAACATCTGCGTCGAGATAGAACTGAAGGCTGTAATCGCCTTCGGGGTCGAGCAGGCGATTTTCGAGCGATTCGCGGGTGAAGGGGATAAATTCGCCTGCCGCCCAACGCACACTGAGTCCGCCTGCGCCGCTCACGCTTTCGCCTTTCATCCAGCCTTTGATTTGATAGGCATAGCCCTGGCGGACGGGAAAGATGAGACGCGGCGCGCTAAATGGGACAGGGAAGGACAGCGAGCCGAATCCGCTTGGGGCAATGACGGTCGTCTCCACTTGCGGCTGCGCTCTGTTTTCATTCAGCGGCAGGAAATTCCAATCGTAGAGCGTGAAGGGCGAGTCGGACGGGTAGGTTTGCGCGTTGGGTTCGCGTCCTTCGATTTCAACATTCATCAACACGGCAGACGTTCCATCGGGGGCGTATTCCAGCACGTCGAAGGCATCGAAGATGATCTTGCCCGCTTCGGGGGGCAGAAAAACCACCTGCGCGCCGACCACGCCAGGGGGCGGGGTGAAGCGTTCGGTTTCGTATTGCGCCCAATCCGAATCACCTGCTGGAACGGCGGGGGGAGCGAGCGGGTCGCTAAATTCCAAATCCCAGTCCCAGGGCATGATGGGCGTGAGCGGGTCGCCGTATTGTCCCTGCCAGCCGCGCCGCACAAACTGGGCGGTGTAGTAATACGGCTCGTAAAAATGGAAGTCGTACATCACGTTTTGAGCCGGGTCTTGCACCAGAAAGGGAGTTGCGGTGGAAAGGTCTTGCTGAATATCGAGCAGGTGATTGCCGTCCACGCTGCGGATGGCTTCCACAAGTTCCTGCGCGTATGCCGTCCATCGTTCGGGGCGCTCGTTCGTCCAGGGTTCGTTGAGCAGGTCGAAGGCGGCGATTTGGGTTTCATCCTTGTAACGAGTGGCAATCTCCACCCATAAGGTTTTCAGGCGGTCGCGGTAGTAGGGGTCTTCTTCCCAGAATGGTCCTTCGTAATCGGGGCCCTGATACTCGCCCTGAGGCCGCATCATGCTCAGGATGATGTACACCCGCGCCTGCTTTGCCCATTCAATCTGCTGGTTCAGCCAGTCCCAGCCTTCGGGCTTGTCGTAGACGTAAGGGTAGTAATCATGCTCAAAGAGCCGATACCAGATGTTCAAGCGGATGACGTTCATGCCCATCTCCGCCACGCGGAAGTAATCTTCCAGCCTGAAATCTTTGGCGTTGTATACGGCTTTGGGGTCTTCGCCCAAATCGCCCCAGCCATAGGCGGGGAAGTTGACTCCCGTCAGGCGGATGGGGGTTTGCGACTCGCCGACGACGAGAGTCCGTCCCTGGGCGTGGACGAAGCCTGCGGGCAGGGGCGGCGCGGGACTTCGGGTGGGCGTGGGTGGAATTTCAGTGGGGATTTGCGTGGGGGTGGCAGTTGCGGGAATCTCTGCGGGCGCGGTGGTGGCAGGGGCAGGAGCGCTTTGGCAGGCGTTGAATAGAAGGGCAAAAAGCAGGGGAAGAAAAAACAAGCGTCTCATGGAATATTCCTGGTGTAGTGCGACATTAATCCCCATACGGGGACTTTGTCGCGCTACAAAGCGAAATTTTGGAAGAACCGCCACATTTCAGCGTTGGCATCTATGTCGTAGCCCTTGCCTTCACCAAAAAAATCGTGGTCGCCGTTGCGGGCGCGGATGAGAAGGACTTTGGGGAATTCGCCTGTATTCATCGGGTAACTGTAATATTCGTAACGCTCAAAGGAAGGTCCGCTCTTATCTTTGTGGCGGAATAAATCGCGGAAGGGACGCTCGTTGCAGCCGTTTTTTCGCGCCCAGAATAATACCTGCTCCATGACTGAGAACCTGCCCGCTAATCCTTCCCAAGGGACGGTTGGGTCGGCGTCGCCGTGAATGTGGAATATTGGGACGGGGCGCTGGGCTTTTTCGGCGATCTCGCGCACGAGCAAGCCCGCCGATGACGCGAACGCCGCGAAGCGGTCGCCCATTTCGCAGGCGAGCCGCTGGGTCATTGCGCCGCCGTTGGAATGTCCGCTGACATAAATGCGGCGCGGGTCTATGTTGTAGTCGGCAACCAAACGATGGAGCAGGGTTTCAAAAAAGGCAATGTCATCCACATGCGGGTTGAGTTCCGCGCCGACGTTCCAGGCGTGGTCATCGGTTGAGACGGAGTTAGGGTACACGGCAATAAAGCCGAAGCGGTCGGAGAGATTGTCGAAGCCGTGCAATTGACTGGCTTCGGATTCCAATCCGTGCAGGAAAATGACCAGCGGAACGGGTTGGGCGGGGTGATTGCCTTCGGGCAGATGGACATAATAATCACGCAAAAACCCTTGCAGGGGGAAGGTCAATCGAAAGTTATTTTGCAATCCCGAAGCAATGGCTTCTGTTTGAAATTGATACGCGCCAATATCGGGGTTTCCAGCGGGGCGGGGGTGTCCGTTGAAGTCGTGGGTCAAGCCGTCGAAGCGGAGACCTGCCGCGAGCGCGGGGGAATTGCTCTGGGGGCGGAAATTTTTGCGAGCGGGGTCAACAAGTTTCGGGTCGGCGTGAAGCGGGTTTTGAATCTCGCCTGGGTGGTCGCGGAATCCGAAGGTCAGGTTATTGTTGAAGGTGGCAACTGTCGCGGGGGTGTCATCGCGAAAGGCGATTTGCCAGAGACGGTTTTGGCTGACGATGTTATTTTGCACGAGAATATTTTCGGCTTCGGGGTTTTCGAACCAGATGCCGCCGCCTTCATCGTTAACGCCGTTGTTGACGATGGTGTTGTTGACGATGCTGATGTCTCGAATCGGTTGGTGTTCCACGTCACCGTACCAGCCGATGACCACGCCCGAACGTCCGTTGCGGAAGATGAGATTGTTGTAGATTTTGATGTCCTCCAGCAAACCGCCCGCTTCGGCGGCGACGGTGATGCCGTCGCCCGTGTTGTCGTGGACAAGGTTCTGGTAGATTTCGATATTGCGCGTGTGGGTGTTCCATGATTCGGCGTAGATGCCGAGCCGTTTGATATGGTGAACGTGATTGTGATGCACGCACCCGTTGGAACAGCCGTGCTTCACGTCTATACCTTCGCCGCCTTCGCTGCCAGGTCCGCTGTGATGAATGTGATTGTGACTGACTTCAAACTCGTCCGTGCCAGCGATGGAGACGCACTCATTCCCGCCATCATTGCAAGCCAGTTCGACTTCGTTGCCTGTAACGACAACCTTGTAACAGCGCCAAACGCCAATGCCCGACGAAACGGTGTTGTAGGTTGCGTTGCCTTCGATACGGATGTTGTCGCAATCTTTGACGAGGATGCCCGCGTTATCGCGGTGGGGACCCGCGTTGATGATTCGCAAGCCTTTGACGATGATGTGCGAGCGTCCTTCGATTTGGAACAAGCCGCCGAAGGCAGTGGGATGCCCGATGTGCGCGCCAACCCAATCGTGGGTGGGATGCGGCGGGCGCGGCATTCGGGGCATGTGGGCGGGCAGTTCAATCTCCGCGCCGTTGAGCGTGACATTCTCGCCAGGGTAGGCGGCGTAGGTGATGGGTTTGCCTTCATTGCCTGAGTGTTGGGGACGCACCCATTCGGCATATTCGCCTGCGCGGATGAGAACCGTTTCGCCTGCCTGCAAGGTTTCGGCGGCGTGTTGAATTGTGCGCCAGGGTTGGGCTTCAGTGCCAGGGTTGGAGTCGGAGCCAGTGGGGGAAACGAAAAAGGTGTCAGGTGTCATGTGTCAAGTTCCAGGTGTCAGGTTGCGAGATACTGGTTACGAGTTACGAGTCGCCAATTACCAATTACCCTTTCACCGCCCCCAGTTTGATGCCTGTGACGAAGTAGCGTTGCAGGAATGGATAGAGAATCATAATCGGGATGGTGGTGACGAAAATCATCGCTCCGCGCAAAGCGCGTTGTGAGAGCATGTCTATTTTTGTTACGTCCATATGCAGGTTGGAACTGTTCAGGTCAACCACCACCGTCCGCAGGTAGGTTTGCAGGGGGTAGTTGTTGGGGTCGGTCATAAAAATCATGCCGTCGAACCAGGCATTCCAATGCCAAACGGCGGCGAAGAGCGTCAGCGTTGCCAAGGCAGGTACCGAGAGCGGCACGTAGATTTTCCACAAAATTTGCCAGTGATTCGCGCCATCGAGCAGGGCGGCTTCCTCCAGTTCCTGCGGCACTTCCTTGAAGAAGTTCATCAGCAGAATAACGCTCCAGGCAGAAACGCCAGGCACAATCAACGCCCAGATGGTGTTGAGCAAGCCCAGGTTGCGGATGACCATGAAGAAGGGAATCAAGCCGCCGTCGAAGAGCATGGTGAAGACCAAAATCCACATGAAGAAATTGCGCCCCTTGAACTGCCGCGCCGCTTTGGAGAGTGGGTAGGCGGTGATGATGGTCAGGAACTGGCTGATGACGATGCCCAAAACGGTGCGTTGAATCGAAACCGTGAACGCCTTGTAAATGGCGGGTGATTGGAAAATCACCGCGTAGTTTTCCCATGTTAAGTTGACAGGTAGAAAGGTGACATACCCGCCCATGACGGCGGCATTGTCGCTGAGCGAGATTGCCAGCAGGTTGAGCATGGGCGCCGCCGCCAGGAAACTGAGCAGGGCAATAAAGCCGTAATTGAACACATCGAAAACGACATTTCGCCAGTCTTTTTCTCGTATCATGGCGCGCTCCTAGAAGATTTTATAACCAGCGTATTTATCCGCCAGCCTGTAGGAAACAACAATCAAAATGAAGCCAATGAAGGATTTGAACAATCCCGCCGCCGCCGCGATGCCATATTGCGCGTCCACCAGACCCATTCGATAGACATAGGTGTCAATGATGTCGCCCGTCTGGTACACGGTGGGGTTATACAGGTTGAAGATTTGGTCGAAACCGCCCTGCAAAATGTCGCCCAGGCTCAGGCACGCCATCAGGATGACGATGGGCATGATGCCAGGGATGGCAATGTAACGGATGCGCTGGAAACGGTTTGCGCCGTCAATGGCGGCGGCTTCGTACAGTTCGGGGTCGATGCCCGTTAGCGCGGCAAGGTAGATAATCATGCCCCAGCCCGCTTCCTTCCATAAACTGGTGATGATGACGGTGGGACGAAACCAGGTATTGCTGCCCAAAAAGATAATCGGTTCAATTCCCAGCGCTTCCTGCGCCTTGCCGACCAAGCCCATCGGGGCGAGAATTTCCATCAGGATTCCGCCCAGCACCACCCACGATAGAAAGTGCGGCATGTATAAAAAGTTCTGCGCCACGCGCTTGAACCACACCACGCGGATTTCATTGAACAATAGCGCCAAAATGATGGCAGCAACCTGTCCTGTTACCAACTTGGATACGGCGATGATGAGTGTATTGCTAACTACGCGCGGAAAGGTAGGGGAGTTCAACAAGCGGGTAAAGTTTGCCATGCCCACCCAGGGCGAACCGTCAAAGCCCAAGCCAGGGTTGAATTTTTGGAACGCCATCACCACGCCATACATTGGGTAATAGGCGAAAATGGCGAACAAGACCAGCGTGGGGAGGAGCATGAGATACAGCATCCAATTCCGCTGGAGATAGGCTTTGAACTGGGGAGAGAAGAGCGTGGGCAAATTCATGGGCATTGCCTTTGTGGTGGGATAAGCCACCCCGCAAACGCAACCGTCTGCGGGGCGGCACGATGTACCGATTCTACCGATTTACTGGATGGATTTCCACCACTCGTTGACTTCGGCGACAACCTGCTCGCCGCCAGCGGCTTTCCAGTTGGCGACATACTCATCGAAGGCTTCGAGCGGCTTCTGCCCGATGATGATGGACAGACAGACTTCCGTCTCCTGATCTACCAAATCTGACCAGATTTCCTGCATGGTGGGCGTGGGCTGCCCCGTGAACTCATCCACCAGACCTTCTTTCTGGCTCATGGAGATGATGTAGGCGGTGGCTTTGGCGCGTAGCACAGAAACAGGGTCGGCAAACTGAGCCGCCTGGAAGGCATCGCGCTGATCTGCGGGGATTTTCTCCCACTCGGTGATGTTATGGTTGATCATCTCGCCCAAAATGGTGGGGTTGTGATTGCCGCCCGTGCGCGTGCCGAGCGGACCTACCGTCCAGAAAGCCCAATCCGCATCTGTGGATTCGTACACTCCGTCCTTAAGGTTGTAGTTGATGCCTTCCCAGCCGTGCATACGCGTGCCGACGGTTTCTTCCAGTTCGATGCGCCAGTTGGTCAGTTCAATCCACTCTTTGGCGTGTTCAAAGGTTTTGGGGCAGCAGAAGCGGCCGTTATTCCAGGGCGATTGAGTCTGCTTGCGGCGACCCGCAGGTCCGCCAATGGGAATATCCAAGAAAAGCCAGTCGGCCCCCGTGTTGCTGACCGAAGCGCGGTTTGCGCCCCAGACGGGATTGAACTGCAAGCCGACGCGTCCCGAAGACAGGTCGGGGGTCAGTTGATCGGGACCAATGGCGTAGAAGTCCTTGCGGAAAACGCCGTCTGCGTACCACTGTTGCAGGATGGCAAGCACATCCTTCACTGCGGGTTTGATGCCATCATATTCCAGCGAACCATCCGCCGCTTTGCTCCAGCCGAAGGAACCCCAGCCAACGCTGATTCCGTAACTGCACCAGAGCGGGTCAAGCGTGCCGAACCAGGTCTTGCGGAATTCGTTGCAGGCGAGCATTCCGTAGGTGTCGGGTCCGCCCAGTTTGGCTTCGGCAAAGGCGAGCGCCACATCATGCACATCCTGCCAGGTTTCGGGGGCTTTGAGACCGAGTTTATCGAGCCAGTCTTTGCGCACCCACAAAACAGCGTCATCGTGACCCGCGTCGTGCACATGCGGCAAGCCGTAGCGTTTGCCATTGACGGTGGTGTAGCGCCAGGCTTCCGCGCCAGCGGCTTCCACGGCGGCTTTCCACTTGGGGCTGGCGTACTGATCCCAGATGGGACCCAATTCCAGGAGCATATCGGCTTCCACCATCTGGACGAAAATATCATCGGGAACGTCTTGCAGAATGTCGGGCAGGTCGTTGGCAGCCATTGCCAGGTTGTACTTCTGCGCCTGTTCGTCCGATTCCACCCAGGTCAACTTGTTGACAAAGTTGACACCGAACAACGCCGCCATTGAGCGCGTCCAAACATTGTTATCCAGATCGTCGCCTTTGGGCAGGAAGACAACTTCCGAGTCGGTGGGGCGGGCGGTGGTGATGGTGATGGGTTCCGCCAACGGATAGCCCGCAGGCACATCGGGCAGGGGAGTTTCCCAACCTTTGAAGGCTTCGGGGCTGCCAGGCAGTGGCACGCCCGCCGCTTTGAGCAGGTCGGCGGCTTTCTTGGGCAGCGCAGGCGCTTCGGTGGCGACGGCGGCTTCGGTTGCCGCTTCGGTGGCGGGGACGGCGGTTTCCATCATTTTGGGAGCGCAAGCGGCAAGAGCCGCCGCGCCGCCCGTCAAACCCGCCAGGCGTAGAAAATCGCGCCGTGAGATTTTTTTCGTGGACATAATTCTTCTCCTTTTGAAATGGTTGAATTCAATTGGTTTTTAACTTTTCCATGAACAGGCCGGCAAGCGCCTGATTGACATGCCGTTCTTCGGGATACTCGCCGCGATTGTCATAGAGCGCAAAATCCGCCGCGCCCGAATAGACCCAATACTGGGAATTGATGTTGTACTTTTTGAATAAGTTCAGACGGTCTGCCACCATTTGCCTGCCACCGCGCTCGCCTTTGAAGGCATGGGGGGAGAGCCCATACTCGCCGACATTGACGGGCAGGTTGCGGTCAAGGTAGAACTGCAAGCCGTATTCACCGAGCAAGCGCGCTTCGATGGTTTCGTTGGTGAAGGGCGCGAACGAATCGCCTGGATTGTATTCGAGAGCCAGGAATTCCAAGCCGCCGCTGATTTCGTAGGCGCAGCCCTGCCGCACGGGGAAGGCGAGCATTTCGCACTTGAGATGATTCGGGGCAGATTCGGTCCAGGATGTTGCGGCGACAGGCAGCGGGTCGTCGGAGACGGAAGCGGATACAGGCAGGGGAGCAGATTCATCCACCGTCTGAACGCGCATCAGCAGGTGACGCTTTCCGCCGGGTTCGATTTCTGTAATCGTAAATTCATCCACCCCTTGTAGGGTTTTTGCCAGTGGCATGAGTCCCGCAATGCGTTCATTCGCAACCTTGAACGCTGAACCGCAGATTTCGCCTTCGCGCCACGTCCAGGGCAGGATGGGCGTTTGCGGGTCACCGTAGCGTCCCTGAAAACCGTAACGCCAAAATTGCGTGGCGTAGCGCCAGGGTTCGTAACAATGAAAGTCGTACATCAGGTTGTCATCGGGCAGGGCAAAGGGAATCATGGCGGCGACATCCTGCTCGACATTCAGCAGGTGATTTGTGTCCACACTGCGAATGGCTTCCACCAACTCCTGCGCGTATGCTACCCAGAGATGGTTGCGATTGTTTGTAAAGGGTTCGTTGAACAGGCTGTAAGCCGCAATTTGGGTTTCATCGCGGTAGCGACGGGCAATTTCCACCCACAGGGCTTTGAGCCGCTGGCGCGGTTCGGGATTCTCCCAAAAGTCGCCATCGTAGCCTGGAGCCTGATACCCGCCCTGTGGCGCGTGCATGTCAGGCATGAGATATACGCCCGCGTCACGCGCCCAGCCAATTTGTTGATTGAGCCAGTCCCAGCCTTCCTGGTCGTAGCGATAGGGCGCTTCGTCCCGCTCGAAGAGCAGATAGGACATATTCAAGCGCACAACGTTCATGCCCATCTCCGCTACGCGGCGATAATCGGCGGCGCGGAAATTTTTTGCACCGAGAATTTCTGCGCGGGTGTATCCGCTGCGCGCCCAGCCATAGGCGGGGAAGTTGATTCCCGTCAGCAGGATGGGACGCGAACCAAGCGTCAGCCTGTTGCCGCTGGCGCGGATAAATTCGGCGGGGGCAGGGTCGGGTTTCATGCGAAGATACCTGATACCAGTGTAAGCGGGTTGGGCAAGGGGTTCTGCCAGTTTGGTGACGGGGTTTGATAATTTTGTGATGAAAGGTGTGTCAGGTGTCAGGTCAGGGTCGAAGGTCAGGGGCGGGTGGCTGCCTTGATTTGCATTTCAATCCGCGCCGATTGAATCGCTAGTGCCGACATGCCCGCTTGCTCCATGCCCAAAACCACCGCGCCCACAGCGGGCGGGGCTTGCATGGACAGGTAGGTGGCTTTGGGAATTACTTCATCCACTTTTTGGGCAACCAGCGTTTTCAAAGACGGTGTGCCGCGAAACAGCCCGCCGATGAGAATCACATCGGGCGCGGAGTGAACGATGCCAATCTGCCGCGCCACAGCAATCACCAACTCGCCCAGTTCATTGCCCGCCCATTGGAGCAAATCGAGCGCCACTTTATCGCCCTTTGCGGCGCACTCGAAAATCAGCGGCGCAGAATCGGCTGCGAGCGAATAGGTTCTCTCGCTCAACCCTTCAAGCAGGTCAGCCAGATTTTTCGCGCCCGTTTTTTGGATGAAGGCTTGCGTCAGGGCGGTGGGTTGCCCGCGCCCTGTCCACTCGTAGGCAACGAAATGCCTGGCGCGTTCCACCAAATCAGAGCCGCCCGCGTATTCGCCCATTTCGCTGCCGTAGCCCGTCACCCGCCCGTACTCGCCGCGTGCGTTGCGCCCCCAGCAGTTGCAACCTGTCCCCGCCACCAGTGAAATGCCCCAGCCGTGACGGGCGTTTGCCAGCAAGCCCAGGACCGAGTCGTTGACCATCTCGTGCGGCATGGTCAGTTTGAGATGAGACTCCAGGGCGTTCAAGGTTTTTTCGCGCATCGAGGGCCAGTCGTAGCCCGCCACGCCAAAGCCCGCCCCGCTGATTTGCCCTATCTTCAACTTCGCTTGCGTCAGCGCTTGTTCTACCGCCTGCCTGACCACTTCGCCAAACTGGTCATAGCCGATCAGGGTTGGGTTGCCGCGCCCCGCCTTGCCCAGAGCGAGAATCTCCCCGAATTCATCCGCAATCATTGCGTGGGTTTTGGTGGCGCCCACGTCCACGCCAAGAAAGTATTTTGTCATTCCACTTCTCCATTTTTTACACCACGCAGGGTCACAAAGGTACACAAAGATTTTTAGGAGTTTCCTTCGTGTCCCTTTGTTTCCTTTGTGGTTAGATAAGTTTTCCAAATGAAACCAACTCAATCTGATTCGCCTTCACCGTCTCCATCGCCTGCGGATGAATCAACGCGCCCAACTCATCTCCACGCCGCAGGTTGTAACTGCTGATACCTTTCAACGCTTCGCCGTCCAGCGCGGGGTGAGTCATCAACTCGGTCACGCCATCAGAAAGAGATTGGAGATTGGAGATTAGATATTCGAGAGAAACATTCTCACCGTAAAAACCGCCGATGAACGAATCAGGCGCGGGGACGTTGAAGCGGCGCGTCAATTCGTGGGGTGTGGCATCGGCAGGGAAATCAGATGGGAGCGCGGTGTAATCGCCCTGCTCCGCATCGCTGTAGCACAAGCGCACCGCGCAGTCATACTCCGCCGCCAGTTCGAGCATGGCTTCAAAAAACGGATAAGTGAAATAAGACGAGTTGTGATGGCTGTCCAAATGGTCAGGCTGTTTGCCAGAAAGGGAAATAAAGCGTTCAATCTGCGCCCGCCACTCGGCTTTGACTTCCGCCGCAGGGATGGACTTTGCCCCTTCGCGCAACACCGACTCACGCGGAAAGCGAATCCCGTCCGAAAGATTCATCAGCGCGGGCAACTGTTCGGGCGGGAGCAGGGGCGAACCCGCCGTCAGCGTAAGATGAACGCCCAATCCCAAATTCGGGCAATGCTCCGCCGCGATTCGCAAGGCAAGCTCTGCATCAGGCATATTCATCATCGTTGTTGTGGATGTGAGAATGCCTTCCAAATGCGCCTTGCGAATCCCCGCCGAAACGGATGGGTGCAAACCGTAGTCGTCAGCGTTCACTATTAAAAATTTAGCCATCGTCATTCACCATCCACCATTCTGCATTCATCATTCTACAGTTCTCTCTGTTCTTCCAGCGTCACCCGCCGCGCCCGCCAGCGATATTTTTTTTGCTGGTCGGCATACAACTCGCGCACGCGGGCTTCATCGCCTTCAAAACTGCACTTCACGCAGTAAAACCCTCCGCCATCGCGCAACAAGACCACGTCGTTCTCGCGCGCAAAACAGACGGGGCAGCGCAACACTACAACTTTTCGATGTTCAGCCATGTCCGCAAGACCTTCCCCGCCCGCAGCGCGCCGTCCAAAGTCAGCGTGAAATACGGGCTGAACAAATAGCCTTCAAGCGCCGCGCCGCTTTCGCGGGGTTCGTCGCTTTCCAGGCTGATTTTGGTTTGGATATTGGGGATTCGCGCCGCCACAGCCGTTGCCGCTTCCGAGCGGAGTTCGCGGCTGCGATATTGGTAGCGCATCTCTCCTGACCGTTGACCTGATACCGTTAAAACGACCTCTCTCAAATCTTCGGGGTATTCCGTCACCCCCCAACACGCCTTGACATATTCCTGAACCCGCACCTCTCCGCCTTCGAGCAGTCTGCGCTCGACGAGAATTTTCCCGCCGCCCAAAAAGCGGTAAGTGGTTTCGATGGAGACCTTCGTCCCATCTGAGAAAGTCAGGTGCGCGGGAGTCAGGCGCAGGGCAGTTTCATTTTCAGAGCGGGTGACTTCCGCCGCCTTCACGCGGACGTTGGCCAAATCGAGCGTCTCGCCGTTGCGGGTGACGAGCAAGGTCGTGCGCGAGCCATCGGCATAGTGATACGAGTTGCCCGTGCGGTGCTGGGACTGAATCAGATACGGGTACGAACCGTACCACAACGCCTTCGTGCTTGCCCCCGCGTGCGATTCGATTTGGGCGATATACGGGCGCAAATCGCCAATCGAGCCGCCCTGGGTGGCATCCACCAAAATGCGGGTAAACGAATCGAGATACCAGAAATAATGCTTGCCCGTGCCATAGAGCATTTCCTTCGCCAATGCCACCTGCGGCTTGCCGATAGGAACGTTCTGCCGATACCAGGCGGCGAATTCGCTCATTTGCATATCGGTTGCCTGACCCTGTTCACGCAAAGCCACAAAGTATTCCAAAAATTCACGATACAGTTGGCGCGAGACCTCGAGGGAATCCTGAACTGTAAAATCTCCCGCAATCCAGGCAGGGCCAACAAAAATGTGAATATAGGCAAAGCCATCATTGAAGTCCGCTTGCAGGCGATGTTGGTCTACCAGGTTATACATGTAGGGGTTATCCATGCCATCGTTGGTCATTGCTCGTTGGACATTGGCGGGATGTGTGGCAAAAAAGTCGTTGCGTCCTTCGTAGGAGAGAGCCAGATCGCGGCTCAAATGCGGTACAGCGACAATGCCAAGCGCATCGAATTCATCTTGCGCGGGGCGGAGCGAGTGGGTTTTGGATGGATACCAGGGCGACCAGGGCATACCTTCGCTGAACAGATACCACGAGTTGTTACAGCCATGATAAACGCGCACGCCTTCTTCAAAACAACCCGCCACCGCAACTTGAATGGACGGGGCAAGTTCCTTGAGAATGCGGAGCGACTCAGCATCCAGATGGTAGGATCCCACGGAAGCGGGGGCAAACCCAAAGGTCGAGTGGAAGCGGGCGAGAACCTGCTCGATGATGCGGCGTTTCTCTTCATCCGCATACAGCCAGAGGAACGGTTCGCGCCGTCCATCCACACCCTTTGCGTCAGAATCGGCAGGGGGCAGGTTCATGAACCAGATACCCAACTCATCGCCAAAGTCGCGGGCGTAATGCTGCAAGTCGGCGACGGTTTCGGCGTCACACATGGATTGATAGTCTACAAGCAGGGTTACTTTGAGTCCCAGTTTGTGCGCCATGTTCTGCTGCAAGGCAAACGATTCGCGCTGGGCGGGGGTTTCGGCGGGGCGATGTAAAAGGTTGAGATAGAGCATAATCACCACATCAAAAAAGGAGTGAAGGTTTTGTGCCGCTTGCGATATTTGGGTTCGCCCATGACTTCGAGATTATCCAGAAAGGCGCGTTTGTGAGGCGCGGCGCGGAAAGAGAAGGCAACCTGAAAGCAGGATTGTTCATCGGCTTGGGGCGGCAGGTGAAAGATTAATTCATGCAATTGCCCGTCTGTTTCGGGGTCATCCTTTTGAATGGCGCGTAAAAGCTGCCAGTCGGTGAGGTTGGATGCGCGCCAGAAAATGCTGAAGGATTCGTCGACGCTCAATTGTTCTGCGCCCATCAACGCGCGCACAACAATTTGCTCGTGGCGGGTGGTGAGCACTTCGATAGTTTCCATGCTCAGGCGGGAATTGCCTTGCAAGCGGATAGACTGTCCATCCACTTTGGGTTCGGCTTGCGAAAGAGTTACGCTGCCCTCGGTTCGCCAGCCAGCGAGAGTCTTTTCAAAGTTGGCAAAGTAGATGCGTTTAACCCAGGGCGACAATTGGGCGGGTAAAGTTGGCGGCGTGGAAAAACCTGTCGAAACGGAAGCAGTTTCAAGGTCAGGAGTGAAGCGGACTCCCAGCGTCCTATTCGCCTGAATGGCGGGGCTTTGCGGCAGAAGGTGAAAATCCCCGTTGGCGACGTCCACAAAACAGGGGTCGGCAAAGATGCCTTCGAATGCGGCGCGCTCGGAATGGCTGTAGTAATGAAAAGCGGGAGGTAGGTTTACACCGTCGGCGCGATAATATAGGTTGTTGGCAAGAACGCTGTTTTCAAGGGCGGGTTTGGAAATATAAAACTGCCGCGTGTAATTGTAAAAAATATTATTCTGAATATCGAGATGATGACATTCGGGATGCCAGTAATCCAACGCGAAGGTGTTGTACGGAATGAAATCGGGATTGCAAATGCAGGTGTTGTTGATGAAACTGATAAAGGAAGCAGGACCGTGAATGCCCGAAGGATACGGCGCGATGATGATGTTGTTGCGGATGATGATGCCGCGCTCGAAGCTGTCGTCGGCGCTGCCTACCCGTTCCAAGGTCACGCCGCCGCTGCATTCATCTTCGGTTTGGTAGGAACTGGCTTCGCAGAAATTATTTTCAATCAGGATATCGGTGGTGAGTTCGGGGTCGCCGTCTTCTGTGCCATGAAAGGTTTGAAAACAGTCCATGTGCGCATCTCGAATGCCTGCACCATACCAAATTTCGCGGATGTTGTTGCCGCGCAGAATGTGACCCGTGCCGAAGAAGCGGACGGCGTCGGCATCATCAGTTTTGCGTCCGCTGGGGTGATCTTGCAGTGGCTGGCGGATGGTGTTGGCTTCGACAAGATGGCTCTTTCCGTGCAGTTCAATACTAGACAGGACGTTGTGATAGAAATAGTTGCGGCGGATGATTCCGTTTGCGCTGTGCGGCGAGGTGAACACGCCCGCGCCAAGCGTTTCGATGAAGCGGTTATCTTCGATGAGAAAATGATCGCCGCAAATTTTTATGCCGTAGGGGGAATTGTCTTTCAGGCTTGACTCGAAAAATCGGACGGTGAATCCGCTGATATGAATATAGTTGCCTTCAAGCAGGAAGCCAGATAGTTCCACTGCGCCTTGCGCAATGAAGCGAATGGGGGCATCCTGCGCCCCCGAAGCGCGGATGAAGACCCGTCCGTTGTCGTACACACCTGCGGTCACGATGATGGTATCGCCCGCTTGGACGGATTCCGCGGCGCGTTGGATCGTCCGCCAGGGTTGGGCTTGGGAGCCAGAGACGGCGTCATTGCCACTTGGAGAAACGTAAAAAGTGGTATTGGTCATACGAAAACTATATCATTCGCCGCCAAAAGGCTTTGTGAGTTTTGTGCCTGCTTTTGTTGATTTGATGAAACGCCGAGAATCAAATCAGGCGGCACAAATCAATTGACCTGTACCACCTGATTTGATGAGGCGATTGAGATTAGGGCGTTCCCAACACCGTTATGCTGTCAATATAACCATAGTCGGTTGTATCAGCGCTGTATTGTCCAAATCCGACCTTGAAGGTTGCCAGGTTATTTGCTGCGGCAGGCAGGACAAATTCCAGATAATGCAACTGCCCGTCTTCTTCTGGAGAACCATTTCTGATGGCTTTGAGCAACTGGAAGGAACTGCCATTGTACCAATACAGATTCAAAGTTTCAGAAGCTTCATAGGAGGATGCGCCCAGATAGACCCGCAAAACGATATTATGGTAACCGACTGTCGAAATGCTTCTTTGCATCCAGCAATTATTGCCCGCCATTCGCACGCTATGAGAGCCGATTTTTGGAACGCCCGTATACCAAGTGGTGCTTCCTTCTTTATACCAGGAACCAGGGAAAGCGCTCTCAAAGCCGTCGAAGAAAATTTGCTGTTGCGAGGGCTGAGAAATGGCAGTGGGTGTAATCGAAGTGGCAGTTGGTGGCACAGGTGTGTTCGTCGCCGTCGGCTGAATCAGTGTGGCGGTTGGAGTGGATGGCACAGCCGTGTTCGTTGCTGTCGGTGGAATCGGTGTGGCGGTTGGAGTGGATGGCGCAGTTGTATAGATTGCTGTGGGCGGAATGGGAGTATTCGTGGGTGATGATGTCTGATATTCATAAGCACCCATGTCCCATTGCCCGTTGACTGGACGGAAATTGCCTGCATAATCAGTTGTCACATCAGGCAAAGCAGCCCCAGAATCGATGGCTGGTGAGTTGGCTTGAAGTGTGTAATCGCCGCCGACTAAACCACTTGGCACATAATTAAAGAGTGGGTCAGCGCAAATGTCGCTATTTTGTCCGCAGGTGAAACCTGTATCGTTTATCATCGCGGAACCGCCGTTATATGCCAGGTTGTTTCCGTGGATCACCGTACCCGTATTCATCATCTGCGAATTCAAATATACAGGCTGTAGAAAATTGTAGTAGATATTATTTTCGATAACGTAGTGATGATTATCGTAAGCCGTGCCGGGCCAGAGGTCCATGGCAAAAAGGTTTGCTTTGTTTCCAATCGCAGATGTGGTGGCGCATGTATTATTCACATAGCTGAACCAGGCCGTGTTTTCCTGCACACCGGCACACTGCGCCGCAAATACCAGGTTGTTTCTGAAAATAATGCCATGTGCGTACGTGTTATCCGTACTGCTGGTATCTTCAACGGTAAAGCCTGAGCCAGTCTCGTCTGCGGTTCTCCAGCCCAAGGCTTCACAATAATTTTGTTCAATCAGGATGTTGGTATTTCTGGCGGGATCTCCACTCTCCCATCCGCCAAAGGTTTGAAAACAATCCATGTGAGCATCGGTGACATTGGCCGTGTAGTGGATGTCATGAATATAGTTCCCGCGCACAACATGACCGGTGCCAAAAAGCCAGATACCGTTGGCGTCATCTCCTTTGGGTCCGCACGAAGAATTCTTCTGGATGGCGCCATTGATTTCATTTCCTTGTATCAAGTGGTTTTGCCCGTGCAGTTCGATACTGTTTTCGACATTGTTTTCGAAATAGTTATTTTGAATCATGCCGTTGGAGGTCTGCGGAGATGTATAGATTCCGCCCAACGGCATCATGATGATCCTGTTGTTTTCGATCAGAAAGTTGCTGCCGGTACCATCTACTTCAATTCCATAATTTTTACCTTTGGCAGCACTGCAGGTGATAACCTGAATCGTGAATCCTTTAATTTGGATGTAATTGCCCGTAAACACAAAACCATCCAGGGTTACAGTGCCTTGTCCTTGAAACAAAATAGGGACAGAAGATGTGCCGGATGCGCTGATTGATACACGTTCATCGTACGTGCCGCTTTGCACATATACAGTATCTCCCGCTGTGACCGTATTTGCCGCTTTCTGAATCGTCTTCCAGGGCTGCGCTTGGGTTCCAGGGTTACTGTCATTGCCAGTTGGCGACACATAATAAGTATTGCCTGCTGCGCTGCCTGGGCTGATCCAAACGAACAAGGAAACAAAAATCATGGACAGGATTAAAATCAGTCCCATCAATTGCTGAATTATTTTGCTTTTCATGGGTGAACTCCTTATTAGATTTTTGATGTAGAGAAATGAAGCAAACCAGACCTTTTTCAAAGAGCGCGGGTATATAAACTTATATTACTGATGTTACGCAGCCTTGAGGGCTTGGAGTTCCTCATAAGCCACGCGAATGGCCTTGAGATACAAATGTGAGCGCAAAGCAAAATGCTTGAGTTTCCGTTTGATCTTCAAGCATTCCAGTTTGA
>Ga0226835_1000636_pt1 | contig 32231 bp, 23 predicted proteins | sample LAC_MetaG_1_FD_163627 | JGI IMG/M metagenome (GOLD analysis project Ga0226835, IMG submission 163627) | Anaerobic ammonium oxidizing microbial communities from anammox membrane bioreactor (MBR) in UC Berkley, California, United States -... | ecosystem: Engineered > Bioreactor > Anaerobic >...
CATGGTTGGTTGCGAGTTTCATGCCGGGGGGTACGTCGCATAACCGCCTCCAATATGTTGTGATGGTGGTCAATCTAGACGGTCATTGGACGGCAGTCAAGGGCAGGCCCGTGATCCAGGTCACCAAGTGGGCGGCAAGGGAAGGGAGAGGACGAGGCGCAGAAGCGAGGACGAAGGGGGCAGAGAGAAGAGAGATGAAGGAAGCGATGAAGATGCCAGCGTGGCAAAGGGCAGGCAAGAGGACGCACAGGCTCCCGCCTGGCGCGGGTCAGCAAGAGCCGGCGAAGGCGAGCAGGCCCGCTGTCCGTGCCCGTGTCCGTGACCGTGCCCGTGACCGTGACCGTGCCCGTGACCGTGCCCGTGACCGTGACCGTGTCCGCGGCCGTGGCCCTGCCACTGCCGATGGCCGTGACCCTGGGTGCGCGGGCCTCTGGCCCGCCCTCACGGACGGTGCGGGTTGCCACGCCCGGCCCGGTGTCCGTGCCCGTGTCCGTGTCCATGTCCGTGTCGGTGACCGTGACCGTGTCGGTGTCCGTGACCGTGTTGGTGCCCGTGCCGGGCGAGCCTTACCGGATGACGCGCTTTTCCAGGATCGCCTCGATCTCGTCCAGCACCCACGCCATCCGCATCGCCAGGGCGCGGTAGGGAGCCTCCGTGGCCAGGTCCACCCCGGCTTCCACCAGCAGCTCGTAGGGGTGGCGGGACCCCCCCGCCTTCAGCAGCCCCAGGTAACGCTCCCGCGCCCCCGCCTCCCCGGCCAGCACCTGCTGGGCCAACAGGGCCGAGGCGGCCAGCGAGGTGGCGTACTGGTAAACGTAGAAGTTGTAGTAGAAGTGAGGGATATAGGCCCACTCCACGGCGTAGGCATCGTCGATGCGCACCACGCCCTGCTGGTGGCCGTGGTAGCGCCGGAGGAGCTCCAGGTACATGGCTGACAGGCGCTCGCCGGTGAGGGCCTCCCCCCGCTCCACCGCCTCGTGGATGGCCAGCTCGAACTCGGCGAACATGGTCTGGCGGAAGAACGTGCCCCGCAGCCCCTCGAGATAGGAACCGAGGTAGTACAGCCGCTCGTCCTCGTTTTTCGCCTGCCGCAGCATGTGGTCGAGGAGCAGCGCCTCGTTGAAGGTGGACGCCACCTCGGCGATGAAGATGGAGTAGTCGGCGGTGGGGTAGGGCTGGGCGGCGTTGGCGAGGTAGGAGTGCATGGCGTGGCCCCACTCGTGGGCGAGGGTGGACACGCTCTCGTAGTCGTCGTTGTAGTTCATCAGCACGTAGGGGTGCACGTCGTAGGCGGCGCCGTTGGAGTACGCCCCGGAGCGCTTGCCCGGGCGGGGGTGAACGTCCATCCAGCGCGACCCGAAGCCGCGGGCCACCACCGCCACGTACTCCTCCCCCAGGGGGCGTAGCGACTGCAGCACCAGCTCCTGCGCCGACTCGATGGGGAAACGCAGGTTCAACTCCTTGACCAGCGGCGGGTAAATGTCGTGATAGGCGAGATCCTCGATCCCCAGCATGCGGGCGCGCAGGCGGAAGGCGCGATGCAGCAGGGGCAGAGCCTGGTCCGCCTCGGCGATGAGCTTGCGGTAGACCGCCTCGGGGACGTTGTTGGCGGCCAGGGAGGCGGCCAGCGCCGAGGGGTAGCGGCGCGCCCGCGCGGCAAACACATCGGCGTTCACCTGGGCGTCCAGCGTCACCCCGAAGGTGCGCTCGAAGGCCTTGAAGGTCTTCCAGAACTCGCCGAACACCAGGATCCGGTCGGCGCGCTCGGGCAGTGCCCGGTAGCGCGTGTACCCGGCCTGATCCAGGCGCACCTTCTCGCCACTCGACAGGGTCACCTCGGGAAACGGCAGGTCGGCGTTGGCGAGAATCCCGTAGGTGCTGTAGGGAGCGCGCATCAGGGTGCCGCTCTGGGCCAGGAGCTTCTCCTCGGCCGGCGAGAGCGTGTGCGGGCGTTGCCGCTCGAGATTCTCCAGGTAGAAGCGGTAGGGCGCCAGCCGCGGTTCGGCCTTGAGCATCCTGGCCACACGTCCCTCGGGCAGGGCCAGGATTTCGGGCGCGATCCACGCCGTGCGAGAGGAGAACTCCACGGCGAGCTGTTGCACCTCCTGGCGAGCGGCCAGCGGCCCGGCTTGCCGGGTATCCTCGTCGGAGCGCATGGAGGCGTATGACCACACCCGACCCAAATCCTTGGAAAACGAGCACATCCGCTCCAGCACCGCGGCCAGTTCGGCCCCCGAGACGCCCAGCCGGTCCCGCCCCTCCTCCAGTTCGTCCAGCCGCCCAATCAGCTGCCGGCGCGCCGCCTCGAATGCCTCCGGCGAGGGGTAGAGATCGTCCAGGTTCCACCGGTACCGGTTATCGTCCTGCATCGCCGCCGCTGCCATCGCACTCATGCCCACGCTCAACAGGCAACCTGCCACCAGCATTCTCACCATCTCGCGTCCCCCACGCCCCGGCGACCCGGGCCGGGCCGCCGCATTGTACGGGAACCCACGGAGGTGGAGCGTTCCTGCTCGTCTGTTACGCCGGCGTAACTGACCCCCCGCGGGGCGGCCCCACCGGTGACCAAAGCTCAAGTGGGATCGCGCCTTGCAGGCCTGTCAGCGATTGTGAAATCTGGCACAATGCTTGCACGACAGCGTTGCCGTGTCGAGGCCGGAGTGGCCGGAGCGACGCGAGTGGAGCTGCCCGAGCCGGGCGGGCACGGGATGTGATCGTGCCGCGCCCGTCGGTGCCGGCGCTGGTTACGGTTTGGGAACTGCAACGAAAATTTAGGGTAAGAGGAGGAAACGATGAGCAAGCTGGTACCCCCCCACGGTAGTCCTGAACTCAAGCCCCTGCTGTTGGAAGGCCAGGCCCTGGCGGATGAGATCAAGCGGGCGGCGAGCATGAAGAAGGTCCCGCTCACCAGCCGCGAGACCGGTGACCTGATCATGATGGGCATTGGCGGCTTCACCCCCCTCGACGGCTTCATGGGCTACGATGACTGGAAGGGCATCTGCGACGAGTACAAGATGCCCTCCAAGAACGGCCTGTTCTGGCCCATCCCCATCACCCTCTCGGCCACCAAGGAGCTGGCAGACTCCATCGCCATTGGCGAGGAGGTGGCCCTGTGGGACACCGAGACCGACACCCTGATGGCCACCATGAAGGTGACCGAGAAGTACACCATCGACAAGAACCACGAGTGCCAGCAGGTCTTCCGCACCACCGACCCGGCCCACCCCGGCGTCAAGATGGTCATGGAGCAAGCCGAGGTCAACCTGGCGGGTCCGGTGAAGGTGCTCTCCGAGTCGTACTTCCCCGAGCAGTTCAAGGGGCTCTACCAGCGCCCCGCCGAAGCCCGCAAGATGTTCGAGGAGCGTGGCTGGACCACCGTGGCCGCCCTGCAGCTGCGCAACCCCATGCACAACTCCCACGCCTACCTGGCCTGGATCGCCATCGAGGTGTGCGACGGGGTGTACATCCACCAGCTCGTCGGCAAGCTCAAGCCCGGCGACATCCCGGCGGACGTCCGCGTCAAGGCCATTGATGCCCTCATCAACAAGTACTTCCGCAAGGAGCGGGTGATCCAGGCGGGCTACCCGCTGGACATGCGCTACGCGGGTCCCCGCGAGGCGCTGCTGCACGCCGTCTTCCGCCAGAACTACGGCTGCTCCCACCTCATCGTCGGCCGCGACCACGCCGGCGTGGGGGATTACTACGGCCCCTTCGACGCCCAGAAGATCTTCCACGAGATCCCCTCCGACGCCCTGGCCCTCAAGCCGCTGCCGTTGGACTGGACGTTCTACTGCTACGAGTGCGGCACCATGGCCTCCATGAAGACCTGCCCCCACGAGTCCAAGGCGGTGATCGACGACAACGGCCAGTACAAGGGCGGCGCCCGCCTGCTGCTCTCCGGCACCCTGCTGCGCAAGCTGATGAGCGAGGGCAAGCCGGTGCCCGCCGAGTTCTCCAAGCCCGAGGTGATCGCGGTGCTGAAGGAGTACTACGACAAGCTCGAGGAGAAGGTGGAGGTCAAGCTGCACGGCGCCGCCACTGGCGACGCGGCCAAGAAGTAGCAGGACTCACCCCGTCCCCCCGGAACCCGGCAGCAGCATCGCCGGGTTCTTTCTTTCTTGCTCGTGGGAGGAGGCAGCATGACGCGGCAGATGTTCCAGAGAGTTGCCGGCCAGCGACCGTCTGCGGACGTTTCGGGAGGAGGGGCGAGGAACTCCTGGGTCCTTGCCCTCCTGTCTCTCCCCGGCAACTCACCGCCGCCAAACCCCGAGGGCTCAATCCCACCCCTTCTCACTGTCGCCAGGCCTCGAAGGAACGCGGAGGACAGCATCGAAGTTGATTTCGATCACATCCCTATCTTGCACTCGTACATGCCGCTGCGGAGGCGAGAAGGAATAGCGACCATGGTACGGGGTGACGCTGTACTCGCCAGCCGACAAACCCTCCACACGCCAGGCTCCACGCAGGCGGCTGGTGGCCTCCACACGGCACTGTCCTTCGACCACCACCAGGGCTCGATCGTGGCCGGATAGACCGTTGATCCGCCCAGATATCGCAAATCGACGAGGAGCGGTGGCGACCACCATACCCCACAACAGCAGGACGGCAACGGCGAACGATGACCGAAGCATGGCCAGGCCTTGACGGGCGAGCGGCGGGCATCCGCCGCCCGCCCCGTGAAGCTAGAACATGACAGGCACAGTGACCGGATCGTCGGTGGCGTTATCGACCACCGAGGCGTACGCCCACACCTTGCCTCCAGCCGTGAGCACTTCCACCCGGGCATAGGCGAGATCGGCGGAAGCGACTCCGGCGCGGACGACCACGTCGTTGATCTGCTTCCAGGTCCATGCGCCAATCGTCTCGGTGACCGGGCTGCCAAGCTGAGCGCCGCTCGGGTTGTAAAGGGTCACGCGCACCTGACAACTACTCTCGCCAAGGTTCTGCAGCCCGAGGTTGGTGCGGAAGCCTGGGTTCTTTTTCACCCCGGGCACTACCCCGGCCTGCCCCGAGGTAAGCGCTGCCGACGGGGAGAGCGCCGGGTAGTACTGCCCGAAGGTTCCACTCGCCGCCTGGTTGTAGGTGCGGCTGTAAGCGAACAGCGGCTGGGTGGACAGCAGCTGCAGGGATCCGGAGACGCTGGCGGAAGAGGCATAACCGAAGCGGGACACGAGGATATCCGTCCACTCCTTGCTGGCGCCGACCCCCAACGTCTCTGTAGCGGTGCGCGTGTCGCCCGTGGTGGAGAGAAAGGTCAAGGTGACGGTCGCCGCCGCGGAACCTCGATTTACCACCGTGACGGTCGAACGCCACTGCGAGGTACCCTTGCCGGGGGTATGGGCCACCGACGGCACCACATAGAGAGTCCCGGCCGATGTTCCCCCTCCCTGCAGCTTCGCCACGAAGGCGTCTTGGTCCCCCTTGAGAGTTGCCTGGAATGGGTTCCTCGTGGGCAAGTTGGTGGAGGCGGTAAGACCACCGAGGTAGACGCTGCCAGCGGCGTCAACGGCGAGGCCCTCGACCTGATCCAGGCCGTTGCCGCCGAAAAACGTCGAATACAGCGCCTGCGTCCCACCGCCGTCGAGAGCGACAACGAACGCATCGGCGTCGCCTCCGCCGTAGGTGGCCTGGGAGGGACTTGCGGTCGGAAAATTGGTGGAGCTGGTAGAGCCGGCCACATACACGTTCCCAGAGCCGTCGAGCGCCACCGCGGCCGGCTCTTCGTTCCCGCTTCCACCCCATAAGGTCGAGAACTGCAGCGCCCCAGCCGGTGACAGCTTGACCACCGCCAGGTCCAGGTCGCCGGCGGGCCCTTGCAGGGAACCCTTGAGCGGGAATCCCAGACCACCGCCACCAACCACGTAGGCGTTGCCCGCCCCGTCCACCGTCACCGGGTCAGCACCCTCCACCCCTCCGCTGCCCAGGTAGGTGGAATACACCAGGCCGCCAGCGGCGGTCAGCTTACTGACGAACCAGTCCATGTTCCCGCCGTTGGCCGCCTGGTGGGCGCTCCTGACAGGAAAGTCAACGGAAAAGGTATGACCTACGACCACAATGTTGCCGACTGAATCGACGGCAATGCCACGTCCGTTGTCCCAGTCGTCCCCACCGAGAAAGCTGGACATGATCAAGGCGTTCCCCGCGGCATTGAACACCGTGACGAACGCATCGGTCTCCCCCTTCAAAGTGTTTTGGTAGGCAGACATAACGGGGAAATCGGCGGATGAGGTCGTGCCCGTGAGGTGGACTTTCCCGGCCGCATCCAGCGCCAGAGCCCACCCTTCGTCGTTGTCGCTGCCCCCGAGGTAGGAGGAAAAAACTAGAGTGTTGCCGGCGGGTCCCAGCTTGGTGAGGAAAGCATCGCTACCGCCCTGGGGACTTGCCTGAAACGCTCCCTTGACAGGGATCTCCCCCCAGGTGGTGCCCGAAATGAAAACGTTGCCCCCGGCATCCACAGCGAGGCCACTGATGCTGTGAACGCCAGAGAGGTATGTGGAGTAGATGATGGCGGTGCCGGCTGCGTTGATCTTGGTCACGAAGCCGCAGGCCCCTGGAAATTGAGAGGTGTAGCCGGCAACGATGGGAAAATCGCTGGAGCCCGTGGTCCCGGCGACGTAGAGGTTGCCCGCCCCATCGACCGCCACCGCTTGCGCACTGTCGCCGAGGCTCCCACCCAGGTAGCTGGCATACGAGACCACCGGGTCGATAACCAGTGTTCGAGACCGGTCGTAGGACCCCAGTTGAAAAGTCACCGTCCCCTCATCACTCACGACATAGCCGGCCTCGACCTCCTGGCGCAACCCGCCCACCTCCTGATACGCCGGCGGGCGGTGCTGAATCCACTGACCGTGCGCCAGGCCGATGATCAGATCACCGCGGTCGTTCAATGACACCCTATGCTGACCCTGGAAGCGCAGCCGAATGAGGGTAGGGTCGGCCAGCGGTTGGACTTCGAAGTCGAACTCCACCAGCCTCCCGACACCGTGGTACAGCACGTCGATGCCCGGGTACGGCTGACGAACGCGAACGCGGGCGAAAGTCGGTACGCCGGTGCGCCACCTGCCCGGCGCGGCGCCGAGGAAGTAGTTGACCGTCCCTGGCAGTGGCTCCTCGCCTACCAAAGTGGCAGTGGCTCGGGCGCCCGACAGCTCGGTCCGCACCCAATCGCCGTCCACCCGAGCGTGGATCCCCTTGGAGTCCAGCCGCACCGCATAGCCGCGGCCGCGGGCCAGAAAGGCAGAGACAGACGAGCCACCGTCCTGCGGTTCAAACGCCATGGCCAATGACGTCACCTCGCCGAGCGTCGGCTCGCGACCTTCCGCGCCCATCGTCGCCGTGACGAAAGCCACCGTCGCCACCGCCCAGACACCCTGAACTCTCTTCATTCTTGCCCTCCCCGGGGCGCCATCTTGCGGATTGGCGCCCCTGAACCACACTAACGCCCTAGTCGCGCTTGTGCAACGTAAAGCATTGATCTTATGATATTTTTATTATTCCATGATGGTATCTTGAAGTCCTTTTAGAGGACCTGAACTGGAGTGCCCAGCCTGCAGAAAGACGCACGAGGTCCAGGCACACTACAATCGCCGCAGGACGGGCAGACGGCGAATGGCGTCGCGCGATCTCGCACCCGGTACTCGTGTTGGCACTTGCACGGTGGAATTCCTGGTGGCGCGAGGCGGAAGCAGCGAGGTGTACGCCGCGGCACAGTCTGATCCTCCCCGCCGGGTGGCCTTGAAGTTGTTCTCCCACCTCGCCGGGGACCCGATTGACCGCCGCCACCGATTCACCCAGGAAGCGAAGGCTTGTGCCCGGCTTCGCCATCCCCACGTGGTCGAGCTCCTGGAGGCTGGCGAATACCAGGGTCGCCCCTACCTCATCACTGAATGGGTAGAGGGCACCACACTTGCCGAACTCATCCGCACCCGGAATACACCTCCTCGTCAGATCCTGAATATCCTTTTGCAGGTGGCGGATGGTCTTGCCGCCGCCCACTCCCTGGGATTGCTGCACCGCGACCTGAAACCCGCCAACGTCCTCGTCGCCGCGGATGGCACCGCCAAGTTGGCCGACTTCGGGCTCGCCAAGCCGGTACATGCGCGGGAGCTGGCGCTGCGTAGCTTCGCCACGGTTGACGGCAGGATCGTCGGCACACCCGCCTACATGTCCCCGGAGCAGGTGCGGGGCGAACCCCTCACGCTGGCGAGCGACGTGTACTCCTTCGGTCTGGTGCTGCACGAGGCGCTGACCGGCCAACCGGTGCACGAGCGGGAGACGGTGGCGGACACTCTCAACGCCGTTCTCAACGCCCCCATCCCCCCGCTTTCACGGCTGCCCGGCTTGCCCCGCGCCCGCCTCGAAGCTCTCCTGCAACGCTGCCTGGACCGCGATCCGCGCCGGCGTTTTACGGACGCGCGGGAGCTGTGGGTCGCCCTACGCGCCGTGGTCTACCCCAGTGCCCCTGCAACGCCGCTGCCATGCCGCCGCCTCGCCGCGGCCCTCGCCCTGGCCGCCGCCCTCCTCCTGGCAGTGACACTCCTGGTGGGCCTTGGTTTCAGGCTGTTGAGTCCAACCTCAGCACCGGGTCCGGATGGCGGGCTGGCAACGTTGCCGATCGAGGGCTCACTCCCCCACCTCACCCCCGACGGACGGGAGGTCGTATTCCGGGCCGCAGACCCACGAGAAATCTGGGCGATGCCAGTTGGCCCGGGCAACGCCCGTCTGATCTGGGCCGGCGCCAGCCACATTGGTGCCCTTTCTCTCACTCCCGATGGCGAGTGGGTCCTTTTCGACGCCTATGATGCCGACGGACGTCCCAGCCTGTGGGAGGTGCCCTGCGCTGGTGGCTCTCCCCGGCGGGTAGCGACTGGCTGGATGCCAGCAGTGTCCCCCTCAGGGGCGGTGCTGGCGAATCTCCAGCATGGCTCGAATGGGGGAGTCCAGTTAGCGGTGACGCGGCGAGATGGCAGCGAGCACCGCATTGTCACCACCCTCGAGGGACCCATGGCCCCCATAGGCATCGCCTTTGCGTTAGATGATCAGGCCGTGTTGGTCTCCCGCACTGATGGGCTGCACCGCTCCGAGGTGGTGCAGATTCGGCTGAGGGAGGGCACGACCCAGACGGTGGCGTCGGTCAACGGCATCGCCCAACCCGGCCTCGCCGTCGCCCGCGAGCAGGGCGCTGTCCTGTGGGCGCTCCGCCACCCCTACGAACAACGGACATCGCTGGCCCTCTCGCCCCTGAACGGAGCACCCACGCGACTACTGCTCCCTTCCCCGGGATTCGCCTCCCATCCGTCCCTCCCCCACGACGGCAAGAGCCTGGCTTTCCACGAACTGGATGGAACCTCCGAACTGGTAGAGATGGCCGCCGACCCCCTGGCTGCCGGCCCGGCCGTCAGCTACCGCGTCCTGCCCAACACCCGCGACGCCTCCCAACCGCGGGTTTCCCCCGATGGTTCACGTCTGGCGTTTTGCTCGGCCGCCCGCGACATCTGGGTGATGGAACGCGACACCGGCGCAGCGAACCCCCTCTTGGCCACCGGCAACAGTTCCTTCAACCCGGCGTGGTCCCCGGACGGTTCACTGATCGCCTACTCCTGCCTCATCGGCGAGCAGAGCGACCTGTGGGTGGCCGGCGCCGACGGGTCGGACCCCCACCCCCTCACCAACGACCCTGCCGCCGACTTCCAACCCGTCTGGCACCCCAGCGGCGACAGCATCATCTTCGTCTCCAACCGCGGCGGCTCCGAAGATCTCTACGCCTTGGCCATCGCCACCGGCGCGCTGACCCGCCTCACCACCTCGGGTGCGCGAAATCCGGCGGTTTCTCCCAATGGGCAGCTGGTAGCGTACGTAGTGCCCTACGGATCAAACCGCGGTGTTCTGACTGTGGCTCCTTTCGACCCCGCGGGTGGCCTGCTACCTCCCGTCGCCGAGATCGCCGTGCAGACCACCAGCTTCGCCGGAGGCAAGCCCCGCTTCTCGCCCGACAACGCCTGGGTGGCTTTCGACGTCCCATCCGAGCCCGTCGGTGCCGACATTGCCGCCATCCGCATCGACAATCCCACCGCCCCACCTGTTCTGCTCACCCACTTGCCGTTCCCAGCCGGAATGCTTTCCTGGTTCGATTGGGCGGTAGATGGCCACCTCATCATATGCGTGACGCGCAACCGCGACCGCATCTTGCTTCTCCACGACGCTCATCTGTGGATGTCTCGCACACTACGGTGAGATGAGATGTTCACCAGCGGCCTTCGCCGAGGCAGCGGCCACCTCGCGCGCCAGCGTGGCGATGGCGTCCTCATCCGGCGGGCCCATCCAGGTGCCTCGCCAGACCTCCTTACTGTCCCCGGCCTGCAGCAGTGTGGCGGTCACCTCCACCCGCAGCCCATGCACGGTCCGGCAGTTCATGGTGAGCACGAGTCCTTCGCTGGCATCGCCGGGCGTGCCTGGAAACACCACCCGCCCAGGCAGCACCGCCAGAGCCGCCTCGACTTCCCCTCTCAGGGCACTGGCCAACGCCCGGGTCGATTCCATCCCGTCCTCCGCCACCGGTCGACTCACCACCAGGATTGGTGTGCCCCTCTGCTGAATTACGAAAATCATCAGCGCGCCCAGCAGCAGGGCCCCGCTGCCCACCGCCATGGCGAGCCGTCTCGGCCGCGCCGTGGGCCGCGGGTCGGCGGTCGACCCCGGCGGTCGCTGCGCATCAACGGTGGCGGTAGGCAGGTGAACCACGCTGGCCACGAAGCGGTAGCCTGCCTTGCTGCGAGTCTCGATGTAAGCGGCGGCCTCGGGTGAATCGCCGAGGGCGCGTCGCACCTCCGAAACCGTTTGATTGATGGTCGCCGCCGATGTGGCCTTCTCGTGCCAGATGGCCTGGGCCAGCTCGTCGCGGGGAACGAAGCGGTTCCGGTTGGCGATGAGGTAGAAGAGTACCTCCCGAGCCCGTGGGCGCAGGGGTACGATCCCCGTCGGACCGGTAACGGACAGGCGCCGCGTGTCGAAGACGTAGTCGCCGAACTTGAGATCAGCCACAGGCAGTCCCGCCTGACAGCGAGAGTGTATTCTCGCCTACACCCTCGTGGCCACCACGTTCATCAGTTCCTCGTCCGTCAGGGTGCGGTCGGAGCGTTTGGCCGCCGCCAGCAGGCGCGCCACCACCTCCTCGCCGGTGTCCAGGCCGCGGCTCGCCAGCCAGTGGCGGACGTTGGAGGCCCCCGACATGGGTCCGATCTCGAGGATCTGCCGCTCCCCCACCCAGGAGGCGGGCACCGCCGAGTAGACGAGGTCAGCCAGCGCCGCATCCCCCTTGGCGGTTGCCTTGAGAATGGCGGCGGCGTGCACCCCGGTGGAGGTGCGGTAGGCGTCGCGTCCCACCACCGGCTGGCCGGGCGGGATGTCCACCCCCAGCATCGCCGCCCCGTGCCGCACGTAGGCGGCCAGGCCGCGCAGGTCGGCGTCGAACCACCCCAGCAGCCGGGCGTTGACCAGCAGCTGCTCGATGGGCGCATTGCCCACCCGCTCCCCCACCCCCAGCACGGTGCCGTGCAGGCGGTCGGCACCGGCGGCGGCCGCCGCCAGGGCGTTGGCGGTGGCCAGCCCCCGGTCGTTGTGGCCGTGCCAGTCGAGGCCCACCCCCTCCCCCCCGGCGGAGCGGATCACCTCGGCCACGAAGCGCACCACCCGCGCCGCTCCCTGCGGGGTGGCGTGCCCCACCGTGTCGGCCACGCACACCCGCCGGGCCCCCGCGCGCACGGCCACGCCGACGATGCGCCGCAGATCGTCGGGGTGGGAGCGGGTGGTGTCCTCGGTCACGAACGTCACCGGCGCCCCGTGGGCCACCGCCGTGCGCACGCAGCGCTCGGCCCGCCGCAGCACGTCATCGAGGGTCCACCCCTCGACGAAGAAGCGAATCGGGGAGGCACCCACGAACAGGGCAATTTCCACCGGCGCGCCGGTGTGGTAGGCGATTGCCAGGATGGGGACGATGTCGCTCTCGGTGGTGCGGGCGGCGCAGTTGGGGGCGATGGGCAGGCGGGCGGTGACGATCTCCTGCACCAGGGCGCGGGCATCGGCGGCGGCCCGCTCCCCCGCCCCGGGCAGGCCCACGTCCGCGGAGGTGATTCCCAGCGCCGCGGCCAGGTGGAGGAACTCGATCTTTTCTGCCAGCGTGGGGTTCTTCACCGAGGGGCTCTGCAGGCCGTCACGCAGCGTCTCGTCGTCGAACGACAGCGGCCGGGGAGGAGAAAGCGCCTCCCCCCCGGCGTTCCAGTCGTGGATCAGGTGTGCGCCATCAACCATCGCCGCCTGCGGCTCGCCCTCAGCCGTCCTGCGTGGGTAGCACCGGAACCGCCTGGAGCACCTCGGGGTTGGCCGCGGAGGCCAGGCTCCCCGGGTCCTCGCCGGCCAGCACGCGGCGAAGAGCGCCGCGCAGAATCTTACCCGATCGCGTCACCGGCAGGGCCGGCACCCACACCACCATGGCGGGCCGCAGGGAGGACCCCAGGGCGGCGGCCACATGGTCGGCCACCTGCCGATCCAGCTCCGGCGAGGGCGGCGACTCCGTCCGGGGCACCGCCACCAGCACCAGCCGCATCCCCTTGACGGCATCTGGCAACCCCACCGCCGCCGCCTCCCGCACCGCGGGGTGGGTGATGGCGGCGGCCTCCACCTCCCCCGGCCCCACCCGCTTGCCGGCGATCTTCAAAGTGTCGTCGGCGCGCCCGGAGAGGTACCACTGGCCGTCCTCGTCGATGCGCGCCCAGTCGCCGTGGTCCCAGACCGCCTCGCCGAAGCGGGAGAAGTACGTCTCGAGGTAGCGTTGCGGGTCGTTGAGGAAGCCGCGGGTCATGTTGGGGGCGGGGGAGCGGCACACCAGGTGCCCCACCCCACCCCGCACCGGCTTGCCCGCGTCATCCACCACGTCCACGTCCATCCCCAGCGCCGGGCCCTGCAGGGAGGTGGCCTTGAGGGGGGCCACCGGCAGCGGCGCCAGCAGGCACCCCATCAGCTCGGTGCCCCCCGAGATGTTGATCACCGGGCAGCTGCCCCCACCCACCCGGTGGTGGTACCAGAGGTAGGTCTCCTCGTCCCAGGGTTCACCGGTGGAGCCGAGCACCCGCACGGCACTCAGGTCGAACTGTCGGCGCGGGTTCTCATCGTGGGCGCGGAGCAGGCGCGCAGCGGTGGGGGCCAGGCCCAGGTGGGTGACCCGGTGGCGGGCGGCCACCTCCCACAGCCGGCCGGGGTGAGGGTGGTCGGGCACGCCGTCCAGCACCACCACGGTACCCCGGTGGAAGAGCACCCCGAGGATCTCCCAGGGGCCCATCATCCAGCCGATGTCGGTAAGCCACAGCATGCGCTCGCCCGGCCGCACATCCAGGTGGTACCCCACCTCCTTGGCGGTCACCACCAGCACTCCGGCGTGGGTGTGGACCACCCCCTTGGGTTTGCCCGTGGTGCCCGAGGTGTAGAGGATGAGAGAGCGCGCCGAGGCGGGCAGGGGCGTGGTGGCGGTCACCGGTCGGGCAGCCGCCGCGAGCTCGTGCCACCAGCGGTCCCGCCCCGTCCAGGGGACCGCCTCCCCGAGGTGCCGCAGCACCACCACGTGCTCCACACACCCCGCCAGGTCGGCGGCGGCATCCGCCAGCGGCTTGAGGCTCACCGTCTTGCCCCGCCGGCGGGTGCCGTCGGCGGTGAGCAGCACCCGCGCCCCGGCGTCGGCCAGGCGGGCCGCCAGCGCCTCGGTGCCGAAGCCGGCGAACACCGGCACCGGCACGGCACCGATCCTCAGGCAGGCGAGCAGCGCCACCACCACCTCGGTGGTCATCGGCAGATAGAGCCCCACGCTGTCTCCGACCCCCACCCCCAGCTCGCGCAGGGCGCCGGCCAGGCGCGCCATGCGTTGACCGAGGTCGGCGTAGGTGAGCACCTCGACGGGTCGCGTCTCCCCCTCGGCGATCACGGCCGGGGCCTCGCCCCAGCCATCCCGCAGGTGGCGGTCGAGGACGTTGTGGACGAGGTTGAGCTCCCCGCCCTCGAACCACTTGCACCAGGGGAGCCCGCGGCTGTCATCCTTGAGCCGCCGGTAGGGCCGGAACCACTCAACCCCGAGATCTTCCAGGATGAGGGGGTAGAACCACTCCGGGTCGGCGGCGGCGCGGCGACGCAGCTCGCCCGCATCGCTCACCCCGGCGCGCCGCAGCAGCCGCGCCACGTGGGAGCTGGCCAGGTCGTCGGGGCGGGGGTGCCACACCCACCCGGCCGGGCCGGCGCTCATTCCATCACTCCCCCATTCTCGCCGGCCAGCCAGCTCTGGTTGTAGCCGGCCGCCTCCACCGCGCGGGCGTGGTCGCTGGGCAGCAGGGGCGCGAAGGTGTCGACCATCACTGCCAGCTCATCGGTGCGGGTGGTGCCAATGGAGGCCTCGTACCGACCCGGGTGCGGCCCGTGGGGGAGCCCGATGGGGTGCAGGGTCACGGAAGCGGGGCCGACCCCCCGGCGGCTGGTGAAGTTCCCCTCGGCGTAGAAGATCACCTCGTCGCAGTCCACCGAGGAGTGGGGGTAGGGACAGGGGATGGCCCGGGGGTGGAAATCGACTACCCGGGGGACGAAGGAGCACACCACGAAGCCCCCCCCGGCGAAGGTGGTGTGGATGGTGGGCGGCAGGTGCACGAGGCCGGTCTTGGGCTGGAAGCAACGGATGGGGAAGACGAACGGCCACACCTGACCGTCCCAGCCGATGACGTCGAAGGGGTCGTGGACGTACTCGAAACGGGACAGCCGACCGTGGCGCAGCAGCGTCACCACCCGGGGCGCCCCGAGGGTCGCCGGCCCGCCGTCCGGCCAGGCCGGCTCCTGGAAATCCCGGTGGGTGTAGGGGGCCTCCATCAGGAGCTGCCCCGAGGGGTTGCGAAACTGTCTGGGAACATCGATGAAGCTGCGCCCCTCCAGGATGAGGAAGAACCCCGGTTCAGCCAGCCGCAGCCGGTGGGGCAGAGCCCTGGGGATGAAGAGGTAGTCGCCGGGCGAGAAGTGCAGGACGCCCAGCGGACACTCCAGCTGGCCACGGCCGGCGTGGACGAAGATCAGTTCGTCGCCGTCCCCGTTGGCCACCAGGGTGGCGTCGTCCGCCGTCGGACGGGCGATCCACACGCCCACGTCCTTGTTGGCCAGCAACAACTTGCGACCGAGAAACGGCTCACCACCCTCGGGCAACTGCGGGGTGAGGAAGTGGCGCCGCCGCACCGGTCCGTCCCAGGCGGTGGCCGACGCCCCCGGATGGGCCCCCAGTTCCTCCTCGGCCCGCACCCAGTGGGGCTCGCGGCGGTGATACAGAATGGTATACGCTCCCTCGAACCCCCGCCGCGTGAAGCAGTGTTCGTACGCCAGGCGCCCCTCGAACTCGAACACCGTATGGGGCTTGGCGGGTACGGCGCCGCGCTGCAATCGGTGGATCACCAGCTTCCTCCTTCCTCACCCGTACTTCAGGACCCGGCACCGGCGGCAAACTGGCGCTGCACCTGCAACCGCCGCTCCTGGTCGCGCTCGATGGCCTCGAAGAGGGCCCGGAAGTTGCCCTCCCCGAAGCCGCGCGCGCCCCGCCGCTGGATCACCTCGTAGAAGAACGGCCCGGCCTTCTCGTCCCCGTACAGCACCCCCCCCTCGACCATGAAGATCTGCAGCAGGTAGCGGTCATCGCCCCCGTCCACCAGGATGCCCAGCCGACGCAGATCCTCGGCGTTCTCCTCGAGGGTGGTGACGCGCAGGCGCGACAGCCTGGAAGGCAGCATGTCGTAGTATGTCGCCGGGGTATCCAGGAACTCGATGCCACACTGGCGCAGCCCCTCCACCGCCGGAATGATGGCCGGCACGTGGAAGGCCACGTGCTGCACCCCGGGGCCGCAGTTGGACTCCACGAAGGTGTAGATCTGGCTGGCCTCGTAGTTGGGGGCGGCCGGCTCGTTGTTGGCCAGTTTGATCCCCGACTCGGGGTCGGTCATGACGATGGAGGCGAGCCCGGACCCGCCGTTGCCCGCCCGCAGGTCCGAGGTGTGGAAGTGCACCCGCCAGAACTCCTCGAACCCCAAGACATCCCGCAGCCAGGTGACGAACGGTTCGATGGTCAGGAAGTTGGAGGTGACGTGGTCGACCACCTGGAAGCCGAAGGGGTTGTCCTCCGCCCCCTCGCGCAGCGGCGTGAACCCCGGGGGCAAGGCATCGTTGGCCCGCTCCACGAAGCGCAGTCGCACATCCCCCAGGGGGGTGGCGATGTCGAAGTAGCGGTAAGGTCGGCCGCGGTGGTCGGGCTCCGAAACCAGACCCGTGACGAAGGTGGCGTTGCGCTCCTCCAGCCGCCGGCGGGCCGTCTCCACGTCTCGCACCCGCAGGGTCAACACCGCGACCCCGTCGGGGTGCCGGCGCAGCCAGCGCTCGGCCCGCGAGCCGCGCTCTCGAGGGCTGACGCAGATCAGCCGCGCCCGCCCCACGCCGAACATCACCGCCTCTTCCCCCTGCTCCGCGGCATGCCGTGGGTCGAGCCGTGCCACCTCCGGCACCTTCATCATGGTGGTATAGAAGCGGCGGCTGCGCTCCAGGTCGGCGACAATGAAATGAAACGCATCCCAGCCGATGATGCCCAGATTGCTCGTCTCCTCCACAGGTCACCCCTTTCCGCCGGCCGCCCGACGGGGGGAACGCAGGCGACAGACTCTCCTCGGGCAGTGCCGAGAACGGCCCGGCACGCTTTTAAAACGACAACGTCCAGGACGGTGGAACGTATTCTCCGCCCTCGAGGCTACTCGGGCTGGAACTGGGGGGGGCGCTTGGCAAGGAACGCCTCGGTGCCTTCGCGGGCGTCGGGCGATCCAAAGCACAGGCCGAACAGCGCCGCCTCCACCTCCAGCGCCTTCTCCAGGGGGCTGTCGAGTCCTGCCGCGACGGCGTCCAGGCAGCGACGCACCGCCCCGGGCGAAACCGCCAGGATCTCGGACGCCAGCGCCTGCACCGTCTCGGCCAGCTGGGCGGGCTCCACCACCCGGTTGACCAGGCCCCAGGCCAGCGCCGTGGCGGCGTCGATCATGCCGCCGGTGAGAAGCAGCTGCAGGGCTCGCCCCCGCCCCACCAGGCGGGGCAGGCGCTGGGTGCCGCCGTAGCCGGGGATCAGCCCCAGCTTCACCTCGGGTTGCCCGAAGCGGGCGGTGCTGGAGGCCACCCGCAGGTGGCAGGCCATGGCCAGCTCGCACCCCCCACCCAGGGCAAAGCCGTTGACTGCGGCGATGACCGGCTTGGGACAGCGTTCGATGGTGTCGTACAGGCGCTGCCCCCGGCGCGCCAGCTGCTGCGCCTGCGCCGTGGACAGCCCCTCAAACTCGGCGATGTCGGCCCCGGCCACGAACGCCTTCTCGCCGGCCCCGGTGATCACCACCACCCGCACCTCGCGAGCCTCCACCGCCGCTGCCATCGCCTCCCCCAGGGCGGCGAGCACCTGGCGATTGAGGGCGTTGAGTTTGTCCGGCCGATTGATGGTCACCCAGCGCACCCCCTGCCGATCCTCGACGGTCACTACGGGCATCTCGCTCATCGTCTTCCTCCGTGATGAAAGCTGACAACCGACGGCGCAAAGCTTACCGCGTTTCGCCACGCCGGAGACGACGGGGGAGGCAGTGACTCCCCACCAGCCAGCTGCAACGACACCACCACCTTGACCGGCGGCCTGGCCGCCGCCTAGAGTCTCGGGCGATGGACGCGAAGCAGCCAACCCGGGCAAGTGACCTTATCCACGAGGATATTCTCATCGAGGAGCTGGTGGCGCGGGTCCCCCGGGCCCCGGCGCTGCTGCGACGCTGGGGGATCGTGTGTGTGCAGTGCGGCGAGCCGGTGTGGGGGACGCTGCGGGAGGTCGCCCTGGCCAAGGGGGTGAGAGACCTCGCCCCCATTCTCGCGGAGCTGCGGGCTGCCGCGCCCCCCCAGGGCGGGTCCGGCAAGCCACGTATACTGCCAGCGTGAGGGGACTGCGACTCGCCGCACTGGTGGCGGCCACGGCTGCCATGGGCGGCTGCACCTCGGCCAGCCGTTCCCTGACGTTCCTGGAGCCGGCCCAGTGGGAGAGGGAGCTGCGCTCCCGCGGCGTGGACCCCACCCAGGTTCCCAACCCCCTCGATTTCACCGCCGACATGCGCGCCGAGGCCATGCGCCTGGTCGGTCCCGGGGATGATGTCGACCGCCTCCGCCGCCTCCAAGATGCCCTCTTCGACGAGAAGCGGTTCCCCTTCGCCTACGAGGTCAAGACCACGCTGACCGCCATCGAGGCTTACTATCGCCGCGAGGGCAATTGTCTGGCGTTTACCAACCTGTTCGTGGCCCTCGGACGCTCGCTGGGGATCCCGGTGCAGACTGGCCTGATCACCCGCGTGCGCGGCAGTGAGAGGGAAGACGACCTCATCGTGGTCAACACCCACGTGGTGGCCATGTTCACCCAGGCGGGCGGCACGATCTTTTTCGACTTCGATCGCAGCCGCCGGCGTCAACCCACCGCCGTTCGCCCCCTCGACGACCTGTGGGTGACCGCTCTCTACCTCAACAACCGCGGTGCCGACGAACTGCGCCTGCGCCACCCCGACGCTGCCGCCCGGCTGTTTGCCGATGCGGTAAAGCTCGCCCCCGACTTCTCCGCCGCCTGGGGCAACCTGGGCGTCGCCCGGCGCCGCCTGGGGGATGTGGCCGGATCCCTCAGTGCCTACTCCGAGGCGCTGCGCGGCGATCCCAACAACCCCACCGTGCTCGCCAACCTGGCGCTGCTGTACACCTCGCTGGGGCGAACCGCGGAGGCCGAGGCCGCCCTGGCTGCCGCCCGCCTTTCCGCCGCCTCTCCCCACCTCCTCATCGTCCGGGGCGACGTCGAGCTCGCCCGCGGCAAGGTGATCGAGGCGCGCCGGCTGTACCTGCGGGCCCGGCGCCTGGACCCGCGCCTGGCCGACGCCTGGGTGGCCCTGGCGCGCGCCGAGCTGGCGGCCGGGCGCCCTGCCCGCGCCCGCCGTCTGGCCGCCCGGGCGCTGGAGCTGGACCCGGCCGCCCCCGGAGCAGCCCAGGTGATCGACAAAAGTCACGAAAAAAGTTAGACTTCGCAGGCGCGCGCCAGGTCTCGGCGCGCCTTGGAGTTTTCGGGAGAGTTTTGTGAGGAGAAGCAAGACCGGCTACCGCAACCACACCCTGGCCCCCGAGAGCGCCCCCAAGTCGCTCTTCCGCAAGGTCGAGCGCACCCTGTCGGCGATCGAGCGGGGGGAGGATATCCTGGCGACGATCCAGAACGTCGCCGAGTACATGGTGACCAACTTTCGCGACGATCTGGGCATCATCGGCGGGCGCCTGTACCGCCGCAGCGATGAAGGGTACGAACTGGTGGGCTCGTTCGGGGCCGCCTCCCCGCCCCCCGGCACCATCGTCCCCCACGCCTACGCTCCCATCGAGGCCGCCATCGACTCCGGCGTGGTGGTGATGGACCGGGCCTCGCCGGGGTTGGACCCGGAGCTGGAGGCGCTGTTGGGCACGCGCGAGCGCTTCGCCGCCATTGCCCTCGCCGACGGGGACTATCTCATCTCCTTCGACGTCGCCCCGGGGCGGGCGCCCGAGCGCGACCTGCGCGCCTCGTTGAACATCGTGCGCCTGGCCATCAATCAGAAGCTGCGGCAGGAGCGCTTCGAGGAAATCCTGGAGGACGCCTTGCGTATCCAGACCTCCATTCTTCCCAAGCGCACGCCCGCCTACGCCGACTTCGACATCGGCGGCGGCTCCCGGGCCGCCGAAGTGGTGGGGGGCGACTTCTATGACTACATCCCCATCACCGCTCACCTCTTCGACCTGGTGATCGCCGACGCCTCCGGCCATGGTCTGCCCGCCGCCCTGCAGGTGCGCGACGTGTACATGGGCCTGCGCATGGGTCTGTCCCGCGACTACAAGGTCTCGCGCACGGTGGAGCGGCTCAACTCGATCATCAATCGCTCCAAGCTGGCCACCAAGTTCGTCTCCCTGTTCGTGGCCGAACTGGAAACCAACGGCAGCATCATCTATGTCAACGCCGGCCACCCGCCGCCGTTCCTGCTGCACGCCGACGGCAGTCTCGAGTACCTGCGCGAGGGCGGCATGGTGCTGGGTCCGATGCCCGACGTCGCCTACCTGCGCGGCTTCGCGCGCCTGGAGCCGGGAGCCACCCTGGTGATGTACACCGACGGCATCACCGAGTGCCACGATCACCTGGGGAAGCAGCAATTCGGGCTGCGCCGCTTCCAGCGTCTGGTGCGCCGCCTCCACGACCGTCCGGCTCAGGAGATCGTGGCAGCGGTCTTCGAGGCCCTCGACCGCTTCGCCGGCCGCAGCATCCCCGAGGACGACCAGACCATGGTGGTGGTGAGGCGCCCTGCCATGCCAGCCGGCCACTGACAGCGGGCCATCCCAGCATCCGGCGGCGCCCCCACCCGGTACGACTATACTGCCCGGCATGGAAGCGTTTCTGCCGCAAAACTTCTTTGCTGACCTCGAGTCCTTCCCGCACCGGCAGTTGCTCCACCCTGACGAGCCCGTCTGGGCAGCGCTGGGCGAGAAGCTGGACACCTACCTGGCGGCCTACCCCGGATGGACTCCCGACCCCCACCTGCCACCGGGCGTCCACCTCCTGGAGGGACCCATCGCCCTGGGCGAGGGGTGCCGACTGGAGCCGGGCGTCGTCCTGCGGGGGCCCCTCATCCTCGGGGACGGGTGCGAGATCCGCACCGGCGCCTACCTGCGCGGCCACGTCATCCTCGGGAATGGGTGCGTGGTGGGCGCCCACAGTGAGTTGAAGCGCGCCATCCTCCTGGACGGCGCCCATGCCCCCCACCAGAACTACGTGGGCGACTCCATCCTGGGCCGCAACGTCAACCTCGGCGCCGGGACCATCCTCTCCAACGTCAAGAACATCGGCCGCGAGGTGACGTTCCCCCACGGGGGCGAGACGGTGCACACCGGCCTGCGCAAGTTCGGCGCCGTGCTGGGGGACGGCTGCCGCACCGGCTGCAACACGGTGTTGAACCCCGGCGTGCTGATGGGCCCCGGGTGCGTCACCTACCCCAACGTGGCGCTGCGGTCGGGCCTCTATCCCGCCGGCACCCTCATCAAGCTGCGCCAGCAGCACCACCTGGTGTCCATGGACCGCGTCGTGCGCTGACTGGCACTTTCCTTGCAAAAGAGAGGGCGTGGGACGTGAACGGAGGTGCCCGATGACCCGCATCAGCAGCATCCTCACCGCCGCCGCCGTGGCCCTGGTGATCACCGGCGCGGCCTTCGCCGAGGACGATGCGACCTCGCTGAGCTACATCTCCTACGTGGAGCGCTACGCCACCCTGCGCCCGGCGCACGACCAGGAATCCCTCGACGTGGTGGTCAACATGCCGGTGCTCGCCGGGGATCGCCTGGTGACGGCGCGGGCCGCCCGGGTCGAGATCGTGCTCGCTGACGCCACCACGGTGTGGCTCGACGAGTTCTCCACTTTGGACTTCGACGCCCTCGCCTTCTCCCGCGATAACCCCGCCCCCCGCACCGCTCTCTACCTCGCCGACGGCACCGCCGCCTTCGAGCTTCCCGCCCACGGCCTGGGCGACGCCACCACCCGGCTCGATACCCCCGCGGGAACCGTCTTCCTCCAGCGCCCCGGGCTGTACCGGGTCGACATCGACCGCGGCCAGGTGGAGGTGAGGTCCTTCGCCGGCCTCGCCGAACTGCCGTCGGGTGCCGGCTCGGCACTGCTGCGGGCCGGCCAGCAGGCGTACCTCACCACCGGCGGCAGGCTGGAAACCCGCGCCCTGTACGAGAGCCGGGACGAGTTCTGGCGCTGGGTGTCGGAGCGCCGGCGGCCTGCCCCACCCAGCCGGACCGCCGAGCAGGTGGGCTCGCGGGCCGCCAGCCGCGCCGCCATCCTGGATTCCTACGGCGACTGGATTTACGTGGACAGCTACTGGGCCTGGCGCCCCCGCGTCGCCGTCACCTGGGTGCCCTACAGCTACGGTCGCTGGTACTGGACCCCGGTGGGCTGGACGTGGATCTCCTACGAGCCCTGGGGGTGGTACCCCTACCACTACGGCTCATGGACCTACCACCCGCGCCACGGCTGGCTGTGGTGCTGGGACTGGGTGTGGGGGCCCGCCTGGGTGCACTGGTTCTACTCCGGCTCCTACATCGGCTGGTGCCCGCGCGGCTACTACGACTCCTGGTACTGGAGCCGCTACCGGCACTTCCACGGCGCCTATCCCGGTCGCTGGAGCCAGGTGACGCTCGACTTCCGGGGCCGTATCTATCTGGGTGATATCGACCTGCGCCCATGGACGGTGGTTCCTTCCAGCCACTTCGCCAACGCCCGCCTGGACCGCGTGCGCCTGAGCCCGGAGCGCATCCGCCAGGAGCTGCCCCGCACCCCGGCCTACGTACGGTCCGGACCCCTGCTCACCCGTGACGTCCGCCCTGACCCCGACACCTTCGAGCGAGAGTTCCGCCGCGGGCTGCGGGATGACAGCATCCCCGATCTCACCCGGGTGCTCCGACGAGAGGAAGGCATCGGCGATGCGCGCGAGGGCACGCCGGCGGTGCGCATGTTGCCCACCCGGGAGCTGATCCGCGGCGCCGAGCGAAGCGAGGGCGGCGCTGACACCCGCGGCGGCGCGCCCGGGCGGAGCGACGTAAGTGGCCGCGGCGAGGTGCGCGGGCGAGACGGCTCCGACTGGCCCAGCGAGCGCCAGCCGGCGCCGGTGCGCGGTGGCCAGCCGGAGGTGGGCGCCCCCGGACGCGGCAGTGAAGGGTATGGGGAGCGTCCCCCCGTGCGCGTTCCCGACCGCAGCAGACCGGAGCGGGTCGATCCCGGAACTCCGGCTCGCGGCGAGGTCCCGGACGCGCCCCGCCGCGAGGTGGGCCGCCCGGCCCCCGACCGCGCACAGCCCGGCGGTGCCGCCTCGCCCCCCGGCCCCTCCGGCGAGGAGACGAGGCGACCCCCCGAGCGCAGCGCTCCCGCGCCGGTGCGGCCGCCAGCTGGCCCTTCCGACCCGGGTCCCGGCCGCAGCTCGGCGCCACCGCCGGCGCGCCCGCCGGCGGAGCACGTCCGGCCAGCGCCCCCCCCGCCGCGGGAGCCGGAGTCGCCGCCGCCCGGCGCGCGGCGCAGCTTCGACGATCGCCACGGCACTCCCGGCCGCGAGCTCATCCGACCCTCGAGCCCGGTGACTCGGGATAGCTACGGTGGCGGCCCGAGCCAGGAGTCCTGGGGCCGGGGCCCCTCCGCCCCCTCCCGCCCCGTTGCCGCCCCTCCGGCCCGTTCCGCTGCCCCGCGCAGCGATTCCTACGCACCGCCGCCGCGCGCCGCCCAACCGGCTCCCCGGGCGGAGGCACCGCCCCCGCGCAGCGCCCCGGCGCCCCGCGCTCCGGCGCCCAGCACCTCCTCCGGCTCGGCCTCCGGCGGCGACGGCGGCCGTCCCTCCCGACCGCCCGGCCCGGGGCGCCCCGCGCCCTCCCGCCCCGACCGCTGACCCGCCGCCCCCTTTACCCCCAGCGGCGCAGCCAGTGCTCCAGGGTGAGCAGGGTAAACACGGCGCGGGCAGCGCGCTGGCGGTCGCCGTGCCGTTGCCAGGTGCGCCAGGGAACCAGTCGGCGGGCGGGGATGAGCTGTCGCAGGGCCGCCGCCGGGTCCTCCGAGAGCGCCCGCACCTGCTCCGCCCAGGGACCCGCCAGCCACTCCTGGAGCGGCACCTCGAAGCCGCGCTTGGGGGCCCGGCGGACGGCGCGCGGCAGCAGGCCGGCGGCGGCGGCGCGCAGCAGCGGCTTGGTGGTGACGGCGCTGAACAACAGGGACGGGTGGAGAGCCGCGGCGTACTCCACCAGCAGGTGGTCCAGCAGGGGCGAGCGCGCCTCCAGGGAGGCGGCCATGGTGGCGCGGTCCATCTTGGGGAGCAGGTCGCCGGGCAGGAAGAACCGCAGGTCCGCCCCGCGCAGCTGCTGGGCCAGGGACGCCCCCCGGTCCCGGGCGAGGGCGCCGGCCAGGGAGGGGGGGAGGACCTCTTCGCCCCCCAGCAGCTCCGCGGCCCCCTCGAGGCCCAGCTTGACCGGCCCCCACTCCAGGTAGGGGTGCCGGTGCGAGGTCACCCCCCGGGCGAACCGCCCCGCCCACCCGCGCCCCCCCACCCGGCGCAACACCCTGGCCACCTGGGCAATCCCCGGCACCCCCGCCAGCACCCCTGCCTGGTGGCGGCGGTAGCCGGCGAACACCTCGTCCCCCCCGTCGCCGTTGAGCACCACGGGGGCGAGCGGGCGCGCCGCCCGGCTGACCAGCAGGGTGGGAATGACCGAAGGGTCGGCGAGGGGCTCGTCGAAGATCTCGGCCACCTGGGGCAGCAGCTCGACCCCCTGGCGGGGATCCACCGGCACCGGGATGACCTCGAGGCCTATCCGGGCGGCGGTGCGGCGGGCCAGCGGCAGCTCGTCGTCCCTTTGGCCAAAGGTGACGGTGAGGGCGCGCAGGGAAGGGGCGGCGGGGGCAGCCAGGGCGGCCACCAGCCCCGAGTCGATGCCGCCGGAGAGGAACACCGCCACCGGTACGTCGGCGCGCAGCCGCAGCCGCACCGCCTCGGCCAGGCGCGCGCGGATCTCCTCCACGGCGGCGCCCCGCGAGGGGCGGTGTTCGCCGGTCAGGGGCGGCGCCCAGTAGGGTTCCTCCCGCCAGCGCCCACTGTCCAGCTCGAAGATGGCCCGGTGAGCGGGGGGCAACTTCCACACCCCCGGCAGGATGCACTCGCCCTCGGGGACGAACCCGAAGGCCAGGAAGGAGCTCAGCGCTGCCGGGTCCACCCCGCCCAGAGCCGGCACGGCCGCACGGAGGGCCTTCAGCTCCGAGGCGAACCACAGGGTGGCCCCCTGGCGCGTCAGGTAGAGCGGCTTCTTGCCCAGGCGGTCGCGGGCCAGGAACAGCACCCGCCGTCGGCTGTCCACCACCGCCAGGGCGAACATCCCCCGCAGCCGCTCCGGAAGCCGCACGCCCTCCTCTTCCCACAGGTGGACGAGAACCTCGGTGTCGCCGCTGGAGCGCAGCCGGTGGCCGCGGGCCGCCAGCCCGGCGCGCAGCTCCACGTAGTTGTAGACCTCCCCGTTGAGGACGGCAACGACCGAGCCGTCCTCGTTGCGCACCGGCTGACCGCCGGTGACCAGGTCGACGATGGCCAGCCGCCTTGCCCCCAGCGCCCAGCCCTCCCCCGCCACGGCTTGCTCGTCGTCGGGGCCACGGTGGGCCAGCCGGGCCAGCGCCGCCGCCAGCCGCGGCCGGGCGTCGTCGGGGCAGGCCCCCGCCCAGCCGGCGATGCCGCACACGTCAGACCCCCCCGGCGAGCCCGCCCGCGGGGGTCGGTGAACAGGCGAAAGGAAGAGAAGAAAAGAGGAAGAGGGGCACGACGCCGGGGTCGGCGGGCGCACACCCTTGGCCGGTACGGAGAAATTGCCGGGGTTCGTCGCTCACGGCCACGAAGCGACTATACTCCGACCGTGCCGCTGGAGATCGGCCGCTGGCTGCCCGAATTCCCCGTGCGGGAGCACTGTCTCTACCTCAACCACGCCGCCGTCTGCCCCCTGCCTCGGCGCGTCGCCGAGGCCATGCGGCAGCGCGTGGCCGAGCTGGAGACCACCGGCGCCACCGCCTGGGAGGCGTGGCGGCAGATCGAGCTCACGGCCCGCTCCCTGGCCGCCCAGCTCACCGGCGCGCGGGCCGAGGACGTGTCGCTGGTGCGCTCCACCTCGGAGGGGTTGTCGCTGGTGGCCCAGGGGCTGGAGTGGCGCAAGGGAGACGTGGTGCTGGTGGGGGAGGAGGAGTTCGCCGCCAACGTGGCGCCGTGGCTGGCCCTGGGCCGCCGCGGCGTCAAGGTGGTTCGCTTCCCCACCCCCGGCGGTCGGATCCGCCCCGACATCGTCACCCCCATGCTCAAGCCCCCGGTCCGCCTCATTGCCCTCTCCTGGGTATCCTTCCACACCGGCTGGGTGGCACCGGTGGCCGAGCTGGCGGCGGCCGCCCACCGGGAGGGGATCCTGGTGGTGGTGGATGCCATTCAGGGGCTCGGGGCGCTGCCCGCCAACCTCGCCGCCCTGGGCGCCGACGCCCTGGTGGCGGACGGGCACAAGTGGATGCTCGGGCCCGAAGGGTTGGGGGTGCTGGTGACCAGGGCCGAGCTGCGGACCCGCCTCCACCCTGCCCTGGCCGGCTGGCTCAACGTGCGCCGCAAGCCGGGCTCGCTGTTTCTCCAGGAGCTGGAGTTCCTCCCCGACGGCCGCCGATTCGAACCCGGGGCGATGCCCACGGTGCTGGTGGCCGGTCTCGCGGCGGCGCTGGACCTGCTCCTCGACGCTGACCCCCAGGAGATCCACAACCGCGTCGTTCGCCACAACCGCACCCTGACTCAGATGCTGGTGCAGGCGGGGTGGCAGGTGGCCTCTCCGGGGGCGGGGCACGAGGCCTCCGGAATCGTCGCCGCCCGCCACCCGTTCCTCCCCGCTGAGGAGGTACGTCGCCGCCTGGAATCCCGCTCGGTGATCGTCGGCGCCCGCGAGGGGCTGGTGCGCTTTTCGCCTCACTTCTACGCCACCGCCGGCGAGCTGGACGCCCTCCGGGTGCTTCTGGCGCGGTTGTAGAGCGGCCCCGACGAGCACGACCAGGATGAGCGCCCCGTCTCTCCTGCCCACCGATGTGCTGGTGCTGGGCGGCGGTCCCGCCGGCGCCGTCGCCGCCACGCTGCTGGCCCGGCGCGGCCTCGGCGTCACCGTGCTCGACGCCGCGGCGCCCCCTCGGGCGGTGGGGGCCTCGCTGTCACCCGGCATCCTTCCCCTGCTGGACGAGCTGGGGGTGCACGAGGTGGTGCGCACGCTGCCCCACACCCGTCCGTGGGAGGGGGTGGAGTTCCTCTCCGAGGAGGGCGAGACCCTGGCCGCGCTGCCGTTTTCCGAGGCCCTCGACCCCGGCCTTCCCCACGGCTATCAGGTCCACCGGGGGGAGCTGGATGCGGCCCTCCTGGAGCACGCCCGGCGTAGCGGCGCCGAGGTGCGGAGCGGCTGGCGAGCCGCCAGCCCGGTGTGGGAGGGGGCGCGGCTGGTCGGCGTGGTGGCCGCCAACCCCGACGGTGCCGAACGCCAGATCCTCGCCCGCGCCGTCCTGGATGCCACCGGCCCGGCGGCCTTCCTGGCCTCCCGCATGGGGTGGCGCTTCGGCTACCCCCGCCACCGCAAGGTGGCGGCGCAGCAGCTGCTGCGCCTGCCGCAGCCGCTCGCCGACGGTCGGCCACAGTTCTCCCGCCTGGTGGCGCGGCAGGGTGGGTGGTTGTGGGTGGCTCCCCTGGCCGGCGAGGTGGTGTCGGTAGTTGGCGTGCTGGACCAGCGGGCACTGGCGGGCTCTGCCCGTGCGCAGCAGTGGCTCGAGGCCGAACTCGCCCGTACCCCGGCGGTCGATCGCATCGTTCGGGGAGCCGTCGGCGTGGCCGCCGCCGAGCTGCGACGGGACTATTCCCACCGGGTGCTGCGGGTGGCCGGGGACGGCTACTGCCTGCTGGGAGACGCCGCCGGCTTCTTCGACCCGCTGGGGTTTGTCGGGGTGCTGACGGCCGCCGCCACCGCCGCCTCGGCGGCGCTGGACATCGCCGAGGCGTTTACCCGCCACGGCCGCCTGGACACCGCCGACTTCGGCCCCACCATCGCCCTCACCCGCAGCCTGTACCGTGCCGCCCTGACCGTTGCCCGGGCCTTCCACGACCCCCTCGTTTCCCCGTTCCTGCTGCACCCCCCCCGGACCCTGGGCCTGCGCGCCGGTCTCATCTCCGCCCTGGCCGGTGACCTCCTGCGCCACGGCCGCTGGCAGCGCACCTGGCGGGTGCGCACCCTCCACCTGCTGTCGCGACTGCACCGCCGGCAGCGGCTCTGGGCGCCCGGGGCCGGCGAGACCTCCCACCCCCCCACCGGCGAAGGACCGAGATGAGCAGCGCTGCCCCCGACCTGGTGACCCCCGACACCGACCGGCGCATGACCCTGTGGCTGGCAGCCTGGATCCGGCCCTACTGGCGGCGGGTGGTGCTGGCCACCGCCCTGGTCATCGCCGGCTCGGCGCTGCAGATCCTCGGCCCGCTCATCACCGCCGCCGCCATCGACCTGTACCTGAAGCCCGAGCCGGGGGAGATGGCGGCCCGGGTGTACCGCCTCCTGGAGCTGCTCGACCTGCCGCGGCAGGCTGGGGCGGGGCTCGCCACCCTGACCGTGGCCTACCTGCTGTCGCTGGTAGCGGGCGCCGGGCTGCTGGTGTGGCAGGCGCGCACCATGCTGATGACCGGGCAGCTGGTGATGCGCGACCTGCGCGACGCCCTGTTCGCCCACCTGCAGCGGCTGGAACTGGCGTGGTTCAACCGCAACCCCGCCGGCCGGGTGATCACCCGGCTCACCGGTGACGTGGAGGCGGTCAACGAGCTGTTCACCTCCGGCTTCGTGCAGATCCTGGCCGACCTGGTGCTCCTGGGCGGCATCGTCGCGGTGCTGTTCTCCCTGGACTGGCGGCTGGCCCTGGTGGCGTTCTCGATCCTGCCCCTGCTGCTGCTCCTCTCGGCCTGGTTTCGCCGCAACGCCCGCCGGGTGTACCGGGAGGTGCGGGGCCGCCTGGCCGCGGTCAACACCCACCTGCAGGAGCACCTTTCGGGCATGTCGGTGGTGCAGCTGGCGCGCGCCGAGGCGCGTGCCCACGCCGAGCTCGTGCGCCTCGACGCCGCCCACCGGGACGCCAACATCAGCGGCATCTTCTACTACGCGGTGTTCTTCCCGGCGGTGGAGCTGCTCACCGCCGGAGGGCTGGCGGCGCTGCTGGTGTTCGGCTGGGGGTGGGCGGCCGGGGGCACCCTCTCCTTCGGCGTGCTGGTCGCCTTCCTGCAGTACGTGCAGAGGTTCTACCGCCCGATCTCCGACCTGGCGGAGAACTACAACGTCCTGCAGACCTCCCTGGCCGCCGCCGAGCGGCTGCAGGCGCTGCTGGCCACCCGCCCCGCCGTGGTGGAGACGGCGGCCCCCGCGCCGCCACCCCCGCGCCGCGGCACCTTCGCCTGGGAGGGGGTCTGGTTCGCCTACGAAGGGGAGCGCTGGGTGCTGTCCAACGTCAGCTTCGCCGCCGCCCCGGGGGAGCGGCTGGCGGTGGTGGGGCACACCGGCGCCGGCAAGAGCACTCTGGTCAATCTCTTACTGCGCTTTTACGACGTCCAGCGGGGGCGCGTCATCGTCGACGGGACCGACGTCCGCTCCCTGGCTCTCGCCGACCTGCGCCGCCGCTTCGCCGTGGTGCTGCAGGACGTGGACTGCTTCGCCGGCACCCTGCGCGACAACGTCAGCCTCGGCCGGGAGGGACTCGACGACGCGCGCATCCTGTGGGCGCTGGAGCAGGTGCAGGCCGGGCCGCTGCTGCGGCGGCTCCCCCTGGGCCTGGATACGATGCTGGGGGAGCGGGGGGCCGGCCTGTCGGTGGGGGAGCGCCAGCTGGTTTCGTTCGCGCGGGCGCTGGTGGGCGACCCGGAGTTTCTCATCCTGGACGAGGCCACCGCCTCCGTGGACCCCCAGACCGAGGCCCTGATCCAGGAGGCGCTCCACCGGTTGCTGGCCGGGCGGACGGCCCTGATCATCGCCCACCGCCTGGCCACGGTGGTGGGGTGCGACCGCGTCCTGGTCATGCACGCCGGCCGCCTGGTGGAGCAGGGGCGCCACGAGGAACTCCTGGCCGCAGACGGTATTTACAAGTCTCTCTATGAGTTACAGCTCTTCGCCGGGCCCGCGGCAGCGCCCGCCGGCGCCTAGCCTGCTTCCCCCAGGTCGACCTGGACCTCGCCGTGGACCACCCGCACGGGGAACGTCCGCAGCGGCTCCTCGGCGGGAGGCGAGAGGGCGGCCCCCGAGCGCAGGTCGAACTCGGCGCCGTGCAGCGGGCACTCCACCGTGCAGCGCACGCGGTCCACGCTCCCCTCGTGCAGGTAGGCGTGGGCGTGGGTGCAGATGTTCTCCACCGCGAGGAACTTCTCCCCGCAGCGGTACACCCCGACCTCGACCCCGCCCACCAGGACGCTGCGCCCCTCGCCGTCCTGGAGATCAGCGACTCGTGCCACCGTGTGCCACATGCTCTCCCTCCCCACCCGGGGGGTACCCCGCGCCCCGGTAGCTGCTATCGTACCGCCGCCCGGGAGTGCCATGGAGAACTCGACCAGCCTTGCAGAACTGCGGGAAAGCATTGCCGAGGTGGACCGCGCCCTGCTGGAGCTGCTGCGGCGGCGCATGGAGCTGGCCGCCCGGGTGGGGCAGATCAAGGCCGAGCGCGGCACCCCGGTGGTGGTCCGGGACGTGGAGGAGAAGGTGCTGGCGCGCGCCCGCCAGCACGCCGACGCCTGCGGCGTCACCCCCCGAGTGATGGAGGCGGTGTTCCAGGCGGTCATGGCTGGTTCGGTGGAGCGCCAGCACCGGGTGGGCACGGCGCTGCGCGCCTCCCGGGGCGGCCGCGTGCTGCTGCTGGGGGGCGCGGGGGGGATGGGGGTGTGGTTTTCCACCTTCCTCGCCCTGGTGGGGCACCGGGTGGACGCCGTCGACCCCGCCTGGGCCGGCATCGCCGCCGCCCCCGGCCGCTTCCCCGAACTGGCCGCGGTCGGCGACCTGGACGCCTATGACTTCATCCTCGTCTCGGTACCCCTGGCCTCGACCCCGCTGGCGGTGGCGGAGGTGGTGGAACACCGCCCGCGGGGGGTGGTGGTGGAGATCGCCTCCATCAAGAGCCACCTCCTCCCCGCCCTGGATGCCGCCGACCGCCTGGGGGTGCGAGTGGCCTGCCTGCACCCCATGTTCGGGCCCGGCAAGTCCCCCTACGAACCCCTCACCTTCGTCCTCGCCTGCCGTCGCCCGGCCGAGGAGGAAACCGCCGCCCTGGCGCCGCTACTGCTGCACCCCTATTCGTCCCTCGTTCCCATCCCCTTCCCCCACCACGATCGCCTCATGGGGTGGCTGCTGGGACTGGCCCACCTCACCGGCATGCTGTTCGGCGTCGCCCTCGCCCACGCCGGACTGGACGCGGCGGAGCTGCAGCGGTGCGCCTCCACCACCTTCGAGCGGCAGGCCGCCACGGCGGTTTCGGTGGTCTCCGAGGACCCCGACCTCTACCTGGACATCCAGCGCCTGAACCCCCACCGCCAGGAGGTCTACCGGGCCGTGCAGGAGGCCCTGGCCGACCTGGTGGGGGCGGTGGAGCGGGGCGATCGGGAGGCCTTCGCCGCCTCCCTCGGCGCCGCCCGCCGCTTCCTCACCGAGACGGGGTGAGGGGTTCTCGACAGGAGGGGTCGTCCACGCGGGGGCTGTTGACCCGGGGGGAAACCGGCCAGGCGACCATCCCGGCGGCCGGGTGGGGTCGCAGGAGCTGCCGCAGCCGCTCCGGCTGCCCCACCGCCGGATCGAGCCAGAGGTCGAAGGCCGGCGGCGGCAGGATCACCGGCATGCGATCATGCAGCGGCGCCACCACCTCGTTGGGAGCCGTGGTGAGGATGGCGCACGACTCCACCGACTGGCCGGTGCCCGCCCAGCGCTCCCACAGCCCCGCCAGGGCAAACGGCCGACGGTCCTTGAAGGTGATGAAGTACGGCTGCTTCGCCCCCCCGTGCCGGGCCCACTCGTAAAAGCCGTCCGCCAGCACGAGACAGCGCCGGGCTCGAAAGGCACTGCGAAAGGCCGGCCTTTCCATCACCGTCTCGGCCCGCGCATTGATCAACCGGTTGCCCATGGCGGGGTCCTTGGCCCAGGCGGGGATCAGCCCCCAGCGCAGGAACACCAGGCGCCGCCGGCCGTCCTCGCGACGCACCGCCGCCACCGGCTGGGTGGGGGCCACGTTGTGGCGGGGCTCGAGAGCCGGCACCTCGTCGAGCCCGAACACCTCGGCCACCACCTCGGGGGGCGACGCGAAGGAAAATCGGCCGCACATGGGCACGATCATAGCCGCCCCGCGCCGCCCGCGAGAGCTTCAGCTCGGCCCACGGCGCGGCGCCGCTACGATGCAGAGGCACGCTAGGATGGCGACGAGGAGGAAGGCGCCATGCGCATCGTCCTGGCCAGCGTACCCGTGCAGGATCAGGCGGCCGCCCGAGATGTCTACACGCGCATCCTGGGCTTTCGGGTGAAGCGGGATGAACCGG